>Ga0123337_10000843_pt1 | contig 45922 bp, 45 predicted proteins | sample frozenSSSSmetaG_FD_89792 | JGI IMG/M metagenome (GOLD analysis project Ga0123337, IMG submission 89792) | Glacier valley bacterial and archeal communities from Borup Fiord, Nunavut, Canada, to study Microbial Dark Matter (Phase II) -... | ecosystem: Environmental > Aquatic > Freshwater > Ice >... | reverse complement strand
TAAAACAATAGCTTTGTTTAAGGTACTGTCGGCCTTAATTTGCTTTCTAAACCAAACAATTTCCCCGCGGTTCGCAATGGCATTCTTACCATCGGGCATATTTAAATTGTAAAACGAGAACTGCTTCCAGGATGAATCGTCAAATGTAGGGTTTGCCCATTCTTTGTTATCTCCTTTTTGATAACGCCAATCTTTGCTGAGCGAAGTCCATTTGTTGTTGAGTGCGGTGTCTAAAATACCTACCTTTTGCCCGTTTGCAAATACTGGAAGCAGCAGCAGGAAAATTTTAAAAAGTGTTTTCATTTCTTAGTTCATTGGTATTTGAATAATAAATGTTGATCATTCACTCCGTCCGACCGGGTCATCCGGGCGGGCTTCTTTGGTTTCCACTTTTATTTCGGCACAATCTGCTTATAATTATCATAGATTAATATAAAACCTGATACCTTTCCCTACCGGCAAGTGACAATTCAAGGCTAGGCTTCAAATCATTGAAGTAAACGAATCAATTAAGATACTTGGAGAAAAAAAATACTGATATAATGCAGCGTATCAACCCAGATTAAATATACATTAACTATTAATTAAAACAATAACAAATCTATCTATCAAAGACTTAGGGTAATTAAAAAATGACATGAAGTTCGGTACTTCCAGTACCTAATATTTGACATGATCCGTTAAGATTCTAATGTTTTTAAAAACTGTGATACTGTTTTTAAATCAAACTGCTTAGATACTACTAGCTAAAATCAACAATAACTTAATCTTCTTTTATTTTTTTTAGCTTTTTACACTCAATTCCCTTAATTCATTCTTTAACAGGCAGATTTCATGATATTTCTCTTAATTTAATGGAAATTTAAATCTAAGGTCATGAAGAAAATCCTCCGTGAACAGGCGAAAAAGTTCGCTTTCAATTATTCTGACACCCCGCTGATCAGTGTTAAACCGGGTGAGCAATTTGAAATCGAAACCTGGGATGCAGGAATTGGATTTTTTAAAAGCTCGGCAGATAAGGCTATTCCTGCAAATCGCCCGGGATTTGACCGCACACCCCCATTGGTGAATCCAATCGCAGGCCCTATTTTTATTGAAGGTCTCGACCGTGGTGATACCCTTGCTGTGAACATTCATCAAATTGAGGTTGAAAAGACTTCATGGATTGCTGTAGGTCCAAACCGGGGCCCTTTGGGTGAATCCTCGCGCTGGAACGAAATATCAGGTGAATACAGTACGATGGTTTTTGATCATAGTCCGGGTCCAAGCGGGACTACAGTTGATGGAACTCTCCATTTTACTGATAAGATCTCCTGGCCAATTACTCCATTTGTCGGGACTTTGGGCGTTGCGCCCGACCGGGATGTAGCAAACAGCCTGGATGGTCAGGGTGACTGGGGTGGAAACCTGGATATTCGTGATTTCAAACCCGGGAATAAGATTTTTCTTCCGGTTTATCATCCTGGCGGGCTGTTCTATCTTGGTGATGTACACGCAAGTCAGGGAGATACTGAATTCACAGGAACAGCAGCAGAAACCCAGGCAACCGTAAGGCTTTCATTTGAAGTGATTAAGGGGAAGAGATCTCCTGGCATTAGAATTGAAACACCGGATTCCATTATAGCAATACATGCTTTCAGACCTCTTGAAGATGCGGTCCATCAGGCAACAGTTTACATGATGGATTGGCTGGTTAATACTTATGGATTTACTCAGGTTGAGGCCTATTGTTTTGTCAGTACCTGCCCTGATTTCCGAATCAATGTGTACCAGATGTGTAAGATCGGCAAGCTCAATTATGTAGCTGGCGCTGAAGTCCCTAAAAAGTATTTGAAAATACTGTAAATAGGGTAAAACAAAGAAGGCGCAATAAATTGCGCCTTCAATTCTAAACTTTTAAATATTAAAAGTGGAACTGTACACCAATTTGTGGTGCGAAGAAATTTGTTCCGAATGAGAAATCTTCTCTTCCTGCACCGATTACATCATTGTCATTAGCATCTTTTACTTTATACCTATTATAGGAAAGGCCTTTTAATGCAAGCTCAATTCCAAGCTTTTTGGTTGGAAAATATGCGAATCCCGGAGATAATGCAACACCAATAGATGTTGAAGTTCCAGCCTTAACACCCGCATCACCATTTGCATCAACGGCTTTTACATTACCAAAGGCCATTGGAACTGATGCCTGTCCGAAAAATTTGAATTGATCGCTTAATCCGGCATAATAACGGCCAAACGGACTTACAATTACCGCATTGTTGATTCCTGTAGGACTTGCCACAGCAGTTTTTGAGAAGCTATAACCTAAGCCGGTACCGATTGCAAAGTTATCATCAACAAAATAACCAAGATTTGGTACAATGTTTAAATTCTCAGCAGAATTAGCATTTACTGCATCAGTTTTTGAAGTCTCATATGATGCAGTACCACCTAAAATGTACTTCCCTTTTTCTGTTTGAGCATAACTTGCTAAGGTAAGACTGCTTAATGCAACGATTGATAAAATTAACTTTTTCATTTTCTTTAAATTTTAGTTTTTAATAATTGTCTTTCGACCATAAAACAAAATTAGTCTAAAAGTTTCATTTGCCAATTTGTTTGTGACTTATAATTATATTTAGTTCCTGCAAGTGCCTGATAGTCAGCTGAGAGTACTTGTATCAATATTTTATCTTGACAATCAGATGATTATACTGTAAGATAAGATTCCATAATCAATGGAATAGTTTAAAAATATGGACTAAAAATTAATTTTAGTTTATATGAAGTAATGAAGCGATTTCATATTTGGCTAATGAATCAGGGACACCTGGATTCTCTTGCAATGAGCATACACTTATTCAGAGACTTTAATTTATACATGTTATTCATTTTTGAAGCTTCTAAAAAGACTCACTTATGGTGTTTCCGATTGATTATTATCTCTCAATTTTTTTATTGAGCATTTTTTAGACTATATTTAAACTATGGTCGACATAGTTTTATATTAATGTTGAAAGACGAATTAATCATACAGGATATTCTGCTTGGCGCAAAACGTCTGTTCTCACATCATGGATTAAAAAAAACCACGATGGAGGATATTGCGGAGGCAGCCGGTAAGGGTAAAAGCACACTCTATTATTATTTTCCTGGCAAGAATGAGATTTTTGAAGCAGTTGTTGAAGATGAAATGAAGAGCCATATCCAGAAGGTTAGAAAAGCAATAAATGGTACCACAACAGCTAAGGAGAAGATGAAAGCCTTTCTGGGGACCAATCTCTCTTCAATTATTGGTTATCAGAATCTTAGCAAGCTGGTTAAAGAGGAAATTTTTGATGGCATGAAAAAACTTCATGAGCTTAAACAGAAATATGATCAGACCCAGATTGATATGATGAAAGAAATTATCATTGGCGGGGTTCAATCCGGCGAGTTCAGGGAATTGTCATCCGAAATGATAGAAAAGTGCTCCTTCGCTTCTATCGCTGCTTTCAGAGGACTGAGCAGCCCTCTTAGCGTTACATTATGCGACTTTAAGTCGGAAGAATATTTTGATGTTCTCGTTGATATACTTGTAGATGGTATTGGGAATCGAAATGGCAGATCCCGATAAATATCCCAATTTAATTTCGCGGCTCAATATTTGAGATTAGACAGTTTCGAATATTATTTCATTTACAATAAATTGATCTAATATTTAGTTCATAAGCCTGAAAAAACGGATTTTATTATGATAAACTTGAAAAATATCCAGACAGAGGTAGATACAGGCTTTCTGTATAAAATCCTCGCAGAAAACGAAAAGGATCCAAATGTAGCCAGCGTTTTCACTGAAATGAGTGAAATTGAGCACAGTCATGCACTGGCTTTTCTAAAGAAAAACAATCTGGATAATTCTCATTTACCCCCTCCTTCAAGCCGGGCAAAGGTTTTGAGGTTTATTGGTAAAGTGTTTGGGTATGATTATATACTTGGGGTATTATTGGATACAGAAAAAAGCATTTCATCTTCTATAGTTAATGTTAAGAAGAAAAGTAATGCAGCCCCCTCCCTATCCGATACATCGCATGTTACAATTCTTAAAAATATCTTAAATAATCACCAGGATATTTCCGGTTCTAATCTGGCAAGATTTGAAAAGAGACATAGGTCTGTAGGTGGCAATGCACTCAGGGCAGCAGTACTTGGAGGCAATGATGGACTGGTTTCTAATTTCAGTCTGGTGATGGGAATAGCTGGTGCAACAAGCGGACAAAGTGAGGTCTTGTTAACAGGTCTCGCCGGACTGATGGCGGGGGCACTTTCAATGGCCCTTGGAGAATGGATCTCGGTAAAAAGCTCCCAGGAACTCTATGAAAATCAAATGCAGCTGGAAATGGATGAACTGGAAGCAAATCCTGAAGGCGAAGAAAAAGAACTGGCTTTGATCTATATTTCAAAAGGGATTCCGGAGTTGCAGGCCAGGTCTATGGCTAAAGACATCATCTCTGATAAAGACCGTGCTCATGAAATGCTGGTGCAGGAAGAGTTAGGCATTAATGCAGAAGATTTGCAGGGGTCAGCGATGGAAGCCGCAATTACTTCCTTTATTTTATTTGCTATTGGTGCGATCATTCCAGTCATTCCTTTTTTCTTTCTGAGCGGGTTTAATGCTGTATTGCTTAGTGCTGGTATGAGTGCTCTTGGACTGTTTTTGATCGGCTCAGCTATTACCTTATTTACAGGAAAAAGTATCTGGTTTTCAGGCTTCAGACAAGTCTTTTTTGGTCTGGCAGCAGCTGCAATAACCTATGGGATCGGTACGGTCATTGGGGTGTCCCTCGGATAAGCAAAGTTTTGGTCCAGGTTCTGCATAATTTAAACTGCGATATTAAATTTACTATAAATACCAAATGTAACTTTTGTAACCATAACTCGGGTTTGTTATTGAGACCTTTGTGTTCAAATAAAAAGACATTATGGAAATTTTAGGTTATATATTGGCAGTTCTTGTTGGTGTTTCATTGGGCTTAATTGGAAGCGGAGGATCTATACTAACCGTACCAATTTTGGTTTATGTAATGGGAGTTAATCCTATTCTTGCTACAGCCTATTCTTTATTTATAGTCGGTTCAACGGCTTTTGTTGGAGGTATTCAAAGTGCTATTCAGAAAAAGGCAGATTTTAAAACTGTTCTGATATTTGGAATTCCTTCTATTGCGGCAGTCTATCTAACCAGAATGTGGCTGGTTCCATTAATTCCATCAGAGCTCTTTACAATCGGAACATTGGTTATTACCAAATCCATTGGTATCATGGTTCTGTTCGCCATGGTAATGATTTTAGCTTCTGTAAGTATGATCAGGCCATGTATTGATTGCGATAAAGCAGATGATAGTCCACTGAAATATAATTATCCACTAATCCTCCTTGAAGGGGCTTTGGTAGGTTTACTTACCGGTTTGGTAGGTGCCGGCGGTGGATTTTTGATCATTCCTGCATTGGTGCTATTAGCTCGCATGCCAATGAAATTGGCAGTGGGAACTTCCCTATTTATCATTGCTGCGAAATCATTAATTGGCTTTATTGGAGATATTCAGGGTGACCAATTAATCGACTGGAAGCTGCTTGGAACGTTTACTGGTTTGGCTGTAGTCGGGATATTCATTGGTATTTACCTGGCTAAGAAAATCAGTGGAGATAAACTGAAAAAATCTTTTGGCTGGTTCGTTCTGGTTATGGGTATTTACATTTTTGTGAAAGAATTATTCTTTCCAACAGCCGGAGGAGGTCACTAGGATCTTAAACTATTCCTAAAAATGAATATGGAACCAAATCTTGATGAAAATTTCTGGAATGAACGTTATTTATCATATGAAACAGCATGGGATCTGGGTCAGGTTTCTCCCCCATTAAAAACCTATATTGATCAGATCACTGATAAAAATCTAAAGATTCTCATACCTGGATGCGGCAACTCATATGAGGCTGAATATCTATTGGAGAATGGCTTTACAAACATCACTATAATTGATATTGCTCCTGAACTGGTCAAAAGATTAAAATCTAAATTTCGATCTAACCAGAACATCAAAATAATTTTGGGAGATTTCTTTACTCACAAAGCGGAATATGAACTGATACTGGAACAAACTTTTTTCTGTGCGCTCGATCCAAGGCTTCGTAAAAATTATGTGAAGGCCATGCAAGGCCTTCTTTTTGAAGGTGGAAAACTCGCTGGAGTATTGTTCAGTAAGGAATTTGAAAGACAGGGCCCCCCATTTGGTGGAACAGCTGCAGAATACCTGACACTATTCAGAGATGCCTTTAATTTTAGAACTTTTGAGCCCTGCTATAATTCTTTCTCAAAACGTGCTGATTCAGAATTATTTGTAATTCTGGAGAAAAAATAAAGCTGCTCTTTTTTTGTTGATTGTAACCAATGTTACCGACTGCCTTTTGATTAGTCCCGACCTTTGCCTAAGAAATTCAAAGAAAAAATTAAGCATTTATTTAAATATTAAAATTAGAAAATATGTTTTTTCAACACATTTATGATAAGAGCCTTGCACAGGCAAGTTATTTCATTGGCTGTCAAAAAGCCGGAGTAGCCGCAGTTATTGATCCGAAGCGTGATGTGGATACTTATCTTGAAATTGCCCAGGCCAACAACATGAAGATCACTCATATCTTCGAAACGCATATCCATGCTGATTTCCTTTCCGGTTCTCGTGAACTGGCAAAACTGACCGGTGCTGATATGTACCTTTCAGATGAAGGTGGTCAGGGTTGGGAGTACGAGTTTGATCATAAAGGATTAAAGGATGGTCAGATTGTAAAGCTGGGTAATCTGATATTTGAGGTGATGCACACTCCGGGACATACGCCCGAAAGTATCAGTTTCCTTTTAACTGATACTCCTGCATCAAAGGAACCTGTGATGTTATTTACCGGCGACTTTGTATTCGTAGGTGATATAGGCCGTCCTGATTTGCTTGAAAAAGCTGCAGGTATGATAGGAACAATGGATGCAGGAGCGAAAGAAATGTACAAATCGATCAACAAGTTTTCTTCTCTTGCAGACTATATTCAGGTTTGGCCGGGTCATGGCGCAGGATCAGCTTGTGGAAAAGCATTGGGAGCTGTTCCAAGTACAACAGTTGGGTACGAAAAGGTAAGAAACTGGGCTTTCCACTACGATAAAGATGAACCTGGATTTATCCAATACCTGCTTGCCGACCAGCCTGAACCGCCAAAGTATTTTGCAATGATGAAAAAGCTGAATAAGGTGGATCGCCCATTGTTAACTGAAGTACCTGTATTGAAAAAATTATCAGCATCTGAATTAAAGGAATCGATGGAGAAAGGAATGAAAGTTTTGGATGCAAGGGATAAAGCTGACTTTGCTGCAGGATTTATTCCGGGTAGTATGAATATACAGGGTAATAACGCCTTTGCTACATGGGCAGGTTGGTTCCTGAAGTATGATGAGCAGTTTATTATTCTGGCAGACGAATCAAATCTGGATGATCTGACCAGAAAACTGATGCGAATTGGTTTAGATAATATCTATGGGTATGTTCCTTCAACCTCAGTATGGACAGAGACTGGCGGGAAACTTGAAAAAGCAAATGTGATCTCGATTGAAGAAGCCAAAAAACTGATGAAAGAGGATGTGCAAATTGTAGATCTGAGAGGTGTCTCTGAATACAATTCCGGACATATTTTGAATGCAGATAATGTATTTGTCAGTACTTTACCTCAAAACTTAGATAAAATAAGTAAAGATAAAAAGGTGTTAATTCACTGTCAGAGTGGAGACAGAGCCGCAATTGGCTACTCAATTCTTGTGAAAAATGGCTTTACTAATATCGCCAATTATTCAGGTGGTATTAATGAGTGGGTGAATAAGGGGGAACCATTAGTTTCATAATCGTGGGTTCTTTAAGGTGATTGTTAGAATTCGCCGGATTAACTTCCGGCGAATTTTTTATTTGCAACAAATGTTACCGTATTGAGTCCTGATATTCACGATTTTTGCAGTATCAAATTTAACAATATGAATGTAGAACAAATTTACACCGGATGTTTGGCACAAGGTGCGTATTACATCACCAGCAATGGCGAAGCTGCCATTATAGATCCACTGCGTGAAGTGGAGCCTTACCTGAGCAGACTTAGCAAGGATGGGGTTAAACTAAAATACATTTTTGAAACTCATTTTCATGCCGATTTTGTCAGCGGTCACGTCGATCTGAGCCGGAAAACCGGAGCTCCTATTGTTTATGGTCCTAATGCTACCTGCGAATTTGAATGTATTTCTGCGACCGACGGACAGGAATTTAAGATAGGTGACATTACCATTCAGGTGCTGCATACTCCCGGACACACTATGGAAAGTACAACTTTTCTATTGAAGGATGAAACAGGAAAGGACCATTGTATTTTTAGTGGTGATACCTTGTTTCTGGGTGATGTCGGCCGTCCTGATCTTGCTCAGAAGGCAGCCCATATGACCCAGGATGAACTGGCCGGTTTACTTTATGAGAGCCTAAATAACAAAATCATGCCTTTAGCAGACGATGTGATTGTATATCCTGCCCATGGTGCCGGTAGTGCTTGTGGTAAAAACATGATGAAGGAAACTGTGGATACTTTAGGTAACCAAAAGAAGGTCAATTACGCATTGAATCAGCCTGATAAGGAATCTTTTGTGAAAGCTGTTACTGAGGGTCTTCTGCCGCCTCCTGCTTATTTTGGTTTAAATGTTGCGATGAATAAGAAAGGATACGAAAGTTTTGATACCGTTTTAAATAATGGGATGAGAGCTCTGAGCCCCGATGAGTTTGAAGCAGCAGCTGAAAATACAGATGCATTGATTATGGATACCAGGGATAATGCCATTTTCTACAAGGGATTTATACCACAGTCGGTGAATATCGGTCTTGGTGGTGATTTTGCGCCATGGGTTGGTGCACTGATCGTAGACGTTAAACAGGCGATATTATTGGTAACTGATGAAGGAAATGAGGAAGAAGCAGTTACCCGTTTAAGCCGTGTGGGATTTGATAATATTCTTGGACATTTGAAAGGTGGATTCCAAGCCTGGTTAGCTACAGGTAAAGAAGCTGACGTGGTGGATCGCATCACTGCTGAGCAGTTTGCAAATGAGTTCCGGTCTGAAAAGGATATGGTAGTTGATGTACGAAGAGAAAGCGAATATGCTGCAGAACATGTTGAAAATGCTTACAACAGGCCTTTGGCTTATATAAATGATTGGATTAAGGATGTTAATCCTAAGCAGCATTTCTTTTTACATTGCGCAGGTGGTTACCGCAGTATGATGGCGGCGTCCATTCTTCAGGCAAGGGGTTACAGAAACTTCACTGAAATTGCCGGTGGATTTGGAGCAATCAGCAGTACCAATATTCCAAAATCAGATTTCGTTTGCCAGAGTAAGGTGATGCCTGCCTGATCTGCTGATATTTCTTTTAAAATTTCAAAGTGAGGCATTTTTTTGATTGCCTCACTTTGATTAATAAATCGTCGGAATTTTTCATTTTATACCTAAATTGAATTATGCAGGGTTTACATAAAAACAGGTATCAATTTGCATTACTGGTTTTGGTGAATGCATTTGTTGGTGCCATGGTTGGCCTTGAACGGTCAATTATGCCCAATTTTGGCAAACTGGAATTCGGTATCAATGCCAACACTGCCTTAATGTCTTTCATTCTTGCTTTCGGTATCAGTAAATCCCTGAGTAATTATGCTGTAGCACAGCTTTCCAAAAAGCTAAGCCGTAAAACTATTCTGATTATTGGTTGGATTGCTGCACTTCCGGTACCTTTTTTATTGATGTATGCACCCAACTGGAACTGGGTTATCGCAGCAAATATTTTGTTGGGGATAAACCAGGGTCTGGCCTGGAGTGCAACTGTAATTATGAAAATTGATCTGGTTGGATCAAAGAACCGCGGCCTTGCAATGGGAATCAATGAATTTGCTGGTTACCTTTCGGTAGGTTTGGCCGCATGGCTGGCAAGTTCAATTGCTCTGAATTATGGCTATGCATTTTTCCCTTTTATTCCTGGTATTATATTTTCTATTGCGGGCTTATTAACCACTGTTTTACTGGTCAAAGACACTACGCACTTTGTAAATGCAGAAAGTCTCACAAGCAAAGTCCCATTGCTGGATAATGTATGGAAGGAAACAAGCTGGAAACATCAAAATCTGGGCTCAGTAACTTTAAATGGTTTAGTAAATAATCTGAATGATGGGGTAGTATGGGGTTTATTGCCGGTAATGTTAATACAAAAAGACTTTGGAATAGGCCAGATTGGAATTATTGCAGGAATCTATCCTGCGGTTTGGGGCATTTCGCAATTATTTACCGGAAAACTGGGCGACAGTCATTGTAAAAAACAGATTATTACTTCGGGTATGCTTTTACAGGCTCTGGCTATTATCATCATGGCCCTGGCAAGTTCTTTTTCCTTTTTAATTTTTGCATCGGTATTACTTGGATTTGGTACGGCACTGGTCTATCCTAATTTTTTATCAGTTGTAGCCGAAGGGACCCATCCTTCACAGCGCGCCGAAAGCCTTAGTATATTCAGGCTGTGGAGAGATAGTGGCTATGTTTTTGGAGCAATTTTAAGCGGGATATTGGCAGATTCCTTTGGAATTGTCAATGCCCTTTTCATTGTGGCTGCCATTACGGCTACAGCAGGAATGATCGCGAACAGGCGAATGTGCTGTACGAATAAACTTTTTTGGAACAGTGATTATTGCGTCCCTGTATATTAATTGAAAAAGCTATGAAATCAAATGAACTAATAAACAGGGATCTTATCCTACGAGAAAATCTGGCAATTGAAAGAACGGACATGGCAATTGACAGAACACTTCTGGCTTTTGTCAGAACTTCATTATATTTTGCTATCGCAGGCATGACACTAAATAGTTTGTTAAAGCTCAGTTATGGCTTATACCTCGAAATTGCTTTCTGGATTATCGCCTTGCTGATATTATTTATCGGACTTTACAGGTTTTATCATCAAAAACGAAAACTCAAAAATAACCGCAAGCATATTGGGAATTATATTCCAGAAGATAGGATCTGAATCTCAAATTTCAATTGTAACCTTTGTTACCCAAATCGCAACCAGCAGTCCTTACTTTTGTTATATAATTTAGCATAACAACATATTCACATGAAAGATATAATTTTTAGTAACTGGAACATCATCAGATTTCTTCGTTTGGGAATCGGGCTTGTAATTCTGGTTCAGGCAGTGATGGCTGCGGATATAATTTTTGGTTTGATAGGTTTACTTTTTACAGGTATGGCTGTTTTTAATACCTCTTGTTGCGGTGTAGGTGCCTGTGCTGCTCCACCTGCCAAAAACAATACTGGATCCAAAGAAATAAGTTATGAAGAAATTAAATAAACAGCTATGACATTCAACGAATTGATTCAATCAGACAAGCCGGTGCTTGTTGATTTTTTTGCAGAGTGGTGCGGCCCCTGTAAGGTTATGGCACCGATCTTAAAAGATGTAAAACAGGAAGTAGGTGAGGCTGTCAGTATCCTGAAAGTTGACGTCGATAAAAATCCCCAGGCCGCTGCAGCTTATCAAGTACAGGGGGTTCCAACTTTGATATTATTTAAACAGGGAAAAGTATTGTGGCGGCAAAGTGGTGTCGTTCAGAAGAATGGATTAGTTGGAGTGATTAAAAGATTCACAGTTTAAAAATAAGATTATGGGCATATTATCTTGGCTATTTGGAGGTTCTGCAAAGCAGGATCTAACCGGAATAATAAATGAGGGCGCGTTTTTAGTTGATGTCAGATCACCCCGGGAATTTTCTCAGAATCATGTAAAAGGTTCTGTAAATATTCCACTTGACAGCATGCCATCTCAGTTGGCAAAATTTAAAAATAAAAAACACATCATTGTTTTTTGCCGGAGCGGTAACAGAAGTTCTCAGGCAAAATCATACCTGGAGCAAAATGGATTTTTTAATGTTGTGAATGGTGGTACCGTTGAAATTGTCAATCAGTTTGTAAGTTAAGTCCGGGTGTTAATTTAACTGGTTAATCGTTTTAAACACCTTATTATAAGTAATTTAAGAACAAAAATAATTTAAAATGAGAACAATAGTAGTAGATGTCAGAACTCCAGATGAATTCAATATGGATGGACACGCAGATGGTAGCGTAAACTATCCTCTCGATAAAATTGAAAACTATATTGATAGTTTGAAACAGTTTGATAAGGTCATTTTGGTCTGCAGAAGCGGTAACAGAGCCAATATTGCGAGAAGCATTCTTTTACAATCGGGTATCTCCAATATTGAGAATCAGGGTGCCTGGCAGAATGTTTTAGTGAACTAATCTGATATTTGATCATAATGGAAACAATAAAAATCATAATTCCGACAGATTTTTCTGTACAGGCAGAATTTGCGTACCTCATGGTGCAAAGGCTGGAAGAAAAAACCGAAATTGATATTCATTTTCTGCATGTTTTGAACGTTCCTGATACTGTGACATTAGATTCATCGGGAAATATTCAAACCTGTGGTGAAATTGACGTTAATTTCGTCACAAAACAGAAAGATATTGCAGAGAGAAAACTCGCAAATCTGAAAGTATTGTATGGTGAACATATACATACTCATCTGGTACTTGGTAAAACTACCGATGCGATTTTAAAATTTACAGAGTTAAATCAATTCGATCTGATTGTGATGGGAACCAAAGGCGCCAGTGGTTTAAAAGAAAAACTCTCAGGTTCTGAAACTCAGATCATAGCCCGTAAATCTAAAACACCATTGCTTTCTTTGATGTGTGATCGTTCTGACCTTCAGATCCGGAATATTCTGCTGGTACATAACTTTAGTCAACCAGTTAAAGAAAATATGGAATTAATGCATAAACTAATAAAAGCATTTGATACCAAAATACACCTCTTGCAGATTACTTCAGGAAATGTTGTTGCAGAGAAGGCAAAAGTTGAGGCTGAAATGGTTCAATTTGCTGAATTAAATAGTATTTTAAACTACCAATGCCATTTGATCAATGATAAAGATGTAGAGAAAGGTGTAATACATTTCAATCAGATGATCAACATGGACATTGTTTGTATTGGTACTCATGGCAAAGGTGGTCTTTTCCACCAAAGTGCCACAGAGAAATTAATTAATCATCTCTTCAAGCCGATCATTTCTTTTCACTTAAACAATTAAAAAAGAAAATGGAATTTATATTACAACCATGGTCCTGGTGGTTTTCCGGGATAATGATAGCAGCAATCATGTTCTTTTTATTGTATTTCGGACAATCCTTTGGGTTTTCTTCAAACCTAAGAACAATATGTGCAGCAGCAGGCTTGGGTAAATCAGCAAAATTTTTCGATTTTAACTGGAAAGCACAGATCTGGAATCTGGTATTTCTTGTAGGGGCAATTCTGGGTGGTTTTATTACCAGGGAATTTCTGTCTACCGATGCTCCGGTTCTGATTTCTGAGGCAACAATTCAGGATTTATCTAAACTGGGTATTGCTGCTCCTGTATCCCTTCAACCTGCCGAACTTTTTGGACTTGATGCAGTTTTATCCATAAAGGGATTTCTTCTCCTGGCTTTCGGAGGTTTGATGGTTGGATTTGGATCGCGTTATGCCGGAGGATGTACTTCCGGACACGCCATCAGTGGCTTATCGGATCTTCAAATTCCATCATTGATAGCCGTTATGGGCTTTTTTATCGGAGGTTTACTCATGACCTATTTATTTCTTCCTTTAATATTTTAAGATATGAAGTTTATAAAATTTTTATTGCTGGGTATAGTTTTTGGAATCGTAATGACAAAATCTGAAGCAGTTTCCTGGTACAGGATTCAGGAAATGTTTCGTTTTCAGGCTTTTCATATGTATGGAATTATTGGAACTGCGGTTGTCCTGGGAGTGGCGGGAGTAGCTTTAATCAAAAGGTTTAGTATGAGAGATTATCATGGTAACCCAATTATGTTTAACCCAAAAGAAAAATCTGTTGCACGTTACCTTATTGGGGGTTCGATCTTCGGACTCGGCTGGGCTTTGAGTGGTGCTTGTCCGGGTCCAATGGTAGTGAATATTGGATATGGTTACTGGGCGATGGCTATTGTGTTTTTCTTTGCAATAGTTGGAACCTACCTGTATGGACTAATCAAGAATAAATTACCTCACTAAAATTTTAAGACGATGTCTCAGAATCATGATGATGACGATGTATCTAAAGACCTGTTTTCTGTTATAAGGAAGCTGATCAACCTAATGGTATTATTGATTGTGATAATATTTGCTCTCCCACTGGGCTATTATCTGATCCATCTGCCGAAAAGTCCAAAAGTCAAGTTGGAGGATACCCAGGCTGTAATAGCCGAAGTTAAATCTGTTGTACAGGAATTTTGGATTGCTCCAGAGCTAAGTACCATCACTGATGCTGCTCAAAAATCAGAGATTGAGTATGGAAAAGAACTTATTGCTCATACAGCTAAATACCTGGGCCCAAATGGGTCAGTAAAACAGATCAGTAACGGCATGAATTGCCAGAACTGTCATTTAAAGGCTGGGACGGCGGTATTTGGTAATAATTATGGTTCTGTAGCTTCATTGTATCCTAAATTCAGAGCAAGAAGCGGAACTGAAGAGGGTATTGAAAAACGGGTGAATGATTGCTTCGAAAGAAGTTTAAATGGTAGGGCATTAGAAACGGAGAGTAAAGAATTGAATGCTATTGTGGCATACATCAATTTTCTCGGTACCAATGTAAAAAAGGGTGAAAAAGCAGCCGGCTCTGGTTTCAAAGATCTGGATTATCTTGACAGGGCTGCCAACCCGGATAAAGGCAGGGCTGTCTTTACTTCAAAATGTCAGAGCTGTCATCAGCCGGATGGTTCCGGAATGTTGAATCCGGACAAAACAGAATACATTTTTCCACCACTTTGGGGTAAAAACAGCTATAATGATGGAGCAGGTTTATACCGCCTTTCAAACTTTGCCAAATATGTAAAATATAACATGCCGCAAGGGGCTACTTTTGAAAACCCAATGCTCAGTGATGAAGAGGCATGGGATGTGGCTGCATATATTAATTCTCAAACACGTCCGCACATTGATGTTCCCAAAGACTGGCCCGATAAATCAAAAAAGCCGATTGACCATCCCTTTGGACCTTATTCAGATAAATTTAGTGAAGAACAACATAAGTTAGGACCATTTAAGCCCATAGCGGAAGAACAAAAGAAGAATGTGGAATCTCTAAAAAAGAATGCAACTGCAGGAATTTAATAATAATTATACAGTTTTTGAATCAAGCAACATGGAAAATAACAGGAGGGGCTTTTTAAGAAAAATGGGTGCGATAAGTGCCGGTGCGGCTTTGGTTTCTGCAAATCCACTTTTTGCGATTGCAGGTAAGGCTTCCGTTAGTCCTGAAACTGCAGAAAACGAATTTACCCTTTCAATCTTGCAAACTACTGATGTGCATTGTCAGGTTCATCCGCATGATGAACTTTTCTGGGAAAATGATCAGGCTGTTTTTCGGAAGACTGGAGGCTATGCTCATCTGGCAACTTATCTTAAAAAGGAGAAGAAAAAAACCCCAAATACCTTTATCATCGATACCGGGGATATGTTTCAGGGTAGTGAACTATCAGTAAAAACCACTGGGAAAGCAATGGTTCCGGTCTTAAATGAATTGGGTTACGACCTTTATTTGCCGGGTAACTGGGAGGTAGTTTATCACAAAAAGGCTATGCAGACTTTATTGGGGGCATTAAATGCTCCGAAAGTTTGTGCCAATATGTATCATGATCTTGGGAATGGAAAAAGGGGGGAACTGATTTTTCAACCCTACCATATCTGGAATGTTGGAGGAGTTAAAATTGGTTTCCTTGGATATACAGATCCATTGGTTCCTGTACGCCAGTCACCGGGTTACAGCAAAGGGATTATTTATACCAAGCCTGAAGAAAACCTGGCTCACTTTGTCGATGTTTTACGTAATCAGGAGCAATGTGCCTATATTTTATTGCTTTCCCATCTTGGATTATCACAACAGATATATTTGGCAAATCTGCCCGAATGTGAGGGTGTTGATTATATCCTTGGTGGCGATACGCATGAACGAGTAAGAAAACCTATTCAGTGTCGCTATTCAAAAGTAGTTGAACCGGGAGCTTTTGGTTCATTTGTTGGTAAGCTTGAACTAAAGATAAAAGACGGAAGGGTTATTGGGGATACTTATTCATTGGTTGAAATTGATTCAAAAAAGTATAAAGCAGATAAGGAGATTTCTAAATTGATAGAGATTCATGAAGAGCCTTTTGAGGATGATATCAATCATATTGCCGGCTACAGTACTATACCACTATATCGCTATTTTGTAATTGAAAACACAATTGACACGCTGATTCTTGATGCTTTAAAGTGGAAAATTAAAGAAGCTGATATTGTTTTATCCAACGGTTTTAGATTCTGTCCTCCAAATTCGAGTCCTGATAGAACAGGAAATATCCCTATTACCAATGGATATATTTTTGATATGCTTCCTGTAGATAGTGTGGTTCGAACCGGCTCGGTTACCGGAAAGCAAATATTTGACTGGCTTGAAAGAGAATTGAATAATGTTTTTGCTAAAGATGCTTCACAGCGGCTTGGCGGCTGGGTAATCAAGTTTAAGGGCATGAAAATAAGCTTTATGGCTTATGAGGAGAATGGTCGGAGAGTTAAAGAAGTGGAGGTTAACAGTATGCCATTGGATATGGCTAAGACTTACAGGATCTGCGCTTGCGAACGTGAGGGAGATCCAGAAGATATGTTATGCCGGATGAGAGGCGTTGTCAATCCTAAGAATACCACATTTACATTACACTCTGTTTTAAAAGAATATTTAAGTGTAAATTCACCGGTCACTCCAAGTCCGCCCATGTCTGCAAAGGTTTTAGATGCATCCCAAAAACTCCTGACACAGGTTACTGGGGTTGATTATCAGTTTCGTTAATAAATTTAATAACAAATAAAATATTTTAATTTCAGCTAAGACCAAATTCAAACAAATGAAAAAGCTCCTTCTAATCCTTGTGTTATTCGCATTCTCAACTAGTATCAACGCTCAAAGTGTTTCTAAGGATCCACGTGCCGATGCGTATAAAGGGCTTAAAATCGTGTTCCAGCTCACTTCAGCTGATACGGTTATTCATCAAACTCTGATGTCACAATTGAAGAACTATTTTGGAGTTGCACCTGATATGCAGGTAGAAGTAGTTTGCCATGGTGGCGGCTTAGAAATGCTTGTAAAAAGTACTTCTGTAGTGCAGAAGGAGATCAAAGCCTATGCCGATAAGGGAGTAAGCTTTGTTGCATGTGAATTTGCAATGAAAAAAAGAAAAGTTACACCAGACCAGTTAGTTGCCGGTGCAGGGTCTGTTATTTCGGGTGTAATGGAAATAGCCAAAAAGCAGCAGGAAGGCTGGAGCTATATCAAACTCTAAATCCCATTTAAACATCTTTTTTTAACGTTTATAATATGAAAAATTTCATATATAGAATCCTTTTGCTTTTATTTTTCCTTATGCCTGGTATTGTTTTAGCCCAACATCAGGAAGTTTCTGAACGCCCTGAGATGTATAAAGGCAAAGGGTTGGATTCTACTGACAGCAAATCGGTTCTGGGTGCTTTCAAAGGGGGGAAGGTTCAGGGTCATTTCAGATATTTCAATATGATAACCCTGAATGAAAAGGATCTAAGTGATTATTATGCGAATGCAGTCGGTGGAGGCTTAAGGTTTGAAACAGCAAAATTTCATAATTTCCAGTTCGGGATCAGTGGCTTTTATATATTCAATATTGGTTCTTCAGACTTGACAATTCCTGATTCTCAAAGTGGTCAGTATAATCGTTATGAAATAGGCCTATTTGATATTGAAGATCCATCTAATATGAAAGATATAGATCGTTTAGAAGAACTTTACCTGAAATATAATTATAAGAAATCTTTCCTGACTTTTGGCAGGCAGTTGCTGAACACTCCATTTATTAATCTTCAGGATGGAAGGATGCGTCCAACCGGGGTTGAAGGGTTATGGGCTGAGATTAATGAAATCAAAGGAACCAAAATAGAAGGAGGCTGGTTACAAAGTATTTCTCCAAGAAGCACTACTAAATGGTTTAATGTTGGAGAAACAATTGGCATTTATTCATCAGGTTTGAACCCTGACGGCACTCCATCACTTTACAGTGGTCAGGTTCATAGTAAAGGAGTGGCATTAATTGGAATAACTACTAAGCTTAATAAAAATATAAAACTTTTAGGCTGGAATATGCTCACAGAAAATGTCTTTAATTCGGCTATGTTACAGACCGATCTCAGTTTCCCACTAAAAGATAATTCTACATTAATGGCCTCTGCACAATTAATAAAACAGGATGCAGTAAACAATGGTGGGAATTCAGATCAATCGAAAACATATTTTCCGAAAGGGGGAAACTCACTGAGTTTCGGTTCCAGGTTTGCCTGGAAAAACAAAGATTGGGAAGCTTCCATAAACTATAACCGTATCACAGCTCAGGGGCGGTATTTAGTTCCACGGGAATGGGGTAGAGATCCATTCTTTACTTTTCTACCGCGCGAACGAAATGAGGGATTCGGAGATCTGGATGCAGTAATGGCTAAATTGAATTATAACTTCCCAAAATCAGGGTTCAAAACTTCTGTTGCAGCAGGATATTATCATTTGCCTGATACAAAGAATTATGCATTGAATAAGTATGGAATGCCTTCGTATACACAGATAAATACGGATATTAGATATACCTTTACAAATACTTTAAAGGGGCTTGAAGCTCAGCTCCTGCTTGTTGCCAAATTAAATAATGGCGAAACCTATGGTAACAGCAAATTAATTATCAATAAAGTAAATATGGTTCAGTCTAATTTTGTTTTAAACTTTCATTTTTGATGTTAGCAAATCTGGATATATTCAAAAGTATTTTCGAACCCCAGTTAATACAGGAAATACAACAGTTCGGAATCCTTCAAACCTTTAAAGAAGGAGATTTGATCATGGATTATGGTAAATATGTCCGGATGATGCCTATTGTGCTAAAAGGGACAGTGAAGGTTTATCGTTTGGATGAGAAAGAAAACGAGATTCTGCTTTATTATCTGTCAAGCAATGATAGTTGTTCAATGGCTTATAGTTGTTGCCTGGAAGCAAAAAAAAGTGAGGTTAAAGCTGTTGCCGAAGATAATGTCGAGCTGATTGCTATTCCACATGTTAAGCTTGATGACTGGCTTTGTACTTATCCAAGCTGGAAGAACTATATTATGCGCAGCTTCAATGAACGATTTATTGAACTGTTAAAATCGATCGAGAGTATTGCTTTTCACAAGCTTGACGAACGTCTGATCGGATATTTGAAAGAAAAACAGCGTTTGAGTGGTTCAAGCGTGGTTAAAGCATCGCATGGACTTATTGCAGATGAATTGGCGACCAGCCGTGTGGTGATTTCCCGACTCTTGAAACAGCTTGAAAACGATAAAAAAATTATACTTTACCGCAACGAGATTAAATTGCTTGCTTCGTTCAGTTAAATTGCCTTATTAGCTGCTTATTAAGAATATAGAGTGTTAAGGCATTACTGTACCAGCCAGAAGAAAAGGGATCTTTAAACTTGTTCCGAATCGGGTTCAGGATCGATAAAATTTTACGATATTGCTTTAAGAATGAATTTGGGATTTTACCTTAGATTCCTCTAATAAAGCAAATGAAAGCATTTTTAAATAAGGATTTTCTTCTTGAATCAATAACAGCCCAAACCCTTTATCATAGTTTTGCTGCTAATTTACCTATAATAGATTACCATTGTCATCTTCCCCCTGATCAGATTGCAGCTGATCCAAATTTCGAAAACCTGACTCAAATCTGGCTCTATGGTGATCATTATAAATGGCGTGCGATGAGAGCCAATGGCATTCCCGAAAAGTATATTACCGGCGATGCCAGCGACTGGGAAAAGTTTGAAAAATGGGCAGAAACAGTTCCATATACTTTCCGGAATCCGCTCTATCACTGGACCCATCTGGAATTACAGCGATATTTTGATATCTACGATATTCTTTCGCCTGCTACAGCAAGACAGATCTATGATGAATGCAGTGCAAAACTGCAGACTCCTGAATTTTCAATCCGCCGGATGATCGAAAGAATGAATGTAGAGAGCATTGGTACCACAGATGATCCGCTCGACGATCTTTCGTTCCACCAGAAAATTAAGGCCGATGGCTTTTCTGTGATGGTTAGGCCCTCATTCCGACCTGATAAGGCAATGAATGCTGATAATTTATCAGAACTTTATACCTACATACATAAACTGGCAGCTGTATGCAGACAGGAGATTAAAACTTTTGAACAATACTTACTGGCATTAAAAAGCCGGCATGATCATTTTGCACAGAACGGTTGTGTGGTTTCTGATCATGGACTTGAGCAACTCTGTTATGAAGAATATACTGATGCTGAAATAGATCAAATCTTTATCAGGATCCTTAACCAGGAGTCCTTGAGTCTTGATGAAATACTCAAATTTAAGTCTTGTATGCTGCTTAATCTCGCACATTGGGATCATGAAAAAGGTTGGGTGCAGCAGTATCATCTGGGTGCAATCCGGAATAACAATTCAAGATTACTCTCTGAGCTTGGCCCCGATACCGGCTTTGACTCCATGGGTGATTTCTCACAGTCGCGAGGCATATCTAAGTTTTTAAATAAACTGGATTCTACTAACAGACTTGCAAAGACTATCATTTATAATTTAAATCCTGCTGATAATGAAATGTTCGCTACTATGGCGGGTAATTTTAATGACGGAACCGTTCCGGGTAAGATTCAGTTTGGATCAGCATGGTGGTTTCTGGATCAGAAATTTGGGATGGTAAATCAAATTAACGCACTATCCAGTATGGGTTTGTTGAGCCGTTTTGTTGGAATGATTACAGATTCAAGAAGCTTTATGTCTTATCCAAGACATGAATATTTCCGGAGAATTTTGTGTAATCTAATTGGCAATGATGTTGAAAATGGAGAATTGCCAAACGATATTCAATGGCTGGGGCAATTGGTTCAGAATATTTGTTACTTTAACGCTAAGAATTACTTTAAATCATAAAGTAAGGACACTCTGGATTAAAGGAGCTTAATTATTTATCTGCATGCAAAAAATGACTAATTATCGCTGGACGATATGCTCGCTGGTTTTCTTCGCTACAACCATCAATTATCTAGACCGTCAGGTGATCAGTCTGTTGAAACCATATTTGGAAAAGGAATTTAACTGGTCTGAAACTGATTATTCTAATGTAGTAGCTGCATTTCAATTAGCATATGCTCTCGGAATGCTCGGTGTTGGTAGTATTATTGACAGGGTTGGTAGTAAAATGGGATATGCGGTATCCCTTATATTATGGAGTATAGCGGCAGTAATGCATGCATTTGTAAAGACCACTTTCGGCTTTGGTGTGGTGAGGGCATTTTTAGGTGTGACTGAGGCAGGAAACTTTCCTGCAGCTATAAAAGTTGTTGCAGAATGGTTTCCCAAACGCGAAAGAGCATTTGCTACAGGTATTTTTAATAGCGGGACCAATATTGGAGCAATCATTGCGCCCTTGGTAGTACCATGGCTTGCTATAACCTACAACTGGCAAATGGCTTTTATAGTTACCGGCGCCATAGGATTCCTATGGCTTATTTTCTGGTTTTTATTTTATGAAACTCCTGAACGGCATAAGCGTATTTCGGCCTCAGAGCTTGCTCATATAAATAGTGATGAAGAAATTGTAATTCCTATGGAGGGCGAAACTGAAGCAGTAATTCCATGGAGGCAACTATTGACCTATAAACAAACCTGGGCCTATGCTGTAGGAAAATTTCTTTCTGATGGTGTTTGGTGGTTTTTTCTGTTCTGGCTTCCGGCATTTTTGATTTCGGAATATAAATTGGTAGGCATGGAGGTGAGTTTCCCTGTTGCAGTCGTTTATCTAATAGCTGGTATCGGGAGTATTGCCGGAGGATGGTTACCAATGTGGTTCAGCAAAAATAAAGGCTGGACGATGGTCAGATCGCGCAAAACCTCCATGCTTATCTATGCTGCCATCCCGTTGATGGTTATGTTCTCGCAGTGGGCAGGATCATTTAATATGTGGTATGCAGTGATCATTATTGGAATTGGAATGTCAGCACATCAGGCATGGTCGGCAAACATAATGACTACAGTTTCAGATATGTTTCCCAAAACATCTATTGGTGCTGTAATCGGAATCGGGGGAATGTTCGGGGGTTTTGGAAATATTACAGTTGCAAAGTCTGCAGGATATTTACTTGATCATTATAAGGCAGCCGGACATATTCAAACCGGATATTATCTGTTGTTTCTTTTTTGCGGAACGGCTTATTTACTAGCCTGGTTTTTAATGTTTAGGGTTTTAGTTCCCAAAATGACTCCAATTAAGCCTCTTATGAAGAAGATAGAGTAACAATATACCTTCCCTGAGCACATTATTTGCATTATTGAGCTATTTATTTTACTTTTCGATATGCATATCGGGATATAAATCAAGCCATTGGTTGGTTTAAATCATAAGTACATTTATCATTAATATGAAAAAAGAACAGAATCGTAGAACCTTCATCAGAACAACAGCACTTGCTGCTGCAGGTATTGGAATTGGTGCAAATAGCTTTGCAGAAAGTCTGTATCCTGCATCTAAAAAAAGCATTGCAGGTAACAGAATTGGGATCATTGGCTTGGATACTTCCCATGTAATTGCTTTTACTAAAGCCCTGAACGGTCCTAATCCCGGTCCGGAATATAGCGGATTTAAAGTTGTAGCTGCTTATCCTTATGGTAGCAAGGATATCAAAAGCAGTTATGAACGGATACCGACCTATATTGAGGATGTGAAAAAGATGGGCGTTGAAATTACAGACTCAATAGCCAGTCTCCTTGATAAGGTAGATTTTGTACTTCTGGAAACTAATGATGGCCGTTTACATCTTGAACAGGCCATGCAGGTAATTAAAGCAGGCAAGCCCTTCTTTATTGATAAACCAATTGCAGCTTCATTTGCAGATGCAAGTGCAATATTTGCTGCTGCCAAAAAAGCCAATGTAGGGGTATTCTCTGCTTCATCACTAAGATATTCTGTTGGTGCTCAAGAGATTGCTGCTGGAAAGTATGGTAAGGTGCTGGGTGCTGAAGCCTATAGCCCATGTCATCTTGAAAGTACTCATCCGGATCTTTTCTGGTATGGTATTCATGGGGTAGAATCACTTTTCACAGTAATGGGTTCCGGATGCAAGCAGGTGGTAAGAATTAGTACACCAGATGTAGATGTTGTTGTTGGAACCTGGAATGATGGCAGAGTTGGCACTTTCCGTGGACTCCGTTCAGGAAAACTTGGATATGGAGGTACAGTATTCGCTGAAAAGGGAACTGTTCAGATTGGCGAATATGGAGGCTATAATCCATTATTAAAACATATTACTGATTTCTTCAAAACAGGAATAGTTCCTGTAAGTTCTGAAGCAACACTTGATATCTATGCATTCATGGCAGCTGCTGATGAGAGTAAACGCAAAGGAGGTGTTCCAATTAATCTGGCGGATATTTATGCCAGTGTGCCAAAGAGAAGCAGATAGTTATAGCTTTAATGAAAATGAAAAATAAGGATCAATCAAGGAGAAAGTTCATCAGCACCAGTGCACTGGCATTAACAGGAATTACTGCTTTTGGATCTCAGGGATTTGATTTTATTCAGAAGGTCCAAACTGAAAAGGTCCGCGTTGGACTGATTGGCTCGGGAAGTCGAGGATTGGGCCTCGCTCAGACTCTGGCGAACGTTCGAAATATTGAGCTTGTTGCATGCTGCGATATTGTTGAAGAACATTTGAAAGCTGGTTTGAGAGTTGCCGATAAAGATGCCAAAGGATACTTTGATTATCAGAAACTTATTGATGATCCAAACGTTCGTGCAGTAATTATTGCTACACCACTTTATTTACATTTTCCAATGGCTGTTGCCGCTCTTAAAGCCGGCAAACATGTTTATGTTGAGAAAACGATGGCTTATGACATACCGCAGACTCTTCATCTGGTGAAATTAGTTGACAGCTCAAATCTTGTATTTCAGGTTGGCCATCAATACAGATATTATTCCATGTATCATAAAGTCAAAGAGATCATTGATAAGGGATGGATTGGAAAGGTATTCCATTATGAATGCCAGTATAACCGGAATTCTGATTGGCGTCAACCGCTTACTGATCCTAAGATGGAACGTGCTGTTAACTGGAAAATGTATAAGGAATATTGTGGGGGGCTGCTTTCTGAACTCAGCGCGCATGAAATTGACATGGTAAATATGATTCAGGACAGCCATCCTATTAAAGTTGCCGGCTTCGGTGGAATTGATTTCTGGAAGGACGGCAGAGATAATTTTGATAATATCCGGCTGGTTTATGAGTACCCCGGTGGAGTAAAATCCAGTGTTACTTCTATTCTCACAAATGAGTACAAGGGTTATTCCATTCGTATTCTTGGAACCAGGGGTACTATTGAAATATTACGAGACAGAGCATTTATTTATGCCGAAGCAAAAAACAAAACTACCGGAACTGTTGACGGCGTAACCGGTGCTACTGTAGAAGTTTCACCGGGTGGTGCCGGAGAGCCAATTGTATTTCAAAAGGATAATCCGGAGCTGGACCCTACTGTTTATGCCCTTCGCGATTTTGCTGAATGCATCTTAACAGGAAAGAAACCTGCTTCTAATGTAAGAACAGGGAAGGATGTAGCTATCGCAGTACATATGGGAAATAAAGCTGCCGAAACTGAGACAACCCAATACTGGAAAAGTGAATATGACATTTGAGTTTTCCGGGAAATTAAAATTAAACAAAGGACTTAGCGCCATAAATTAATAGACACATGAAAAATTCAGATTCCCGCCGGGATTTTATTAAAAAGACAGTCACTGGTGCTGCCGCAATTTCATTTGGAGGTATTCTGCCTGGGTTTAGTGCAAGCAGTTATGCAAAAATTATGGGCGCAAATGAGCGCATTCAGGTTGCAATGATGGGGGTGAATAGTCGCGGACTTGCACTTTCTTCAAATTTTGCTGCTCAGAAGAATTGCGAAATTCGTTATATCTGTGACGTTGACAGGCGTGCAGCTGAAAAATGTATCAGTACAGTTGCAGGGATACAAAATACCAAACCTATGGCACAGCCTGACTTTAGAAAGGCGCTTGAGGATAAACAGCTTGATGCACTTGTTATTGCTGCACCTGATCATTGGCATGCTCCTGCAGCTTTACTTGCATCGGCCGCCGGCAAACATGTTTACCTTGAAAAACCATGCAGCCACAATCCTCACGAAGGTGAACTTCTTGTTGCGGCAGCCAATAAATATAAAAATGTGATTCAAATGGGCAATCAGCGTCGTTCCTGGCCCAATGTTGCTGCCGGTATCGCTGAACTACATGGAGGAATCATTGGCCGTCCATATTTTGCTAAAACATGGTATACTAATAACAGGCCATCTATTGGAGTGGGTAAAGCTGCACCAGTTCCTGAATGGCTTGATTATGATTTGTGGCAGGGACCTGCCCCACGACGTGAGTTCAAGGATAATCTGATTCATTATAACTGGCATTGGTTCTGGCATTGGGGAACCGGAGAAGCACTGAATAATGGTACGCATATGATCGATCTTGCACGCTGGGGCCTTCAGGTTGAATTCCCAACTAAGGTAAGTTCTGCAGGTGGCAGGTATCGTTACCAGGATGATTGGGAAGCACCTGATACTCAAAATATTAATATAGAATTTGGCAATAAATCTACAATTACCTGGGAAGGCAGAAGTTGTAATCCATTTCCAATCGAAGGTAATACGGTAGGTGTTATTTTTTATGGCGAGAATGGCACTTTAGTTATTGGTGGAAGTAATGCATACAAAGCTTTCGATCTGAAGAACAATCTTATCAAAGAAGCTAAAAATGAAATCAAGGTTGATACCGGCAGTCTGACCAGTCCTTCACAACAACTGGATGCTTTTCATATTCAAAACTTCTTTAGCGGCATAAAGAGCGGAACTCCTCTGGCAGCAGGTATTCATGGTGGTCATCAGAGTACTTTGTTGTGTCAGCTTGGTAACATTGCCCAGCGTACCGGCAGAACCCTGAATATTGATCCTACAAATGGTCATATTTTAAATGATAAGGGTGCAATGAAACTCTGGAAAAGAGACTACCAAAAGGGCTGGGAACCAAAAGTTTAAGCTATAATCTGTCAATGTAAAAATAGGGGGCTAAATTCCTCAATATTTGATTGTGGCAAATCATGATTTTTTATCAATGCATTTGCATTAAAAGCAATGTTACGTCAATATAAATGGGGAAATTATGCTTATAGCTTCAAAATCAGGAGTAGGTAATTACCGCTGGAAGATTTGTGCAATGCTGTTCCTCGCTACTACAATTAATTTTGTTGACAGGCAGGTTCTGGGTATTCTGGCACCTCAGCTTCAAAAAGAATTCGCCTGGTCTGATTCAGAGTATGGTTTTATAGTTTCCTCCTTTCAGGCCGCTTACGCCCTGGGATTCCTTATTATGGGCCATCTTCTCGACAAAATAGGAACCCGTATGGGTGCTTCAATCGCTATTGGATTCTGGAGTATTGCTACGATGATGCATGCCCTCGTTGCTTCCCTTTTTGGATTTGCAGCAGTTCGTTTTCTACTAGGATTAGGTGAGGCCGGTAACTTTCCTTCTGCTATAAAGGCCGTGTCAGAATGGTTCCCAAGAAAGGAACGGGCCCTGGCTACAGGTATTTTTGTCTCAGGTGCAAGTGTCGGGGCAATAGTAGCCCCTCTGAGCGTTCCTTTTATCGCCATAAATTATGGATGGCAAATGACCTTTGTTATTACAGGTGCAATAGGTTTTATCTGGATTTTGTTCTGGATGATGATGTACCGATTACCTCAGGATCATCCAAAACTTGGAAAAGCAGAATTGGATTACATCACGAGCGATCCTTTAGAGCCTCAGATCAAAATTCCCTGGCTTCACCTGCTAAAGTACCGTCAAACCTGGGCTTTTGCCTTTGGTGCATTTATGACACACCCTATTTTTTCATTCTTCCTGTTCTTTCTGCCTAAGTTCTTTTTCAGTAATTATGGCATTGGGATCGCTAAAATTGGCCCAATACTGATAGTAATTTACCTGATGTCAGATTTTGGAAGTATTATTGGAGGATGGGCTTCATCTGCTTTAATTAAGCGAGGCTGGTCTGTAAATAAAAGCCGTAAAACTACGATGTTTGTATCCGCATTATGCGTTGTCCCGGTTTATTTTGCAGCACAGACAACAGAATTGTGGCTTGCTGTAGGCCTCATAGGTCTCGCTTTAGCGGCACATTCTGCCTGGTCTGCTAACCTCTTTACCCTCACAACCGACATGTTTCCAAGGCAGGTAGTTGGTTCAGTTGTTGGAATAGGCAGTATGCTTGGAGCGGTTGGTGGTATGTTCGGTGCAACAATCGGGGGCTTTCTGTTACAAACCACCGGTAGCTATGTTTCCCTGTTTATTTTCGCAGGTTGTGCCTATCTGATCGCATTTACAGGAATACAATTACTTTCACCAAAATTAAAATCAATAACCTTAGAGAAAATTATTTAATATTTAGTAGGAGATTTCTGCTCTGTTACGAGGAAATCAAAAAATTAAAATAAATTTAGTTTCACGCTGTTCTTATGATAAAATCTAACTTCAATAACCTTAAACACCTTCTGTTAATTAATTGTATGATTCTTTTTGGTACATCATGTGCAGATAAATCTGAAAAAATACAAGAATCTGAAATTCGTTTGATCACCCTGGATCCCGGACATTTTCATTCAGCTTTGATACAGAAGTCAATGTATCCCGAAATAGATTCAGTGGTACATGTTTATGCCCCCTATGGCGATGAGGTTAAAGCCCATCTGAATCTGATCAGTTCTTATAATAAAAGAACGGTGGATCCAACAAGGTGGAATCAAAAGGTTTATACTGGTGATGATTACCTGGCAAGGATGTTTCAGGAAAAGGCGGGGAATGTAGTAGTTATTGCCGGAAACAACAAGTTTAAGACAAATTATATCAAGGCTTCGGTTGATTCGGGTTTGAATGTTCTGGCGGATAAGCCAATGGCAATCGATAACGAGGGTTTTAATACTCTGGTTCAGGCTTTTGAATCGGCAGAAAAAAATAAAGTGTTGCTTTATGATATCATGACCGAGCGTTATGAGATCAACAGCATCCTTCAAAAGGAGTTTGCACATCTTCCGGCTTTTGGGGAATTGGATAAGGGCAGTCCCGAAAACCCATCTGTTACGAAAATTAGTGTTCATTATTTCTTCAAAAATGTTTCCGGAAAACCCCTTGTCAGACCGGCCTGGTTCTTTGATGTTAAGCAGCAGGGAGAAGGAATTACTGATATTACAACTCACCTGGTTGATCTTGTTCAGTGGGAATGTTTTCCTGACCAGATTCTTGACTATAAAAAGGATATCGAAATTGTTTCAGCAAAAAGATGGAGTACTAAATTAACAGCTGCGCAATTTGAAAAGGTAACTCTCAAGAAGGAATTTCCGGAATATCTGAAGGCTGATGTTAAAAATGGCGTATTGAATCCTTATTCGAATGGGGAAATAAACTACCGACTTAAGGGAATTCATGCAAAAGTTTCTGTGACATGGGATTTTCAGGCACCTGAAGGTACCGGAGATACTCATTTTTCAGTATTGCGTGGAACCAAAGCCAGTGTCATAATAAAGCAGGGTAAGGAGCAGAATTTTAAGCCTGTTTTGTACATCGAACCGGCTGCAGGCACTGATATGAAAGCATTTGAAAGTGCGATTATGGATGATCTGGAACAGATTAACGACAAGTATCCGGGAGTTGAATTGAAGAAGAATTCAAACGGCTGGGAGGTAATTATTCCTGATAAATATAAAGTTGGGCATGAGGATCATTTTGCTCAGGTAGCCAAAAAATATTTTCAGTACCTGAGAGAGGGAAAATTGCCGGCATGGGAAGTTCCGAATATGATCGCTAAATATTACACAACCACCAAAGCGCGGGAAGTGGCCTTAGCAAAATAATTAATCAGGGGGACGTTAAAAGCCCCTTTTTTTATAATAGGCCATAGTCAGAATGATCATCCGGTTATAACTTTTGATTCCGTCAGGCTGTTTATTTGCCTTGAGGTAATTATCGTAAAAGATACTGCTGAATCTCCTGGTAACACCTCTGTATTCCTCCCAGTAGGCTCTTTCAGTTTTCAGATCCTCCAAAAATGGTTCAGAGATCCGGCTTTTCAATGATTGAAATACCACTGTGTCTAATTTGCCGGTTTCAAACATAAATTCCTGGGAAGCCAGATAATACGCCGAATATCTGAGCATCGGATTAGACGATTCACTGGCACTCACAAAGCCAATAAAATTAGCCTCATCCTCTGCACCATAACCCATAGAATGTGCTGTTTCATGGCAGGCAACAAAGGGCTTTAAATATATCGGCATTCCCGAATTGATCTGAGTTTCACCGGTAAATGGATTAAAGTATCCGGCAGTCCCTAAATAATTCATAAAGGTTCCGATCAGAGAATTCTTTATTTTAGGAATCGGGTTTATAGCAGCATTATATGGAGGATGAAGATTTTTTATCGCTTTGGCTGATTCGGAGTAAAGCTCTTTGTCAGTTTGCGGCCATTGTTCAGGATTGATTTGCGAGCGAATGGAATTAGCAGAATCAATAAGATTTCCGGTTATTTTGTAAAGTTCCTCCTTAGAATATTCTGTGCCAGTAAGCTTTAGTCTTTTTACCGCAGGCTGCCGGAAATAATTTAACCCCCAGAACAGGTAGAAAATGAGGATGAGTATTTCAAAGGAAATAATCATGTTAAGAGCAATTTTTGCGCCTTCTAATCTTCTTTGCTGAAAGAAAAAGATTTTTAGGAACTTAAAAATTGAAATTAGAATGGCAATACTCAATAGCAAATAAAGAAGATCACCAACACTGATTGGAATATTATTGAATATGAACTGAAGTCCGGTACGAATCCCGGGGTAGATTCCTCGAGAATAGTATTTTTCAACCTGCTCAGGTTGAGATTTTTGCTGGAAAATCAATATGATGAAAGACAGAAGAAATATGCTGCTTAATAATTTCAACTTCGAAATCTTATCTGATTTTTTCTGAATCATACCATAAATATGCAATTTATATCGCGAAGCAAATTCCCTGTTTCAAAGAGGGTAGTCATTAATAATAAAGATTAACTTTGGAAAATTTGCTTAAATAAGAGCTTTTTTACTCATAAATGCCTGCTAACTATGCTTATTATTAATAATTATACGGAATTTGAATCTCATTTGGGACAGGAACTTGGTGTTTCTAACTGGCATAAAATTACTCAGGATCAAATCGGAAAATTCGCAGATGCAACGCTGGATCATCAATGGATACACATTGATACTGAGAGGGCGGCAACTGAGGGGCCTTTTAAGGCAACGATTGCTCATGGTTATCTAACCTTATCACTGATTCCTTATTTATGGAAGCAAGTTATTGAAATTAGAAACCTGAAAATGGAGATCAATTATGGGATTGAAAATCTCAAATTTGCACAGGCGGTTATTGTGGATTCTGAGGTCAGATTGCGGGCAAAATTGGTTTCGATTGCTAACCTCAGAGGAGTAACAAAGGCTGTTCTGGGTGTTGATCTTGAGATCAATGGACAAAGTAAGCCTGCTTTTAAAGGTGATGTCGTATTCCTTTACCATTTTACAGAATAATTACTTTTTACCCGAGTTTTATAAATACCCTGAATTATACTAAGTTCGCCGCCTAACAACAGGAAATTATGCCTAAATCCCGCAAAGCTGCCGTCAGTTTTATTTTTATTACTCTGTTGCTGGATGTCATCGGGCTTGGTTTGATCATCCCGGTTTTCCCTCAATTAATAGAGGAACTTATTCAGGGAAACATCAGTGAGGCTTCACAATGGGCTGGTTTACTAACTTTTGCCTATGCGATCATGCAGTTTATTTGTGCACCGATCGTCGGTAATTTAAGTGATAAGTATGGACGAAGACCGGTTTTGCTTTTATCCTTATTAGGCTTTGGGATTGATTATATTTTTCTTTCATTGGCTCCAACAATTTGGTGGCTATTTGTTGGAAGGCTTATTGCCGGACTATTTGGTGCAAGTTTTACCACTGCTACGGCTTATATCGCTGATATAAGTACTCCTGAAAACCGATCCAAAAATTTCGGGATGATTGGAGCTGCTTTCGGATTAGGATTTATTATTGGGCCGGGTTTGGGCGGACTTTTAGGTGAGTTTGGTCCCAGAGTTCCATTCATGGTAGCCGCAGGACTGACATTTCTGAATTTAATCTATGGCTATTTTGTTCTTCCTGAATCACTTGCAAAAGAACATCGGAGACCATTTGAATGGAAACGTGCCAATCCAATGGGATCCCTGATTCAGCTCAAGAAGTATAAAGGTGTGGGTGGTTTGATCATTTCACTGATTTTTGTATATATCGCAGGTCATGCTGTTCAGAGTACCTGGACCTTTTTTAACATTGAAAAATTTCAATGGAGTAATACCTTAATGGGTATTTCATTAACTGTTATTGGATTGCTTATTGCGATTGTACAAGGCGGATTGATCCGTTATATTAACCCCAAACTGGGTGATGAGAAAAGTATCTATGTTGGATTAGGGCTATATTCGCTGGGTTTGTTTCTGTTTTCTTTTGCTACCGAAGGCTGGATGATGTTTGTCTTTTTGATTCCATACTGTCTGGGAGGTATCGCAGGCCCTGCTTTGCAATCCATTATTTCAGGGAATGTTCCCAGAAATGAACAGGGAGAATTGCAGGGTGCATTAACCAGTTTAATGAGCGCGACTTCTATTGTCGGGCCTTTACTAATGACGAATTTATTTGCCTGGTTTACAAGACCTGAAGGTAATGTTAAATTTGCGGGGGCACCTTTTTTTGCCGGAGCAATATTAATGCTGATCAGTGCCGTAGTTGCAGCGAGAAGCATGAAAAAAGAGGCCTTTCTGAACAGAAAGACTATTCATGACGAAGAACCACTAAGCCCGCTTCCTTAAATATTTAAAGCTAGTAAGCGATTAGTTTTTAGGTGGAGGACTAATCATAATATGCGCTCTGTGTGTACCCGGATCCATCAGCCAGGGCATACCGGGAGCATCCGGTTTTAAAGGCAGGCCAGTACTTGCTGCTGTAGCGTATGGGGTATAGATCACATATCTCAGATAGCCATCTTTAACAGAACCTGTTTCAGGATTATAGTTTTCAGCCTTGGCGGTATAAACAAATAAGCTCGCAGGTTGTTTTGGCATTGGAAACCATCCGCTTTTTGCTTCATGATCACGGATATCAGCCACTTCTTTAGGAGTCTTACCCTCAGCTTTTAAATCACGTCCCCTTTTCATAAATGGTTCCAGATCCTGATGATAACAAGCCACACTTAAGCCCGGAATTTTCGGATCATCTGCCAAACAGATCATTTCATTGCTGCCCTTTCTGAGTAGAATAAATTCACCCTTTGCAGAATAGCCGTATACACTTGAAGATCCGCGCTTGTCAGCAGGTGCGGCCAATTCAGCTGTTTGTATTTGTATTGCAGCAGCAGGAATTGTGTTTTGTGCTCTTGCAATAAGTCCCAGACTTATAAGAACAAAAGATAATAGCGTTCTTTTCATTTGAATAGATGTTATGTTTTCCTATTAATATTAATTATTTTTTTCGGGAATAGCAAAAAGCTCAAACTTAATATCTCAAGCTTTTTCTTTCGGGACCAGTTTTATCTCGTGATCAGAGATGATAATTAGTCGTTCCTTATACAGACTCCCAATGGCTTTTTTGAAGGCCTTTTTACTAATCTTTAATCTGTTGTAAATATCCTCAGGCGAACTTTTATCACCTAAGAGAATAGATCCATTATTTTCCTGAAGATCAATCATCAGACTCTCTTTCAGATCAAGAATGTGTTTGAAGCCAATTACCTGCAGACTTAGGTCAATTTTATTTCCTTCACGGATTTTTTTTATAAATCCCCGTTTCTGATCTCCGGGTTTCAGGTCTTCAAAAACTTCATTTCGGTAAATGAGTCCCATAAACCCTTGATTGATGATGGCACTGAATCCAAGGTCACTTTCATCAGTGATCAATAGTCTTACCTCATCTCCCTCTTCAAAATCATGTTCATCCTGATTAATAAAATCACTCAGATATGAGGAAGCAGTAATGCGCTCAGTTTTCTCATCATTATAAAGGAAAACAACATATTTCTGGCCAATCTTCATCGGGCGCTTTTGCTCTTTGCTGGGTACAAATACATCTTTACCTATGCCCATATCCATGAACGCACCATTCTCATTTTCATCAACAACTTCCAAAAATGCAAATTCATCAACCTGGGCAAACGGAGTTTCTGTAGTAGCCATTAAGCGGCCATCGCTATGGATATAAACAAAAACATGGAGGTTGTCGCCAATCTCTGCACCCTCAGGAGCATAAACATAAGGTAGCAGAACTTCTTTCTCTCCTTCAGTTAAAATGAGACCATTTTCAGTCTTTTTAATAAACCTTAGCTCATTGAATTTGCCGATCTCAACCATGTTTGAAATTTAATATTTTTCAAAGATACTAAACTGTTAACGATTGAATCCTGTTGACTGGGATGAATAGCGATGAAACTCTGACCGGTTTCAGGTAATTTATTTGTTATCTGATACTTATCTTAAGTATTTTCAAATCCATTGATTATTTTCAAACATTATTTGCTGCTATGTTGCTAAGATCTGCTGGGGTCCTTCTCAAGACATTATCCTTATTATTGGTTTCTTATAATGTTTCTGGTCAGGATTTCCAGAAGCACCTTATAAGTCAAAAACTTGCTGTGGTAGCTTTTTCATCTGATTTAGAACTTTCACCAAAATGGTCTTTGAATGTTGAAGTTCAGGAACGTATTTACACAGATCCGTACAAACAATCTCAAATGTTTTGTAAATCACAGATAGGATTTGAGCCATTTAAAAATTTTAATTTCAGGAACGGGATTGCCTATTATTTAAATTCTCCGGGCGATCCGGAGTTTTCAAGTACATTAAAGGTTCCTGAAATAAGACTCAATCATGATTTAGGATATAGTCACAATTTAAGTTCAATAAATTTAAGTCACCGTTACCGCATGGAAGAGCGGTTTATCCACAAGAAACAAGATGATTCATTGATTGAAGGCTACAGATTTGTGGAAAGGATATCTTATATGTTAGCTCTTGAATGTAAATTACTCAATTCGAAAAATCATAAGCACGATATATATCTTAAACTAAGTGATGGAATTTATGTCAATACACATAAAGGCATACTTTTTAATTCGTTTGATCAGAACCGCTTTTATGCCGGATTAAATTATCAATTTGTCAAAAATCTGACTGTTGAGCTGGGTTATGTTAACCTCTATCAGCAACGTATTTCCGGAGTCGAGTATTTAAATCGTAATATTGCAAGTTTAGGGATCAATCATAGCCTAAAATTGTATCATTAATTTTTTGAGCAAAATATTAGGATTAAAAAATTCAGGATTTGGCAACAAAGGTATTTTTACTTACTCCACCCTTTACGCAGTTGAATACGCCATACCCTGCCACGGCATATCTGAAGGGCTTCCTTAATACAAAAAACATTTCTTCCTATCAGGCTGATCTTGGAATTGAAGTGATTCTGAAGCTTTTTTCCAGCTCCGGATTGGAAGACTTGTTTAATCAGATCATGTCCCAAAATAATATTTCAGAAAATTCAAAGCGAATAATAGCTCTCAAATCGCATTATATCGATACTATTGATTCAGTGATATCTTTCTTACAAGGACATAATCCAACGCTTTCACACCTGATCTGTCAGGAAAATTTTCTGCCGGAAGCTTCACGATTTAATCAGCTGGACGAACTTGACTGGGCGTTCGGCACTATGGGTACCCAGGATAAGGCAAAACACCTTTCAACTTTATATCTTGAGGATATTTCTGATCTGATTGTTGAGTGCATTGATTCACATTTTGGATTCAGCAGATATGCTGAGCGATTGGGACGGTCTGCATCCAGTTTTGATGAATTATACGGAGCCTTGCAGCTTGATAAAACATTTATTGATAAAATTCTGTTGCTTATTCTGGAAGAACAGATGAAAAGTTTGAACCCTGAACTTGTTTCATTATCAGTCCCATTTCCCGGAAATCTTTATTCCGCTTTTCGGATTGCCCAATGGCTGAAATTGCATTATCCTTCAGTTAAGATCGCAATGGGTGGGGGCTTCCCGAATACGGAATTACGATCAGTTTCGGATGTCAGGGTATTCGAATTCTTCGATTTTATCTGTCTTGATGATGGGGAAGCTCCGATGGAGCATCTTTGTGAATATTTAGACGGGAAGCGCGATGTAAATGAGCTTAAACGGACCTTTGCAATGGTCGATGCTGAGCTGAAGTATTGCAATGGCAGTATTTCTCCTGATTATAAGCAGTTTGATGTAGGTACACCTGATTACAGTGATTTGCACCTTGATAAATATATTTCAGTTATTGAAGTAGTTAACCCAATGCACCGGATGTGGAGCGACGGGAGGTGGAACAAGCTGACGATGGCTCATGGCTGCTATTGGGGAAAATGTACATTCTGTGATATTTCACTTGATTATATTAAAGTTTATGAACCTGTTGCTGCCGGTTTGCTTTGCGACAGGATGGAGGAAATGATTAAGCAAACAGGTGAACGGGGTTTTCATTTTGTTGATGAAGCTGCACCACCGGCCTTAATGCGCTCACTTGCTTTAGAGATTATCAGAAGAAAATTGACTGTAACCTGGTGGACAAATATTCGTTTTGAGAAGAGTTTTACAAGGGATCTTTGTTTGTTGTTAAAAGCATCGGGTTGTATCGCCATTTCCGGCGGACTCGAAGTAGCTTCTGATCGCCTCCTTGAGTTAATCCAAAAAGGGGTAACAGTTGAACAGGTAGCCAGGGTCTGTCATAATTTTACGGAAGCAGGGATTATGGTTCATGCTTATCTGATGTATGGTTTCCCAACCCAAACTTCTCAGGAGACCATCGATTCATTGGAAATGGTAAGACAAATGTTTGAGGCAGGAGTTCTTCAGTCGGCGTTCTGGCATCAGTTTGCAATGACAGCTCATAGTCCGGTGGGTATGTACCCTGAAAAATTCGAAGTTGAAAAGGCTTGCAACACAAGCGGTAGCTTCGCAAATAATGATATTGTACACCTGGATAAAAGTGGTACAGATCATGAATTGTTCAGCTATGGCTTGAAGAAATCCCTGTTTAATTATATGCATGGAATCTGTTTTGATTACCCTTTGCAGGAATGGTTTGAACATAAAGTGCCTAAGACAAAGGTTGATCCTCAATTTATAATAAAATCCCTCTCCAGGGAGGAGTCATTCCTGATTAAACCTGACGCGAAAATTGTATGGCTGGGAATAAAGCCAGTAATTGATTATTTCAGCAAAAGTAAAAAAGGAAGGCACTGGGAAATGGCTGGTCTTAAATTCTATGATAAGAAGGGGAGCTTTAATATACAAGTTGAGAAAGATCAGGCTAATTGGCTGGTTGAATTTTTGACTTTGGCAAGCCCGGAAAATTCAGAACTGATGACCTTCAAAAGGGCTAAATCAGATTTCGAATCTAAATTACAATCAGATTTCGAACCTTTTTGGTATGGAAAGGCTATAAATATTTTGAGACAGAGCGACCTGTTAATACTATAAAATTTCACTTTTTGTAGCGCGAGCCGCATGCTTCGATACAACCTCCAGTTATTTCAAGTGAATTCCCGCTGAGTTTGTAATTAAAAATAGTTGATGTGCCATTCTGATGAACGAATTCGATCTTTAGATCATCAATTATCCTGTACTGTTTATAATTAGAAAAATTATTGCCAGAGATGGATCCATCTGCATTTATTTGGATGTATGAATCACTCTTTTTTACAGATACCCATTTGCCGCTTCCATCACCCGGATCGGCTAGAGTTTCACTTAGTTTCCATTTACCGTTTATAGAGCTCTCTGAACCAAATTTTTCGCATGCGGTCGCTGAAAAAATTATAAAAACCAGGATAAGCTTTTGGAATGTTTTCAAAGTTGATTTTTAAAGATGTCCAATTTCAAATTTACTGAATTTTATTTGATAACAGTGCCGGACTTGATCCGGGATGGGCTGTTCGACATGTTCCGCATGGCATGTCGAATATTAGATGATGCGGGTTTGAAACCCGCTTATATTTGAACATTTATCGCCCGAAGTCTTCAATAAATTACCGTTAATTAATTAGATCTTGCTGTTCGACATGTTCCGCAGGGCATGTCGAATTACAGATGATGCGGGTTTGAAACCCGCTATTCTATTAAACAATATCTCACGAAAACTTAAATAATAAATCCTGAACTAAATAGAACAACATAGTAGCAATGCTGTTCGACATGTTCCGCATGGCATGTCGAATTACAGATTATGCGGGTTTGAAACCCGCTTATATTTGAACATTTATCGCCCGAAGTCTTCAATAAAATACCGTTAACTAATTAATCTTGCTGTTCGACATGTTCCGCAGGGCATGTCGAATTAACAGATAAAGCGGGTTTGAAACCCGCTTGAATTATATGAATTATTATCGAAAGATTTCAAAAATATGCCGTTAACTAATTAGATCAACACAGTAGTGTATAGTCCCATCTATTTAATTTCCATATTCGATTATGGGATTGAGCTATACAATTAAAAATCAACATGCTCCGCATTTTATAACATGCACGGTTCATCAATGGGTTGATGTTTTTATAAGAGCAGAATATGTTAGTATTTTACTTGATAGTATTCGATATTGTCAGAAGCATAAGGGCTTACAGGTTCACTCATGGGTAGTAATGAGTAATCATTTTCACATGATTTTAAGTAGTAAGAAATCAAATTTGAGTGATATTATCAGAGATCTGAAGAAGTATACTTCCAGAAAAATTTATGAAGCCATTAAGCAAAATCCAGCGGAAAGCCGCAAAAGATGGATGTTATGGTTACTAAATAAAGATGGGAATATTTGGTTTTGGGAGGAGGGCTATCATGGTGAGGAAATTTATTCGCAGGATTTTTTTATTGTCAAATTAAATTACATTCATCTAAATCCTGTTCGTGCATTTTTGGTCGAAAAAGAAGAGGAATATTTGTACAGTAGCTGTGGTGATTATTATGGGATTAGAAAAGGATTACTTGACCTGGTTTTTCTGTGATTTTATGGATTAAAAATCCATTTTATCTGAGTTTCGACATGCCCTGCGGAACATGTCGAACAGCGTTTTGGTTTTTCTTTGACTTTATGGATTAAAAATCCAATTTATCTAAGTATTCGACATGCCCTGCGGAACATGTCGAACAGCGTTTTGGTTTTTCTATGATTTTGTGGATTAAAAATCCACCTTTATCTTATTATTCGACATGCCCTGCGGAACATGCCGAACAGCGTTTTGGTTTTTCTGTGATTTTGTGGATTAAAAATCCACCTTTATCTAATTATTCGACATGCCCTTCGGAACATGTCGAACAGCGTTTTGGTTTTTCTATGATTTTGTGGATTAAAAATCCATTTTATCTGAGTTTCGACATGCCCTGCGGAACATGCCGAACAGCGTTTTGGTTATTCTATGATTTTATGGATTAAAAATCCATTTTATCTAAATATTCGACATGCCCTGCGGAACATGTCGAATAGCGTAGAAGTTTTTTAATTTACACCACCTTTCCGAGTAGGGCTGCGTTGGGCAGGCCATGACATTGGCTGGCCGGTTCTCGGAATTATCGGGAGAATACTTTTTTCGCGGGATGCAGGTGTTGGATCTTCACTCGCTTTGTAGGCCATAATTGCCGTCAGGATTGCATTCTTCTGAACATCATCAAATACGATCTTATCATAAGTATCGCGGTTAGTATGCCAGGTATAAGTTCCATAAGCCCAGCTTAATGAACTTAATGAAAATGCAGGAACACCCGCAGCTACAAATGATGCATAATCAGATCCGCCGCCACCGGGATTACCGGGGAAGTTAGTTTTAATTTCTGATCTGATATCATCGGGTACTGCCTGTAACCATTTTCCCAAATAGCTGTAAGCATGTAGAAATCCCTGACCAGAAAGATCTACAACCCTTCCTGTTCCGTTATCCTGATTAAACAAAGCCTGAATATTTCTGACAATATCCGGGTGGTCTTCAACGAATGCTCTGGACCCATTCAAACCTTGTTCTTCACTACCCCAGTGCCCTACAAGAATTGTCCTCTTTGGATTAGGATAAACCTTTTTGAGGATTCTCATTGCTTCAAGCATGGTTACTGTTCCGGTAGCGTTATCTGTTGCACCTGTTCCGCCATCCCATGAATCGAAATGTGCAGAAAGAACTACATATTCATCCGGTTTTTCAATGCCCTTAATTTCAGCAATTGTATTGAATACAGGCACCATTCCCAGTTGTTTTGAATCCGCCCGTAAATTAATCTTAGGATTCACACCTGATTCTGTGAGACGGTAAAGCATTCCATAATCTTCAAGAGAAAGATCAATAGTTGGAATTTTTGTGCTCTGAGCACCAAATATTTTATTTACACCAAATCCTGCAGACCAGTTTGATGCTAAAATACCTGCGGCTCCGGCATTTTCAAGTGCTGTTGCCAATGCCTTTGGATTAAGTCCGGTTTTTGAAATGCGGTTGCGCCATGCGTTTGCAGCAGCAGTTCGCTCGGTCTTCATTTTTTCGAGAGATTCTTTGGTAGCAAACTCTTCCCAGTTTCTATCATCCCTGCCTGTGGGCTGCTGCATAGAGATCATTACGAACTTATCCTTAACATTAGGTAACCAGTTTTGAAATGCTACCGAGTCAGCAAGGTCTGGCAAAATGATTGTTTCTGCAGTTACAGTTTTACCATGAGTTGAAGCACTCCATGCCAGTTGCATTCCCTCCAGCGATTCGGTACGAGGGTGAATCATATCGATATGGGTTATTCCTCTTTCCCATCCACGCCATTCTCCCCATTTCTCATTTCTTGCTGGAATTCCCCAGCTTTCATATTTTGCAATTGCCCAGTCGTGAGCTTGTTTCATTTGTGGCGTTCCTACTAACCTGGCGCCGATTCCATCGGTCAGCTCATGGGCAAGTTTTTTCAATTGTGAATTCTCACCAGCCTCTTTAATAATCCCTTGAACAACGGGATCAATATTCTGGGCATAGGTCATGCTGCCTGAAAATAATAGAACTATAGCTAAGAGCTTAATTGATTTTCTCATGAATTTAAGATTGATATAAAATTGGTTCTGAACTGCGAAGATATTAAAAAGCAGGAAAATTGAAAATTATACCGGATTGAACATCGGTTTTTGCCGAAATAATGCAGGTATTTTTTACTTAATTACCGGATAAATTTATTTGTCTGAATGATTTATTTATTCCCTTGTGATTATCAATCATAAAAAATCTTCTTAATTTCCGAATCTTAAATTTAGAAAGTTAAAATATGGCCATAATTTTTTTTTATCCTAAAAGTATATTTTATTTACTGTTTTCATGTCTTATGTATTTAACGACCATATCTTCGATTAAGGCACAGCCAAAATTTCCGGGGAAAGAGCATTTACTATCTACTCCAAAGAAATATACTGTTTTTTTCAATTCAGAGGCAGCAAAGATCGATGGTAAATTGGATGATGAGGTTTGGAAAAATGTGCAATGGACAGAAAATTTCAAAGATATTGAAGCTGAACGAAAACCCCTTCCAACGTGGAATACCCGTGTAAAGATGACCTGGGATAATAAGGGTTTATATATTGCTGCAGAATTACTTGATCCTCATGTATGGGCATATTCAAAAAGTTATGATGATATCGTTTTCTACGACAATGATTTTGAAGTGTTTATTGATCCCGATAATGATACCCACCGCTATTATGAGTTTGAAGTAAATGCCTTAAATACAATGTTCGATTTGTTTATGCCAAAACCTTACCGGAATGGCAGCGGAGCAATGATTGCATATAATGCTCCCGGCATGAAATGGGCAGTGGATATTCAGGGGACTTTAAATAATCCCTCTGATATTGATAAAGGCTGGACAGTGGAGATGTTTATACCGTTTTGGGCAGTGACTATCGGCAATTCTGCTAAATTACCTGTTGATGGTGATTTCTGGAGAATCAATTTTTCGAGGGTTGAATGGAAGACTGAGGTTAAGGACGGTAAATATATCAAACTGAAAGGAGCAGAGGGAAGAAATCTACCTGAAGATAACTGGGTATGGTCTTCACAGGGGCTGATTAATATGCATTACCCTGAACGCTGGGCTTATTTGCATTTTAGTAAACAAGCATCCGGAGATTCAAAAAATTCATTTACTATTCCATACAGTGAAGAGCAAAAGAAGCATCTTTGGTATGTATACTATCTGCAAAAGGATTATTTTCAGAAAAATAAAGAATATGCTTCCGATCTGAGTAAGTTGGGGATCAAGGATATCATTTTTCAGGTTTCGGGAAAGGAAAATAAATTATGGATGGAGGCAGGTCCTCATCAGTTTATGATATTTATCAATAGTGATGAGCAGGTTTACAGTGTAAATGACGAAGGGCTGGTTCAAATGAGGAAGAAAGAGTCCAAATAGTTTTTGGTTGTGAAATTAAATTAATTATAGCCCTGTAATTTATAGATAATTACTCCTGCAACTTCATGCATCAGGTTCTCCCATCTAACAATATTTCCGGTATCCGGGATAATGAGATCAGATGGTGAAAATTCCTGACTATGGTGCATGCGATCAATAGGATGTATATCAACATCCAAACCTACTTTCTTAAAGCAGCCTTCTGCCCTTCTCATATGCCATGCCGAAGTAATCAGAATGGCTGATTTTAATCTATTGGCATTCATAATTTTTTTTGATTCCATAGCATTTTCATAGGTATTTCTGGAAACGGTGTCAATCAGGACCACTGAATCGGGTATAGCACAATTTTCTGTTAAAAATGCTTTTGCCAGGTTTGATTCACGTGTATCATTTAACAAACTACCGCTTCCTCCACTTATGATTATTTTTCTTATTCTCCCTTTTCTATATTGTACCAAACCCTCTGTCAGCCTGTCGGCACTTTCTCCAAAACTCAGGCTTCCATCATCTTTATCCCGACTCATAAACCCGCTGAGAATTATCCCTGCATCATAAACCTCAATCTTATTCATTTTGCTTTCGGGTTCCCAGTATTTTAAGATTTGATTAATGATAAATGGGTTGCTGAAGAATAGAAGTAAGCCCAAAGTAGCAATAAGCAATTTTCTTCGTAGTGCAGGCCTTCTTACAATCAATGCCAGAACTAAAACACAAATGACAATGACCGTTGGCGAGATCAGGAATGTAAGAATCTTGGATAAGTAGAAGAACATGTCTTTGTAATTAATTGGGGCGGATCATATTTTCCGCTTAAGCATACAAATTAAACAAAAAATCAAGGATTTAAGTTAAGGTTAATATATAGTGAAGATTGCCTTAATATTTGAAAGGTGTAACTTTTACCATGATTTATCGTATAAGAATACATATTTCAATCCTGAATTTACAGGTTGAACTAATGTGATTATTTTTTCTTTTGAATTGCTGAAGATGGTATTAAGGACGGGGTCAGTACAATAAAATTGTTTAAAGCAACATCAATGATATTCACATCGCAGGATTTAAAAGCTTTTTTTCTTGCACTAATGATATTCATTGGAGCCACAATTTCTGTGTCGGCTCAGCAGAAAGCTATGTTTACGCAATATATGTTTAACGGATTATTGATCAATCCGTCATATTCATCCATGGATGAAGCGATTAATGTTACAGCACTTGCCCGGCAGCAATGGGTCGGGTTTAAAGGTGCCCCCAATACACAAACTATATCTGTTCACAGCCCGATAAAGCAATCAAGAACTTCATTGGGCTTAATTCTTATGAGAGATCAGATCGGTGAAGTAATTAGTGAAAATGGGGTTTTAGGGACCGCAGCACATAAAGTGGAAATTGGTGATGAAACTTATTTTGCCCTTGGCTTAAATGCCGGAATTGGGAAATATGTGGGGCAATACAGTCAGACAGGTAGTCCTACAGCAGCCCTCGATCCTCTGTTTGCAGATCAGAATTCCCTGAGGGCAAATCTTGGATTTGGATTAATGCTGTTCTCCCCGAAGTTTTATGCCGGTTTTTCATCACCCTTTTTTTATTACAGAGATTTGGGTACAGATTTGTATTCAGCCACAGCATATAAACCACATTATTTATTACAGGGTGGATACATCACTGATCTGGGGGAGGATATAAAGTTCAAACCAAACGTTCTTGTGAAATATGTAAATGGTTCACCGGTTCAGATTGATTTAAACGCGAATTTCCTGTTTAAGGAAACACTCTGGCTCGGGGCTTCAATACGATCTTTCGATTCAGTGGATTTGCTTGCCGAGATACAGTTAAGTCCAAATGTACAGCTGGGTTATTCTTACGATTTTACGACATCAAGGCTTGCTGCTGTTGAAAGAGGCTCACATGAAATAGTTCTTAATTTCAGGATTGCAACCAAGGGGAATTCAAGTTCAACTCCCAAATGTTATTTTTGACAGACATTATTCGAGTAGATACTTATTGTCTCCAGAAACTGAATCATGTTTCTACTCTATACTAACAGTTAATCCTTCCTGTTGAAGAATTTTACGGTAAACTTCAACTTCAGTAAATGAACCTTCGAGAATTATGCATTTCCCGTCGTTATGGACTGTCCAGGCGATTCTTTCAGCCTGTTTCTCGTTATAATCGAGGTATTTTACAAGGCAGTGGATTACGTGTTCGAAAGTATTGGTATCATCGTTCCACAGGATCAGGCGATGATTAACTTTTAAGGCTGCTAAAACCTCTTCAAGTGTTAGTGTTTCTTCCTGTACCTGTGTTCCCATTTTACAAAAATACAGAATGGATACCGATTACAGAATGAATATTTTAATTAGGATGTGATTGAATTACTGCAGACACCTCTATTTCTATGAGTAAATCAGGTTGTATCAGGCGGCTTACTTCAACCATTGTAGTAGCAGGTTTAATCCCTTTGAAAAATTCAGCGTGGGCTTTACCGGCTTCTTCCCATTTGCTGATGTCGGTTACATACATTCGTGTTCGAACTACATCAGTCATTTGGGCTCCGGCCTCCTGCAAGGCTTTTTCCACTTTTAGAAGAATAAATTTTGTCTGAGCGTACAGGTCATCTTTTCCGATAAGAATATCTCCATCGACCGAGGTGGTTCCTGATACTTCAATAATGTTCCCAATTCGCACGGCTCTGCTGTAACCTACATTATCTTCCCAAACAGCTCCTGAAGAAATATTGATACGTTTTGGCATATATTCTCAATTGATGTTAGCTTCCTTTGGCAGATCGTGTCATCATTTCCAGCATATCCCACATTTCTGGTGTAACTGCTTCAAGTCCGTTGAATTGCCCTGCTCCCTGCAGCCATTCTCCACCATCAATAGTAATTACTTCTCCATTGATATATCCTGAAAAATCTGACATCATAAATGCTGCAAGATTTGCAAGTTCCTGATGTTCGCCCATCCGCTTTAGAGGTACCCGGTTCTTGAAATCAAATTTTTTTGCCATATCGCCGGGAAGTAATCTGTCCCATGCACCTTTTGTAGGGAAAGGTCCGGGAGCGATTGCATTATTACGAATACCATATTTACCCCATTCCGCAGCCAGAGAACGGGTCATCGCCAATACACCCCCTTTTGCACAAGCCGATGGAACTACATAACCCGATCCTGTAAAAGCATAAGTTGTAACAATATTTAATATTGTTCCGGCTTGTTTCTCTTTGATCCAATGTTTTCCAACAGCCATGGTGCAATTAGCCGTGCCTTTTAAAACAATATCGATTATGGTTGAAAAGGCATTAGGAGAGAGTCTTTCTGTTGGAGAAATAAAGTTTCCTGCCGCATTGTTCAGTAAACCATTTACCTGGCCAAAGGTTTCAAGTGTTATCTTTAGAACCTCATCAACCTCTTCAGGTTTACGAACATCACATTGAACAGGAAGTACTTTTGAGTTCAATGCCTTGCCGCCGGCTGATGCTTCCTCCTGCATCTCTGCAGCAGTTTTTACAAGTACATCCATTTTGCGGCTGGTGATGACCACATTGGCGCCGAGTTTAAGAAAATAGCTGCTCATTGCTCTGCCTAAACCTGTTCCGCCACCGGTAACAATGATTGTTTTTCCACTCAAGGCATCATCACGTAACATGGGTTCATTATACATATCAGGAGGATTTTTGTTGAAGATTTTGAATGATTGTTTTTAATATGGAACGTGTTGATGGCGACCACCATTGTTCAAGCATATGCCCTAACATTTCTGTCTGATCAGCGCTTACTTTTTTAAGTAATTCTTCGCGTATATTCATTTTGCTTTGTTGCCAGGTTTTACGTTCAAGCTGAATGTAGGTCAGCATTTTACGCTCAGCGGCATGTAATATACTTTCAGGGCTGACTACCTCGTCAACCAGACCTGCACTCAATGCTTCCTGAGTATTCATCAATTTACCTTCAAGCAATGCACGGGAAGCCTGAGCATTTCCAAGCCAGAATGCATAAAGATGGAAAATACTTTCAGGGACAATGATACCTACAGGTACTTCATT
>Ga0123337_10000842_pt1 | contig 45934 bp, 39 predicted proteins | sample frozenSSSSmetaG_FD_89792 | JGI IMG/M metagenome (GOLD analysis project Ga0123337, IMG submission 89792) | Glacier valley bacterial and archeal communities from Borup Fiord, Nunavut, Canada, to study Microbial Dark Matter (Phase II) -... | ecosystem: Environmental > Aquatic > Freshwater > Ice >... | reverse complement strand
TGGCATCGCCTTGGCCATGCCGGCCCGATCGCCGCCCGCTTTGCCACCTGCAACAAGCATGGCGCCCTCGGTCGGATCCCCAACCACGGACCACGAGCCCTTTTCCTGTGTCAGGTGGGAATTGTTGCAGCCGATGAGATTGGCCGCGAGTTCCTTCAAGGCGCGAGTCTGGTCAGCGTCAACGGGACGGCCTGAAGTCAGCACCTCCCCTTCAGGTCCATAACCCTCGCCGCTTACCTCGTAGTCCTGCCCGCCCACGAACAAGGCTCGCGCGGTCATTTCTCCGACGGTTAACGTGCCGGTCTTGTCGGTACAGATCACCGTTGCCGACCCCAGGGTTTCCACCGACGGCAAGCGCCGAACCAGCGCGCCGAGGCCCGACATGCGCATCACGCCTATGGAAAGTGCTACCGTCACCACAGCCGGAAGCCCCTCCGGAACGGCGGCGACGGCCAGGCTGACCGAGGTGAGGAACAGTTCGACAAGGGGCGTCCCACGCCACAACCCGAGGCCAAATAATACCACCACAATGCCAAGCGTCGTCCAGACCAGGACACGCCCTACCGCATCGAGTTGTCGTTGCAAGGGCGTTGGCTCTTGGGTCTCGGCTTTGCCAATCAAGGTAGCAATCTTGCCGAGCTCGGTGTCCATCCCCGTTGCCACCACGATCGCCCGACCGGTCCCAGCACTGATCGCCGTGCCCATGAACACCATGTTCGTACGGTCGGCGAGAACGAGGTCCTGCCCGTCAAGGGGTTCGCTTTGCTTGGCGACCACCTCGGATTCACCGGTTAAGGCTGCTTCTATGGCGGTCAGTGAGACGTCGGCAATCACCCGCGCATCAGCAGCAACGAGGTCGCCAGCTTCAAGCAAAAGTACGTCGCCCACGACGATCGTTGTGGCATAAACCGCCGAGACGTTGCCCTGACGACAAACCTTCGCCTTGGGCGATGTCATCTGTTGGAGCGCCGCAATGGCGTTGGCCGCCGAGAATTCCTGGTAGAAGCCGACGCTGGCATGCAGCAAAATGACGGCCAAGATGGCTGTCGCGTCGACGAACTGGCCCAACAGGCCAGACATCACGCCCGCTAAGATCAGAACCCAGATGATCAGGCTCTGGAACTGCGCGACAAAAATGGCAAGAGGACCGCGTCGATGCGCTTGGATGATGGAGTTATCGCCATTCTCGACTAGTCGCCGAGCTGCCTCTGCTGGCGCCAGACCCGCTTCGGAGGTGCGCAGTGCCGAAACAAGCTCGCTGCACGATTGCGTGTGCCACTCGGTGCGAAAGTCGCTCAATTTTTGTCTTCCGGCCATATCATCTCGCTCCACGCGGCAGCGTTCTCACGAGCGAGAGGAGCTGACGGCTAGCCAGCGTAGTGTTGAGGGCACGAAAGCGGGACCATCGGAAACTACCCAGTCGGCGCAGTCCACGATGTAGCCGGCGCTACCGAGATCGCTTAACTGGCACCAATATCCGTTTGAGGGTTCCATCGCCCAGAATGAACTGGTGAAAAATGGCCGCCGTGGCATGACCGACGATCAGTACCATGAATAAAGGCTTTGCCAGTTGGTGGATTTCACCGATTTCAGGATTGATATAAACGGCAAGCAATCCGGTGACTGGAACAATGAACAGCAGGGCAAAAAGCCCAATGCAGGGCCTTGGCAAGGAACGCCAGACTCGGGTTCCTTTCCGCCAAGACTGGTGCACCCATCTTCAGCCTGACACCGAGGCGCAGAATTACCAAGGCCAGGATGGACAGTCCGACCCAATACGGAGCGGTTGCGAGCAACGTGTCCGCACCACCGAACAGCTCGCCCTCCTCCGCCGCTTCTGTCGCCTTGACCATGCTCTCGCCGAACGCGAGCTGAAATATCACGAGCATGGCAATGCACCAGTGCAGGGCGAGACTCGGGGGCGGGTGTCGTGACGCACGCCCCCATCCAGATACACGGGCGAGTTGAACCACGCTAGACTGCCCTATTTAGACTGATGGGACTTTGGGTCTATGCTATCAAGGCTCTGGGCCCGTTTGGGATCGAGCCCATGTGGCTGTGAGCTGCCCAGTGCCAGCGGCTGGGGTTCCGCTCGACCGCGCGTGTGGGCTCTGAGCCATCGAACCGGCCGCCTCGACGCCCAGTGCTGAAATTGGCCGACGCATTGCCTTATACCCGTTTGAGACGGTGTCCACCCAACGGTCGCGTTCGCCGTTTCGACCCGATATGGCTAATGATCGAATGAGGGTCGGCAGCCGACAAGTGGCTTACAGTTCAACGACTCCGTGAACAGAGCAAGCTCTGATCATCCAAGCCGTTCCAGTCCGCATATTATGCGAATCCATCAAGGACCGCTTCGCGCCAATTCTATCCTCTGGATGAGTCTATGCCTGTTCCGGAAAGGAGATGCTAGTGCCCGACACTGACGCGATTTTGGTTAGAGCCAGAGGCTCGCACTTTGATCGCGAACACCCTTAGTCATATTGGGCGCCTCGAGGCGCGGGTATCACTCGTAAGAACCCCTTCTTCGCAATCAGAATGAATCGGAGCAATCTAGGTTGACTGGATATGCTTTGGCGTATCTGGTCTTACTTAGGAGCTTGTGAGGGGGCAATATGATCGACGATCTGGCGGTTGCGAAAACTGCCTCGTTCTTCGTTTTAAAAAAGAGGCTATCAGGCAAGGTGGTCGAAGCTCTATTCGTCACGCTTCGAGCAAACTATGATGTCTCTGCCCACAACATCTTCAAGCACACTCGCGAAATCCAAGGGACAGCGCGCTGGTCCGCGATCTGTTTCACCTACGAGGCGCCGCCGTCATTTTTGGACTCGGCGACGGATGTCAGGGAAACTCTGTGCGGCTACCTACTACTTGTCGAGTATAGGGGCCATGCCGCTGTTTTCTCGTCACGTATAGGCCTGCCGGCATCCTTCAAGACCACACATTTTTCACCGGTGCCGGTGGAGCGCGTGGAGGGTGCGATTGCCAAAGGTGACGTAGTGTTCCAGCGCATTCGAATGCGGAACATGTCGGTTTCGCAGTTCGCGATGCGCAACAAGACGCTGGAAGCGGCGAACCTGGCCACCGTTGTCGGACCTGCAGGCAGTCGCAGATACGCCCCGCAAACCTACACTGTTACGATGAACGGTACGCATAGCACGGCCACGCCTAGCACCGGGCGGATCGCCATGCGGTCGGAGCGAGTGGGGCTCCATGAGTTGATCGATTTCGCGGAAGATGTCGTCGATGCAGTCCGCCTTGATCCGGTCGACGTCTCAGCATTCATCAGATCCTTTGCACGGCCAGTGTCGCTAGCCGACGCCCTTGCGTCATCCGAACCCATCACAATGGCTATCGACACGAGTGCACTCGTTGATGCCGTGACCGGCCCGGAGGCAACGATCCGGCTTATGCGTGCCGGAGACAATCCCGCCGAGCTAACCACTGCTGAATTGAACGCGCTGATCGCCCAGCTTGATCTGCCGCTAGACATCGTCGGTGATGCTCGCGTTCGTGAGGGAAGGGATCCGGGCACCGACGTCGAGGCAGCGTCGATCAGCCTGAATAAGAGCCGAATTTCCCTTAGGTCGCTATCGCTACCACCGGCTGCGGATGTCGAGGTGGAAAGTCTAGACACGCCGATCGGTGAGGACCCGGAACGACGAACTCTTCAACGATACCTGGACGACACCGGTGCCTTGATCGTTCTGTTCGACGATTTCCAACTTGCCTACATCGATGGTCAGGTGTTCCGAGACGAGGGGATGCAGGGCGGTGGCGCGGCGTTTCTACGCTACTTACATCCGAACACTGCGCTCGCGGGCGTTACGAGCGAAAAAGGAAACTTCGCCGCAGCACAAATGTCGTTTGAAGCAACGTCGTCTTTTGGGGCGATCGTCGATCAGGTCGCCGCCGCCGACACGATCCTCATCTGCGATGACCTTGGCGATGAGTGGGCGGATTTCATCGGGATACGTGAGGATGGCGGCGTCACACAGGTGACTTTCTATCATGCAAAGCATGGTGACCTGTCGTTGGGCGCCGGTCCCTTCCATGTGGCTGTGAGCCAGGCGATCAAGAACCTTGCGAATATGTCGTTTCCCGAAGAGCGGATGGCTTTAAAGGTCCAGGGATGGGGCAATACCTATAACGCGCCCGGGCACGCGACCCAAATACCGCGCACCATTCGCTCAAACGCGCCAGACCTTCTGGATGCTGTGACAAGGACGAGAACCGCTCCTGAGGCGCTACGCCGCGCGACGATCGTTACTTCTTCGCTCAGCAAGCAGGCAGTCGAAGAAGCGTTCGCCGATATTCAGAACGGGCAGCGACCGTCACCATCATTCGTTCAGCTGTACTGGCTGCTGCAGTCGTTCTTTTCAGCCTGTACCGAGGTCGGTGCGACGGGTTCGATCGTGTGCAGGCCGTGAGCGTCAATCGCGCCTAGATGACTGAAGTTATCCCTACGCGGTTTTCGGCGGCGAGCGGACTTGCCGTGGTTGCACTTCAAGCATTTGGACAAACGCTTGGCAGCCCTTTCGCGCCCATACCTGCCGTTAGACGGGCCCCCGCGAACTCCGAAAGCAGATCATACTGCAGAAGATTATTCTTACAATAATTGACGATGCGAAGTGGCCGGAACGCGCGAGATAAGGATCATGCATTGCTGCGAGAAGCCGATCTGGATCTGTTCCTGACATATTTTGAGAAGGTGGCGGAGCCCTTGGGTTCAGCCAGTCGGACAGTCCCCACATTCTCTCATGACGCCGGGGGGCTCATGCAAGGAGAGGTGCGGCGCTTGTCCATATCGCTTCGTATCCATCACCTTGCTGGTCTTGGACCTGATGAACCCGCTCGTGCGGCCGAGTTGATCGCGCAGATCATGCCGGCAAATGGCCATTTCTCCTCGTTGGACGTAAAATCGGAGTGGATCGCCGCGATTGGCTGGGCGAAGTCGCAGCTGCGTGCGTTAGGCACCGCGGGCCTGAATCCATCTGCCTACGTCCGCCAGGTGCAAGTAGGACAGGCCTGCGCGCGGCTCATTGACCGGGGGTATAAGGTGACTGTGAACGCGTTCGGCGCAGAGGTCGACCAAAGAACACGCGAGGCGATAACAGCTTCAGTGGAGTCTCTGATCAGGCTTCTGGGTGGCATCGAAACTGCTCAACAGATCTGCCGTTTTATGAACGACGCCAAGCTGCTCCACGACGGCATGTGGATGTTTGGCGACCGCGTCCCGGGTGTGACGCAGTCCGCAGAACCGGCCATTCCAACCGGCTGGCTATTTTCGCTTGCTATCAAGCATTTCGACAAGCCGGCCAAGGCTCGTAGACCGGCAATACTTTGGCGTACCCTGCTGGATCTGGCCGCCGATTTTGCTGCTGCTTTGGACTGTCAACGCTACGGCCAGTTTGAAGAGCTTGATATTGCACCGACAGAAATCCATCGAACGGTCCGGGACACGCTCGTCTGGCGCGAGGTCTTTACCCTGCCTCAAGTTCCCCAAGCTGCCTTACCTCATATTCGCTGGGCGATGCGGGAAACTCTCACGCCCGCCGACCTCCTGGCCTTACGGACGGACTTTTCGAGTCTTTTCGACGAGGTCGAGCGGTTGGTCCAAAAAACCGCCCCGGACCGGCTGACCCGTTTCTCCACGGCTTATCTCAAGGCTCAGATGCCGATCCTATGGCGTTACGCCTCCGCTGCTGCTGGATCCTCAAACAAGAAGTTCAGCGATCCTCTCCTCCTCGAGGATCGCGACCACATCAATAAAGTCCTCTTCCAGCTTGGCGAAGATCATAGCATTGCACTGCCTCGCCCGATGGTCGTTTCAGCGGCTTTGGAAGTCACGTTTCGTCTGATCTGGACGGCACTCAAGCCTGCGCGGGCAGCCAAAATCGTAGGTCTTGTTCTCGAAAAGGCGATCATGCATGCCTGCAATGGCAAAGCGCCATGCGTTGCTGCGGGCCACAGATATCAAGCCGATGGCAAGTCGCTCGAACTCGATGTAGGGACACAGGAGGGTGAGCGATTTGTGCTGGTGGAAACCAAGGCCAAATCACTGACCGCAAAGGCGCGCTCTGGCGATCAGATCGCTTTTTTTACTGACTATGCCAGCAGCTTCCTGGCCATGATGGAACAATTAGTTCGACACGACATCCACCTATCTAGTGGTAAAACCTCCCTTTCCAGCGACCCGGTCATGTTGCCCAACATGCGCACAATTAAGGTGGCGGTTTCCCCACTTACTTATGGACCCGTCAGTGACAAGCTCTTTAACAGCAGCTTTTTCCGTTCGGTATCCGGGGTCAATCTGGTGGCATTAACCGATGACCCAAAGTCGCAGGAGGCGATTGCAAAGTTCAATGTTGCTGTCACCGACACTCTGGCCGAGCTCGCCCGGATAGTACCGAAAGTCAATGGAGAGCTGGATCTGTTTGTGTACCTGATCGACGTATTCTGGCTCGATCTCGGACAATTTCTCTACGCATTGGACCGCGGTCAGACGAGCTGGGACGCCTTGGCCCCTCTCAAGCACATGACATTCTCAACGCGAGACTTCTGGACCGAGGTTGCATATGCGGACCGCCAGGGCTTGACCACAGGCCGGTGGCGCCCCGTACACGTATCTTAAAATTCTTCTGGACCTCGCTGACAAGTCTTTCTGCAAAGCGCCTCGTTTAAGCTCGCAATTCAAGGGCTTCGTAACGGCGACGTAATTTCACTTTTTTCGCCGTTTTCATCATTCGGTGAAATCGCGGTTTGTTGCATAATTTCACTTTTTGATCTAATTTCAACAAATGATGAAAGAGCACGATTTCGAGAGGGAGGCGATTGAGCGCATCGATGATGTGCTTCGACGTGTCCCAATGATTTCAGATATTGTGACCCAACAGGTCGCAGGCCCTGACGATGGAGCAGATTTCAAGATCGACGCTCGGATCGGCGGCATGCCAATTCGTTTGCTCGTAGAAGTGAAATCTGATGGCCAGCCACGGAGCGTAAAGAATGCAGTCTGGGGTCTGCACTACTATACTCAAAGGCATTTCGACGACGCTTACCCAATTATAGTTGCGCCCTACCTGTCTGAACGGTCCCGCGGAATATGCGATGAAGCCAGAGTCGGCTATCTCGATTTCGAAGGGAACTGTAAAATCGCGTTTGCGGGCGTTTTCATTGAAAAGTCCGTACCGACAAAACCAAAAATAGCTCGGAAGGCATCCGGAGGACTGTTTACTCCCAAAGCCAGTCGAGTTCTTAGGACCCTGCTGCGCGACCCAGATCGCTCATGGAAAGTCCAAGACCTAGCCGACGATACCGGTGTGAGCATCGGACAGATCAGCAATGTTCGGCGAGCTCTGATCGACGGCAACTGGATTCCTCCCGAGGCCCAGGGAGTCCATCTGAATGATCCCTCTCAGCTCCTTCACGCGTGGCGGAACTCCTATCAAAGACCCAAGGGTGACCGTTTAGGTTTCTACACTCCTCTCCACGGGGAAGCTCTTGCCAAAGCACTCAGAGAAACGAGCCTAAGCAATTCCGGTAGCATAGTTGCCGCAGCCGCTACCGCAGCGCAATGGTTGGCGCCGTACCTACGATCACCGACTGAGACCTTCTACGTCGACGACGTTGGATTGCGGACACTCCGGGAGCGATTGGCGCTGACTCCGCGCGATCGGGGAGGGAACGTCGATGTCACGGTTGTTTCCGACCAAGGCGTTTTCCTCGATCGAATTGAGCCTGCGCCACAGATATGGACTACCGGAATCGTGCAAACGTTCCTCGACCTCGCTACCTTGGGGGAGCGAGGGCAAGAAGCTGCAGAACATTTGAGAAGGAAATTGCTACCGTGGTCGACGCAGAAGTAGCCCCCGAACGCACCCCCGTAGAGTATAGCGACAGGACGACGGACGCGATCAAGTCAGTCCTTATCGAAATCGCTCAGATACTCGGTAGCTATGAGGGAAAGTACGCCGTGGTCGGAGGAGCGGTGCCATGGCTGTTGGCGAACAATCCGGAGATGCCGCATATCGGCACCATTGATATTGACCTAAGCCTCAAGCCCGAGGAATTAGGCGCTTACGAGTACACGGGTTTAATCGAGGCGCTTCTCGAAGCTGGATACCACCAGGATGAGGGCCTCAAAAAATTCCAACTAGTCCGTACGCTTCCTGGTGTTGATGGAGCACCAGCGATCGATGTGATCGTTGACTTCATGGTACCCCGTGGCGCCGTTCTGATGAAGAACGATGTACCAATCATCGAGAATTTCGCAGTTTTTAAAGCTGACGGCGCAGACTTGGCCAACGAGTACCAAGAGCTCGTCACAATCGAGGGTCCAATGCCGAATGGAGGTCAGAACAGGGTTCAAATCGCGGTTGCGTCAATACCCGCAATCTTAGCTATGAAGGGCTTCGCGCTAAGGGGGCGTCTGAAAACCAAAGACGCGTATGATGTCTATTACTGCATCCGAAACTACAAGGATGGCCCGGAGATCCTAGCCAAAGCCTGCACGCCACTTCTTGATCGGGTATCGGGCAGGACAGGATACGGCATCATAGCAGAAAAGTTCGCAGCGCAGGACAGCTTGGGACCGACACACGTCCGCCAGTTTGTGGAAGAGGAAGGCATTCTTGGCGATCGCTCGCCAGAGCAGTGGCAGGAAGATGCTTTCGGCCAGGTGGATTACTGGCTCCGAAACCTTGGGCTTCGGTAAGCCGGATGGACTCCTCAGCTCACGTGCCAGCAAGCTGAATGGGCGAGAGCGCGTGGCGTTGACCAGCATCCGTTGGCAGTCCACGCTGGCGCGGAGTAGCCGCAGGCCCTCCTGCCGCATCAGGCGCTCGATGCGATGCAGAGCAGCATCGAGACCTTTGGCCAGCACGTCGTGCCAGACCCTGCGGGCGCCATAGGTGCGACCGCTGCCAGCAAAGCTTGAACGGATGCCTGTGACCAGCACCCTGTCATACTGGGCCCGTCGACTCGGCGAGCGGTTAAGCCATGCATGGAAGCCCTAGCGAGACACGCCGAGCGCCTTACTGATACACGAGATTGGCCAGATCCCTCGGTGCTTCGCCACAAACGAGAACCCCATATCGAGTCCCTGGCGAAGTAGGCCGCGGCTTTTTTTGGGATATCACGCTCCGCCTTAAGCTTGGCGACCTCACGCCTTAGCTTCTCGATCTCGAGCTGCTCGGGCTTGACCTGCCCGTGGCCGGAGAAGGCCTGCTGCGGATCGGCGGACTGTTCACGCACCCACTGCGTAACACGTTCACATGCAGGTCCAGATCGCGGGCCGCCTGCGCCACCGCAACGCCTCGTTCCCTGACCGGCCCGACAGCCTCGAGCTTGAACTCCCGGCTGAACTTGCGTCTCTCCATCAAAACTCTTCAGTTCCAATAACACCTTAACTCGGTTCCTCAAAACCGGCAGCAGCTCAGTCATCAACTACCAGGCGACGATTGATCAGTCGTATGATTTCGGCTTGAGGCAGTGACCAATCGAAAAGTCGATTTTACTGCCATCACTCCTAATTACCCAGAAGCATCTCTTTGAAAATTGTGGGACGTCTTTTGGCGGAGTGTCGACCACAAAGCCTCCTATGCCAGTTCCAACCTTTTCTTCAAGTTCATCGTGGCGATGAAGTAGTGCAGACAAATCAGCTGCGTCTTCGCCGCTGACTCGTTCACCGATTTCATAGCGATTAAGCATGGCTGTGAAGAAAGCGGTAGCGTCCCCGACCTTCTGAAACGATCGCGTGGCGAGCGTAATCCCCCTTGCCTTAGCCATAGCCAATCCCCTTTCCAATAAGCATACCACACTTGGCGGCCGAAGGTGCACTACCGCCGGGTGCTGGTAAGTGTTCGGCTGCTAAACTGGCGGTGCCTCGCCAAGTAGCTTCTCCCGCAACTCTCGCACGATGATAGAAGGGATCCCGGCACCTTCCAGTGCGTTCGCATTCGCGCGCATCCAGTCTCGACATGCCTCTTGATCCAAGTCGTCCATCGCGATCACCTCGTACAATGCGACGGCGCTCATCCTCGAAAGTCCCATCTCCATCAGCGATAGCAGCGTCGGAGTCGAGATGCCGAACTCGAGAGCCAGACCGATGTCGAAGCTTCCCCGGAGCAGATCACCTCGTCCGACTTCATCAAAGTGAAGCTTCAAGACATCCATGTACGCGGAGATGTACTTCGGAGCCGCAAACCGTGCGGTCTGCTCAACCATTTCCATCGTCTGGCGGCAAACCTTGGGGACGTTGACGGCCTTTCCGCTCCGTTGAAGGTTCTCGATGCGTGCCTTAATCATACGGGCGAGCGACCAACCACGGAGCCACCGGTGAACGGTCACCGCATGACCGTAAATCAGGTCATCGGGCTTAAAGGCCGGATAGAGGTGCTCGTTAATAGCCTGCATGACGAAGATCATGGAGGCGATAGCCTCATCATCCTCGGTAGCCGCGAGGACCAAGTCCTCGGGGTCGCTTGGATGCCGGCCGAAAAACTCGAGGAGGGATTGCATTGCGATGGCACTAACGCCCGGATGCCTTGCGACCAGTGTCGCAGGCAATCGATTAGCCTCGCAAAGCTTCGCGAGCGCTTCGCCCAGCTGCGCTACGAATTGCGGATCATGTCGCTTCGCAAACGCGGCATCGGATACCGAGCCGGACCTTAAAAATGTCGAGATGAGATAGGAAGAGACTTGTTCGAGCTTGGAGTCGCGGCCTACCTCCTCCATAGACATGCTCAAGCGTCCTCTTAAAAAACCAAGAATCTCCTCTGGTGCGTCCATCACCGCGTCTGTCTCGCGCTTGATTTCGTAACGCGCGCGCTTGGGCACTCCTATTGGCCACGCTTCTTCGTCATGAGGATCGATGCAGACGATCTTGCCCTGGAACTCGTCACCCCATCGACCCGCACGACCAGCCAGGTTCCAAAAATCATGCGCCAACATGTGCTTGCCGTTTCCCTTCCGTGGGCCACGGAGCACGATCATCCGGCACGAGAGGTTTACACCCTCGATCAAGGTTGAAGTGCATACCAGGAAGCGGATCTTGCCTGATTTGAAAAGCCGCTCGATCTCCGAACGCAGTAACGACGGCATGTTGCCATAATGAAACGCGACACCGCGCTCAACGAGCGGCGCGAGCAAGTAGTCCTGATGCACCCCCTTTCGCGAAAGATCCGCGAGGGCCGCCAGCTCCGGGTCGACGGCCCCCCGTGGTGAACCTTGGTTCAGAAGAAAGGCGATCTTTTCCGCTTCGTCTGCACCGTTGGCGTAGATCAGCGTGCCTGACCGCTGGCCTGTCAAGGCCTCGGCAACGAACGCCACCCTCTTCCTAAGTCCCATCGGACGGTCTGGCAGACTCAGGATGCCGATGTCTTCAGGCTCGTCGCCACGCCGGACGGCCAGTTCGTACTTGGTCGTCTGACGCTTGACCTGCCGGGCAAACAGCACGTTCTGCAGCACCGTCGGGGCTTCGCTTACGACAACCCGGCGATCAGCGGACGCCGGAGCGTCGTCCAGCAAGGTCTGCGGGTTCTGTGTCGCTGGACTGATGAAAACTGCCCTAACGTTCGGGCTGGCCCGCACCACGCGCTCGATGGCGTCCTGCAAGATCACGCCTCGTTTGGTGTCGCCAATCTTGTGGGCTTCGTCTACGACCATGAGGTCGATTTCCATCTCGTCAGACAACGCATTGGCAAAGAGGTGCAGACGCTCTTGGGTGAAAACAACGATCAGCGAGGGCCCGCCGTCCCGCATGGCTAAATACTCGTCGGTCAGTGGCAGCGAACTGACGCGCATTTCATCCGTGCTGACGCCTGCACTTGCCAACACGTTCCGAAGGTTCGTTTCAGTCTCGCTCACCAGTGCTCGGGTCGGAGCGAGGTACACCACCATCCGGGCCCGATTCGCACGCACCTGGTCCAACAGCCACTGCAGCACCAGATATGTCTTACCGCTCGCGGTCGGGGCCGAAGCGGACACCCAGCTCCCATTATCCTGCGCACCGGTCCAGAAGGCCCGCTGAAAGACGTTGACCTCCATGAGGCCCCCGTCTGCCTCAAGTACCACCGAGTTCTTGAGGCGGTTCCGAGTCAATTCCAGCCGGGCACCGACACCCAGGCGCGCATCTAGACCCGGCCTCACCTCGTTCCTGCTCTGCGCGAGCACAACGGCCAGCCTGTTCGACAGCTGTTCGAACAACAATGCCGCCGTATCCCGTGTCGGACCACGCTCCGCCAACGTCATTGCAGAAGTCGCGATCAGCAACGCCGCTTCGCGAGGACGTCGACTTTCGGAGCGGGCCAGGATGCTGCCGGCGAGCAGCAGGCGTTTCCAATCGATGGCGGTCAACTCCTCGCCAATGGACTCCACCGGCTCCACGTTTTCGAGCTCCTGGAGCGCATTGACCCGCGATAACAGGCTAAGATCGGCGGCCACGCCTTCTGCCAATAGCCAAGCGATGAGTTCTTCCTCGCTCATTTGGCCAATCCCAGAGATGCCAGCACAGCACGTCGGAATGCCTCGGCGTCAGGTAGCGGCAGGCAGAGGAATTCTATCTGGCAATCTGTCAGCTTCTCGATGGTCAGTCGGTTCTCGACACTCTTGGACCACGTGTTGAGCGCCTCCCTCGAGGCGTCCACGATGTCGTTCGCGCCACACTTCCCGCCAGCGGCGGGATAATCGGCGCTATCGAAGCCGACCAAGGCGACCGCGCGATACCGCTTCCTCTTCACGAGCGGGTCTGTTTGGTCGAAGAAGCGGCGCAACGAAGAGTTGAGTTCGGGATTACCGAGATCGGCTCGCTCGCTGAGCAGCACAAGATCACGTTCGCGATGTGCGGCCTCCCCATCTTCCTCGTCGAGAAACGGCTTCAAGGATTTGAGGCACTCACGGATCGCCTTTGTTGGATCCGAATGGATCTTCGACTCGCCCCAGTACAGATTCAGCACACCATCCTCGTCGACGTTGGCATATACGCCGTCGGCGCCATGGTAATGCACCTGAGCGCTGGTCTTGAGCGACATCTTGCAAAGAATCTGAGGCAAACCCAGGAAGCGCTCAGCAAGCAGGTAAAGGAGGAGTTCGCCACCCTCGCCGGACGTTTTCAGATCGGTGAACATACCAAGCGCGCGATGATAGAGTTCGATCGTGGCGGCGAAACCACCTTCTCGATCGTCCCGCTCCTTCGCGCGCTGGCGGGACTCATGCGGGATCGCATAGTCGATTACCGCACTTCGGATGAACTCCGCGAGCCGCGCGGCACTCACGCGTCCGTCGGCGTCCACCTTGAGGCAATGGCAGTGGATGCGGACCTTGCAGCCCGCGATCTCGACATCGCGCTCTACCAAGTCGAGATGAATCTCGAGGGTGTTGGGCTTGGACCCGATCGCCTGCTTAAAGTCTGCTAAGGAAAGCGGCGCCAAGGGGTTGTTGTCGGTCAAGCCTAATCCTCTGTGCGATAGGTTTTTAGCGTTACTATTACGTGCCAATAATCCTGATAACTAGCCTTCTCCACGTTTAAATAATGCCCAATCCAAACAACAATGCAGTTAAGCTGTAACGATCATTGCACAGACGGATAAATCCATTAAGGCATCTATCGTGTGGCACGAGCTAGCAAAAAGCGTCAGTATGAACTTAAGCTCGCCGAAGTTTGGCGGAAACTGGCCCATTCACACCTATCGTTCCCAGCCCGCTCGTATCTCACCTGAAATGAGCATTTTCCGTAAGCACACACTCGAACTTGAGAAGGAACGTCATGCAAGTAGTTTTCGTCCATGGCGTGAATACACGAGATTTGGGAGACGGTGACTACGAGAAGTGGGTGAACGGCAGGACGGACCGTATGAACCGCCTGGTATTTCGCGGTCATGCCGAAATCCGCAATCCATACTGGGGGAAGTATGGCCTTCAGACGAAGGTGCTCAAGTCTACTCCCGTTAAAAAAGGTGATGCTAACCCATTGGGCCGATCGCAACGCAGTCTGACCGGCTCAAACGAACTGCTGTCGCTCGCAAAACTGGACTTCCGCAGCGCAATAGCTTCGATGTCCGTATCGGCTATTTCCCAGGCCACTGCCCTGATGGAGACAACGGATCGCCATCGTGTCGAGGATCTCTGGCTCGCGCTAGCGGCTTCTGCGGACGCCGGTTACGTCCCTGAATGGTTGCCGTTCGTCAGGTCAGATGCGGAACTCTTGGACAGGCTAACGCAGGTGAGCACTGAGGAAACAAGCCTAGATACGCTCCTATCAACCACCAGGCCTATGGGCATTGATTGGAAGCCCAAAGTAGCGGCTTTTGACCCCAATGCTTTCCTCGCCGCCCGCGCCCGGGAACTTATGGCGGGACATCTCGCCCAATTTCTTGGTGATGCACTGATGTTCTTCTCACGTCGCGAGCAAAGCCTGGCGGTCCGCCGTGAGATTTGTGCGAGTATCGTTGGAGCCGCAAAAAGCGCTCGCGACCATGGCCAACCTCTGGTGCTGATCGGTTACAGCATGGGTGGTGGCGTGCTGCATGAAGTACTCACAGATCGCGATGCCGTGGCCGAAATGGAACAGCAGCTTGGTGCCCCTCTCAAAGTGGACCTTTTCCTCAGTGTCGGTACCCAGATCGGCTTGTTCGCGGAACTTCAGCAATTCTCGGAGGTAGCCGCGGGAACGCCGTTGGCCGTGCCAGTATCCCACTACTGGAACATCTTCGATTATAACGACACGCTCGCCTTCCTATGTGCGCCGCTTTTGCCCACTGCGTTGGACTTCGAGGTGAGCACAGGGGCCGGCATTTCCGACGCTCATGGCGCCTATTTCGAGAACGCGCTGTTCTTCAGCCGGCTGAATGGGCGGCTAACGAACGCTGGGCTGTTGGGCGCATAGTCGGTCGAAACACGGACTTGCTTGGCTTTGGATATTGATGTGTGTCGAGAGGCTCATGTGTTGGCCTGAAGGCGTGAGCAATCACCTAGCTAGTCGGCGACGATCGGATCGATTGTCACTTCGACATAAAGCTGACCTGTGACCACGGTCTCCAAATCCGTGCGCCAGGGCTGGCTTTTATCCAACCAAAGCTTTTCATGCGTCTCAAACAACGGCAGCCCCACGATCACATTGGGGTCGAGCACCTTTCCGTAACGGCGCGTGTTCGACACCCTTTTTCCCAGCTCGACAAGAAGCGGTGCTTTCGGGATCGAGTCATATTTCGTGCGGTCGGTGGAAACCACGGCCTGCGCCTTTGTCTTTTCGCCTTTCACTGGAATCGGGAGGATTGCCTCTAGAATTTCCGATGGCTCGGTTTTCTTGCCATCCTCACGGTCGTTCCATGGTGTTGAGTTCGTACTCCCATGATGGCCAACCTTCAGAAAGTCGACGGGTTTTCCGAGCTCATCACTGTGCTTGTTCCAGGCCACGTTCCACGCGAAGTTCTTGCGACCGTCAACAAAGCGACTGTTCCATTCGGCATCGCCTACGAATAGGAGCCGACGCCCCCTCCACTCGATCAAAAGCATCACGCTGGTGTTGTTGACGACTTCACCTTCTTCTTCGGCGAAGGCGAAAAGGCTGGACATCATACGAGCCTTAAGGCGCTCGAAATCGGTCCCACTAATATTCGAAGGTGCCCGGCTCGTTCTCGCAGTGGATTTCGAAGCTGCGTCGGTTTGGGCGGCCCCCGTCAGAGACAACCTCTCAACCAGCTCCGAAGCGCCTTGCCCTAAATAGAAATAGTCGATGTTTTCTTGAGGCCCAAGGATCTTGAAGGTGACATCACCAAGTGTCAACGGCCTGAGCGTATCGGCAGAAAGCCCGGCGTGGACGTATAGAGGCTTGATGTTATTAGCGGCAGGTAGGTCGTTAGTCAGAGCGTCGATGGCACCGTCATTGGCGATCGAGTAACGCGATACGATGTCCTGAAGATCAGCGCTGAGGGCAAGTCCGCGCGCTGCAATCCCTCGCATCGCCCTTGCCACTTCGTCGTGAAATTTATGCTTGAATTTCGCCTGGGGGTGATCGCGGTTCATCGCGGCACTCATCCACAGGTTCTCGATTGCTACGTCGGAGAACCACTTGGCGTCCATGCCCTTGATGTGGTCCTCGTGCTCGTGGCTGATGAGCAGCAAATCGAGACGCCGCTTTTCGTTGACCTCCGGCAAATTGGTCTTCAGATGATCGAGCGCGACCTTCAAAATTGCGGCTTTGCCCCTGGTGCCGCAGTCAATCAAAACATGGAAGTCATCACCGTCGGCCCGACCAGCGGGTATCCGCACATGGATGCAGTCGCCCACACCCACCGAGTAAACACGAATTACGAGCTTATCGACCATGACCGTTCTCCCACTGGCTCCTCATGATCATGGTCAACTCCGCAAATTCCAATATGCGGTGACAGCCTGAAATGAACCACGCCATTCTCTGAAGTGGCCGTGACGGGCGCCATCGACTTCTGCAATATGCCAGCAGGGCCTGACGCTGCGGCCCCCCCTATCGCGCCAGCCGCTACTCGAGCAGCGATCGCATCGAGGAACGCTTGGCGTCGGGAAGCGCCTGCCGTGGCTTCGGCGGCGACCTTTGCATTCAATCGCGTCTGTCCTGAGGTCTTAGAACCTCTCAGCGGCAGCGTTCCTGGTTTCCTCGACCACGCTAGAAGGTTGCCATCTATGTCTAGCGCCAGGGTACCACCACAGATCATGTCGGTAGTTTGATCTTGGAAGCGACCGAAGCGCGTCCCCGTCAGCTCCACTGTCTCTCGCCAGACATATTGAACTAGGATGTGCTTGGCCTGGCGCCGGCGTCTGGCAGTGTATTTGATGGCCGTAGACAGCGCGGTAACGGTTACGTCTGCGCCATAGGGGATCAAAAGCTCGCGTCGGTTATCGTCCAGGAAGCGATATGCGGCCGCCCGAGAACTGCCTATGTCCTCCGCGTCGTGAAAGACCAGCATCTCGACAGGCGCAAGCACCATATCTTCCTCTCGCAGCTGATCGATGTCCTGTTTACTCAGAATTCCACGATCAGCGAAGACATCGAGGAGGACCTCCCGAAAGCCATCGGGGTCCGTGGGGTTCACAATTTTCTCGGCTTGAAGGACGGCAACAGCATAGTCGGCAAATGTCACATCGACTGGTGGCAATAAGTCCAGCGGCTGGATAGCGAGACTCTGCATCCGGCTGGCTGTGTACCAAAGCGATTGTTCGATCGAGTGCTTTTCCTTGTGCCGCTTGTACAGCGCACGCAGGATATCGAACATGGCTCCAGTTAGTGCCTGTGACATGTAGTGATGGCTTGAACTGCTTTTGACGTCCTCATAGGTAAGCTTGTTCAACGCGCTTCGAAGATAGGGCTCTCCGTCCTTCTTGGCGAACTGCTCGGCGAGCTTCGAGAGAGGCCCGTCCTTTTCCAGGTCCCCGCCGGTGACGATAGCGATCTGTTTGCGGAGCTTGGTATTCCTGAATGCAATGAGGATCGCCGATATGTCGCCGACGAACTCATGGAATGCGGCCGTCTCGACAGAAACCGACTCCTGGTAGAGCGGTCGCAATCCATCAAGCACGGCATGGCCGAATTCGTGATTTATGATGTCAGCCGAAAGGCAGGTGTGGATGCGTTCTCCACCGTGGTCGAAATAGTAGAATTGGAGCGACTTGCTCTCGCGGTCGTAGAACGCGTTCTCACCGTAGCCCGCGTGGGGCACCACGATTAGGCGGTTGCCCTCGAACGCCCAGTCCACATGCCTGCCGAGCCCCGCGCCGTCTTCGAAGAAGTCGAGCGCGTTCTGCAGAGTGGCCCAGACATTGACCTGGTGGAACTGGGGAGAGGATAGGTTCTTGCGATCGAGAACTTTTCCATCTTCGTCTCGAAACACGTTTCCGCGTTCATCCCACTCGGCAGCCGGCAAGATCCTGTCGAGAGTTCCGTCGTAGTCGATGACTGCAAACCGGGCGCTTGTAGGTCCGTCGGAGATCCCGGGTTCCCACGGCACGGTGAAGGACTCGTCGAAGTTAAAGGCCGCGGTCGCCTGGCTGACCCCCGGATCCTGAAAGTAGACGTCAAAAGGAATGCTGACTGTTAGTTTGTCGAGGGTTTCAGTTTCGAGATATTGCCTCGCCGCATAAAGATTTCTGCGCATCCCCGGCGTCACAGCCAAAGCACCCTTGGGCTTTTTGACGCCCATTTTGACCGTAGTTTTTCTTGCCATGGCCCGCGCCCCCTCCTGACGGCACTGTAGAAAGCCTTGGCATTTCCACCTATTTTCTCTCGCAATTCAAGTCAGAGATTTTCTTTGAGAAGTGATCTTCTCCGGATACATTCTTCAAGAATTGGATTGAAGTTCACCGTCATTTGGAGGTCAGGAATGGCGGAGCGCAGCGCGGTATCTACAATTCTCGGATACTTTTACCAGTTCGACCGATCGATCCTCAGCATTCTAGGTCTCGATGGGGATAGCGATGAGGTTGCGATCGAATGCATCGAGGATATCGATATCAGCACAGCGACGGAAACCACCGCCGTGCAGTGCAAATATTATGAAAAATCGGAGTACAATCACTCGGTCATAAAGCCCGCAGTGATGTTCATGCTCGCCCACTACAAGGAGGGGCTTAAGGCCGGACGGAAGCCGATAAAATATCAGCTGAGCGGTCATTTTGCCGCTGGGCAAAGCAAGCTAACACTCCCATTAGACATAGAATTTCTCAAGACGAACTTCCTCACGACCACGTCGAAAGAGGTCACAACGAGAAAGCATGAGGATCTTGGTGTTAGCGACGGAGAACTCGAAGATTTCCTTCAGGCTCTGACTATCGATGTGAACGCCGACAAGTTCGATGACCAGTTCGCAAAGATTGTGAAAATGCTTGGCAGCTATTTCAACTGCAAACCCTTTACCGCGGAGTTCTTCTACTACAACAGTGCGCTTCGAGTGATTAAAGAGTTGTCGATAGAAGGCGATGCGACACGGCGCATCATCTCGAAGCAGGCCTTCCTAAGTCGGATCGATACCTCGTCGGTCATATTTGACGAGTGGTTCATCGCGAAGCAGGGAAAGGCGAAATATTTTGCCGACCTCCGATTGAACTACTTTGGGTCGAGCCTCAATGTTTCGCCAGCGGACCGGCTTTTTCTGATCCACATCGCCACCGGGACGTACGACAGAAACACCGCCAAAGCGTTGCTAAAAGTGATCGCGCGCAAATATTCCAAGTTATCAAAACGGGAGTCGAAGCCCTTCTCACCCTATGTTCTTCTGCTCGGCCCCAGCGAAATCGAACTCGCTGCGCTGAAGCAGGAATTACACGAGGAGGGCTTAGGCTTTGCCGATGGTCACGATTTCAACGGGGCTCAGTTCGACTCGCGTTCGATTTCCCGAACGGCGATCGCGGAACACGGTCCGCAATTGCGAATCTTCACGGATTTGTCGGAAGCTCGCGAAACGTTTCAGTCTTTTAAGCGATCCCGCGAGATTTACGAGTTCTACGTGACCGAACCAGTAGACAGTTTCGCTGACGGCGCCATACGTCATGAGACATTTCAGATACCCAACTACAAAGACATCGACAGAATAATTTAGGAGACGCGCGTGGGTACCGTTAAAGCCGAAGTCGTCGCGGTCTATCCGAACAAGGTGAAGATCGTTGTCGACGATCTCGAGAATTTTCGGATCGCAGAAGAGTCGCTACGCGTTGGCTCCTATCTCAAGATCTCGGATAATGAGAATGCCGTCTTAGTTGCTATCATCGAGAATTTTCAGATCCAGGCCAAGGACGATGGCACCCAGGACTATGTAATCGAGGCATTCCCGCTCGGTGTGCTACGCAACCAGAAGTTCGAGCGGGGTGGCGATGCTCTCGCAATTCCGCCCAAAACGGTAGAACCGGCGACCATCGACGATATCAAACTGATTTATGGCAGTTCACTGCCGTTGGCCGACCGTTTCTGCTTTTCGACGCTGGCGACAAACAAGGAAGTCGAGGTACCGGTCGACGGGAACAAGTTTTTCAACAAGCACATCGCCGTGGTCGGCTCGACGGGTTCCGGAAAATCACACACCGTTGCCAAGATTATTCAAAGGGCTGTCGAGGCCAAAGGTGGCTTCGCTCTCAACAATTCGCATGTGATCATTTTTGATATCCATTCCGAATATCGTCCGGCCTTTCCGGAAGCGAATTTCATCGACAGCGCAAATTTGGTCCTGCCCTACTGGCTTTTGAACGGGGAGGAACTGGAGGAGTTCTTCCTCGATACCGAGGCGAACGATCATAACCAGCGCAACGTTTTTAAAGATGCGGTTATCGCCAGCCGGAAGGCTCACTTTACCGGATCAGAACAAGACAAACCCAAGATCCATCTCGATACGCCGCTGCTCTTCGACATCCGCGATGTCCTTGAACACGCGATCGCGCGCAACACCGAGATGGTCGATACCGGCGAGGTCTATGCGGCCAGCAACAAGGAGAAAGCCGGTCAGCCCAAGCTCACGCAGGGCGGGCTCTATGGTCGCCTAACAAACTTCGTGAACCGGCTAGAAAGCAAGATTAACGATCGTCGGCTAGACTTCTTCCTCGGCGAAAAGTCGAAAACGATTACCTTTGAGGAAACGCTGCGCTCGATCCTGGGCTACGGTGCCATCAAGCAGCACAACGTTACGGTCATCGACCTAAGCGGTGTTCCGTTCGAGGTGCTGAGCATCACAGTCTCGCTCATCTCACGTCTCATTTTCGAGCACGGATATTTCTATAAGAGGCTGCGCTGTGCGGCCAACCCGGACGAAAAGATCAACAACGATGCGCCGATTCTTCTCGTATATGAGGAAGCGCACAAGTACGTTCCTAACAGCGAATTGTCCAAGTTCCGGGCATCCAAAATGTCGATCGAACGGATCGCGAAGGAGGGGCGGAAGTACGGTGTCACGCTGCTCCTGGCGAGCCAGCGCCCCTCCGAAATTTCCGAGACCATCTTCTCGCAATGCAACAACTTCATCGCGATGAGGCTCACCAACCCGGTCGATCAAGGCTATGTTCGCAAGCTCCTGCCAGATTCACTGGGCACGCTAATCGACAAGATGCCGGCGTTCAAACAAGGCGAGGCGCTGCTAGTCGGAGAGTCGATTGCCCTTCCATCGGTCGTTCAGATCGACGTCTGCACATCAGCGCCGGCGTCGACCGATATCCCCTACTGGAGCCTTTGGAAGGAAGAGTGGAAGGATCTGGATATCGCCAAGATCCGCGCAGAGTGGGTTGGGCGCTAATGCCGCCGAACTCGCCCGGAGTGTCCGACGCCTACAGTAGGGCTTTCCGATTGAGGATGAATGATGGTCCCGAGCGCCTCGCTCGGGAAGTGCGAGCTCATCGGATCGCGGGCCGGGTACAAAGTTCCTGACCTACTGGCTGTGCCGCCAGGCGTGCGGAGCGAGATCGCAACGCCTAAAGGTGCTGATAGCAAAGCCTCGATGCGCGTCCTCGCTCCGCATGAGCTGGCGCAGGTCGAGAACCGGCGGCAGCCAGAGCGGCTGCATTCTGTGTTGTCCATCGTCAAGCTCTCGTTCACCGCGTGCAAATCGACTAGTCGTATTTACCTCTTGGGAATTCCGACAAGACCGGATCCATCGGCTCCATCAGGGTCTGGTCTCTATCCATCTCCAGATTGTCTCCAATCGGCATGATTGGGTCAGAAAGTATCTGCGCACCTACTAGACCAGCGTCCTCGAGCGCTTCGAGATCGGGCAGATTTCGAAGCGTGTCCATCCCAAACTGAGAAAGAAATCCCTTGGTCGTCACATAGGTGAACGGCGCCCCGGCAGTCGGGCTGCGCGGCCCGGCGGTGATCATGTTCTTGTCCCGCAGTGCCCCGATCACATCGCGCGACACCTCCCGGCCCAGAATTTCCGACACCCCTGCCCGCGTCACCGGTTGATGGTAGGCAATCGACACCAACACCATGGCCTCGTTCTGGGTCAGGTCGACCGCACGATCGGGCACCGCGGCCGACGTGGCAATCGCATCGGCATAGGCGGTTCGGGTGCGGAACGCCCAACCCCCAGCGACACCGACCACATCATATGGCTTGCCGCGCAGCGCTTCGCGGATGTCATCAATGAGCAGATCGATGCTGGCGTCACGACCGATCACCCGCGCCAGGGATTCACGCGCCACCGGCTTCGGCGCAGCGAACAGCACCGCCTCGATGCGGTTCATCCATTCCCGCCAGCGCAGGTCTGCCGGCATATCCGCCAACTCGGCATCAAAAATTGGCGGTTCGGCAGCTATCCGTCTTTTCCTGGCCATGCTCGCCCTCACAACCCGTACAGCCGAAACGTCGGACGACCGCTGAGCTCGCGCACCGCACCCAGTTCACCCAGCCGATCGAACAGCCGCCGAGCCCCGCGCGCCGACAGTTTTGAGCTTGACCAGGACCCCGGCACCGCGTCATCGGACAGCAGCAGTTTGATGACGTCGCCAGAACCTTTGGCGCGCAACTTCGGCGTCACCGCCGTCAGCTTTGCCGCCCCCTGCGCCAAATCGGCACCGAGCTCGCACGCTTCTGCCGCCGCCGTGGCGTAAGCCAAAAACACCGCCCTACCCCACCCGTCTCCTCCCGGCCGGATGCGCTTGCGGTTTTCACCCGACTTGAAGACCGGCGAGGCCACCTGCCCCATCAGCAGCGGCACCGGAATGGGCCATCTGACCTTCTGGGCGAGGAGCATATCGGCAAGCCAGAAGCCCAACAATTCTGCATCGGGTCGGGCACGATAGACGGCGGCAGCAATCTCGGCCGCCAGCACCGGCGCCGGTCGCGCCGACAGCACCATGTCTTCGGCATTGGCGATGACCTCGGCGATATCCTCATCCCACTGCAGGCCGAAATGCTGTTCGGCGACCGGGCGAACCATTTCCGCATCGCAGCCCGTCGTGCGGCTGGCCAATCGACGCCAAGCCATCAAGAGGTGTCCGGAGGGGCCTGGATCGTCGCCAACGCCACGCAGAAAATGGCTGTCACGTAGCGCAGATTCATCCTCGCGCCGACCAGTCAGATTCACCGCCGCCGCAGCGCACTGCAGGGCCAGCCGCTGGCGCCAGACCCCGGCCCAGGAAAAGTCTAGCCGGACCAGATTATCCAAAGAATTCAACGCCGCACCCGCTGCGTAAGCCGCATCACCGTCGTGGAAAACCGAACCGCGTGGTCGCGCCCAGACCGGCACTTTCGGCACCATTGGAGGGACGGCAGGAAGCAAATCGGGACGCGGTTTCATGCCGACACGCTAACACATGACGGCGCTTACGGCTATCTACAACCGGTTTATACGCCCCGCCTGTCCGCAATTAACAATGACCGATAATCTTGCATTATCAGCCATTTAGGGCGTCCCCGCACCTACCTGTCCAGCTCCGAACCGCTGGAACGACGGACCTCTTGACCGTCGCGCTTTTGCGCGGGATTTCGCAGTCCTTCGAAGTAAACAGGTAGCTTAATTTTCAAGACAGGACTGATCTGGCGAAATCTGCCCACCATGGCCAATACGCGGTCCACCACATGATCAAAGCTTTGGATCTGCTGTATGGCTTTGACCAACTTGAGGATATCCCACCGTGTCGGCGTCTGGGCTAGTTCTACCACCCCGCTGGCGATGAATGACTGCCGGTTGGCGACGTGGTCGACAACATTGGCCTTTTCGCGATATTGCGCAGCCTCGCCAAATAGTCGTTCAAGAACGGCGGTGCTGGTCGGTACCAACCGGGGATCTTCCTGGCGCTGGCGGCAGGCAGCGTCCAAGCGATCGGCGTCGACCACGACGTAGGCGTCGTGCTGGTGGCGGGTCAGCGCGACATAAATTTCCCGCGCGTCGGTCTTGCGGCCAACATGCAAAACCGTCGCGGCCGCTGTGCGCCCCTGAACGGCATAAGCGGTGCCGGCATAGCCATGGCTGATACGCGGTAGCGTTGCTTTATCGCCAAGCCGCGGTCGCGACAGGTCGGACCAATTTACGGTCACCAGTACCCCAGTCTCCATCCTTAGCTCAAGACGCGCATCTCCTGGCTGATCGACGACGATCTTCTTTACCACGGCCCGGCTGCCGTTGCGAATACCAAGCTCCGGCAAGGTCTCGCCGAACCGCAGCTTTTCCCCGACGCTAACCGCCAGATCGCGTCTTTTTTGGTCCCGACCTATTGCTGGCAGGATGACCTCTTGCGTATCCAATCTTCCTGTTTCCTGCAGCGCAACACGTGCCTCAAGGTTTAAGGCGACGGCATCGATGTTGCGGCGCGTAATCATCAGCACGTCATCGCCATGGATTTCCTGGGCCGTTGACCATCGCGCAATGACCCTACCGCGGGTGGCACTTTCGCCAGTGACCAGCTCGAGCCGATGGTAGCGAGCATAAGCCCGCAACCCCGCTTCGGCGTCGCCCCGGGCCATTAAGACCGACGCGTCGCGTTGCCAGTCGACCTTTTGTCGCCGCACATTGTCGAGCACTATGCCTTGCTCGATGACATCGCTGATGGCCGCGAGGGCACTGGCGCCGCTGACCGATTGTAGTTGCCTTCTATCACCAAGCAGCACCACCTTGGCGCCAGCCGCCTTCGCGGCGATCAGCACCGCGGCCATGTCCCTCGTCCCCACCATACCCGCTTCGTCGAGCAAGACGAGCGTCGAGGCGGTCAGCGGCACGCCAAGACCCTGATCGAGATCATAGCGCCAGCGCGCAATGGCATGCGCTGCTACGCCGGTTGAAGTGCGCAGTTCGTCAGCTGCAACCCAGCTCGGTGCCAGACCAACAATATTCAATCCTGAGAGCTTGGCCGCTTGCACAATGGCCTTTGCCAGTGTCGTCTTGCCGGTGCCAGCACCGGCTTCGATCAAACTAACGCCGTCGGTTCGAGCTGCAGACCGTACGGCCGAGCTCTGTTCAGCGGTCAGGTGCGAGACGACTTTTAGCGACGCCGTCAACGCATCAGCGGTGATCCACTCTCGTTCAGCAGGCCTGGTAGCTGCGCGGATCATGGACGCCTCGATGCCGGCGATCATGGGCGTCGTCCAATGCGCATCGTCGAGTCGCAGCAAACTGCCTGCCTGCTCTAACTGCCCCATCTCGGCATAGACGGAATCGGGCCCCATGCCTTGAAGGCTCGCTTCGACCAAAGCGGTTTCGAGCAGTCGCTGCCGGTCCAATACGTTCTCGGTCATGAATAGCTTCGAGGCCGCCATGGCGACCGGCGTTAGTCCGGCGATGGCGGGAGGCTCCTGGAACAGATCACGCTCGAATTCAAGCTCACCTCGAGGCTGCTCGCGGCCAGGCTCCATCGCCAGCTGCCAGGGATCAAGGCCGGTCTGATGCAGTTCGTCTCTCCAATTCGCTTCCAGGGCCGCTCCGGTCAAAACAGTGTCCTTGGCGGAGCGGGTTGATAGTGCCGCAATTTCCTTCTGTGCCGCGCTGGCGTCCCGACCCACTCGCTCTTCGATGGCGTGCGATCGCTTGGAAAAGAGCTCAAGCAGGTCTTGCGGGATACCGGCGATTTCCCACTGCCCTTGGCCGGCAGCGCGGAACTGAAGGCCCAAAACCTGAAGCTGTTCGGCCAATGCGGATCGATAGCAAGCCCCCAGCCCCCTTTGCCAGGCAAACAAGGAATCCGTCTCGATCGTCAGATGCTTTGACGCGTAGCGCTTTGATACCACCGGATTCCCGGCCACGTTCATGGCAATGCAATGGGAATGAATATTTGGATCGCCGGCTCTGGAGGTAAAATGATCGAAGCGCGCAACAATAAGGTCGCTCGGCTGATCGTGGTGAACACCCCCTGCCCCATGGCGCACCACCACGAGCTTTTCATCAAACATGAACTTTAGGGCACGATCAACGGCGGCCCGGTGCCCAGCCTCGATGAGCTCGCGCTGTTTCTTTGTGCCGGACATCCACAAAACGGACACCGACTTGCCCGGCGTAAAGGTTACATCGATCCCGGCCCTATGCGTCTCGCCGGCGCCTCGGACTAGTGCCTTGCCAGTCCCGGGGTGGATGCCTGCACACAGATCACGGAAGGTGTCCGCTTCGATCGCCATGCCATTGGTGACGATGCTTTGCCCGGTCGAGTGCCAGACACCCCCGCCATCGCGGGTATAGTATTCATCGCGGTTGCGGGATCGTGCCTCCCGATTTGGATCATTGGTATAGTACAATCCAGCGTTGCGGCCGACACCAAGCCGATGCAGCGTCGCGGTCACGCGGCGTCACCGCGCTCCGGTCGATATTTGCAGATGCTCGCCACCTGTGCCGGGTCAGGCGTGGCGGTGGCTTCTCCAATAAACTCCGCCAGCGACACGACGTGCCGATCCATGTCCTCCAAACGCGCCAGCAAGACCCGGTGTCGCAGCGCGACCTCCAATTGCTGGGCAACGCATTCAATGACCATGGCCTCTCGCGACAACCCTGCGGCGGTTGCTGCTTTCGACAAGAGCTCGGCCAGATCGTTCTCTAAATGTATCGACATCATTGTTGTGCTACTCACAGACGTGCCCCTGCGCGATTCTCGGCCCTGGGGGCTGATTGGGCGCTTCCTACGCACAAAACGAGCCGTTTCGGCCCTGATGGTGAACAAAGTCACCGTCAGTGCGTGAGGTGTGATAGCCCTAGTTCACTGGTACGGTTGCTGGGACTTCTGCTGGTGCAGCTATCCGTCGCTGGGAGCTGCTGGTAGACGCTGGGGGGGCTTTGATCGAGGCCTTCGATTGGTTGTGCATACGATCTTGAGAAGGAACGGCAATGCCGATCGATGTCGAGCGCCTGATGAACGATGCTGAGGCCCTCCACAAGGCAAGGCCCGTACAACCGCCAACGGGCGTCTATGCCGCCATTGTAGCCGCGACGCCAACGATCGATGCCTTGCGGCTCAAGGACGTTCATTGGGCTGTCATCGCGGCCGCTCTGGCTGCGCAAGGGATAACCCAGCTATCCAGTGGCGGTGCGGTTCCGATCACCGGCAATCGGCTGAGTTCCTTGGTTTCCGATATCAAAAAGAAGGAAAAAAAGAGACTCGAAAAGGCCGAACAGCGCGCGCAGCGCCGAGATTTATCAGCAGCGGCGCCAGGTAAATCGACGCGGAGCACGAAGTTAAGCTTGGCAGCAGAACTGACTGTTAAGGCCCCCGATGTTACGCCCTCTGGCGAAGGCGACACAGAAGAAACCATCCGGCGTCAACAGTTCGATGCGGTGCAGTCGTTTATTAAGCCAACGCGTTAGGAAGCCACATGGTGCGTATTTTGCTCGTCGGACAGGAAAAGGGCGGCGTGGGTAAAAGCCTGGTGGTTCGCGCGGTGGCAGAAGCCGTTCCCGATGCACCAATTCTCGAGATCGACTCGACGCGTCGATTAATCGAGTTGGAAAGCCGTGTTTCGTATTTCGGGATGCGCGCCGAGCGGGCCGACATTGAAAAGACTGGCGGCAAAGCCGCTAGGGCGGAATTTGATGCCGTCATCAATGCCATTGCTGGAGCGACCCTGCCAACCATCGTCGATATCGGCGCAAATACCAGTCGCGCACTGCTGACGGTTCTGGCCGAACTCGGCGGAGAACTTAAGGATGCCGGCGTCGAGTTAGGCCTGCTCGTAGTGGTCACCAACGAGCCCGGCGCCTTGGCTGAGGCACCGCGCCTTATGAACCTCGCCAAGCCGCTCGCCACGCGTTTCGTGCTGGAAAACCGGTTGCACGGCTCTATCGATCTTAAGGCGCTTAAAGTCATTGCCGATGGTTCGCCGGTCAGTGTCCTCGAAGAACACGTCATGGAGGAAAAGGCCGTCGGCCTGCTCCAGGGCGGCGGCCTGGCATCGGTGCCCAACCTGGACACCAAGCGCCTCAATGAGGTGCATGGCATTGCCCTGGGCGCACGCATAAAACGCGACCTGACCGCCATGCGCGCCGGCGCAATGGAAGCGGTGCGAGGCCCAGCGGAATGGCTGGTGGGAGAAGCTTGAGCAGGGCTCAAGTGACACCGCACCCCGTTTTTCCTGCTTTTGATTTAGACAATCGGGCTGGTCGATGAGCGTGCACCAGCGCATCGACAGAGCCAAAACGGATGCAGCGGCAGCGCTCATTAAGGTGGCCTCTCTCAGCAGCGCTCGGTTGAAGGTCATTCTGGCGATGCCGCCCAAACTGGCATCCCGCCATCGTCAAGATCCCGAACTCGTTGCTGCCGATCGCAGACTGTTGAATCAGCGGCTGACCAATGCGCTGCCGCACCAGCGCTCTGATACGCCCGCTTGGCAATTCCATGTGCCAAAGGCCTGGCAATGGATTGCTCGACGCCCGCGGCGTTCGGTTACCATAGCAACAGTTCTGCTTCTTCTCGGTGTTGCCTGGTGGCACACGCCCGACAAGATGGGGTATGGCCGTCTAACCCATGATCTGGTGATCGAATGGAACGGTCCTGCTGGCGCTAGGCTCGCTCAATCCCTGCCGCTTGGCAGCGTGGTTGCCGTTGTCGGCCAGGACGGCCAGCACTGGTTGATCCGGAGCTGGGCAGATGCCAAAGGCTACTATACCGCCCAGCTTGAGCCAGATGACCTAACATTCGATCAATAGCGTCGGGTCTTATAGCGCTCCCACTGGCGCGACACTGTCGTGTAGCCCCTCAAACCGCGCTTCTTCGAAATATCGGACCTTTTTCAAGTTTAGCGGACGGCGTGCATATCGATCGGACTTTAGAAATACGATCAGCGACTGTTCCATCGCAGTGAGTTCCGATGCAGTCATAAGTCGAACGGCTTGAAGGCTTTTGCTTTCGCCTGAGCTCGTGCCATCCTTGCTGGTGTTCGCATTGGTAGACGGCAGCAGTGCAGTATATTCACCCAATGCCTTTGAAACGCTCTCTGCTTCATCCGTCAGCTGCGAGAGATCGGAAATGGTCACGATTTCAGCTGTGTCGAAAAAGACATCAGCACCACTCTCGCCATAGTACTTTACGATCTGCGCCCGCGACTGCCAAAAGCTCCAGATACTAACCCCCAAGCCGGGCAGCAAACTCAACGCATTCACAAGTTCGATGAACGTTCCAAGCTTGTTCGCCTCGTCCACGAACATGACGATGCGCTCATCGCCCCGCTTTCGCTCCGTTTCCATGGCGGCAAAGAACTCGGCGAACATCCACCGCAATAGCGGTGCCAGCAAGTCCGCATCGCCAGGGGGGACCATGATAAAGAGATCGACCTGACCGCGAGCTACCTCTGCCATTGTGAAGCTGGACTTGGCGGTAATCTTTTGGAAGCGCTCGTCCATTAACCATTTGACGCCAGTCTTGGCGGTGGAAATCAACTGATCGCGCGCTTTTTCGTCCATCCGCATATCGGCGGCGAACAACTCTAGAACGAGAAGCTTGCTCGTCTCTGCGATTCCCAGGGCGATATCCGGATTGCCGAGCAATCTGGCGACGTCTGCCGGTGTCGCAACGCGCTTTTCGCGTGCAGCTTCCACCATCGCGACCAGCAACATGCCGGTAAAAATATCGCCACCCCGGTCCGTGAAGTATTGGTTTCCCGAGCCGGCATCGGACACCAGCGCCTTGGTAATTCGCTGGAAATGGGCAACGTCCTGCAGATCCATTTCGGACATCGGGTTCCAACGATGGACGTTCTTGGCCCCCTTCCGCAAATCGAATTTGATTACCCGCCGCCCGAGCTCGCGTCGGCGTCGCACGACGGCTTCGAAAACCTCGCCCTTGGGATCGATAACGACGCACGGCCCCGACCATGAGTTCTTATCCGGCACCAGAAGGCTGTTGATGATTAGGCCACTGGTTTTGCCACTCCTCGGTGGCGCAATGGACAAGAGATTACTTTCCGTACGGAGCTTGATTACTTTTCCGGTTTCTGGATCGTGACCAATTTCGAGTCCATGGGTCATCCTGGCTCGCTCGGAGATCGTAGCCCAGCGCGCCGACCCCAACAGACCGCCGGCGTCGCGGTGGTCGTCCTTGCGGGGAGACTTGGGAAAGCTCGCAACCACAGCCAAACACAGGGTAGAGCCTATAGCCCAGAGATATGGCATCCCGCCCCAAGGAAGACCAGGATTGGTCCCCTCGTACATCAGGCGGTATTGCTCGAAAATCTTGTCGAACTGAAAATTGGCAAGCCAGAATAGCCAAGTGTCGACTTGAATAGCGCTGATTGGCCAGAGTGAATATTTAAACCCGTGCGTTAAGATAATTACCAAGGGATAACTAAAACACACCCATAGCACGGCTAATATGAGCCAAAATACGATCAAGACAAGTTCTTGGCTGAGCCAGCTTTGCTTCATAGCATGTCCAATTGATATTCGCAGCAGCGACCGCGAGGCCGATCTAGCCGTTTTAGGCTTGGTGACCTTGCAATTTTATAGTCTCTCCAGCGCACTGGGTGATATCATTTCTTTAAACTGCACCCGAGCAAATAACTGCTCCCTTGTGCCACGAAAATATATATGGCCCGGGGACGCAGATCGTAGAAATTGCACCTCTAGAATATCGCGGAGATTATCTCGTAAACTCGCAACCTTGACTAAATCCAACAGGTCCCTAATTTTCCTATTCGCGGTTAGCGGTACGTTTTCATTGTAATTACGAGGAAATTTATACCTGACAATGTAATAGTCTTCATCCGTTTCATTATAAATTCCGGGAAATACACCCGCAATTCCAAGAGTCGCCAAGTACTCTCTGAGCGCGCCGACAACGGTCGAGTAAACCTCGCCGCCATGTGAAACCAATCTTTCACTTTGGCTCAGTAACTGTTCAATCCCCGGAACGTTTAAAAAATACGTAGAATAAACTACCGTCTTTCCTTCGAATGCCTCGGCTTCTCGAGCAGCGGGGCCGAGCGGCAAGTCGGCTACGTACCTACGGAACCCCGCCGAGCAGTAGCTATATTTGGGGTATCGCTCAAATATTGAATCTATAGCAGAATTCAGATCTATTTTGACTATCCCTGATTTCGATATACTTTCTCTATACGCGGAAGTGGTTACATGAATGAAGCTCAGTATCCACCTATCAAGCTTCTCGTCAAAATCTACAGCATACATCTGAATATTTACGGAAGGTAACGCAGTCTCTTTAGAACAAACCTGTGGCATGAAATGTTTTGGGCAAGCCTGAATTCGAGCTGACACAGACATCAAATTCATTCTGATGTTGCAAATCAATCTAGATACCGCTTCTTTCCATTGTGACATTTTCTAAGAATCCCCATTCGAGCTTTTGTATTGTCTTATTCAAAATTTTTATATTAACTTGTCGGGGCTGCTTTTTGGAACCGTAGCGCCCGGTGGTACCAGGATCAGTGTGGCCCAGAAGGGCTTGTTTAACCTCTAGCGGCGCCTTCGCTCGGTCGAGTGCGTCCTTGAAAGAGTGCCGTAGCGAGTAGAGACTGGTGTCCTCATTCTCGATGCCGAACTCTTTGGCCTGACCCCTACTCCAAAAATCCGAAAAGTAGTTGGACGCTTTCGAAATGGTCCAGTCCGGCAGCGCCATCACTGACCACAACGTCGCGCTATTCGCGCTTCTGGCATTTTCCGCTAATTGCATCAGTCCTAGGTCCAAAATCTCCTTGCGGATAGGAACATAGCGTTCCCGCGCGAAGCTCTTTATCGATCGGCCGCCGGCTGTGGTGACGCGGAAGCACCAGACGTCGGAATCTGGATGCAGACATAACGTGTCGGGTCCCAATTGCAGGACTTCTGAGCTTATCAGGCCGTGCGTCACCGAGATCAACGGAAGCCAAAACTGCAGTTCTGCACAAGCTTTTGCCTGCTGGAAGCGCTTTCCGGCCACAAAAATTGGGTGAGCAAAAATTTGATTCAGCTCGCTCAAATCATAGGGCTCGCGTTGGTCCTCGTCCGCGGGGATATCAATGAAAATGCCACCTTCAATGGCTTTGTCGATCCAGCCCTTGGTGGCGGCTAGCGCTAAGAGAGACGTGATAAATCCGCTCTTCTTGTTAACGGTGGCCATCTTGTACCCGCCCTTGTCTGCCAGGTGGTCACGAAACTCGATAACATGGCGCCGCTCGATCAAGCCGATGTCGGACTGGCCGGTCAGCTTACAGAAGCGCTCGACAGTCTTGCGCATATCAGTGACCAGGTGCGGGTCGACCTTTTTGCGGAGCCGGGTCCGTTCCTCAATCCAGGTATCTACGAGGCCTGAAAGCTTCATACCCGCACGACCGTCTGGAACGCCAACAGGCTTGGCGACGATCTCAAGCGGCGTCGGCACAATCGGCTTTACCATCCACGGGCCATGAACAGCGTCAGGATGGACGTGTTCAACCCACCGGCCCGCTTCCCGCTCGAACATGATGTCCAGCGCCTCTAGCTCGGCCGCGAAGCAAGCACCCATGACCCGTTCGAAATTTGGAAGTGATAATGACACCGAGGCGCCAACCCGCCGCGCATAACGCTGAACAAAACTCAGGCGGTCGGTTGCGTATTCGGTGACAGTCAGTTGCGACAGGGTCTCTTTGAGATCGAGGCGTTCACGCAGTAATTGATCATCCAACCAGACAGCGGGCCCCGTTCGACGTGCGAGCGCCACCTGTCGGCCGGTGAGGTTACGCAGACGGGCCTGGGTGTCCTCCTCGACAAGGGCAGCCTTGAACCAGGCGGCGAACTGTTCCCAGTCCGGCCACTTCCACCCTTCACTGATCGCAATGGCGACCACGATGCCTTTGCTGGCTCGCGCCTCGGTAAACTGCCGATCAATTTCGATCCCAACCTGCGCGGCGCGCAAACGCGCTTCACTGGGCACACGGGTTTTGAGAGATCGCTGGATCCGAGGACCCGCAAAAGCATGGACCAGGTCTTCTGGAACGCGTCGAACGTATTGATAAACGCCATTTCGGAGCGCCACGTGGGCCGGTAAAGCCATGTTTTCGTCGTCCATGTTATGCATATTGTTATGCATTTCTGGGGCTTTCAAGCCCTAAAGACGGCGATAGCTAAGGAATTGCAAAGACTTAGGGGAAAACTGGTGGGCCCACCAGGACTCGAACCTGGAACCAGACCGTTATGAGCGGGCTTATCAGGGTTGAAGCCGAGCCGAAACCCCAGTGTTTCCCCCAATTTCCGAGACCGGCCGTTTGCCGTGTTCTCGCTCTGTCCGGCTCATTCGGTCCCCGTGCGGTCCCCGTTACCCGCTATGTTCCGGCGGCACGTCGATATCTTTGAATGCTTCGTTCGCCAACCTGTATCCGTCGATCTCGTGGACTCGGGCCTGCACCACTTCGGCCATCGTCTCGAAGGCCTTCGCGAGAGACATGAGCCAGTCAAGCGTCACGTCCTCAACCGGTTCGCCGGCTCTCGTCAGGCCGTTGCGGTGAACGCAGTCGTGCCGCTTGTGAACAGAGCGCATGATGAGAGCACGCTCATCTTTGTCGAGCGGAAGCATGCCTTTCTGGCAAGCTTCCCGACATAGGCTGTCGACGACCTCAAGCTTATGGAACGAGAAGTCGATCAGCGCAGCCTTGATCGTTTCCGCCACCAGCGCTGGCCGCTCGGCGACTGTGCTCAGCTTGACCGGTTGATCTCCTAAGGCCGGCATTGCCTTAAGGATCCCACGCTGGACCGCAGGGTCGCGCTCGGCGATGCCAATGATCTCGCTATACAGGTAGGCCTCGAGCAGGGCGTAGAGCTGCGTGAACAGCATGCGGTTTGTACTGCCGGCGCCGCCTTCCGGATCTCCGAACTTTCCAAGTAGCTGCCACCACTCCTTCAGCGCGGCCTGGAAAATGTCGTACGCTCGCGGTTCGGGTTCATACCCGTCATCCCAGTCGTCGCGGTCGCCGGAGAGATCCAGTTCGAACACATCGACGTCGACATCGGGCTTGTCCGACAGCATGGCTTCGTACGCGTCGGTATCCTCATCAGCGGTGACGATAGTCTCCCACACGCTGCGGCAGCGAAGGCATTCGACGACCTCTTCGTGATAGTCGCCTTCCTCCATGATCTCGTAGGGCTCAGGAGCGTGAAAGTACGCCGAACATGCGAACTGGCATTTCGGGCACTTGAACGAGATGCCGTGGGTGGGGCGCGTTTCGAACCAATGATCCTTCGCGACACCCAACTACCGTCCCCCACGACCCAGATTCTCCACTGCAGTTTTCTGATGATCTGGGTGGTGATGTCCATAGACCTTCTCGAGCGTCGCGACGGACATGCCGAGGAAGCCGGCCGTGTCCCACAAGTCCGCGCCACTCTGCATCAGCCACGTCGCAGAAGTATGGCGCAGCGTATGCGGCGTCACGTCGGACCCAAGCCCCGCGGCGGCGACAAGCTTGGAGAACCCCCCGTTCACTTCGCGGATGCTCTCGCCGTCGAACTCGATCAGCCATTCCTTGCTGATCGTCTTGTCGCCGCGATCAGCCGCCCATCGCCGGAAGTGGGCCAACGCCCTCGTCGGCAATCGGATCGGCGGCTTGCGTTTGTTCGTGACGGCCTCGCCCTGCGGGCGGCGATAGAAGACACCGCGATCGAGGTCGACCAAGCCCGCCCCTTCGCGCAGCGTCAGGGCGGCACCGGTGACGACGGCCTGACGGCTGCCGGTATAGAGAGCGGCGATAGTGAAGCGTGCCAGGTGCTTCCATGGACGCTTCTTTGTGCGCTTGCCTCCTTGGACTTCCGCATGTCGCCATGCCGTCCACAGCAGCCGAGCGACCTCGCTGCGCGTCAACCACCGCTCTTTCGGCTCCGACCGCTTCGGCAGCCATACCTCAACCAATTCCCTACAAAGGCCTTCTCTGCGGTGCCAATTGATCGCCGCCCTCATCGTCTCGAGTTCGCGGCGTGCACCAGCGGCAGTGACCATGCGCGGCGGCTTGCCTGTCTTCTCGGGGCGGGCTGCCGCCCATGGCATTGAGCATCGAGTAGCGACGTAAGCTCTGCAGGTAGTGCCGGTGACCTGTGCGAGAGTCTTGCCATGCCAGAGGCGACCGAGCATGGCGATGTCATACATGGACTGCCAAGGCCGAACATGTCCGGGGACGACCGATTCCGCGTAGAGCCGCAGGACGTCGGTGAGCAGCCAGCGGGACGCCGGCTGCAGCTCTTGAACGATGGCCGAGTGCTTTTCGCCAAGATATGCGGCTAGCGCTTTTTCAGCGCCCGCAACGTCTTGTTCAAGGCATCCAGTGATGCGTCGGACCGCGCCGTCCTTGATAACCCAAGCGGCGTTTTTGCGGAGCTTACCGGCCTTGTCGTGTTCGGCTGGCTTGAGCCAGAGCCGGGGTCCGCGTGATTTAGACATGATGCCCTCCAGAGGCGCACATTCGCAGGTGTGACGACGATTCGGCGCCCGTGGCGCTCGAATGAAAGTGCACCTGCCGATATGGCTTGGCGGACAGCGTAGTCAGAGATGACGCCCTTGAATTCTGGGAGCGACAAGACCCCAGCGATCGTCATCGGCGCAACTGGATGCACTTCCCCCTGCATCGACACTGGCGGCGTGACTGGCACGTCGACATAATCGGCTGCCAGTTGGCGGTCGATAGACATGAGATGTAACAGCTGCTCGAAGCCGGAATTGACGATGATGTCGCGCATGTCTGCAGCATCCATGACTAGTGTAGGTCAGTCAAATTATTGTCGGCGCCGAGATTAACGGCCATTAACGTGTGACGGTGGCGCGTTACGGCGAGGCGGAATGAAGTAGGCCCCGAGATCGGGGCCTACTTCTCACTCGGACGGGTGGCAATGTTCGCAATCGGGATCAGTACAGGGCCCGATGCCGCTTTGCAGATCGCCGAGGCTTGCAGAATAGTCGGTCTTTTTGCCATCGTCCCTGTCCTGACGGGGATAGTACTCGATGCCAAGACTATGCAGCTGGTATCCCTCGAACCAATTTCCCAGCGGTGCGTGGAGGATCACCAGCACCTCGTCGTTTGACCCCGGACCGTCAATCTCGACGATGACACCCAACTCGGCTGCGGCGCGTTTGAGCTGAGGCAAAGTGACCGTCATGCGACCACCTGCAGCGCGCGCCGTCTCCTCCAGACATGCTTGGCCCTCTTGTCGAGGGGCTCCATCTGACGATGGATGACGTCCTTTTCACGATAGACAGCCAAGGCTTTGTCGGTCAGTTCGACATAGCGATCGGACATCTTCGTGTACGCGTCAGCCAGAGCTTTCGTTTCACCGACCCCATGCTCGGACCCGGTCGCGATCTCCGTCAATCTGCGGGTGACCGTCCGGCTGCGCTTCATCCAGCCCGACTGCAGCACTTGCAGACGCGCCAGTTCGTCGTCCAGCCGCGCCAGCTGGCGGCGCAGAATGTCTTGCTCGCGCTCGATCCGGATGTCTTCATCGCGGGCCTGGGGCGCCGACATATGCTTGATCGCAATCTTACTCACGATCAGTGCGCTCCCAGGCTTGAGACGTGATCGACCGGCAGCTTGAGGTTGGTCTTATGCCCCTTGCCCATAGATAGCACGCCGATCAGCGCATCCAGGCGTTCGCCGCCCGTATACTGCCAGTGTCCCAGCACAGTGCCATGTGCGGCGTCGAGCTCGCTGGCCAGACTGCTGTAGTCCATAGCCATCAGAACCGCCGCGAGTGCGATGAAGTCCGACCTCGATCCGTACTCTGCCAGCTTTTTAGCCCGGCTGTCGATTTTGGATCGATCGGCATGGTAGACCTGTCCCTTGAAATCGTCCCAGTTCTTCGCTTTGGTCACGTCCAGATCGATCAGTGCCATGCAGTTCTTCTTCACGCAGTCGAAATTCTTCCAGTCATCAAACGTTACCATTACCATCTCCCAGATGAAGTTGAGTGGCCGGATCAGGATCGAGGGCGCCGCGTCCGGCCTGCAGGACGCCCTCACCAAATTCATTCGTCGTTGTTGCCAGCCTCGATGTCCGCCCGGGACATCGAGTAGTAGCGACCGGTAGCGTCGCGGAAGAGGACGTCGGTGGCGTCGACGCCAAACGGCGTGTCGCGGAAATCTTCCCAGGTCTGGTCGATGTCCCAACTGAGATTCAGATCGCCGTCGAACTCATCAGCGTCGATGTCGTCAGCGTCGAGCGACTTACGCAGCTGCTCGAATTCATTGAGCGCAGCGCATACCTTCTCCACGTTCGTCTCAGCGACGATCTGTGCTCGGAGTGCTTCAAGCCGGATGCAGCGAGTGTCCAAATAGGCTGGTGGAACGCCGTGCTCGTCAAACATCTCGAGCAGCCGGCTGGACGTCGTCGGAAACGGACGCTGGTCCGATTCATAGCGGCGCACGGACATCGCAACCGTGGGATCGGCGCCGGCCATCCCTAGGGCCCGGCCGAGTTCGAGCGTCGAAAGCTGCAGCCTGTTCCGGATGAATTTGATGTCTGATCCGCGCATTTGTGTCCTGCCGTCTTGCTCGCTGCCTACCGGCTGAGCACCAATACAGGACATATAATGTATCCAAAAGGATACGTCAAGGTATGCCGTTAACTTTTGGCGATCCGTAACCGTCGACGTTAACGCTTTGTGAGCTCCGGGGAAAACACAGGCTTGCCACCGCTCCAGATCGGCGCCACAACTCCCCCATGGAGACCCCCATGTCCGCTCGCTCAGTTCGAATAGCCGTCGCCGATGCAGCCGCCACCGCGGCCGTTTCCGCACGCGCATCGAAGCGCGACATCGACTAGCGCAGCCCGGCCTCGCCCGCGTGCTGCGGGTTTCGAGGCTCACATGAAATCCAATTTTTCTATTCGGCTCGCTGCCGTTTCCGACCTTCCGCCAAGGCCTATTCCGTCCACCGTCACGATGGTGCCGCTGCCGCCTGGAGAGCACGTCGATTTCGTTTTGAACATCTACGCGTACACCGCTGTCATCATGCAGCAGTCGTATGCGATTGTTATCGACGGCGTCGTTCATTTGCTGCCAGCCCATCGGAGTGCGTCCGATGTGGGATAATATGAAAGCGTCCGCCGCTCTGATCATCGCCGCCCGGAACGCTGCGATCGAGGGCCAGTTTCAGGAGGATGTCGATAGCATCCGGCTCGGCCATTCGTTTCAGAGCGAAGACTATGACGTTGACCGACGCTCATTTTGCCGGCGGTCCATCGATCTGACAAGGGACGAGATCAAGCTCCGCTCACTGGACGATTTTCGCATCAACGGCGGGGTCGCGGAGATGCTGGAAATGCGTCATACGTATGAAGGGATTCAGCGCGTTACACGCCGATTGGACGTCTATCTGTGCACCTTCGGCCACCTGCCGGCGATCCAAAGAGATTTGGCGATGGCATGCTCGCCAGGCCGACCACATCCCGTCCAGCGAATGCGTTGGCTGCAGTTCCTGGTCGGCTGTATCCATGCTGGTAGCCCCGACGACGAGCCGGATCTCGATGCCATCGCGGCCGCCGGTCTGGATTGGATCAACGACTTTATCCACGGCTCGGCGACAGCGATCCGGGCGATCAACAATGTCCAAACCGATCGCAGCGATGAAGACCGGTTGATGAATGCCATGGCGGCTCAGGCACTCGATGCCCCCGAAGTCGGGGATGAGTTCGATCCGCTGGCAGCATTCGACAAGCCCAAAGCCATTGTCGTGCCGTTAGCGCCAGGCGTGGTGGTGGTCCCGCCATACTCAACGCCGACCGGCACCAAAAGCGATCGCGATCGGACAAAATGGGATTTTCACCCGATTTCCGGAAAGCCACTTGAGCTGGTGCTGACTGGCGATGTGGCGTCTCACATGAAGTCGCTGACGGCCCGCGCACCGCACCTGGTCGAAGTCTATGCAATCATGATGGCCGACACCGGCATGTCGGAAAGCGCTCGGTTCCGGCCTACAATCCTTGTCGGGGAACCAGGCAGCGGCAAGAGTTGGAGCGCTCGGGAAATCGGCCGCGTGATGGGCGTCCCGACGATTGTGTATTCATGCGGCGGGTCAGCAGATTCGACGTTCCAGGGCACGGCAGCGCACTGGAGCACCAGCGGGCCTAGTGTGCCGCTCGGCTTCATCCTTCAATGCCGGCGCGGTAATCCGATCATCATCCTTGACGAGATCGACAAGACCAGCACCAGCGGCCACAACGGGCGTTTGGTCGACGCTTTGCTGACATTTCTGGACCGTGGAAACTCCGCTTCTTATCGCGACCCGTCGCTCGAACAGACCGTCGATCTTTCGCATTGCAGCTACATTCTGACCGCCAATTCTTTGGAAGGCATCCCAGGTCCTCTCCGCGATCGGTGCCGGATCATCGAAGTCCCGAACCCGACGTGGCAGCACGTGCCGGTCCTGGTGCGCCGGCTCGTCGAGGACATCGCCAAAGAGAGGGGTCTGGACGTCCGGTGGTATCCGGATCTGGCTTGCGACGAACTCGACGTCATCGGACGTGGCTGGGGCGGCGGGAGCATCCGCAAACTCCGGCGCGCCGTCGAAGTCGTTCTCGATGGGCGGGATGCATCGAGGGGTGTCAGCTGATGACGCCCGAACTTGAATCGGTGCTCGACGACATCATCCTTGCCGGCGGCCGTTTGGCACTGCTGGCGGCAGCTGTGGACCGGCAGACGCTCGTCGGGCTGCTGGCGTTGTCCAAAGCGGCAACCGGAACGGAATGGCGGGATCGCTTGATCACCGCCGTCATGAAGGGCGTAAACGATGGCAAGTGAGATTTACGGCGTCGAATGCGGCGGCCGCCAACCGCTTCTGCTGGAAGCGGAGACCGTCGTAAACGCGGCGATTGCCGATAATCCGCATGCCGATATTTATGCCGCGATCGGATCGTCCGTCGATCTGCCACTTGTCCGACCGCATTTTCAGATCGTGCCAGGGGTACTGACGAAGGGAATCTACCGACCAAGCGAGCATCCCGATCCGGACATCATCGCTGAACTAGTGTCGCGCGCGACTGAGATCCGCTCACGGCGCTGGCATGTCGGCGAGCAGCGTGTCCGGCCGCTGCCACGTGACTGGCGCGAGCTGATGGTCGCTGCATATCCGCAGATCCCCAGAGCGGTCGAATGGACTTCGGGCTGGGCTGATCTCATGATCGCCGCGACTGCGTGGATCAACGAGTCCGAGACAGACTGGAAATTCAGCGACGCCAAGGAAAAAATGGGATCCCTACGCCTGAGCACTCACGGCATCAATACGATCGGCGGCGAGCAGATCATCGATGCCGCCGAGCACCTCGGTAGCTTCATCTGCCAAGTCTGCGGCGGTCCAGGAGACCAGGGCGGCGATTTCATGACGCTGTGCCTGGAGCATAGGGAAGACAAGGAATGGAGAAAAACGGGACATGTCTGAAGGACCTAGACACTACCTCGAGATCGAAATCCGGAGGGTCGTCGAGGCCGTTATCGCCGACGCCAGTTTCATCCAGCTGTCGATTTTCGCGGACGCAATCGAGAGCGCCGTCGACACCATGTACGTCAATGGGTTTGACGTGCAGCCGCCGCCGACGCGTGCCGAAGTCGATGCCATGGGCGCGGCTGCAAGAGACGTTCGGCGGCAGGCGCGCTAGGAGAAGGAAGCTGCGGCGAGATTGGAAAACGGCCAGGCAGCGCCGGCCAGGCGAAGCCGATGCCGAGTATTCCGCCCGCATGGTGCTGTGGGGGCTCTATGAAAGTCTTTGAAAACCGCGCTCAATGCTTGCTGTGCGGGGACGTGGTGATCAGCCGGCACGTCCATGACTTCGTCACCTGCAGCTGCGGAAACCTGTCCATTGATGGTAGCCTCTCGCATTTGAGCTTTCAGATCGTCGAACCCCGGGAAAGCTGGGCCCCGCTATGGGTGACGGAGCCTCAAATCGATCTCGCTACACTAAAAGCGAAAAACGAAAATCCTGAAAGCGGCTGAAATTGCTGGTGAATATGGGCACTATGTCCCGAAAGAATTTACCGGGGATGTGTGGAGACATCCCCCAGGCATTACCGTCCTAGTAGGGGTGCCGGCGGGCCGTCATTCTGAGGGGTGTCTGTACCCATGGCGGCGGACGGAGGGGCATAGGAGGCCGTCCTGGGCGGTGGAAATTCATCGAATGGCGGATCAGCGCGCACTGCAGTCAGCATCGGACGGCCATGAATGATCATCCGATTCGCGGGGATTCGGTCGCGATAAATCTTCTGGGCGACCGCGGTCATTACGACATCGCGGTCACGCTTCTCGCGCTCTGAAACGAATTTAGTGGGCACTACGGGCTGCAAGGACTGTCACCTCGAATCTTGCACTAAGCTCCGATTATCTATCGGGCGACAGAAAGCGCAAAGATTGGTACCCAAGAAGGTTCGTCAAATCGAATGAAATCGACATTCAATCCATGGTTTGACGGGTAGTGTGTCAACATTGAGCGGAGGTGTGGCAGCAACCTCACTTTTCTAGACAGAAAGTTGTCGAGATAAAACTTGTTGCGCCGCGCATGAATTAGCCAGATAGTTCTTCCACGGCATTTGCGGTGCCGCCAGACAGGTAATCTTCGAGGCCAATTTACTATGAAGTTCGATGCATTGAAGCCGCGCGCCAAGAGCGACGGTTGGAAAGCCGACCCTGCGCGTGCAGCGCGAGAGAAGAAGTCATTTATCGAGCGGGCCACTTGGCCACATGAGATCGGTGTGCGCCGCCACAAGCTGAGCGACGACGAGATCGTTGGGATGCTCGACCAATATCGCGACTACGCCGCTGCCGGCATTGTCGAAAAAATCTTCGGCAAGCAGGTCATTCAGCGCTTCGGCTGGCAGGTTATCCGCAACGGATGGTCAGTGGTGCCACAGTCGCGCGGTTTCAACGAGACGCCCGGCGATGTGGACGATGACGAACGCTACCCGGCCTCGACGCCATTCTTGCTGAAAAGCGGCAAGATGGGACGACAGCCGTTTCTGCCGACGGCATGGAGAACTAGGCGCCCCAATCTCCGGGAGTACCTCGAGTGGGAATGGTATCTCGGCGTCAATCTGGCGATCCAGTGCTGTGAGGCGTCGATGCACATCCGTGGTCTCGACATCGACTGCAGAAATCCGATTGTGGCGGCTAAGGTCTATGATCTAGCTGTCAAACACCTTGGCGTCTCCCCGTTCATCCGTGTCGGCGCAGCTCCAAAAATGATGCTGCTCTATCGCGTCGAAGGCGACGACATCGAGATCGGCAAATTTACGATCACCATCCTGAATCCAGATGGAACGCCCGACGTCGGCGAAGACGGCAAGCCACAGAACGCCGTCGAGTTCCTCGGGAACGGCGCCCTCATTACCTACTATGGCCTGCACCACAAAACCGGACGCACTTTCGAAGTGTCGGGTGGAAGCCTCCATCCCGCGATCGCCGGACCCGAACATGCCCCGATCGTCACCCTGGAACAGCTGCGCGCGTTCGAAAACGAGTTGGCTGAATATCGGCCCGTTATCGGAACTGTCTCCAACTCAAACCCCTACGGCGGCCGGAACACCACGATTGAATTCGAGAAGGTCGACGACCGTCTGTGGACCCCGAAGGTCTCAATGGGTGATTGGCAGACCAACGATGACGGCTACATCATCAAGGGCGCCGAGAACTGGCTTACCTCGCAGACTTGGGCAATCTGCGGTGCAAACGCCAACAACTTCGAAGAAATGCTGCCGTCCATTGAAGCTTGGCTGACGAGGCATGCCATCGAAAAGCTGTCGAAGACCAATCGTAGCAAAAAGGCCTACGGCAGCGCCGAGGCGATCGCCAGGTCAGTCAGGTCGAAGCTGCGGCCGACCGTCGCCAAGTGGCGGCAGTCGCTCGACAGCAAACTTCGCGGCGGCGACTACCTGCATCACGCCATCCCCTATCGAATCCTATCGGACGGGCGCCGCCCGACCGCCCAGCGCATCGTTCCGTCCCCAAGGCCGTGTGACGGCTCGCTCGACTGGATCCCCAACGAGACTTCGTCGATCGAGGCTCTGGCGGTCTACAAGTCCAGGACGCCGGTGTCGTTGGTGCCCAAGACAGGCGAGAGCATCGCTACGGACAAGTTGTTCCGCGGGCTGATCGACGATCTCTATGAGCGCCAGCGCGTCACGGCGTCGATCTCCGATCGCGTCGGCGAGGCCATGACAGACGTCTTGGCCAAATCAGCGGTGATCTTGGCCGAAGGCGAAAAAGCCCTGCTGCACATCATCCGCGCACCCACCGGTGCCGGTAAGACAACCACCACGATCGACAAGGTCGCCGAGTACTGCAAGGCCAACCCGCGGCGGGAGGGAGAAGGTCCGATCTTGCTGGTGGTGCCTACCCACGCAAACGGCGAAGAGGCCTTGGCCAAAGCGGAGGCATCGGGCGAATACAACGGAGACATGTGGTCCCTAAGCGACATCCTGTCCGCCATAGCCCGTGGCGAAAAGATGGGCGTTCGCATTATGCGATTCATCGGCCGCGAGGCGTCCGGGTGCCAGATGATCGAACAGATGAACGTGTTATCCAGGCAGGGCATCCGCGGCTCCGGCCTGTGCGAGACCCGCATCGATTCCGTGCCAGAGATCGAGGCTGCCGCTATGCGACACAGCGGCCAGAAAGTGCCGCGCGAGACCGTGCTATGCGAATACCGTGAGCGCGGAGAGTGCGCGTACTATCATCAGCACGACCAGCTCCTGACGGCGGAGGTGGTCATCCTTACCCACGCCTACGTCACTCAAAACGGGTTGCCAAAGGAACTGAAGAACCCGCGCCTCGTGATCGCGGACGAGTCCCTGACCTATCAGCTTCTACAGCAGGCGCGAATTCCCCTGGGCGTCCTCGACATTTCACGCTCTCGTCCAGTGCCGACCAAGGCGGACCGAGCTCGCTACCCCGGCGTGGATTCAACCGAGGTGTCTTACCGCATCGAGCACGGTCGGCTTGAAGCCTGCCGGAGGGCCAAAGAGGCGCTGCTGTCCGGCAAGGACGTCGCCGCTCACTTCTTCAAGCTGCACGGCGAGGCGGCGATGGAGTACGTCGAGGAAGCGATCATCGTCTGCGAGCGGTCCCACGACGCCGACAAGCTAGTGATGCCGAACCTTTCGACCGAACAGGTCACCGCCATCGCCAAGACTGCAGTCGCCGAATATCTGATGGAGGAAATCCGGTTCTGGCGGATTGTCAGCGACCGACTGCAGATGCTGATCAACGACGCCAGAGCGCTCGTCGGGCCACTACCTGCGAAGAAAACGGCTCATGGTCCGCGCGACATGCGCATCCAGGTGCTCCAGCTGCCGCACGCTAAAACAGGGAACACGGAGCCCCACATCCGCATGTCGTGGCGCAGGCAGCCGAATTGGCAGGACAGGCCGATGATCCTGCTCGATGCGTCCGCCAACAAGCGCATCGTTGAAAAGTGCTTCGGCCGGCAGGCCACCGTCACTGACATCACCGCGCCGCTTCACGTCCGCACCGTGGCCATGATCGAGAAAACATGGTCGACGGCTTCTTTCGTGCCACCGACCGATGCCTCCGAAACCGAGCTTGCCACCGCCGCTGCCAATATCGCAGAAGCCCGCCAGCTCATTACGGTCACGGCTCTGCAGTACGGGCATGGCCGAGTACTCGTCGGCAGCACTATGGCCGTGCGGCAAGTCATTGCAGGCGACGCCTGGACCCCGCCGCCGAATGTGGACTTCGTTCACTTCGGCGCTTTGAGAGGCCTGGATTTCGCAAAGCACCACGTCGCCGCCATCAGCATCGGCCGCAGCGAGCAGCCCATCCAGATCGTCGACGGCTATGTCGCCGCGCTCACCTATGACGACTTCGAACCGGAGCTACCCTACGACCTGCTGGGCACCGGGCTGACGGAAGCTGGCAAGCCGCTTTTCCGTCGTCCTGCAGAGCGCGTCATGACCATGCGGTCAGGCCAGGACTGGAGCCACTGGGTTCCCGAAATGCCCGGCACCGGCCGCATCGGCGAAGACGGCAAAGAGATCGCCAGCTGGTCCCAGGATCTTGAACAGTCATGGCGCGAAGAGGAACTGCGCCAGTTCGTCGGCCGTCTGCGTCCGGTCTATCGCGGCGTCATGCTCGACGATGCCGGCACACCTGTCGACGTCGAACCACCAGTGTGGATTGCCGTCGGTAAGGTGCAGCCGGCAGGCTTGGTCATCGATGAGATCGTCGAGATGAAGCAGTTGGTGAAGCCGGCGCCGTTCTTCGAGCTTGCACGCCTCGGTGGCGGCATTCTCGACTACGCCGTGCTCGGCAACGGGCCCGAGATCGAAGCCGCCCGGGCAACGCTGCCGAAGTCGGAGAGCTACCAGCTCCGCACCATGTCCGCGATGTGGCTCGTCGAGTATGTGATCGGCGCGAACAAACGTGTGGCGATGGTTTCGCCGGCATGGCTCGATGCCCGCGACGCGGGCGACTACTGGCTGGAAAAGGCCGCTGCCGTAGGCGTTTCGGATGCGCGCGTTCTCAAAGTCACGCCACCCAGCCGCACGGTGACCGGCGTTGGTGTCAAGAAGGCTGACAAGTTGGATCTGCAACAGTCCTCCCGCGAGGATCGGGCCTCTGCGGAACTTACGGTCCGCGCGATCGCCGACCGCGCCAACCTGCCGGCGGTCGACGTGGAGCTTCGTCTCTTGGCCGGTCAGCGCGTTGCCGGCATCGCCCTGAACGACGAGGAGCCGGAGTACGTGCCCGAGATCGAAGAACGCTACATCGTCAACCAGATTCTCCGCACGCACGAAGACTATTGGGGCGGCCACGGCTCGACCGTCGGGGGCGTTGAAATTGAGGATATCGAAAGCGTCGTGTGAGCGTCCAGTTCCGACCCGAGGGCGTGTGAGAACTCAGCGAAGCTGGTTGGTCGGGTTGTCTTGTGATGACGCGTCAGCGCCCCTCACCCCGTTATCGACTTGAGGGTTGAGGCAACGCCGGCGACCGCAATGGCGCGCTTGATGTTGTAGGCCAGGATGGCCAGGCTGGCTTCGGTGGCAACGTGCTTGAGGCCCCGGGTTCGGAAGTGGGTGGCACCCATCCAGCCCTTGATGGTACCGAAGACGTGCTCGACGGTGCA
>Ga0123337_10000841_pt1 | contig 45939 bp, 39 predicted proteins | sample frozenSSSSmetaG_FD_89792 | JGI IMG/M metagenome (GOLD analysis project Ga0123337, IMG submission 89792) | Glacier valley bacterial and archeal communities from Borup Fiord, Nunavut, Canada, to study Microbial Dark Matter (Phase II) -... | ecosystem: Environmental > Aquatic > Freshwater > Ice >... | reverse complement strand
AATAAGTGCAAATTACGTAAATGGCGAGTGACTAATTATATTCGCATTCTCTTAAAATATATTTTCCCACAACCGCTTCCACACAGAAGATGATTTTTCGCTGACTCTACCCCGACTCAAATCGGACAGCGAAGGAAATGTAGCCGTCTGTTGGTAAGGACCTGTTCGCAACATAGAAGCTAGTTCGTTGTTATTGTCTCGCAAACCTTCGTAAAAAAAGAATACCTCCCCAGGAATACCACAAGCGCGATTATAGGCGATCGCCTGCAACAAATATTCAGGACTGATACGATAATTACCAAGCTTAATCAATATCCCTGGCGCAAGCCTTGGCATTTCGCCGTTAAACTGTTTAACCAGGTTATTTACCAAACCTTTATAGCTGACAAAGTCGCGGCGGTAAAGCTGCGGGTGGATGATATCTACTAATCCTCGCTTCAACCAAGTCGGTGAGTCTTGCAAATATTCCTTCAATGCCCAATCATGGATATTCGGAGCTAGTGACACCAAAAGGTTGGGATTTACCGCTTTGACTTCCCGGTACAGGCGTGCTAAAAATTCAGTCAGAATATCGGCTCGCCATTGCACCCAACGCGAATCTTTAGTATTTTGTGGCGGATTTTGTCCAAATGAAGCGCGATAGCGTTCTACAGTGCCTTTGTCATAACCGCCTTCACTGGGAAATGCAGGTAAGCGATCGTCTCCTTGGATACCGTCAACATCGTAATTCCTCGCAACTTCCAGAATCAAACTTAAGAGAAAATCTTGCACTTGCGGATCGAGTGCATTCATCCACTCAAAACCATTTTTATTCAACAAGTTGCCATTACTATCACGTCCCGCCCATTCCGGTTTCTTCTCTAACAACAGACCGCCATTTAAATTATACGAACTGACAAAACCGTATTCAAACCAGGGTATCACCTTCAACCCAACCCGCCGCGCCTCAACAATCACTTCTGCTAAAGGATCGCGCCCAACAAATAGTGGGTCTATTTCGACACCAAATTGCCGCATTACTTGACTTGGATAAAGTGTTACTCCTTTATTCCACACCACCGGAAACACCACATTAAATCCTGTCTCGGCAAGAAAGTCCATCGCCGCTGCAATGTGTTGTTGAGAACTGAGTACTTTACTCGCCGTATTGGTCAGCCAGACGCCACGTATTTCGGTGATGCTCATTTGCTGTATTATCTGCAAAATTACGCCCTTCTAGTTAAACCGGATTGCTTCTTCTATCTCACTTAAATGAGAGGTATCGCCATTGAGTTCTAGCAACCAATTGGGGTGATGACGCACCACTTTAAATAAGCTGCATAAAGAGACTTTTACTTTCACTATCTCCGGGACTAATCCCATAATCGCTCCATGTACTGAAGCACCATGTCCAACTAAGAGGATATTCTCATGAACGAACTCATCAGCTAAGCGGATAGCTGTCTGTCCAGAACGAAAAAGTGCTTGTTCGGCTGTTTCTGGATAGTTAGCAGGGACGCGATTGGTGTAAGTTGTGTCAATGGGGAATAATTTTGCTAATTCCTCCATCGGATGCCTTTCTGGTGCTGCGGTCATCCAAGCCGGATTTAGCCATTCGCTTAACCCTGATTCGAGTTTAATGGGTAAACCGTGAACTGTAGCGACTTCATTCGCTGTTTGCACGGTTCGCAGGAAAGGCGAAGCAAAAATCTGGGTAATCTTCTCTCCTTGCAGACGCTTAGCTAATTGCTTGGCTTGCATGATGCCATCATCAGACAAAGGCGGATCGTAACGCCGTTCAGCGGTGAGAAACCAATCAGGGTTGACGAAATCAAGGCGATTAGCGTGTCTGGCAATCCAAACAATTTGGGACATGGTGGAAATTTAACTGAAACAGCATTTGCAGGCTTTTATTCAATATACTTTGAGAAAACTAGCTATCGCTCTATTTTCCAGTAGTAACCCGTAACATCTGATTGCCACCTTTCTGAAATTCATACGGTACTTGCTTAATTTCCACTGTATATCCGCGATGCTGAAGTTCACTGATTACAGGTTTGAGTAAAAAAGATTCCTCTCCAGACATATTTACAAGTAGAGGAAAAATGCGTACTTCTTTGGCAACTCGGCACATCTCGCAGATTGATGCGATGTGAAATTCTTCACTTAGTTGATCAGAATACGTAAACAATAAATGCGAACACAAAGCCAAATCAAACTGATTGGTCGTAAATGACAAAACAGGTAATTCATCTGGGAGGTAGCGATGATCGCTGAGTCCCTGCGGGAAATCTGCCAAAAATTGCCGCATCGCCGTCATGCGAATTTCTCCGAGATGTTCAGGTGACTGGATATTTTGCCAAACGAAGCGATCGCGATTAACTTGGCAACCCTCAATTATAATTTGACAAGTATCCTGAATGCGCTGACCAATCTCTGTGGCTGTAAACTGATAAATCGGATCGCCAGAGATGACTTTGTTACCTTGACGAGTCATTTCCGCATTGAAACTAGCTGGCCCACCAGCACAATCAAGGATATTTAGCTTTAGTTCTTCTGGAGTTAAGTCAAACATTTTGACATACTCTGCCATTAAGCGTCCCCACGGTACGATATTTTCTAGTTTAAAGCTCATAAATTGCCCTTTTGATTTAAACCTGACCCCACTAGACAAACTTGTCTGTATACGCTAATATCATCTCATGAATTCACGAAATTTATCTGGTGACACTGCTACAAGAATCCTCAAGACCGCATCTAGACTATTTTACGAGCAAGGCTACCATGTTACTGGTATTAATCAAGTAATTACCGAAGCTGGAGTAGCGAAAGCAAGTTTTTACTATCATTTTTCCTCTAAGGAAGAGTTATGCCTAGCGTATTTGCATCAGCGTCATCAAGATTGGTTTTGTTGGTTGCAGCAAGAGGTTGAACAGCATGAAGATGATCAGGAACGTTTGTTAAGCCTGTTTACTTTTCTGGAGCGATGGTTGCCTGATAGCAACTTTAGAGGCTGTGCTTTTTTAAACATCGCCTCTGAATTCCCGTCACCAGACAGTAAAATTCGACTCTTGGTCGTAAATCACAAAAATGCTTTGCAATCTTTTATTCAGCAACTTGTTAAAAAATTGAATCCTTTAACTGATGAAAATCACATAGGTTTGCTATCTGATGTCATCTATCTTCTGTTTGAAGGGGCAATTAATGAAAGTCAAATCTATCGGTCAACGCGTTTTATTCAAGTTACGCGAGAAGCGGTTAGGCAACTAATTACTTAAGCAATTATTTTTTTCTCTACTAGACAGACTTGTCTGTCTAGATTGATTACTAACAAGTTGAGGTGAATGTGTAATGGTTCCATCAAGTAGCGATCGCGGTAGCAAGGGAAGAACAGCGTCACAGGGATTGTTTCAGAAATTAAAAGGAGATCATGCTCCACTACCTTCTAAACATTCAGCTAAAGACATTTTACTGGCTTGGCTTGGAGGGTTTTTGGCAATGAGTGTGGTAGCACTTCTTTCTAATACATTTACCATAGCACTTGTATTAGGCTCTTTTGGAGCATCCTGCGTTTTGGTTTTTGGATTTCCAGATGTACCCTTTTCACAACCACGAAATGTGATTGGAGGTCATTTTTTGAGTTCCTTAATTGGATTGATATGTCTCACACTTTTTGGTACAACGTGGTGGTCAGTTGCTATAGCTGTTGCTACTGCGATTTCTGTAATGATGCTTACGCGAACAACTCACCCACCAGCAGGTTCCAATCCAGTTATTATTTACCTAACTAAACCAGCATGGAGCTTTTTGCTATTTCCCACTGTTTTTGGAGCAATAGTTTTAATTATTGTAGCGCTTCTTTACAATAATTTTACTCGTGAAAGTAGATACCCAAAATATTGGTGAAATGAATGCCGATTTTATGCGTACATAATTAGAACTATATGTATTACTAATTCAAAGTGTAGAGCGTTTATATTTCATGAAGCGAATATATCCTGTAGGGAATCGCCGGGGATAGCTTTAGTCAACGATGATTATAGGCAATTCTGTAGTAACTTGCGGCACGATGCGAGCGATCGCTCTACTTTGAGAATATCCTAAAGTTTTCAACATATTTAGACAACTCTCCACTTGGTCATGAGGAATCGCAGCTAAAAGACCGCCGGAGGTTTGCGGGTCGAATAAAAGGGGATAATTGGGGTGAAGTTGGTCTAGATTGGCAATATAACGCTCTGCGCGTAGGTTATCGGGTTGAATTGAACTGACAATCCCCTGTTGTACTGTTTCTCGCGCACCGTCTAAAATTGGGATGGCTGGTAGTTGTAACTCAACAGCAACTTGGCTAGCGCGGACCATTTCCATTAAATGTCCTAGTAAACCAAAGCCTGTAACATCAGTACATGCTGTCGCTCCATGTTGCGATAAGCAAGTGGCTGCAGCTTGATTTGATTGCAACATTGATTTTACCGCATCATCAATCCAACGACCTTTGGCTTTGGCACGCATATCAGCGGCGAATAGTGTTCCTGTCCCTAATGCTTTGGTTAAAATTAACACTTGTCCTGGTTGCATTCCGCTTTTGCGTAGCAGTTTGTCGGGATAGACTAGACCGTTACATGTTAAGCCAAATCCAAGTTCTGCGCCTTCTGTGGTGTGACCGCCTATTAGTGGTGCTGTGGCTTGATTGAGTACCTTGACTGCACCGGATAAAAGTTGATAGAGTGTCTCTTCGACTTTGGCTGGTGCGGCGTAAGGAATAGTTGCTAAAGCTAAAGCACTTTGAGGTGAAGCACCCATTGCGAAAATATCACTCAAGCAGTGATTGGCGCTAATTTGTCCAAATATATATGGGTCAGAAATCAAAGCGCGAAAATAATCGATTGTCTGCACAAGTAACTGACCTGTGGGGATTTTTAACACAGCGGCGTCATCTGGTGCATCTAGACCAATAACGATATCATTCATTCCATCTGTTTGTTGTGGAATGCGTGATAAGACGAGTTCTAGTACTGTACTACTAACTTTAGAACCACAACCAGCACAGCGCATAGTGGGGAGAGAGGGAGAGGGGGAGGCTGCTGATTCTTCGCTTCCCATTGCTGGTAAATTTTGGAAACGTTCCATAAATCGGCGATCAATCCAGTCTTTGGCACGCCATAATAATTTATGAGGATTGGAGGTAAAAGATCCTCGGGATGCGATCGCTTCTCCTTTACCTGTACCAATTAAACTTAAATATTCTTTTTGTGGCTTGTAAGGCTGCAATTGCTGAAGAGTTAAAATCCGTTGTAAGTTCTCAAATAACGGTTTACCTTGACGCACAGCAAACACCCCAGCTTTAGGACGGGTGTAATTTACCATTGAGGCAATATCACCGGCGGCAAATATATTAGGATGAGAAACAGACTGCAAGTAATCGTTTACTTGAATAAAACCTCTAGCATCGGTATCACAGTCAGAATTTTTTAACCACAGTGGTGAGTCTGCTTGCGTCACCCAAAAGGTTTTATTGCACTCTACTTGCAGACCAGATTCACAAATGACTTTTTGCGGTTCAACTTGACACACTCTTTCTGGCAAATGTACGTGAATACCTCGTTGATTTAAAACCTCAGCCAATTTCCGCCGCGCTGATGGGTGATATTCACGCATCAATTCAGCGCCGTGATGAAATAGATGAATTTTGGGATGATGTAATCGTTGCAAGTTAGCTTGCATTGCCAAAGATAATTCCACCCCACCAGCACCACCACCGACTATCGCAATTGTCATGTCGTTGGGGTCTTGACATAAATCTTCCCATTGTTCTAATAATTTTGATACTGGTTTAGCCGGAATTGCATATTCGGCAGCACCTGGGACATTGAGAACCGTTGGAGTGCTACCAATATCAATTGAGAGAATATCAAAAGCGACATTGGGATGATTGGCACAGATAACTTGCTGATTTTCTAAATCTAATCCGATCGCTTTGTCAATATATAATTGTGCTTGGGCGAAATTTGCCAACTGTCGTAAATCAATATGGCACTGATCATGAGTATAAAATCCGGCAATATGTCCAGGTAACATCCCGGAATACGGCGTATCCACTCTCTCCGTAATCAGTGTGAGACGCACACCAGGCATTGGTTTCATCCCCCACATTCTCAGCACAATTGCATGGCTGTGACCACCACCCAGCAACACTAAATCTTTAACAATCGGTTGAGATGGCTGCATTTTGGCGCAAAGAGCAAATGTCCTACCCTAACCTTAGCGTTAAAAAGAAGGATTATGTTCATAATCCCAACACTGATGATTTTGCCAAGTTCTCCCAGTATGTTCGCACAAAGGCTTGTCGGTAATCCAAGGCAAAGATGTCGGATGAATATAAGTGGATGTTGACAAGTAGGAAAATGCCTGGTAAAAAGTGCAACATCCAGAAGTTAGTAGAATGGTCAAAAATGTTGTGTGTACAATAACTTGACGAGGATTCAAAAGGCGATCGCGCATATAATTAATGTCAAGAAGGCGCTAGTTAAAAAATTGGCAATGTAAAACTTGCGGAAATCAGGTTTTCCGAAAAGCGTTGTTTCATCAACGCTAATGATTAGCGCTGACGCAGGAATGTAAATGCGGTTTGGGTAACTTAGGCAATAATGCTTAAGTAATTTCTAAGACGATACTGGCATATGCTCCTGCATCTATCCAGAGGAGGATAACTATTTTCACGAAAACAATATGCAGAGTCGGCAATTTTGAAGATTGCTTATAACATTACACTCGGTAAAGTTTTGTATCCTCTACTCCAAGAAAGAAGATTGCCAAGCTAAAAGATAAAGGTCGTGTGCAACAGCGTCCCGCAGTACAGCAGGGGATGAATGTACCTTAATTAGTGCAAGAATTTTTCCACGCAACGGACAAAAATTTCGACGCCGATTCCTAAAGCTGTTTCATCAAAATCAAATCGTGGATGATGGTGAGGATAGGCGAGATTTTTATCTGGGTTGGCTGAACCTAGGAAGAAATAGCATCCAGGAACAGCTTGGAGGAAAAATGACATATCCTCACCGCCCATAGTTTGGCATTCAGGCACAATTCCCATCGGAGTTTCGATTACGGCTTCCGCTTGCGATCTTACCAGTTCAGAAGTCGCTACATCATTAATCACAGCCGGATAATTTTGCCAATACTCTAAATTATAGGTTGCGCCATAACTTTGACAAATTCCGGCAATAATTTGTTCGATGCGCTGTTGCAACAAGCCTTCTAATTTCGGATTAAAATAGCGGACAGTCCCAGCCATCTTCGCAGTACTCGCAATCACATTTCGAGCTGTACCGGCGTGAAGTTCACCGACTGTCACCACTGCTGAGTCTAAAGGATCGACATTGCGAGCAACAATTGATTGCAAAGCATTGACAATTTGGGCAGCTACTACTACGGAATCTACCGTTTGATGCGGCATAGCACCATGTCCACCACGACCAGTAATCGTACAGTTAAAACATTCCACCGCTGCCATCAACGCTCCACTGCGGACACCGACTGTACCTATCGGGAGATTGTTCCATAAGTGTAAACCAATAATCGCATCAACATCAGGATTTTTGAGCACTCCGGCAGCAATCATTGGCTTCGCGCCACCAGGATTTTCTTCGGCTGGCTGGAAAATGATTTTGACTGTACCGGCGAAAGTATCGCGATGTTGACTGAGGTAGTAAGCTGTACCTAGAGCGATCGCAGTATGTCCATCATGTCCACAAGCATGCATCACTCCATCATGCTGCGATCGATAAGCAACTTCATTGAGTTCTTGTACAGGTAAAGCATCCATATCCGCGCGGATGGCGAATACCTTATGGGGATTGGGAGATGAGGCTGTACCGACAATTGTGGCGACGATTCCGGTTTGGGCAATACCTGTTTGATGTTCAATCCCCCAACCTTGCAATTTACTATGAATAAATTCAGCGGTGAGTTGTTCTTGAAATCCTAATTCTGGTTTTTGATGCAGTAGCCGTCGCCATTCGACTAACTGTGGTTGTAATGAACGAATGGGTAAGCGGACGCGAGATATATTAATTGAGGTAGGAGTAGCAACCATTTTGATTAACTCGCAATTTTCATCCGGTATTGTTTCAGAGGTAGCAGCACCTCTAAATCGATACTTGAGGCTATTTTAATTAATTGGCTTAAGTCAGTGGGATTTTCAATATAAGGTAAACAGCCTAATACTGGTGTATTTGTGAGAGATTGAATTAACTCCACAGGTGCCCAATCGGCAATTTCCGCTTCTGTCCGGGGTTGGACACAGTTGAGAATAATGCCGACGATGGAGACCCGACAAAGTCTGGCGAGGGCGATATTGGCAACAGCTTGACCAATTGCACCTAATCTTACAGGTACTACTAAAACTGTCGGTAAGCGCCATTCTCCGGCTAAATCTGCAACAGTGAGTTCGGCTGTGACTGGCGACCCTAATCCGCCTAAGGCTTCAATTAGGACAAAATCGCGCTGTCGCAAAGTTGATAATGTTTGCCAAACAAGACCTAAATCAACTTGCCGATTTTCACTCTTTGCGGCGAGGGGAGGTGCGAGAGGTGTTTCAAAATATACCGGGGTTATTTCCTCTGGTGTTTGGTCGATTCCGAGTAGCTGTTGATACAACTCGCGATCTCCCGCACCGGCTTGAATCGGTTTCATAATGCCTAAGCTTGCCTGACAATATTTTTGCCAATAGGCAGCTAAGGCTGTAGTTAAGACAGTTTTACCGACTTCAGTATCAGTTCCGGCAATTAGTAGTACGTTCACGCTCTTAATATTCCGCTTATTTGTTACTGACACTAACATTTAAAGTGAAAGGAATGATTCTACCAGGTTGAGTCGGGAGTACCTCAATTTCGTAACTACCAGCACTCAGTACTTTGCCGCGCCAAGATAACAGTTCCGATTCGACTTTTTGACCGTTAGGGTCGTAAATATTGAACTTGACTGTACCTCTTTTGACAGCGATCGCAAGTTGTTTACCTGATTGTACGCTCACAAAATAGCGTTTGATTTGGTCGGATGATGTTTGTCCAGGAACTTGTGTAGGAGTACCGTCGAGGGGCGGTTTGACTTCTTCATTGGGTGCGGGAGTGGGGGATGGGGAGAGTGGAGGAGTGGGAGTGGGGGTGAGTGGGGGAGTGGGGGTGGCAACGTTGTCTAAACGGGTACTTAGTTTATAGTTGCTTTCACTTACGCCTTTGACTGTTCTTAAGATGATGGCGTACTGACCTGTGAATGGGAGGATACCTTCATAACTAGGTACTCTAGTGGCGGCTTTGTCAATTGCTCTTTGGTTTGGACCAACAACACTGAGTAAAACGCCTTCATCTGCAAGAGAAACTGTGAGTTTTTGTCCTTGAGTTCCGTTGAAGGGGAAGGTAATTGTGGCATTTCCTTTAAGATTGTCTTGCGCCACGGTGGTGACGCCGGGAGTGAGTTCTAGGTTTTGACTATAGCTGACAGGTCCACTGGTAGTGGGAGTGGTGGTGGGTATGGGTGCGGCGGCAGAGGTTGCTGTCGGGGTGCCCAGTACGATTGGGGATGGGAAGGCTTGTTTTGGTGAGGAAGGTGCAGTTGTCTGCTGACTTCGTAAGGTACTAACTAGCAACCAAGAACCAATTCCGGCGACGAGCACTACAAGTGCGCCAATTGCGCCGATTGCCCAAGGATTATCGATCAGCGAACGTTTGGGTGGCGCTTGAATATCTGGGCGATTGGGGACGGCGTCGGGAGGGCGACCAATGGCGACAGTGTTGACGTTGGATATTGGGTTGGGTGAAAGTGCTTGGAGGACATCGTTGGCATTTTGATAGCGATCGCCCGGTTTGATACTCAACATCCGATTAATCACTTGGGCGAATTTCGGATTAACATTGACAAGCCGCTGCCAATCCCAAATTAGTTGGTTGTCGTCAAATAACTGTTGCGGTTCCTTTCCAGTCAGTAGAACTACGGAGGTAACGGCGAGTGAATACAAATCGCTACTAGGATAAGCTCTGCCAGTTTGCATTTGTTCGCTAGGGGCGTAGCCAAATTTGCCGACTGTGGTGGCGACTGATTCAGGCTTTGAGGACTGAAAACGGGTTGCCAATTCTTTGACGACGCCGAAGTCAATTAACACAGGTAGTTGGTCGCTAGAGCGCAGCATAATGTTTTCTGGGGAAATATCTCGATGGATGATCCCACGGCTGTGAATTTGCGCTAATACGGGCAACAGAGAGCACAAAAACTGTGATACTTCTAACTCGGAAAATGTTTTACCAACAGCTATCCGCTCATCAAGTAATGCGCGGTAGGTTTTTCCAGCTACATAATCCTGCACTAAAAACAAGCGTTGATCTTGTTCAAAAGTTGCCCGAAATTGTGGAACTTGTGGATGTTGGATTTGATAGAGGATGGTCGCCTCACGGGCGAAAAGCTCTTGGGATTTTTCGAGTGCGCCAGATCCCGTTTGCGTCGGAATTAATTCTTTGAGGGCACAAAGCTCATTGAATCGTCCCTGGTCTTCTGCCAGATAGGTCCGGCCAAATCCTCCTTGTCCGAGAATTTTGAGCACACGGTAGCGGTTTTGCAGGACAGTGTCAACGGGAATAGGTGGTTGCATCGTCTATGAGTGAGATTGTGTATTAGCATTACTAGGCATCGATCAAGTCCTAATGAGTAGGACTTTTTGATCTCTATCTTCACACTGTGTCTTCAGTCTTTAGGTAGGATAATCGGTGGTATTCGCTATTATGTTTTGCTGAAAGCGAAAATTTTGTATGCTAAGTGATGAATTTTCAGCTAGTCTGAGGTAAGAGGTAAATTAGTCGGTTATCTACCCTAATTTTTGTGATCTTCTGGGCTGCACCTGGTTTTCTGACGACAAATTTCGACAATACATGGCATCACCTAGTCCATTAAACAAAAGTAAATCCCAAGTTTTTATTAAATTTCAATACAATTTAAGTGAAAGTTGCTAAACCAGTGATGATAAGATTCCCATGAATGCACATCGAGGGTATACTGTGCTCCGCTCTGCAACTTTAATGCAACCGCCGTCGGCATCGACAATTGCTGACAACAATCGGTTGCGGCTGTTCTCTGGTTCTGCAAATGTTCCGCTGTCTCAAGAAGTAGCTCGTTATCTGGGCATGGATTTGGGACCGATGATCCGCAAACGGTTTGCGGATGGCGAATTATACGTCCAAATTCAGGAGTCCATCCGGGGTTGTGATGTTTATCTAATTCAGCCTTCTTGCCAGCCTGTTAACGATCACTTGATGGAATTGCTGATTATGGTTGATGCCTGTCGTCGAGCTTCGGCGCGGCAGATAACCGCAGTTATTCCTTATTATGGTTACGCCCGTGCCGATCGCAAGACGGCAGGGCGCGAGTCAATTACGGCGAAGCTGGTGGCTAACCTGATTACCGAGTCGGGTGCTAATCGGGTGTTAGCAATGGATTTGCACTCAGCGCAAATTCAAGGCTATTTTGACATCCCTTTTGACCATGTTTATGGTTCACCGGTGCTACTAGATTATCTGGTAAGCAAAGAGCTACCCGATATTGTAGTGGTTTCTCCTGATGTTGGCGGTGTCGCCAGGGCAAGAGCATTTGCCAAAAAGCTCAATGATGCACCGCTAGCAATTATTGACAAACGTCGTCAAGCTCATAATGTTGCTGAAGTATTAAATGTAATTGGTGACGTTAAGGGTAAAACCGCCGTGTTGGTGGATGACATGATCGATACTGGCGGTACGATTTCCGAAGGAGCGCGATTACTGCGCTCTGAAGGAGCTCGTCAGGTATACGCTTGTGCTACTCACGCTGTTTTTTCACCGCCTGCTATTGAGCGTTTATCTGGTGGTTTGTTTGAAGAGGTCATTGTGACGAACACGATTCCGGTTGAGGAAAGCAATCTCTTTCCCCAATTGACTGTGCTTTCAGTGGCAAATTTATTAGGCGAAACTATTTGGCGCATTCACGAAGATACTTCGGTTAGCAGTATGTTTCGTTGATCGTCTAGTGAGGATCGCTCACAGATAAATTGTACTCGTATATATAGCCTGCAATGGATGCAGGCTTTTTTTTAGCTTATTAATTTAATTAGAGGAATAAATTAAAATTTATCTTTATGTTTTTTTTGCTACCTTAAGTAGATTCGTAATACTGTTGTTTATCACCATATTGATGAATATGCTTTGAAAAATATATCAAGTAACCAAAAGTGCAAAAACACAGTTTTGCAATGATTACACCTAGCTATGCTCCAGACTTTGAGCGTTGCCGGCTGCTTTGTCAGAGCGTACAAGAGTTTATTTCACCAGCGGTAACTCACTATATCGTTGTCGGTCAAAGGGACAAGAAACTATTTAGCCAATTGCAAAATCGAAATACGGAAATTATTACCGTTCAATCGATGCTACCGTCGTGGATTCAAAGAATACCTGTTGTTGAAAATGTCTGGTTCAGTTGGAAAACGATGCCGGTTAGAGGTTGGTTATTGCAACAGATTGTGAAAATCGCAGTTGCTCAACATCTGTCGCAAGATGTATTAGTTTGCATTGATTCTGATGTAGCTTTTATTCGACCTTTTAGCCTGCAAGAATTTATTAGAGAAGACCAAGTTCGGCTATTCCGCATCGCACCTTGCCTTCAACCAAAATTTGAGCAATGGCATGAAAATTCTTGTTCTTTACTCGATATCGTCGGGCTAAATCCAGCACAGCTACCTAATTACATCGGTCAGATCATTAGCTGGAAGCGTGAAAATGTGTTGAAAATGTGTCAATACATTGAATCTGTTTCTGGTCGCAGCTGGATGGAAACACTATGTAATTCGTGGGATATGTCTGAATACATGCTTTATGGTAACTTTGTTGACCAAATTCTTAAGGAAGAATCGGGTCATTTTATCGATGAGACGAGTATTTGCCTGGAATATTGGCTTCATGAAGCCATGACAGACCGACAGTTGGAGTCTTTCTTCGCCTCAGCCCATCCTTCACAAATAGCCGTCATGATCGCTTCAAAGGCGAAGATCCCCCCAAATAGGTATGAAAATCTTCTGAAAGTAGTATCTTAAGTACGTTAAATATAACTTGTCTGTTTGTAAGGCAAGAAACGCCTTGCGAACAGACCGTCGTCCGATTGCCATAGCCAATTTACTAATTCATCCAACCTCTTGAGTGGGTTGTCTAAGTGTTTTGTGACGTACTGATATAAGATCTTTAAGTAAGCGAGCCAACACTTACATATCAGACTCAGGTTTTATCTTGCAGGAATAATAATGTATTAAAATATACTATGGTCATGAGATATATAAGTATAATTTGGGACAAATGAATTTTTAAATTGACTAAGTAAGCTGTAGCATATATAATTTGCTAGAACTTAAGTTGTGTATGAGCGTTTTATTTAAAATTAGTTCTCATCACAAAGAAGAAATCGTTCATAGCAATCAGAGGGCTTTTCGCTCTAGGAGCGATTCCTCATGTGCAACGATCAAGGTGCAGCTACCACAAACCCATGAATCTACGCTCCTATCATTATCTCATTGATCGCACCTGTTGCGAGGAATGTAGTTACTGTGTAAGTAACCAGATGAACGATTTTATGATGTAAGATTCTATCCCCAGTTAATAAACAGAGAATAGCTGCTATGCCTGAACAATCTTATTCCAAACCGCAACCAGAAGAAATTAATCTTCAAAATTATGCAATAGTTTTAAAGCGACGCTGGCTACCCGCCTCATTTGTCTTAATTGCTTCGGTCAGCTTGGCAACATTATTCGCTTTGATGCAAAAACCGGCTTATCAAGCAACTGGGAGAATGATCTTCCAATCAGACCGCAGTACGACTCTCACAGGTGGTGCTGGAGAAAAAATTGGCTCATTAGAAAGCCTGAAAACTTTGGGTACGCCAATAGACACACAAGTAGTTGTCGTCCAGTCATTACCCATCATCGAGGAAACAATTACAAAGCTCGATCTTAAAGATAAAAAAGGTGTTCCTCTCGATCCTGAAGTTCTTGCCAAACAAATTAAGGTTGAGGCAATGTCAGGAACAGATATCCTGCAAGTTGCTTATAAATCGGAAAATCCTGTATTGGCGGCGCAAATAGTCAATCAGGTGATGAGTTCTTATATTAAGAGCAATATTCAGTCTAATCGGGCGAAAATTACCTCTGCAGGTCGATTTGTAGGACAGCAATTACCTCGCACGGAAGCGGAAGTAAATCAAGCAGCCGACGCCCTACGTCGGTTTCAAAATCGTAACCGGATTGTCGATCTCGAAAAAGAGTCGGCGGCGGTAGTAGCAAGTATCAGTAATTTAAATGACCAAGCTAATAACGCGAGAGCACAACTAACAGACGTTTCGGGACAATCGGGAGAATTACGCCGAAAACTCGGCATGTCAACCGAAAATGCCGTAAATTCTACTTCTTTGAGTCAAATACCTGGCATTCAATCCGTTTTAACCGAACTCCACAAGGTACAAACAGATTTAGCCGCTCAAAGCGCCGTCTATACAGAAGCGGCTCCCATAATCGTCAAGCTGAAGAGCCAAAAAGCCACCTTGGAGACTTTATTACGGCAAAGGATTAGTGAATCGAGCGGTAATCAAGCACCTGTGTCCCCAAGATCTTTACAAATTGGGACTTTGAAGGAAAGTCTGACTAGTACCCTTGTCCAAGCAGATTCTCAACGCTTAGGTTTACAAAACCGTGTCGCCGAATTAGATAATCTCCGCGAAGCTTATCGCCGGCGGGCAGAAGCTATTCCGAACTTGGTGCAGCAACAAGGAATTTTAGAGAGGAGGCTGTTGGTTGCGAAAACAACTTATCAAAATCTGTTAGCCAAGTTACAGGAAATTCAAATAGCGGAAAATCAAACAGTTGGTAACGCTCAAATCGTCCAAGCGGCGGTTGTGCCAAAACAAGCAGCAGCTTCTTTACAATTGTTATTTATCGCTGGTGGCGGTTTTGTCGGTTTATTGCTGGCGATCGCCGTTGCTTTCTTCATCGATTTAATTGATCGCTCGGTGAAAACTGTCAAAGAAGCAGAAGCGCTATTTGGCTACACTTTGCTGGGAATAATTCCCAAATTGGAAGCCGATTCCAGACATCGCGAACAGGCTTTGGAGCGCCTTGCAACTCGCGTCACGGTGATGGACTCACCTCAGTCGCCAATCAATGCCGCCTATCAAATGCTACAAGCGAACTTGAAGTTTATCAGTTCTGACAAAAAGAATCGCACCATTGTCATCACCAGTTCTTTACCTCAGGAAGGAAAATCGGATGTAGCTGCTAATTTAGCCGCAGCTATTGCTCAAGTTGGACGACGGGTGCTGTTAGTCGATGCCGATATGCGTTATCCTTCCCAGCATCACTTGTGGAATTTAGTCAACACCGTAGGGTTGAGTAACCTGCTAGTTGAACAAGAAGAAATTGCCCACCCCCCAGTCCACCAAATTACAAATAACTTATCAGTCCTCACCGCTGGTGTGATCCCCCCTAACCCACTTGCCCTAATTGATTCTGAACGCATGGCGGCTCTAATTAGCTTGTTCTCACAAGAATATGATTACGTCATATTTGATACACCGACATTGGCAGGGAGAGCGGACGCTGCGGTTTTAGGTAAAATGGTGGACGGCGTTCTCTTAGTAGTTCAACCAGGTATTGTCGATTCCGCAAGTGCAGCGGCGGCGAAAGCTTTATTATCGAGATCTGAGCCAAATATTCTCGGCATGGTCGCCAACGGGGTGAATGTGAAGCAAGAGCCTGATAGTTATTTCTACTACACCAACCCACAACTGGAAAATGATATTAAACCCATCATTGATCCTGTATCTATATCCACAACCGCTGCTGTGAAAACGAAAAAATCATGAACACAGAAGCGGAAAAAATCGGACTTTGGCAGCAAATTCAAGAAGATTGGCACGCCCACGGCAAGGATTGGACAAAGCCAGGATTTCGGGCTGTAGCCATTCAGCGTTTTGGAGTGTGGCGGATGAGCATTGAACCCAAACTCCTCCGCGCTCCTTTCAGTATTCTTTATCGGATGCTGTACCACAAAGTTCGCAATACCTATGGCATCGAATTACCTTATTCTGTGCAACTCGGTCGCCGCGTCATTATCGAGCACCAAGGAGGCATTGTGATTCATGGTAATTGCTCGATTGGCGACGATTCGATTATCCGCCAAGGCGTGACATTAGGTAATCGTTATCTGGAGCGTCCATTCGATGCACCCCAGTTAGGTAAACGCGTGAATGTTGGGGCGGGAGCTAAAATTTTCGGTATTGTCACGATTTGTGACAATACGAATATTGGTGCTAATGCTGTGGTGCTAAGTGATGTGCCTGAGGGGGCAACAGTTGTGGGGATTCCCGCAAAAATTGTTGCCTCCAAGGCTGTACTCCACTAATCAGCTCGCCTGCCTTAAAAATACGAGCGGCCAAAGCTCTTCTGTCGCTTTGGTCGCATAACCTTTATAATAAGTAAATTAAGCTTGGATGAAAAACCTGACTGAATGTATCATATACAACTTATTTTTCAGGTAATTTATATGTATAAATAATTATGATTTTTAATCATGTGTCATTGGCAGACAGTAAAATTAAGTTTCGCCAAAATTATTAATTTAATCGGTTAAATGTGTGGATAATTTAAATTCAAAATTCCCGGTCAGCTAAAACCAATCCCGAACGTGAAAAAAATTCTCGAAATTGCTGAAAAAGTATTTGCGATTATTAGCCTCACATTCTTTTCCGGAGGCTGCGATGACATCCTACCTTCATCGGTAGTACAAATCGTCAGATATTTCATTTGGATAGTTTCTGGAGTCTTATTAGTCATTCGATGGCGGCAAACTTTAATCACGGCTAGCCGCAGCATAACCCTGTGGATTCTCACAGGATTAGTATTAATGTCATTTACCTGGTCTGAGGTTCCCAATTTCGTATTCCTCAATAGCCGAGAAATCTTACAAATGACTTTCTTCGGCTTATATATTGCGTCTAGATTTAGCTTGAAGGAACAGTTGCAACTAGTCGCTTGGACATTGGGTATCGGAGCTATAGGTAGTGTAATTATAGTGTTTGCCTTACCCTCTGTTGGTAAACATGTCACAGAATTTCCAGGGGCATGGAGAGGACTGTACGGTCACAAAAATGAACTAGGTAGCCGAATGGTTCTGGGCTTAATGTCGTTCTCATTATTAGCTACCAATAAAAAACCCAATCGTTTTTATGCCTGGGGTGGTTTCAGTTTATGCTTAGCATTGATATTGCTTTGCACCTCAAAAACATCACTGACTTTAGCCTTTCTTTTGCTGCAAATAGTATTTTTCTATCGCAAATTCAAATGGCAAGGTAAGATTACTGTACTAGTTTTAGATCTGGCACTACTGATTCTTGGAGGTATTGCGATCATTGTTGTTAGTAATTGGGTAGCATTATTAACAGGTTTAGGAAGAGACCCATCATTAACTGGTCGAACTAAAATCTGGGGAGTTGCCCTAACGAAACTTCAAGATCACTTGTTATTAGGATTTGGACGCGGTGCATTTTGGGCACCAAATAGCAAATACGCACTTGAAGCTGGTCTTGCCGTCAGTGGTGGGTTTATTCCACCCCACGCCCACAATGGCTTCCTGGACTTAGCACTAGATATTGGCATGATCGGTTTTGTCTTATTCATAATCACTCTGATCTTCACCTATGGGCTTGCACTCAAGCGGGGCTATGCAGCTAGAAATTCAGAGGATGTTTGGCCCATAGTCTTTCTTACATATCTGGTAATGAGCAATGTTACCGAAAGTTTGCTACTGTATGTGACGAATATTTACTGGGTTTTGTTTATCGCTACTGTTCTGTCTGTTAAGCAAAACCTGCGCCGCGTGACTGATTGAAAAATCAAGTCATGTTGAATTTTTTATACATCACTTGGTTATGACTGAAATTACACCCGACTACAAAGAATATTATTCTCGACGCTTTTTTGGCTCTCTGGATGGTTTCCGCTGTATTTGCATTGTTGCAGTCATCTGGCACCATACGAATACATTTCCGGTGATAGTTCCCGCTCTTGAACGCGGTTATCTCGGTGTGGACATGTTTTTTGTGATCAGCGGTTTTCTGATCGTTACCTTGCTGTTGCGAGAGAGAGAACGCACCGGAAATATTTCGCTTTGGCGGTTCTACATGCGTCGGGCATTAAGAATATTTCCCCTCTATTACGGACTTCTCACCTTGCTGACATTGATTTTCATCTTTGTTGCGCCTCAGACCAAAATGGCAAAGCCTTTTTTTGAGGAATTGCCTTACTACATCACCTATACCTCAAATTGGATTCATCCTGAGAACTTTTTAGTAATTACCTGGTCTCTGGCTACCGAGGAACAGTTTTATATAGTTTGGCCCCTTGTGGAGAAGTTGATTAAGCGAACATCAACGATCGCTGCTTTCTTATTAGCGATCATCGGCATCAATCAACTGATTAGCTTCCGTCTGCTTGACCATCAGCTTGAAACCTGGTTCGGTATTAGCTATAGCAACCTTAATATCCTTCAAATCACTTTTACGCCCATTTGTCTTGGCGTACTACTAGCGCATGTGCTGCACTCTCCCAAAGGATTCCAGCAAGTAACACGGTGGTTACATCCCACCTGGACGCCTGCTTTACTCTTAATTCTCTCGTTTTTAGCGTGTAACTTTCCAGGTGGAACAGATATACCCGGTTGGCAAAGAATAATTATTCAATCCCTCATGACTCTTCTCCTTGCCAGCTGCGTGATTCAAGAAAAACATTGGTTAAATGGGATATTAACTTTTGCTCCGATTCAAAGAATTGGAGTAATCAGCTACGGAATGTATTTGTTACATTGGATTGGGATAGATATCGGTGAGAGATTTCTAAAATTCACTGGATTGAGCTTCTCTTTTGATCTCTTCCTTTTATGTTTTGCTATTACATACGTAATGAGCGAAATAACTTTCCGCTATTACGAAAAACCTTTTCTCGACCGGAAAAAGACCTTCAGTGTGTTTCCATCACCTGCGAAACGTTAAGAAGATGGCGCTGTTGTTTTCCCCAATTACCTAAAGAACTCTTCTGATGTAGATAAATATTGGCTTGAATACAAACTACTCTCATCAGCTAAAAATTCCGCCATAGCAAGTGGTGAACGTAATAATAATGATTATCATTATTTAATCTACATTTTATTCTTTGGAAGGCTCTTAACTCGATTCAGATGACGCAGTTGTCTTCGTGCGCTTGTAAATTTCTCAGTGAAATTACTATTATCATGGTAATATACCGGCTGAGTAATAATGACTGTAGTAACGAAAATATCAGTATGTAGATTATTTATGAGCCTGAATATAATATGTCATCGTTAAAAAAACTTGCTATTCGTGGAGCAATTTGGACATTTGCTGGTTACGGAACTAGTCAGATACTCCGATTTGCGAATAATTTAATATTAACTCGGCTCTTAGTGCCAGAATTTTTCGGTTTAATGGCACTAGCTAATACTTTAAGAATCGGACTCGAACTGTTTACAGATATTGGTATTGGTCAAAGTATTGTCCAAAATAAGCAAGGAGACAATCCTGTATTTTATAATACAGCATGGACAATCCAGGTAATTCGTGGGTTTGGTATTTGGCTGGTTTGTCTGCTCTTGACTTGGCCGGCAGCAAAATTTTACGGTGATGACCGCTTGCTATTACTCTTGCCAATTGTCGGACTAAGCTGCGTTTTCGATGGATTCAACTCTACAGCCCATTTCACCCTCCAGCGGCGGATGATGCTTGGTCGGTTAACCATCTTTGAAATTACAGCCCAAATTCTCGGGCTGACAGGGATGATTATTTGGGCGTATTATAGTCCGGATATCTGGGCGTTATCGCTTGGCGGATATGCCGCAATTATCTTCAAAATGGTAGGAAGTTATTGGTTGGTTCCTGGTCTTCGCCACAAATTTACATGGAACAAAGAAGCAATAGATGAAATCCGCTCCTTTGGACGTTGGATTTTTATCGCCACAATGTTGATGTTTCTTGCCGAACAATCTGATCGCTTGATTCTCGGGAAGCTACTCACCTTTCAAAGTTTAGGAGTATACACTATTGCTTATACTCTGGCAAATATTCCCCGAGAAATCATCAAGCAAGTTAGCCACCGCGTGATTTTTCCAGCGATATCGCAACAAGCAGAACTACCACGAACTGATTTGCGTTCTAAAATTCTTCGCCAACGTTGGCGGCTGTTAATTGCCAGCGCAGTTGGTGTTAGCTTGTTGATTGCCTCAGGAGATATGATTATCCATAAACTCTATGACCAGCGATACCAGGAAGCAACTTGGATGATGCCGATCCTGTGTTTAGGAATTTGGTTTTCGGTGTTGTTTTATACGATGAGTCCGGCGCTGCTAGCGATCGGCAAACCTTTGTACGCTGCTCAAAGCAATTTGGCACGGTTGCTGGTGATTGGGTTTGGATTGCCTTTGGCATATTCCCTCAAAGGTATTCTGGGAGCGGTAATCCTGATAGCCTTTAGTGATTTCTTTCCTTATTTAGTGTTGTTATACGGCTTGTCACAAGAAAGACTGACTTGCATGACCCAAGATCTGCAAACGACTGCCTTTTTCATCGGTTTCCTGACTTTATTGCTCTTTGTTCGCAGTTCTATTGGATTTGGGCTACCAATCCAGGCAATTCTTTAGGGGAGTGTTCCCGAGTGTTCCCCTATCCCCCTATCGGGAACACTTCCTACAGCCGCGCAGCGCTGTGACGAAGGGGTGCAACGATCGCCTTTGAGGTGTCATGACTCAAATTAAGTAAGGCAACCAATTTACCAGACTCAAGTTTAATATCATGACGCTCTAGCACTCGCGCCCTTCCCGCCTTACCCATTTGTTCGAGATCAGCTACAGGTAAGTGCAAAGCTTCACGCATTGCGTCGCGGAGTGCTTCTACAGATCCCGAAGGAATCAGCCAACCGCAAACACCAGGCTTGACTAACTCGGGAATACCCGCAATATAAGTACTAATTACGGGACGACCCAAAGCCAAAGCTTCCATAATCACTACTGGCAGACCTTCGGCAAAGCTAGGTAGTACCATGCAGAGTGCTGACTGAATGTATTGGCGAACTTGAGAACTGCTAGCCCAGCCTGTAATTTCCACCCAATCTTCTAACCCTAAGTGAGCAATCAAACTCTCGATGTCAGATCGCAACTCTCCATCACCGACCAATAGCAATTTAAACTTTAAGCCTTCAGCTGCTAGCTGTTTGACAGCATTGATTAAAAGTAACTGACCCTTGGCTTCACAAAGTCTGCCCACACAGACAAACCTTGGCGGTGATGGAATCGGTACTGGTAATTGGGCGAGAAATTCGTCATCAACACCACAGTGAACTACATGGATTTTGGACCATTGTTCCTGCTTGCACCAGCGATAAAGTTGACTGCGGCTAAAAGAACTGATCGTGACGACAAATGCCGCCCGCTTCACTTTCTCAACTAAAGCCAGTCCGTTTACCTGATCGAATTCGTCTGGCCCGTGAATCGTAAAGCTATAAGCAGGACCACCTAACGCTTGACACAACATTGCTACTGTCGTGGAATTCGTCCCGAAGTGGGCGTGAATATGACTGACGTTTGCAGCTTGAGACCATTCAAGAATCACACAAGCCTCAGCCAGATAAGCTAAATGAAATAAAATACCGCGTTCAGAACGCCAGCCAACTGATAAAGCTAACCTCAAAGCATTGAAAAGCTTTAGAGGCTTGGTGACCATTACCCGAAACAAGCTAGAGATCAACCCAGCGATCCCCACTCCCAAAACTGCCCGAGTTTTTGCTAATTCCCGCTGATCTTCAGCATCAACTAAATCGACGGCGCTAGAACGAATCGCCCACCGCGCCACTGGAATGCCATAAGCTTCAATCCCAAGGATTTCACGGCGAATAAAGCTATGGCTGACTTTAGGATATTGGTTAATTAAATAAGCGATTGCTTGAGACACTTTATTTCCACACTATATAATTACACAGCATTCAAAGACTAATCGCCCAAGATCTACCGAACGCTCAACTAACTTTATTGGATACAGGGAAGGAATTTACTTTGAACATGGGCGAAACCATTTTTAGTATAAAAGTAAACCCGAAGAATTACCCAGATTTGAATCTAATGTGATGTATTTGTCTCCGTAAGTTGATGGTTTGATCCGCTTAAACTAACACTTTTTTTCTGGGTGCTAAAGATTCAAGCTTGGTGGTTAGAGTCTGGATGTAGGCATTGTGGTTGTGATTTTTCAACACTAGATCATAGCCGCGCTGAGCATAAACCTCGGCTTGTTTCGGGTTATTTAGAAGATTGACAATTGCTTGCTGTAACTCCGAAGGATTACCCGGTGTGACACCGACAATTATTCCTGAGTCAATCAAACCCTCAACCATACCTGGAGTGCGAGTCATGATTATCGGTCTGCGACAAGCCATCGCCTCAAACAAAGTTGTGATCCCACCTTGGTAATTGTGGTCAAACAGAGTAATAACAAACACGTCAGAGTCGCGATAGAGTTGCACTAATTCCTGCCAGTCGTAAAAGCGACAAGCCATATTCTGGGGAATCACATCGGGAAATGTGCGCCCTACAGCTTTGGCGTCTGGAGATACGGCGCAAATTCTGACATCCACATCCAGATCTTGAGTTGCTGCGGCTAAAGTTCGATAGTCTCGTTGTTCTAGACCGCCACTCCCAATGACTCTTCGTGATTTATCACTCCTCGCCGAACCGGGATAGAAAAATTGGGTATCTGTGTGCTGCACAGTAAACAACTGGACGCGGTCTTCACCTAAATGCAAATAGTCGCGCAAGAAATCTACTTTCACCTGACTTTGGGTTAAGTACAAATCAACCCGCGATGCTAAGTGAAACAACTTTAAGGCAACACGACCGCGAGGGCGATCTGTATGGTGAATAAAGACTGTTATTTTAGGACCTTCCGGTTTGCCCCCGCAAAGGGCGGCGATACAAAAGCCAACTTGTTCGCTGACGCAAAAGACAGTATCCTCACTTGTCAACTGCTTGGACAATCTCCGAGCCATTGCCCACTGCTCGGGCATCCCGACAAGTTTGGCACGCATCCGGTCTATTAATGATATCGACTCGCCTTCTGGATAATGAATCGACGCTCCCAACTGTTGACCCAAATCCAGTAATACATGTCGAGGACATTTCCCAGCTTGAGAATCTTGCTGTGTACTTTCGATATTGAAAGCACGGCAAAAAATAATATGATAATTCATCTCAGTAAGTTCCCTGAATTAGGAATAAATTATAACTAATTCATACTAATACCGAATCAGCCTTAATACTTAGGTATTTAGGTAATTACAATACATTTAGACAATAAATAACTACTTACAGAGATTGAAATAATGCCTGTAAAGTGATCTTTGACTATAAGTTTATTATCAATAGTTCATGGTCTGAATTCAGACTTAAAAACTTTATAGAAAAAAAACATAAGTGGCACAAATTTAAAGTTATTGTAAACTATGTCACATATTTTAGATAACTTAAAGTATAAAATACCGCTGCATTAAGATTCGGGTACTGAAATAATCCGGAGAGATTTCAGCAGTGATTCTCATTGCTTTTATCTGTCATGAGGAGAGGAAAGAATAATGGTATGGATTGTCTATGCCGACATTGGAGAATTTATCACTTCAGTGACACTCCTTCAGAGCAAGAATGAAAGTGAAAGTGTAATTTTCATCAGGGTTGTTCCGTAGAGTAAGGGTGCAAATTTATGTATAGTAGACCTCTGGTGAGTATTCTAATTAATAATTATAATTATGAGCGCTTTTTACGAGAAGCTATTGATAGTGCCTCTCTTCAAACATATTCTCCAGTTGAAGTAGTTGTGGTTGATGATGGTTCTGGCGATAATTCACAGGAACTCATTGCTAGCTATAGAGAGCACTCTTGGCTCACTTGCGCTCCCCCGATAACTTATAACTATGTTCTCCAAGCGCTCGCTGGATTAAACTCGAAAGTAAAGCATGGATGATCGTGGCGATTCAACAAGTGTAGTGGTAATTAAGTATTTCTACTTGGCATCTTGTATTCAATTAAAGTTGGTGTTTTCCCCTGCCATTGCGTGAGCCAGTATTTAAATTGTCCTATCGCTTGCGGTACTTTAGATAAGACGCACCAGAAGGCATACAACCGAGCGTGGGAGGGTAAATCGCCGTACTGACGACGATAGCGATATACTCGCCACATTAAAACCGGATAAACGACTAGCAGCAATAGACCCAATCCTTTCGTCCACCAGCTTAAGGTCAGAGCTGCGAATGGTAGGATCGCACCCCAAATCCAACCACTCATATTCTCGCGTACCATGTACTGTTCTGGTGGCTTACCGTGCATAACTTTGCCTTCAGCTACAGCCCAGCCAGCACGGATGAATCGCTTCCACCATTGACCAAATTTCAGCATCGCAGCGTCATGAAGTGTCATGTCCGCATCCAATCGCCAAATCTTCCACCCACATTGACGCAAGCGAATAGACATTTCTGGTTCTTCACCACAGATTAACGATTCGTTAAAGCCTTGCACGGCGCTAATTGCACTCACTCGCATCATGGCATCACCACCGCAGGCTTGAGCTTCACCCACAGGTGTATTCCATTCCATGTCAGCTAGCTGATTGTAAATCGAAACTTGAGGAAATCTTTCGCGCCGCCGACCACAGACAATAGCCAGCTTCTCATCACTATCAAGTTTCGTAATTGCTTGGGGAATCCAACTTGAGACGAGTTCGCAATCTCCATCAATAAACTGTACGTACTCAATCCCCGGACAATGCTGCAATAAGTATGCAAATCCAGCATTACGTCCTCTCGCCATCGTAAAAGGAGTTGATAAATCTAATTCCCACACGCGAACACCTAAGGACTCAGCCGCTGCTATGCTGTCATCCGTTGAACCGGAATCAACATAGACAATCATTACATCTGTGGGAAGTTGAGCTATTAATGACTTCAGACAGCGGATTAATCGCTCACCCTCGTTTCTACCAATAACAACTACACCGATACGATTCATATATGGAAACCTAGTTTTGTTTATAAAAGAGTATTAAGCCACATCGAGAGCGGTGTTAAGATATCTTTTCTCTCGCAACTGCCTGTAGTCAGAGAACACAATAATAAGATTTGTACGGATTATTGAGAATTATTATACTAGTAAATAATCTTAACTGGCTTTTTTTCAATTATGCGACTTGACTTTTTCGTATATGTAGCAAATGCTACAATACATAAGTGCCACTTTGAGTTAATCTAATTAAGTGTTATTGCTTATTTCTAGCGCTGAGGTATGACTCCAACCCTCAGTCGAGAGAGCTACATTTCTTGACAAAAATCTGGGTAATAGTGCCCCACCACTGCGGCAGGAATTTGTACATTATGTCTATCTAATATGATTATGAACGCGATGTCAAAATTATAACTACTGCTGGTAATGTCGATGTAAGGCAAAATAGTCTTATATAAATTTCTTTACCACGTATTGATGAAAATTCTCCGAAATTCAACATGAATGACTGAATCCTTACGATTTTTGATATTATTACTTGGTTCAAGTCAAGAAGAATCAGCTACTCATCAAATATACTGAGGAATTATTATGCTGGAAAAAGTAAAAATCAATACTAAGAAATTGCTCCTAGAAATTAAAAGTAAAGAAGCTAAAAAAGTATTTAACAATGCATCAACTGCACCAGAGTGGCTTGATCGCCAAGAACTAGAGCATCTCCAAAAAAAATATCCTGTTAAAACTACATGGCAAAAATACGAACAAGATACTGAGAAACTTTATACAATCCCAGATACCAAAGGTGCCAACCGAGTCATCAGCTCGTTAAATCAAACAACCAAACCTTTAAGCTTTCTGGAACTAGGTTGCCAGCACGGAATGACAAGTTATGCCTTAAGACTAGCAGGACATAATACAACGGCGATCGATATAGATTCGGACAACTTTAGTCCAGTTGCTAAAAGTCAAGGTGTAGAATTCCATCATATGGATGCCAAAGCCTTGACTTTTGCCGATGAAAGTTTTGATTGCCTTTTTTCTTTCAATGCCTTTGAGCATATGGACGACCCCGAACAAAGCCTCTCTGAAGCAATCCGAGTTGTCAAAAAATCAGGTTATATTGATTTAAATTTTAATCCTTTATATATGTCGCCTTGGGGACTACATTCCTGGCTGGAACTGGCAATTCCTTACACGGCAATGTTGTTTTCTCCAGACATGCTTAGAAGTGTTGTTAAATCGAAACACCTTTGGTATTGGAACGGTTGGTCTTGCCAAGCTTATCGAGACCTTTGGCAAAAATACTCCGAACAGTTATCAATTCTTAAATATCAGGAAATTGTCAACCCTTTTCACCTAGATATGATCGTCAAATATCCTTCTTGCTTTAAAAGCAAAACTGACTGTTTTGATGATCTATGTGTAGAAGGCATAGAGATCTTATTTCAAAAAAAATAATTATTCTCAAAAATAGGGAGTAGGGTGTATAATTGCCTACTCTCTACACTGGCGCAAATCTTTACAAATACTCTAAAAACGTCTCTGGTACTAGCCTAAGTTTGCCGGATTTAAAGCGTTCAATATTTACCCACAGTGCTGTTTTTTGCCGATCGCCTTCGGAAAATACCAGCTGCTCTAACTGATAAAATTTCTGGTCGACAAAGTCGCACTGGTAAACTTGCAAGATTTCGTGACCGGGTTGGTCGTTGAAAGTAAAGATATTTTCCAAACAACCCAAATAGCGAATATTCGTGAGTTCGGCTTGAATTTCTTCTTGAAATTCGCGTCTCAGGGCGATTAAACTAGTTTCGCCAAAATCTACACCACCGCCGAGAGCACGATAAAAAGTTTGTTGCTTGACTGGGTCATAGCCTTCGGAAATAAAGATGCGATCGCTATCTCGAATCAGTCCCAAAGCTAACACCCGAATTTCGCCAATTTTGTGCATGCTTAATTATCATCTCCTAAATCAGGGCGGCTGTCACTATCGGCGACTGGCCAATCTTCGTTTTCGCCACCGATATACAATTGCTCAATGTTGACATATTCTTGACTCAACTGTTGTAGACCATTGAGCAGAATATCTAGAGCTATAGCATCACTAGTTCCCATGTCAAACCAGCAACGCCCCCAGGTTCCTTCATACTCAAATTCTCCCATATTGTGCATCAGCGCTACCAGACTTTTGTCGTAGCCTTGAGAGTCATAATCCAAGTAGCTGATATCCAGCCCTGTATCTTGAACTTGAAGATTCTCGGCATTAAAAGCGCCCAACTTCCCTAGGTAAAACCAGGAATTGAACACTTCTTCCACATATTGCTTTTCCCGTCCGGACGGGACTGTGGTGAATTGTAACCAAATCCACACATCAAAAGGGTTAAATTCGCGGAACTCGATCTGCATTCCCTGTTAAGACCCCAATTACAGCGTCATATCAGCATAGCCGCTTCATCCACCCAAAGCTAGCCATCTCGAGAGGATTATTCCCTACTGAGTCACAGAAGGTGGGACAATAAGAACCGGAATTTGGCTGCCATTATTTAGGAAATTATCGAAATGTGGAAACGCATTGCCGCGATTGTATTATTAGTGTTGACTTTAGGGACGATTGATTGTGGTTCGGCGGCGGCGGTAGGAGGACTCAAAAGCTATGTAGATACCAGTGACGGCTACCAGTTCTTATATCCTAACGGCTGGGTGCCAGTCAAAGTTAGCAATGGGCCAGATGTTGTTTTACATGATTTGATTGAAACCACCGAAAATGTCTCAGTCGTCATCAGCCCAGTCTCAGAAGGTAAAACTTTAGCCGATCTGGGCACACCAACAGAAGTAGGATACAAGTTAGGGAAAAATGCCATAGCACCTCCTGACTCAGGTCGCGAAGCTGAACTCGTCAATGCGAATGAGCGAGAATTTAACGGTAAGTCTTACTATCTGCTCGAATACACAGTCAAATTGCCGAATAAGCAACAAAGACACAACCTCGCGAGCGTAGCAGTAAGCCACGGCAAACTTTATACTTTCAATGCCTCAGTAGCAGAAAAGCGTTGGCGCAAAGTTAATCGGTTATTTGATGAAATAATTACATCTTTCTCCGTTTATTAGTTTATGCAAATCCCTCGCTTTGTCCTCGCCTCCGCATCTTCCGCCCGTCGCCGCCTATTGTTAAATGCGGGAATTGCGCCATTTGTTTGCCCTAGTAACTTTGACGAGTCACAAATTGTCTTAACTGACCCAGCCCAATTAGTGCAAACTCTCGCCCAGCGCAAAGCTGAAACTGTGGTATCGCAGTTTACAGAAGCCTTGATTCTCGGTTGTGATTCAGTTTTGGCGATTGATGGTGAGATTCATGGTAAACCAGCTTCGGCAGAAGTTGCGATCGCTCGTTGGCATCAAATGCAAGGACGCAGCGGTGATCTTTACACAGGTCATGCGCTGATTGACATTGCACAAAACCGCACTTTAGTCAAGTACCAAGTAACTAGGGTTGACTTTGTGCCCATGAATGAGCAGACAATTCAAGCATACGTCGCTACCGGCGAACCCTTAAATTGTGCTGGCGCTTTCGCCCTTGAAGGTCGCGGCGGTTTATTTGTGGAAAAAATCGCCGGTTGTCACAGCAACATTATTGGCTTAAGCTTACCCCTACTGCGGCAAATGCTGACAGAATTGGGATATGACATTACTGATTTTTGGCAATAGTCATCGTCTACACTGACAAATAGAGATATTGCCTGCATACCTATGTCACTTCCTACCTCGAATTCACTGCGTGAGCAACAACATCCGCTAATTCGTCAATTGGCTGACTGCATTGAGGCAACTTGGCACCAGCACCTGCAACTAGAACCTTACCATTTGCCATCGGATTTGGGATATGTCGAAGGTAGATTAGAAGGTGAAAAACTGACGATTGAAAACCGCTGTTATCAAACACCTCAGTTTCGGAAAATGCATTTAGAACTGGCAAAAGTCGGACCAGTGCTGGATATCTTGCATTGTGTGATGTTTCCCCATCCCGAATATGACATCCCGATGTTTGGCTGTGATTTGGTCGGTGCGAAAGGACAAATTAGTGCAGCGATCGCGGATCTTTCGCCTGTCAATGAAGGTAGACTACCATCAGTTTATACGAATCAACTTTCAGCCTTAATCGGATTCGACTTTTCCCAAAGACGGGAATTACCCGAATGGGGAGACATCTTTTCCCCCTTCTGCATTTTCATCCGTCCCACTTCTCCCGCCGAAGATGCAGCTTTTCTGGCGCGAGTCCAGGGATTTTTAGAGATTCATTGTCAAATTGCCAGCACACAAAAGCCATCGCCGCCACAAGTGCATGCACAAATCCTCGCCGGTCAAAAAAACTACTGCACTAAGCAACAGCAAAATGACAAAACCAGGCGCATCTTAGAAAAGGCTTTTGGTACGGATTGGGCAGAAAATTATATGACCAAAGTTTTATTCGATTTACCTACTTGAGCAGATCCAAGAAGGAAAGTCAATAGTTAATATGTTGATTTTTCGCTCTCCATCCTTGACTATTAACCTTGACTTTTGATTACTGATGGGCAGGTAACTTTCTTTTTCCAAATTGGATGAGTAAAATTCAAATAAACGAGAGTTGTCTACCATGTCAAGTGTGAGTGAAAAGTCAAGGTCCAGCGAACGAGTATTAGAGAAAAAGCCAATTAATCGGTGGGCTATATTTTTAGCCATCGCCGCCGTTTTAGGCATTGGTGCGGTTGTGCTCAACCGGCTACACCAGCAGACGATTTCAGCTGTCGCGCCGCCGCTAACAGCAAATAAGCTACAAGCTAACACAATTACATCTCTAGGGCGCTTAGAGCCGCAAGGAGAAGTAATTCAGTTATCTCCTCCTAGTTCCTCATTTCAAAATGCCCGCGTCGAGCAAATATTGGTCAAAGAAGGACAAAGGGTGAATCAAGGTCAACCCATTGCGATTTTAGATAACCACAGCCGACTCTCCGCCGCCTTAGAACAAACCAAAGGACAACTGCAATTAGCATACGCCAATGTCGCAAAAGTGCAGGCGGGAGCACAAACAGGGGAAATTGAAGCGCAAAAAGCAGCCATCGCCCGTTATGAAGCCCAATTGAAAGGTGAAAAAGTCGCCCAACAAGCAACAATTTCTCGCATCTTGGCCGAACTGCAAGGCCAAAAAGATGTGTTGAGGGCTACAGTAGCGCGAGTAGATGCGGAACGGCGCAATGCTCAAGTTGAGGTTGGACGCTACGACACATTATTTAAAGAGGGCGCTATTTCCGGTCAAGACCGGGACAGAAGACGCCTCAGCGCGGAAACTTCCACTCAGCAACTCAACGAAAGCCAAGCTAGCCGCATCCAAGCGACAAGTACTTTGGAACAGCAATTAGCTGAAGCCAAAGCCAATCGCGACAAAACTCTGATGACTATTCAAAAACAAATCGACGAAGCTAAAGCCACCCTTAGCAAAATCATGGAAGTGCGCCCTACAGATGTCCGCGTCGTCCAAGCCCAAGTCATCAGCAGCGCCGCAGCCGTGAAACAAGCTCAAGCCGACCTTGATTTAAGTTACGTCCGCGCCCCAATTAACGGCGAAATCATCAAAATTCACACCAAACCAGGAGAAACCGTCGCCGATCCCAAAAAAGGCATTGCTCAAATTGGGAGAACAGACCGCATGCTGACTGTGGCGGAAGTAGCGGAAGAAGATATTGGTAAAGTCCATCTCGGTCAAAGAGCCACCATTACCAGTGAGAATCACGCCTTTAACGGTCAGTTACATGGCACTGTGATCAATATTGGCAGACAAATTGGCAAAAATGACATTCAAGGTACTGACCCCGCCGCTGATGTCGATGCCAGAGTTGTGGAAGTAAAAATTGCCTTATCACCCGAAGATAGCCAGCGAGTTTCCGGCTTAACTTACGGAAAAGTGGTCGTAGAAATAAATATTTAAATTCTGTAAAAAATGACTCGCAAAATCCCCCTGGCTTGGCTGCAACTCACCCGCGAAAAACCTCGCCTAGCAGTCGCAATGGCAGGAATAGCCTTTGCGGATATTCTCATGTTTATGCAACTCGGTTTTCGCGAAGCTTTATTTAATGGTAACGTGCGGATGCATGCGGCGTTGGATGGAGAAATTGTTTTAATTAATCCTAAAACAAACGCTTTACTGTCGATGAAAAGCTTTTCGCAACGTCGATTATATCAAGCTTTGGTGTTTCCTGGTGTTAAATCTGTACATCCAATTTATTTGGCATTTAGTGATTGGAGAAATCCCACCGCTTGCGATAAATCTCCCAAGCCAGTTACTAAGTCAGATGAAGTGCCTTTACCTTGCAGACCTCGCACCATCCAAGTTATGGGTATTAACCCTAGAGAAAATGTCTTTACTTTACCAGGAGTGCAAGAGAATTTAGCTAAAACTAAAATGCCAGATGTGGTTTTATTTGATAGCGGTTCTCGACCAGAATTCGGCAAAGTTGCGACTGATTTTAAGACAGGTAAAACTGTCTCTACAGAAGTAGGCGGACGGCGAGTTAAAGTTGGCGGAATCTTTGAGATGGGTGCTTCTTTTGGCGCAGATGGTAATTTAATTACCAGCGATTTAAACTTTCTGCGTATTCTCAAGGATAAAAATCGGCAGTATGGATTAATTGACATTGGTTTGATTAAGTTAAAGCCAGGAACTAATCCTGACCTAATTGTCAAGCAAATGCGGGATTTTTATTGTCAGAAAAAGACAACGACATTTGCAAAGGATGACGAAAATTATCAATGTCAAGATGTCAAAGTCTTTACAAAACAAGAATTTGTCGATTTTGAAAAAGATTATTGGGCAAGTAGTACACCCATCGGCTTTATTTTTACTTTAGGTACAGTCATCGGTTTTATTGTCGGGACTGTAATTGTTTATCAAATTCTTTATACTGAGGTTGCTGACCACCTAGCTGAGTATGCCACATTGAAGGCGATGGGTTATACCCAAAATTATTTACTTCTTGTAGTTTTTCAAGAAGCGTTGATTCTGGCGATTGTCGGCTACTTTCCGGGATTTGCCTTTGCGTTATTTCAATATAATATGGCGAGAAGTGCCACGCTGTTGCCACTATTTATGACTGTTAGTCGGGCAGTCACTGTATTAATTTTGACAATATTAATGTGTACTATTTCCGGTGGAATTGCTGTCCGTAAGTTACAAGCAGCCGATCCTGCAGATATTTTCTAACACTATCTAAAGAAATATGGAAACACAACCTGTAATTGCAATCAAAGAACTGAATCACTATTTTGGCAAAGGTGCGCTTAAAAAACAGGTTTTGCATGACATCAACCTGGAAATTAACGCCGGGGAAATTGTGATCATGACAGGTCCTTCTGGTTCGGGGAAAACTACCTTGCTGAGTTTAATTGGTGGGTTGCGATCAGTGCAAATCGGTAGCCTACAATTTTTAGGCACAGAAATGGGCGGAGTTAATCAAAAGCAACTGGTACACATGCGGCGTAAAATTGGTTATATTTTTCAAGCTCACAATTTACTTGGGTTTTTGAATGCTCAGCAAAACGTGCAAATGGCAGTTGAATTGACAAATAATATACCCTCGCACGAAGCAATGGCGCGATCGACCACAATGTTAGAGGCTGTTGGTTTGGGTCAACGTGTCAATTATTATCCGGATAATCTTTCTGGTGGACAGAAACAACGGGTGGCGATCGCGAGGGCGCTAGTTAATCAACCACCACTAGTTCTCGCTGACGAACCCACCGCCGCCTTGGACAAAAAATCAGGACGCGATGTGGTGGAATTGATGCAAGGTTTAGCGAAAGAACAAGGGACAACCATTTTAATGGTGACACACGACAACCGAATTTTAGACATAGCCGACCGCATTGTGGAAATGGAAGATGGCTTCCTAACACGAAATGCCAACTTAGTCAATAGCCAATAGTTGTAATTTCTGCTGGTTATCGCCGATTTTAATTACGTGAATTATAGATATTTAGCCACTTGTTAACTAACTCTAACATTCAGATGATTTTCAACCTCGTGAATTAGATTTCTTGCCCTTATTTTTCTCTTCCTCTAACTTGAGTTCAGCAGCGGAAGGTTGACGACTAGTGCGGAAACTCACATTTACGCCTTCATTTGATTGTTCTAAAACCAACAAAGGGGTTGGCTTAGCCTTTTGATCCCAGTGCATATAGGCAATTCGACCTTGAATTGTCGGTTGCCAAGTATCATGGTCTTCGGCAGGACTTAAGTAAGTTTCAATACAATCAATAATTTGACTAATTGTTGCCGAAGTCGCCTGCGTCGGTAACTTCATTAAACGAATTTGAATGCGGAACAGCACCCGCTTCGTCCGCTTGACTGGATTACCCGTCTCATAATTCACATCAAAAGTCTCATCAACCTGCCTTCCTACAGCCGCAATCCCTACCACACCCCCTTGACCCTGCGTCGGACGCAAAGCTTGGGCAATTTTATCTTTAACTGTAATTTTTACTTGATTAACGATACCGAAATGAAACAATTCCTCCGCCATTCGCATCCGCAGGTAATCCAGATTAAACTCTCGTGAGTTAATCAAGTCAGGATTAGTCTCCATTTTGCGAATCGTTTCTAGCGCCAGCTTTAACTTCTTCTGGAGTTCGCTATTTCGGAATGCCTCAAACCTCAGCTTTTTTTGTAGCTTATCAGTGTAGACTTTGCCATAGACAATCAAAGCAACCAACAGGAAAACCAGTCCGCCAGAGGTGGCAAACCCTAAATCTGTCGGTGGATGCGAATCTGACGCTAATTTGGGCAATTCCGCACCAGTTTTAACCAGGAAGATTTCCGGGTGATGGATTTTCTGTGTGTAGGATTGAACCAGGGAAATAAAAATTGACATGTTCGATTATAAGAGAACATTAACGGCTCATCCTTAGGATGCCCAAATAAGGTAATGTCTTGATCGTTACAAGTGTGAATTTTGTTTTGGGGGAGTGTGAGTACTCTTGAATAGAGGCAATACGGTCCGATTAACAACCGTACCAACTTTTACAGTACTTCCGACTATTACTCAATATAGTTTTCTCCTTGCCCCTCTCCTATCATCACTTTCAGCTTTGAGGGTGTACCTTATAACTGCTGGAAGTGCTGTATCGTAATTTTGTAGGGGCGCAAGGCTTGCGCCCTGACCTATGGGTAAGTGTAGAAGATTGTTAACCAAACTGTATCAGCAGTGGAGGAAAGATGACAATTGACTTTCAATTGATTCGCTTGGTTGCGACAGATATGGATGGCACGTTGACCAGTGGTGGCAAATTTACTCCCGCACTGCTGCAAGCTTTGGTGGATTTAGAGGCTGTGGGTATTCCCGTCCTGATTGTGACTGGACGGTCTGCGGGGTGGGTAAATGGACTGGCAAGTTATTTGCCTGTTCAGGGTGCTTTGGCAGAAAACGGTGGTTTATTTTACCCATTTGGCGTGGGAGAACCTGTCACTTTAACACCGATTCCTAACCTGAAAGTACATCGCCAGCACTTAGCGGAGACTTTTGCCATCTTACAAACTAAGTTTCCGCAAATTCAAGAATCGAGTGATAATCGCTTTCGCGTCACTGACTGGACATTCGATGTCGCGAAACTCAATTCTGAAGAATTGCAAATACTCTCCTCACTCTGTCTCGAACTTGGCTGGGGTTTTACTTACAGTACTGTCCAATGTCATATCAAACCCCTTAATCAAGACAAAGCCTCAGGCTTGCTACAGGTATTACGCGACTACTATCCCCAATTCACTACAGACCAAGTTGTCACCGTTGGCGATAGTCCTAATGATGAAAGTTTATTTAACCCAGATTATTTCCCCGTTTCCGTCGGCGTAGCAAATGTGTTGGAATACACTCAGCAGTTACAACATCAACCAGCTTTCATCACCACTGCTGCAGAAGGTGAAGGGTTTTGTGAATTAGTACAATTAATTTTACGAAATTAGGCTGACTAATTTATAGTATGATCACTGCTCAACCTATCCCTTCAGTTAGGAAAATTTGCTGTCGCCATAACTGCTTTTTTTATACTTGTCGATTCGAGCTATGACAGAACTAAAGCAACAAGAAGCGTATGAGTTTTACCGAAAATATATTTATAACGAAGAATTGATTAACTTGTTGAGAGAATATAATATCCGAATACCTGGAAGCATCTCGCCACAGCTTTGGGAATTGTTTGGTGCAATACTCACAGGAGACAGAGGTACTGGTAACTATGGAGCCGACCTGACCAATTACGAGGTAAAATCCAGTACTGAGGGCAACTCATTTGAGTACCAGTATCATTTGAGAACAGGTCAGAATAAGCTGCTGAAAGATATGACTATAGATCATGTATTTGTGTCATACAGTCGAGACTACCGAAACATTACAGTTCGCCAACTCACAGGAGATTTTGTATCCGAAATTTTTCAAAGCTGGTTGCCCGGTTTGGAAGAACGCTACGGTAGTCAAGAATCTAATCGTCGGTATCGCAAAAGTATCAGTTACAAAACAGTTATAACCAGCGGTCAAGTAGTTATGAGCGTTCACGAAGGAGTGCTGATTCTATAAACGAAAAGTCCGCTTGTTGCGAAATATTCACTTTGCTATTCAATTCGTCTAATAATAAATTGATATAATTTTTAGCAATCCACTCAATTACTGGTACGCAAACAGCATCGCCAAAGCCAAAGAGTAGATTGTGGAGTGATGTATTTTCAGGAATTAAATATTCTGATGCGCCCATAAGACTGGCACTTTCATAACCATTAATTAATCTAGCATCAAAATGTCCTAACCCAGATCTTACAAGAATCTGACGAGCACTTCCACCTTTAGGAGTTCGTAAACATCCAGCAATTCCATCGATTCTCAGTTCAGCAGTTGATTGTTTAATTCCGGCGCGTATTCTTGTCCGTCGAAAGACAGTACCGTATGACCAATATTTATTTTGCATCATTAAACTAATTTGAGCTTGATGACGCTCAAACATCTGACTGAACAAATACTGTGTTCGTTCTTTTACCCACCATACCTCGCTGTGATCAACAATATCAGCTAGGTTAATTACTCTTTCAGGTAAATCAGGAAGATGGCGAAGGCTCCATTTAATTGTCTGATTAGAAGCAATAAAATCTTTGATTTTTTTAGGTCTACCACGCGTCGGCTGATTCATAATCTGTGCTAACTCCAATGGCTTTTGTGGTAAACCAAACAAACTACCGAATATAAATAGGCGTACTCTACTTTGCGGCACAAAATGAGCAGCATCAATAAGTAGAATATCAACTGCATAACCGAGATTATTTAAAGCTTTTAACGCAGCAACTAAATCTTCTCCACACCCAGAAGTGAGGAAACCCTCTACATTTTCAATTAAAACGAAAGGGGGTTTACCTACTGAAGGCACTTCCCCCATTTCACGGATAATTCGGATAAAATCCCAAAAAGTCGATGATTCTCCAGAATACAGCCCATTTTTATAACCCGCAGCAGAGATGTTAGAACATGGGAAAGAAGCATGAGCTAAAGTTACTTTAGGAACTTCGCTTCCGCTTGTTTCTCTGATGTCTTTATGGTGATAGTGTTCCTTACCAAAATTTTCCTCATACAAGGAGCATTTCTCGTCACTATAGTCAAGGGCATACTTTACTTGCCACCCTTGTTTATTTAGTCCCATTGTGACGAGACCAATCCCGGCAAAAAAGTCTGCTGCTGTTTTCTCAAGCTTCATTTGTTACAGTTGCAGTTAATAGTTGAAAAATTGTTTATATCCCGGTTTTAATCCATCTTCAGCCATGCAAAAACCTCCGAAACCGTTAACTGGAGTTCAACTGTTTCTAACATTGGTAAACTATCGCCTGCAAGCAAAAGTTGTGGTTGTTGTTTAGGCAGAAATATTAATATACTGCGATCATCTGGGTCAAGGAACCAACCTAATTTGCATCCGTGTTCTAAACAGTGAAGGATATTGCCAATTACTTTGTTAGGTTTTTGATCAGGAGAGAGAATCTCGATTGTCCAATCTGGATGCAATGCAAAGTCATCAGGTACTTCTCCATTTAAATCGAATGGGATGCGATTCCACTCAAACACAGCTACATCAGATATAATTGACCAACCACCAAAGCTACAGCGTAATTCCGGGAAAGCATAGGCAATCTTCGGCTTCTCGGCTACTTCGTTAATCGTCCCACCAAGTTTTCCCTGTAATCGGCTATGTCTCCCCTTCGGCATTGGTTTCTGGATTATCTCACCATTAATATATTCGCTCTTCGGCTTAGTTTCGGGTAATTTTAGAAACTGTTCCAAGGTGATTCTTTGGAACCTTGTAGTAGTCATATTTTACAAGATGTTTGCTTACTTATCATAACTTTACGTTACTTATAATTAGAAATTAGCTTGAGAACAAGTCTTGCAAACTCCATCTAAAGTTTATGGTACTTTATCAATCGGCTTTAATTCATAAATCAATAGCTGATACTTGCACGCCAATCAACCATAAGCACCACTAGGCAAAAATCCCAAAAGTTGTTTTAACCTCGACTCTGCTTCTTCATAGCAATGACTAGGCATCTGATAATTCATAAAAGGTGCGTAATTGTGCCCAACTAGCCTTTTTGCATATGTAACTTGTGTAATATAGCGAGTCACATCCGAAGAGTTTTTCGAGCCGCGATGCCAGACTTGATTATTAAAACAAACCGCTGTACCCATCACTCCCAAGCAGCTATGAATTCGCTCTTCAAAATCGGAAACATCATCATCGCACAACTTACCAAATAGATGTGAACCGGGAATGACTTGAGTTGGTCCATTCTCTATAGATAAAACATCTGTCAAATAATAATTAACAGTGAAAGCGAGAACATTTAAGCGGATGTTGGTTAAGGGTTTACCGTCAAGACAAAGTACATGCGGCGTATCATCTTGATGCCATTTATTTTTAGCTAATCCGTCACTATTTGCAGGAATTGTAAATGAGTTATTGTGGATGACATGAACAACATTAGCGTTGGGAATGCCATCCTCGATTGCATAATCGACTCCATTTGAGCCGCCAATTAACTGTTCGGCAAAGGTAACAATTGGCTCCAAAGCAAAAAGAGCTAGATTATGTTGGGAATGTTCAAACATTCGCTGCATCATCATCTTTTTCAATGGCTGGTAATTCTCACCCTCTCTTTTTTTGATAACTTCATCCAAATCATTTCTCAGAAGTCCACATTGTTCGGGTGTTAATACATTTTGAATCACTAGAAAGCCATTCGCATGAAAAAACTCAATCCATTCACTTAATTGCTCTGGAGATGGTTTATTGCCAGCTAAGTATTCCACGTTCCACCGTCGTCTTAATTCGTAATTCTACTAATTGTATGCCGAAAGAAGCAGAATATCGACTCTTTTGTTTGTAACTGCAACTATTTTTTGATATCTTTTGCCATTTGCCGAAATTTATCCATTTCCGGCTGAGAACGGCGATTTTTATTGATTGGTTCTGGCTTTTTCGCTGGTTCAGCTGTAGTCAATGGCTGTGAATAAGATTGATTGATGCTAGTTGTCTCATTATCTTTTAAGAAAAAAGATTCCTTTGATTCAGATACTCCGGCTATTTTACCTAATGAGCTAAGTAAGCTTTTGAAAAAACCAAAAAAGCTGCTAGCTAATACAGAAAAAAAGCCGACTATGCGGATTAAACTATTTTGAATAATCTGAAATGTACCTTGCATGACAACGCCTCCTATATTTGGCTGATTTCAAAAATGGATTGATTAGCAGATAAAACCGTCAAAGAGGTTTTTCCACCTGAACGAAAATATCAACAGGTTTTGAGAAAAATTTTAAATTGACAATTGTGCCACCTTTATTGTAAACCTGCTAACCAATGAAGTGAAAAATATGCCTAATTAATTTTGCTCATGCCGTCGGCGACGCGGAGAACTACCGCCTCCAGGTATAACCAACACCTTATCAACACGATTGCCATCCATATCTATGACCTCGAACCGCATCCACTCCCAATCAAAGCGATCGCCTGTTGCCGGAATGCGACCAAGATGCGTAATCACCAATCCGCCTAAGGTTTGATAATTACCACGATTTTCTCCTGATAATTCCTCAATCTCAAAAATTTCAAAAAACTCATCGATTGATAACATCCCATCCAGCAACCAAGACCCATCCTCTCTCTGTACTGCTTGAGGTTCATCTTGTTGATCGGTAGAAGGCACATCACCGACAATTTCAACCATCACGTCATTGAGAGTCACTAATCCCTGGATGACACCGTATTCATCTACCACTAGCGCCATGTGAGTGCCAATTTGCTTAAATAATTCCAGCACTTTTAATCCCCGTGTACTTTCTGGGACAAATACCGGCTGGCGCAGGGAAATTGTAAAATCTAGCGGTTCACCAGCTAAACTGCGAGCTAACAAATCAGTAACTGGCATAATACCTAACACATTGTCAAGCCCCCCTTGACAGACTGGATAGCGGGACTTGGCACTATCAATCATCTTCTTGCGGTTTTCGGTCGCCGTGTCTTCCAAGTCGAGCCAAACAATATCTGGTCGAGGTGTCATCAAAGCACTGACAGGACGATCGCCTAAACGAAACACCCGCTCCAGCATATCTTGTTCTGCTTCCTCAAATGTTCCTGCTTCCGTACCTTGCTCAATCAAGATCTTAATTTCTTCTTCAGTGACTTGCGGTTCACTTGAAGGAACAATGCCTAAAATTCGCAACACCAAATCAGTAGAAGCACTTAAAAAATAAGCAGCTGGTGAGGTGATCATCGTTAACACTCGCATCGGAATAGCCACAGAAATAGCGATCTTTTCCGGGTTGTTCAACGCTAATCGCTTCGGTACCAACTCGCCAATGATTAAAGTTAAATATGTCGTAATTAATACTGCTAAGACTGAGGCGATCACTTGCTCATAAGCTAATATTCCCGGAATAATACTTAATATTGGCGCTAATCTTCTGGCGATCGTCGATTCAGCAAAGGCACCAGACAAGATTGCCAGCAGTGTAATCCCAATTTGTACACTAGACAGGAAATGATTTGGCGATTCGGCTAGTTGCAGAGCGACTCGCGCATTCACACTTCCTTGGTTAGCAAGCTGCTGGAGACGGACTTTCCGCGCCGAAATGATTGCCATTTCTGACATCGTAAACAATCCATTAGCGAAAACCAGCACCAGGACAATCAAAATCTCGAAAGAAATGGGGGACATTTTTAGAATTGCCGCTACTTACAGCAAACGGGGATTAAGTTCTTAGTATCCAGTATCTAAGGTGTTATGTTAAAAGACTTTGATCAACAGCAAGTAGGATGATTCATCACTCATCAGTTAATTAACCCAAATTCTCCACTCAACTGAATTTTTTGATTACGGTGCTAATAATTTCACTTATTTTACGTGTTATTACTGATAAAAACCAGTAGTTTGGTAGATTTAGCTGAGGAAGCTGCTCCACAAATCTAAACCAAATCGCCCACACCCAAGCTTTAGCGCTTGACCTCCAACCAGATATAAAACTTTACAGATACTCTTTCCGGATTCTTTGACTCATGAAACCATAGTTTGGTTTCGCACTTCTGTTAGAGACTTTTACAATAGTTTAAGAAGGCAGATGCCACCCTACGTTCCCACCAAATCCCGATAAGACAATATGCCATTTTCATCGATTGTGCGTGCCTTGGGGCGATCGCCGCTCACTACAGAACTATTATCCAAACTTAAAGATAAACAATTACTGTTGAATGGCATCCCGCGTCTACCAAAAGGATTAGTAAGCACAGCCTTAGCTCAAACTGGAGGGCAAAATCTCTTAATTGTTTGTGCCACTTTGGAGGAAGCTGGACGTTGGGCAACGCAAATAGAGGCGATGGGTTGGCAAACAGTGCATTTTTACCCCACCTCCGATGCATCACCCTACGAACCATTCGACCCAGAAACAGAGATGACCTGGGGACAGATGCAGGTATTAGCAGATTTGGTGAATCATCCCAAATCCAAGATGGCGATTGTGACAACACAAACCGCGCTGCAACCGCATCTACCACCAGTAGACGCATTTGTCCCATTTTGCCTGAATCTGGAAAAAGGCATGGAATTAACTCTGGAAGCCTTCAGTCACCAAGTCGCGACTCTGGGTTATGAACGAGTACCACTGGTAGAAACAGAAGGTCAGTGGAGTCGGCGCGGTGATATTGTTGATGTCTTTCCCGTATCCTCAGAACTCCCAGTACGCTTGGAATGGTTTGGCGACGAAATCGAACAAATTCGCGAATTTGACCCCGCTACTCAACGCAGCGCCGCTTTAGATAAAATTAATCAGCTCATTCTCACACCCACTAGCTTTGCTCCCATTGTGATGGCAGCTTTGGAAAATAGCCGTGAATTTAAAGCACTGCATACTGAGAACAATTCTGACTCACAAATACTCGAAGGTAGTCGGCGGTTTCTCGGTTTAGCTTTCTCTCAACCCGCATCTCTCATCGACTATTTACCAAAGAATACTCTAATTGCGATTGATGAACCAGAACAATGTTACGCCCATAGCGATCGCTGGTTAGAAAATGCCGAAGAACAATGGCGAGGTGGGGAAGAATCCAATTCTCGTCCACATCTTGTGCCCATTCACCGTTCTTTTGACGATTGTCTAGCCACAGCCAATGAATTCTCAAAAATATATTTATCAGAAATAGTCGAAGAAACTACCTCCTCTGAGGATAAAACCTCAACTTATTCCCTGAATCTTTCCAGCCGACCAGTACCCGTCACACCACACCAATTTGCCAAAATTGCCGAAACGTTACGTACTGAACGCGATCGCAACTTCTCTGTTTGGTTAATTTCAGCTCAACCGAGTCGCAGCGTCTCTCTATTGCAAGAACATGATTGTCCAGCGCAGTTTATTCCCAATCCCCGCGACTACCAGGCGATTGATAAACTACAAACTAGTCACACCCCTGTTGCCTTAAAATACTCCGGCTTAGCAGAACTAGAAGGCTTTATTCTACCGACATTTCGACTGGCAGTAATCACTGACCGCGAATTTTACGGACAGCACTCGCTGGCTACTCCTAGCTACATCCGCAAACGCCGCAAAGCGACTTCTAAGCAAGTTGACCCAAACAAGCTGCGTCCTGGCGATTATGTCGTCCACAGAAATCATGGTGTTGGTAAATTTGTCAAGCTCGAAAGTCTGACAATTAACAATGAAACCCGTGAGTATTTGGTAGTGCAGTATGCTGATGGGTTATTACGAGTAGTGGCTGACCAAGTAGGCGCATTGTCACGGTTTCGCGCTAGTGCTGAGAAAGCACCAGAACTCAACAGGATGACTGGTAAGGCTTGGGAAAATACCAAAAATAAAGTCCGCAAAGCGATTAAAAAATTGGCAGTGGACTTGTTGAAATTGTATGCGGCGCGATCGCAACAACAAGGCTTTGCCTACCCCCCAGATATGCCTTGGCAAGAAGAACTCGAAGATTCTTTTCCCTACCAACCCACAACAGACCAACTCAAAGCCGTCCAAGATGTGAAACGAGATATGCAAAGCGATCGTCCAATGGATCGTTTGGTTTGTGGTGATGTTGGTTTTGGCAAAACAGAAGTCGCAATTCGGGCAATTTTTAAAGCGATCACCGCCGGGAAACAAGTCGCCCTCCTTGCACCAACTACAATCTTGACTCAGCAGCACTACCACACCCTCAAAGAACGTTTTGCACCATACCCGATTCAAGTGGGATTACTCAACCGCTTTCGGAGTGCAGAAGAACGCCGCGATATTCAACGGCGACTGAGTACAGGAGAATTAGATGTAGTCGTTGGCACACATCAACTTTTAGGTAAAGGCGTGAGTTTTCGAGATTTAGGACTGTTAGTAGTAGATGAAGAACAGCGATTTGGAGTGAACCAAAAAGAGAAAATCAAATCTTTGAAAACTCAAGTTGATGTGTTGACTCTCTCAGCTACTCCGATTCCTCGGACTTTATATATGTCACTATCAGGAATTCGGGAAATGAGTTTGATTACTACCCCACCTCCTACCAGGCGTCCGATTAAAACTCACCTATCTCCCTACGATGGCGAAACTGTCCGCAGCGCCATTCGTCAGGAACTTGATCGCGGTGGTCAAGTGTTTTATGTCGTTCCGCGAGTTGATGGAATTGAAGAAACGGCGACAAATTTGCGGCTGATGATTCCAGGGGCGAGACTTGCGATCGCTCATGGTCAAATGGAAGAAGGCGAGTTAGAGTCAACCATGCTCACCTTCAGTTCTGGGGAAGCTGATATCTTGCTTTGCACCACGATTATTGAGTCAGGCTTGGATATTCCGCGTGTGAATACAATTTTGATTGAAGATGCTCACCGCTTTGGTTTATCCCAGTTGTATCAGTTACGAGGTCGGGTTGGTCGTGCTGGGATTCAGGCGCATGCATGGTTATATTATCCCAAGCAGCGAGTGTTATCAGAAGCGGCTCGTCAAAGGTTACGCGCCATTCAAGAATTTGCTCAATTAGGATCGGGGTTTCAACTCGCAATGCGCGATATGGAAATTCGCGGTGTCGGTAATTTGCTAGGTGCAGAACAATCCGGTCAAATGGATGCAATTGGTTTTGATTTATACATGGAAATGTTGGAGGAAGCTATTCGCGAAATTCGTGGTCAGGAAATTCCGCAGGTTGATGATACCCAAATTGACCTCAGCCTCACCGCCTTTATTCCGGCTGATTATATCCAAGATATTGACCAAAAGATGAGTGCTTACCGAGCAGTAGCGGCGGCTAAATCACCAGAAGAATTAAAGCAGATTACTGCTGAATGGAGCGATCGCTATGGTACTGTACCGACACCAGCCAATCAACTATTGCGCGTGATGGAATTGAAACAATTGGCGAAAAAGCTGGGATTTAGTCGGATTAAACCAGAAGGTAAACAGCATGTAATTTTAGAAACACCAATGGAAGAGCCGGCTTGGAATTTGTTGGCGGCGAATTTAACTGAAAGCATGCGATCGCGTTTTGTTTACTCTCCTGGGAAAGTCACAGTTAGAGGGTTAGGTGTTTTTAAAGCTGATCAACAATTGCAAAACTTGATTGATTCTTTCCGCAAAATGCAAGGAGCAATTCCTGAAGCGGCTGTGGTTTAACTATAAGTAGTGAAATCTATATTGTGGAGGTGTAGCTATTATTCCTAATTATGCGATCGCATGCTAAGGTCATAGCTACAGCCTTTGGTTATTCCGCTTAGTCTCAACCTCAAACAGTCGGTGGCACTCCCTGGGTAAAATTTTGTACCTCACTGACTAAGCTTTTGTAACCGTCAGCCGCTTCTATCCCAAAACCTCCAGCCTGAAGGTGACGGGTGAGGGATTCAATAATTGGCATGGCAATACTGACACTAAATAAGGCATTGAAACCTGCTATAACCACTGGTGCAGACAACACAATGGCAAACTCTGGGAATAATGCTAACACAGCTATTAAGACCAGAAATACGATTGGGGTAGCAATTCCAGCTTGTTTTGCTGCTTCAAAAATTAGCTCTTTATACTCGTCAACAGTAATGTCACCTCGGTACAAATCGAGGGAGTAAGAAATCGCTATGACTACAACTTGAGAAATAACTGCTGTACCTGTTGCACTGATACCGGAAAGCGCGATCACTCTAGAATTAACAACAATAGAATCAACGGCGTTGTAAACCCGAATCTGAAATTGTTCGCCAACCGTCATCACTTTCGCACCGCGACGGATATTGTCAGCGCCAAATTCCCAAACAATATTATCAGCACGGTTCGATCCACCCTTTGAATGAGGATGAATGTGGCTACCGTGTTTATCCCGGAGGAATTCGCGAATAGTGTGTTCTTTAGCACCAAGCTTAGAAGTACCAGGAATTTTATCGAATAGCTTCATCACATCGGTATCACTACGCGACGCCTCACCAACGCGGACACCAGCACGCGATCGCAATCTCCGCGCAACCTTCGGCATTTCCGCTGCTAATTCCTGTGCTGTCTTAGGTAGATCCTTAAGGGAATTAGCGATTGTCATCCCGGCGGTGCTGGTATCAGTTAGAGTCGCGATCGCACTTTTAACCGCCTGGTCAACAGTATCAAATCCTTGCTGAGTAGTAGAAATGGATTGTTCTCTGGTGCGCTCAATAGTATGAAAGGTCGAGGCGACAATCTCCACCGTATTGTTTTTAGCCTCATCGACTGCGCCACTGACTTGGGCTATTGTTTCTTGAACCCGATTATTTAAGTTTTCTACCAACTTACCAGCTTGTTTAAAATCCATTTTTTCTAGACCAACCCTGGCTGAGATTTAATGAGTGAAGATATCTTTTAATAATAAGTTACATATTTGATATTTTTGAATTGGGACAACTCTGATTTACCAAATTTCTAAATTTGTACATATATTATGAAGCTTAAATGAAGAGCAACACCCACTCTAATATTGTATTGTCCGAAAAAAGGCGGTGGGCATCTAAATCCCATTTACATATATTTGCCCTTTGTGCTCAACCCTTGATAAATACAAATTTAAGTATTTTGACTTTTCCAAGCGTTTATCCACACGCTAATTTTGGCATGCATCCCCATGAATAATGAAAAAAATGAAGACAGTAACTTAGAGAAGTAATTAATATTACACTAAATCACAAAAACTCTCGCTATACTATAAGTGTATTACAGTAATTATTACATTATTTTAGTTTTCTAAATTCGCTATAAAGTATTGCAATCACCTATTTTTTTT
>Ga0123337_10000839_pt1 | contig 45997 bp, 44 predicted proteins | sample frozenSSSSmetaG_FD_89792 | JGI IMG/M metagenome (GOLD analysis project Ga0123337, IMG submission 89792) | Glacier valley bacterial and archeal communities from Borup Fiord, Nunavut, Canada, to study Microbial Dark Matter (Phase II) -... | ecosystem: Environmental > Aquatic > Freshwater > Ice >... | reverse complement strand
CCCCCTCGCGTGAAACAATTAAAACCTTGCCTCTACCTCATCAATGATCGGAGAGTACACCTGCTTTTTCTCTTTATCCTTTGGCGTTCCAAAAATCACACAAACATATTTCTTGGTTACATTCAGATAAGGCCATCCACCCGACAGACCGGGACAATTAAAAATACCTTCCCCCTGGATCCAGTTCCCTAATCCATAATTTTCTCCTTCCACCAGCTTGGGTATAAACCCGGTCTTCGCCATGCCTGTCTGCATTTTCTGCATTTCTGCAACTGCCGCCTCGCTTAAAATTTTTTTACCATTTAATGTTCCTTTATTCCTGAGCATTTCCAAAAACTTCAGGTAGTCAGAAGCAGTGGATACAGCGCCGGAAAATGGATTGACTGCCCTGTCGGAAGCGAACGAAGTTTTCTTCATCCCGCAGGGCCTGAATATTCTTTCCATCGCCAGCCGGTCAAACGTTTTTTTTCCAACAATTTCTAGCACCCTTCCTGCAATGTTGGTCCCGATATCATTGTAGTTAAAGACCTCGCCCGGATTGTTTACGATCTCCCGCCCTGAAGCAAAAGCGTTTACTTCATCCTCCAGCGTTTCAAATTTCTTTTTCTGAAAAAACCCTTCGACCCCGCCTTTCCCGGACGCAAGCCCGGTTACATTTGCCAGGCAATGCCGGATCGTTAAATATTTCTTGGCATAAGTAGCATAAACAGGAAGGTATTTGCTAACCTTGTCATCAAGAGAAATTTTTCCCTGGTCCACGAATGTCATTACCAATGCCGCAGCAAACCAGGCACTGGAGCAGCCCACATTTTCCTGTGTGGTTATTGTAAAATCTTCACCGATAGCTTTCTGATATAACAGTGAATCTTTCCAGACCATCACCGCCAGTTTTCCCCCAAATTGTGATTTTTTCTGTTCAAGCATTCGGTCCAGGCTGGTGAAATCCTGGCCCCGCACAACCTGTAACAATAGCAGTAAAAACGTGGCATTTATAAACTTAAGGCAGTTGGAACGAGGTTTGTATGACATCATTACAGCATTTTTTTATTGGATTGTCGTTTGAATATATACCGAAGTTATGAACTTAAACAATTTTACCATAAAGGCACAGGAAGCCGTCGCTCAGGCTCAGCAACTTGCGTATAACAGCGGAAATCCTAACATCGAGACCGAGCATATTCTTAAATCACTGCTCAGCGACCAGGATTCACCGATCGGGTTCCTGCTTAAAAAAAATAATCTCAACACAGCGTTCGTCGAAAGCAAGCTCGATGAAGCTATAGCCAGACTTCCTAAGGTGCAGGGTGGGGAGCCCGCCCAGTCTATTGGCCGGGATGCGAACAATGTGATCCTTAAAGCCGGCAACGTTCTTAAGACCTTTGGTGACGAATTCGTGAGCGTGGAGCATTTGCTTCTGGCCATTCTTCAGGGCAATGATAACTCCGCTAAATTATTAAAAGATGGTGGCCTTACTGAAAAAGGACTTATTGCGGCGGTGAAAGAATTGCGTAAGGGGTCGACCGTTTCTTCACAGACCTCATCCAATACTTTCAACGCATTAAATAAATATGGCCGTAATCTCAACGACGCTGCCCGGGAAGGCAAGCTCGATCCGGTTATCGGACGTGATGAAGAGATCAGGAGAACCCTGCATATTTTATCAAGGCGCACCAAAAACAATCCTATACTGGTAGGCGAGCCGGGTGTGGGTAAAACAGCTATTGTGGAAGGTCTTGCGCACAGGATAGTGAATGGCGACGTTCCTGAAAACCTGAAATCAAGAATTATTTATGCCCTGGATATGGGTCTTCTGATCGCAGGCGCCAAATACAAAGGTGAATTTGAGGAGCGGCTGAAGTCTGTAGTGAAAGAAGTAGCTGAAAGCAATGGAGAGATTATTCTTTTTATTGATGAGATACATACTCTTATCGGAGCAGGTGGAGGTGAAGGCGCCATGGATGCCGCTAACATCCTGAAACCCGCCCTTGCAAGAGGAGAATTAAGAGCAGTTGGCGCCACCACGCTGAATGAATATCAAAAATATTTTGAGAAAGATAAGGCGCTGGAGCGCAGGTTTCAGAAAGTTAACATCGGCGAGCCATCCGTAGAAGACGCGATCTCTATTTTAAGAGGATTAAAGGACAGGTACGAAACGCATCACCATGTACGTATCAAGGATCAGGCGATCATAGCCGCAGTAGAATTATCCAACAGGTACATTACCGATCGCTTCCTGCCAGATAAGGCAATTGACCTTATTGATGAAAGTGCGGCCAAACTGAGGCTGGAAATGAATTCCATGCCCGAAGAGCTCGATGAGCTGGAAAGGAAAATCAGGCAGCTTGAAATAGAGAGAGAAGCGATAAAAAGAGAGAACGATGAATTAAAATTAAGGGAACTAAATACCGATATTTCCAATCTTGCCGTGGAGCGCGACACGCTGAAAGCGAAATGGCAGCGTGAAAAAGATATTGTAGAAAAAGTTCAGAATGCGAAAGCAGGAATAGAGAGCCTGAAGCTTCAGGCTGAGCAGGCGGAAAGGAACGGTGAATACGGTAAAGTGGCAGAAATCCGCTATGGTAAGATACAGGAGCAGGAACTGGTGATTCAGGACCTTACGGCTCAGCTCGATGGACTCAGTGAAAAAAGATTGCTGAAAGAAGAAGTGGATGCTGATGATATTGCGGAAGCTGTGGCAAAATCTACTGGTATTCCAGTTTCAAAAATGCTGCAGAGTGACAGGGATAAACTGCTGAATCTGGAAGAAGAGCTGCACACCAGGGTTATTGGCCAGGAAGAGGCGATCACCGCAGTGGCAGATGCGGTCCGCAGGAGCCGTGCGGGTTTGCATGATCCTAAAAAGCCGATTGGCTCTTTCATTTTTCTCGGTACCACTGGTGTTGGGAAAACCGAACTGGCAAAAGCATTGGCCGATTATCTCTTTGACAACGACAGCATGATGACCCGCATTGACATGAGCGAATACCAGGAAAAACATTCTGTGAGCCGGCTGGTGGGGGCGCCTCCTGGATACGTGGGATACGATGAAGGTGGCCAGCTGACGGAAGCCGTCCGCAGGAAACCTTACAGCGTGGTATTGCTGGATGAGATAGAAAAAGCGCATCCGGATGTCTTTAATATTTTATTACAGGTACTGGATGATGGCCGACTGACAGATAACAAGGGACGGGTGGTAAATTTTAAGAATACCATTATTATCATGACAAGCAACCTCGGCAGTCATATCATTCAGGAAAATTTTGAGAATGTCGATGAGGAAAATATGGAAAAAGTGGTCGACGCGACCCGTGTGCAAGTTATCAATCTGTTAAAACAAACGATTCGCCCGGAATTTCTTAACCGGGTTGATGAGATAATAATGTTCCAGCCGCTTCTTAAAAAAGAGATCAAAGGAATTATTAAGATTCAACTGAACCAACTGAAAAACCTGGTGTTACAATCTGGTATTCAATTGGAATTCAGCGATTACTTGCTCGACTTTCTGGCTGATAACGGATTCGATCCCCAGTTTGGTGCACGGCCACTTAAGAGATTGATTCAGAAGGAAATAGTGAATAAATTGAGTAAAAGAATATTGGCGGGCGACATTGACAGAAGTCGGCCCGTTCTGGTGGATGTTTTCGACAGGAACGTTGTATTCAGGAATGAGGTTCCTGAAATTGAGCGGGTAAATAGCGGAAAAATTAACTAATCTTGCATATATTATTGTTGCACCCAAAAGTTTGCAGCATGAGCGTAAAGGAGAACTTATTATGGCACTTAAGACACCGATTGAGATCATTTCACCTAAAGAATTTTGGGTTGGCGATAAAGATGCAGCTATTACACTTGTAGAGTATGGCGATTATGAAAGCGAACCATGTGCGAAGGCCAATGAGGTCGTAAAAAAATTACTGGTAGAATTTGAAGGAAAGATCAAGTTTAATTTTCGCCATTTTCCATTGACTAAGATCCACCAGCGTTCAATGAAAGCCGCAGAGGCTTCCATAGCCGCCGGCCAGGAAGGAAAATTCTGGGAAATGCACAATACCCTGTTTGCGCACAGGCGTCAGCTGGGAACTATTAGTCTGAAGATATATGCCAAAGAAGTCGGTGTGATGAACAAGCGGCTACTTACTGAACTGGTTGATTCAGTATACGGCTGGTCAGTTAGAAATGACTTGCTGGAAGGCCTTGATAAGGGTGTTCGGGATGTACCTACATTTTTTATCAATGGGGAAATGTATGAAGGAAAACCCACTTTTGAGAGCCTGAAGAAAGCCATTGCCGAACTGATAAAACTTCAGAAAGCTCCTGCCAAGAAAAGAGCTTAATTTGCAGAGATAGCGATAAATCTGAAACATGTGTGACCCAGCTTCGTTACCGATCATATTCATATTTTCTTAAGCATTGCCTGGCGCTGTCAATTATCCTGTTGCTATGCGGAAGCCTTAGCGCTCAGCAGGATACTTCCACTCATAGGCATGATACAGCTAAGATTTCTGCCAATGCGGGACTATTTAATTTAAAGCCTAAAGGGCTCATTGGAAAACTCGCTAAAAGCATTACCCTTGATACGATTATCCATGATAACAATGTTCAACGGATTGATAAGCTTTACGATAAATATAAGGGGCGCATTATCCGGCACATAGAAATTAGAAGGGTAGATTTTGGAGTGCCCATAAATGACACTACCAGAAATTTCAAAAATATGCTTACCCGCGCTGCGGACGCATTGCACCATACTACCCGCGAATATATTATTAAAAACAATTTATTTTTTAAGGAAGGAGATACGCTGCTGCCTATCCTGCTGGCGGACAATGAACGGCAGCTTCGTGACCAGAACTATATCGGCGATGCAAAGATTATCGTAAAAAGCGTTCTCGGCACACGGGACTCGGTAGATATAATAGTACTCGCCAAAGACGTTCTTTCCCTTGGGGGAAGTCTGAATATGAGTTCCATCACCAAAATGGAAGCCGTGGCCAGGGAAGATAACTTTATAGGACTGGGAGACAGACTGCAGCTTAGTGGTTTTTATGATAAATCAAGAACCACCCCTTTTGGGTTCGGAGCAGAATACGAAGCAAGAAATATTGCCGGCAGTTTTGCCGATGCAACACTAGGTGTAAAAACATATGCCTCGACATTTAACACCGGTCATAAACAGGAAGCTACTATCTATGCCAGTTATATAAGACCGCTTGTAAATCCATACATGAAATGGACCTACGCTTTTGAAGCGGCATTGCATAATACATCCAACCTGTATTTTGCGGATACATCTTACCAGTTTAATTATCAGTATAAATTTTACAACATAGATGCCTGGGCGGGGTATAACATGAATTCCCATCAGTTTAAAGGCGATGTCAAAGATGACCGTCTGCGCACGCTGGTGGGTATTCGTTTTATTCACCAGGATTTTACCCTGGTTCCCCGGAAATATGAACATTCTTATTTTTATCAGTACGCAAATCTGACCGGCGTGCTGGCGTCCATCTCCATATTCCGCCAGGATTTCGATAAAACTCAGTTCGTTTATGGATTCGGCAGAAATGAAGATGTTCCCGAAGGACTTGATTTTTCGGTAACTACAGGCTGGACCGATAAACAGAACCGTGTCAGGCCATACATGGGGATCGACATGACATTTAATTATTTTACGAAAAAAGGGAATTATTTTAATTATACACTGCGTGCCGGTGGATATAGCTTTAAAAAACAATATGAAGATATCAGCCTGCTCGCCAACCTCGAATATTTTTCAAGACTCAAAACGTTGAGCAGCAGATGGAAACAAAGAACGTTCATTACCACAAGTATTACTTCTCAGATTAATAAACAATTAAATGAACCATTATTGCTGGAGAGCCAGTACGGCCTCCAGGAATATCAGGACATTCATCTTGGTGGCGACCATCGCGTAACCGTAAAAGCGGAAAGTGTATTTTTCAACAACTGGACCCTTTTCTCTTTTAAATTCGCACCTTTTGTTTTTGGTAACGGAACATTGCTGACTCCGGTCGGACAGCCGATCGTCAACACAAAGTTTTACAATACTATCGGGGCAGGACTCCGTTCCCGTAACGAGAGCCTTATTTTTGGTACGCTCGAGTTCCGCACCTATTATTTCCCCGGACAAAATTTTAATGGGGATAGTTTTCGTTTCGAGTTCAATTCGAACATTAAATTCAAGTACAATACTTTGTTCATCCGCCGCCCCAATTTCATTACGCTGAATTAAGGCTCCTCCTCCAGGGATATAATATTTAGTCGTTTTTACCGTTTATAAAATTCAATACATTCGCCTTAAATTTAACTCCTCATGAAACACCCCGGATTTTTGCTTTCTGCTATTGTTTTCGCGGCACTTATTTCTTCCTGCTTTTCTCCTGGCACATCCGCCCAGGCAGAAATACCCGGGAAAGGATCCCCGCATGATACCGCAGATGCACCGGCACTTTCCCAGGCAACCGCAAAAAGAGATTCGGTCATCGCAGTCGCCACACTGGACACGTCTATGTACAACAGGAAGATGATCTATATGCTTAATGGTGATTCTTCCGGCAGATGGCCGGTGAAGACATCATATCCACTGCCGGGGGCAATCCTTCCTTTTAAAACAATTATTGCTTTTTACGGCAACCTTTATTCAACCCGTATGGGAATACTGGGCGAACTGCCCCGCGAACAAATGCTCGCCAAATTAAGGTCTGAAATAGCAAAATGGAAGAAGGCGGACAGTACCCTGAACATACAGCCCGCTCTACATTATATCGCCGTTACCGCTCAGGGAAGCCCCGGTAAGAACGGTAAATACAGATTGCGCATGCCTTTTAACCAGATAGATTCTGTGCTGAGCATGGCTAAAGAAATTAATGCGATCGTATTTCTTGACCTCCAGGTAGGATTAAGCAATCTTACTGCTGAATTGCCTGAATTTGAAAAATATCTTGCCATGCCTAATGTACACCTGGGTATCGACCCGGAATTTTCCATGAAAACTGGAAAAGCTCCTGGCAAAGTGGTAGGAGTATTCGATGCCTCAGATATAAATTATGCATCCGAATACCTAGCGAAAATAGTAAAGCAATACAACCTTCCACCTAAAATAATCACCGTGCACCGTTTTACACAGGGCATGATCACCAATTATAAACAAATAAAAACAAGACCTGAGGTGCAACTGGTAATGCACATGGATGGATGGGGCGAACCTGCAAGAAAGATCAATACCTATAAACAATTTATTTACAGGGAACCAGTGCAGTTTACCGGTTTTAAGTTGTTCTATAAAAATGATGTGATAAGGTCGAACAGCCGCATGATGACTCCGGATGAGTTACTGAAATTAAAACCCCGCCCTGTTTATATCCAGTACCAGTAATAATTACAATTTACTTACAACGAGGTAGATCAGTATTGTCAGCAACAGTATCACGATTATTGCAACGTAGGTCCAGGTGGCAGCAACCGGTAATTTCTTTTTAGCTTTTCTGGCTTTTTTTTGTTTGAGATATCTTGCCAGTTGCTTGTTGATATCATTTACTGACAACAGAACCTTTTTTTCACCTCCGGCCTGTTGCAGTCCCTCTACGGCTTCATTAAAAAAAGAATTGTCGATCATCCATTTTTCTACTTCATGCTTTTCTTCGTCGGATAATCTCCCGCCGAGATAGTCCAATAACTTTTGGTTGTCTACCTCATTGTTATTTTCGGATAATATGTTGAGCAGGTCTTCTCTCATGGCGGGTCATTTATTTTTTACCTTTTTTTCCATTAAGAGTTTAAGGTTTCTTTTGCCGTTCTGAAGGTAACTTTTAACCTGCATCACCGAGTAACCGGTATCTGCTGCTATATCCACGTAAGATCTTTTTTCAAGGTAAAACAAAGTTACGCATTGTTTTTGCTCGCTGCTGAGTTCAGCAAGGCATTCTGTCATCAGGTCAAGTTGTTTATCCTTTTGTATGTGCTGATGAATAGAGGAAGGATCTGATTCATCTGGGATCTGCTGGTCATCGATCTCTGCTGCGGCTTTACCCTGTCTCTCCCTTATTCTCATCAGACAATGGTTCTTGGCAACCATGTACAGCCATGATTTGAAATACTGGACAGGATATTTATGAAGTTCGATAATAGCTTTTAGAAAGACCTGCTGTACGGAGTCTTTCGCTTCTTCCTCATTTTTAAGATACTTCATGCACACGCCAAATAAAAGAAGCGTATATCGCTGAAATAATATTCCGAGCCAGTAATTATCGCGGTCGCCGTAAAAGTTATCTAGAAGCTGCTGGTCCCCGGTATGTTCATTACTGTCTGCCAATTAAACTTTTTTTCGGAACGTATTATCATATAGCTGGATCGCGTGTTCGATAACATGAAGCGCCGTATGTTTATCGCCAAGCTCATCAACCTTAACGGTTTTATGTTCCAGCTTTTTATATTCTTCAAAGAAATGACGTAGTTCGTCAAAGAAATGCTTTGGCAGCTCTTCCATATTATTGTAATGGTTTACGCTGGGATCTTTTGCAGCGACGGCAATGATTTTATCATCGGCATCGCCACCATCGATCATGTGCATCACTCCCAGTACTTTTGCTTCCATCAGACACATTGCCTGCACAGGCAAAGAGGTGATTACAAGAATGTCCAGCGGATCTTTATCTTCTCCGTAGGTTTGAGGAATAAAGCCATAATTGCAGGGATAATAAAAAGAAGAATAAATGATCCGGTCCAGTTTAAGTAAACCGCTTTCTTTATCAATTTCATATTTTGCCCTGGAACCCTGTGGGATTTCTATAATGGCATTTACTACCCTGGGAGCATTTTCGCCATAGCTTACACCGTGCCATGGATGAGATACAGTTATCATACTACAAAATAAACAATTAATGCTTAAGAATTGATTTAAGATCCACGAGCCAGTCCGTTCCCGATCTTACGATCGTTATGCTGGTCGTATCTTTTGGGTTATAGGTGTTGAAATATTTATAAATGGTGGCTGAATCATTTACTTTTTCGATCGATATCGGCCTGATGGATGATTCCCTGTGCTGAAATTTTTCCTGGCTGTTAAGCGATTCGTAATCACGTTTCTGCCTTTCAATAAGCAACATGTTCGTAGAATCCCTGAGCAGGTAGAACCGGGCTTTTTTGTAATCGCCATCCAGTGAAGCCCGGATGAACTGCCTGCCGGCATCCTGCGGATCTTCCGCTTTTTCGTAGCCGCCGGCGCATCCTGTGATGAAGATGATTGCAGCGGAAATAATTACATACTTCATTCCTGGTTGTCTTTTTCGTAAGCCCTGATAATTGCTTTCACGAGCCTGTGCCTTACAACATCTTCTTCATCAAGTGTGATATGAGCGATGCCGTCTATATTTTGAAGGATCTTTACCGCTTTTACAAGGCCACTCCGCTGGTTCTTCGGAAGATCCACCTGTGTAAGATCACCGGTTATAATGGCTTTTGCGTTTGAGCCGATGCGCGTAAGAAACATTTTTATCTGCAGGTCCGTGGCATTCTGCGCTTCATCGAGAATAATAAAAGCATGATCCAGTGTGCGGCCGCGCATATAGGCGAGTGGTGCAATTTCAATTACCCTGGTACTCATATAATATCCCAGTTTGTCGGCAGGTATCATGTCATCCAGCGCGTCGTATAACGGACGAAGGTACGGGTCGATTTTTTCCTTAAGGTCTCCGGGCAGGAAACCAAGGCTTTCCCCTGCTTCCACTGCGGGTCTTGTAAGTATTATCTTTTTGACCTGTTTGTTTTTCAGCGCCCTCACGGCAAGAGCCACGGCGGTATAGGTTTTACCCGTTCCCGCAGGCCCGATGGCGAAAACGATATCATTCTTGTCTGCTTCCTGCACCATTTTTTTCTGGTTGGCAGTACGGGCGCGGACGGATTTTCCATGCGGACCAAACACCAGCACCTCATGTGGATTTTTATCAATGAAATTATCCACTACCTCGGCATCGTCGCCACCGAGTATCTGTTCAAAATAATTCTCACTCATGTGGCCGTTGCGCTGCAGGTACTGAACGATCAGGCCGATCTTTTCCTTTGCCGTGTCTATTTGCTCGGGAGATCCACTGAGCTTTAATTGTGTGCCCCGGGAAAGTATCTTGAGGAGAGGAAATTTCTTTTTGAGAATATCAAGCTTTCCATTGTTGACGCCGAAAAATTCTATGGGATTAACGGATTCGAGATTAATGATCGTGTCTGTCAATTACGTTTATTTTACAAAATGAAATTACGAAATACAAAGTGAATTCATTGTGATTATCTTTGGCTACACAACAAAAAATCTATGTTAAAAGTGGGCATCTTCGGAGTAGGGCATCTTGGAAAGTTTCACCTGTCCAACTGGCAGCAGATCGAGGGAGTAGAGCTCGTGGGCTTTTACGATCCGGGAGATGATACTGCACAGGAGGTAAGCGAAAAATTTCAGTTGGCAAGATTCCTGGATGCCGACCGGCTTATGGATGCTGTAGATGCAGTAGACATAGTGGCTCCAACAAATCTGCACTTCGACCTGTGTAAACGGGCCATTCGCAAAAGCAAGCATGTATTTGTGGAAAAGCCGCTGGCGAATACCATGGAGGAAGCGCGCGAATTACTCAAGCTTACCAAGGAATCAAATATTAAGGTGCAGGTGGGCCACGTGGAAAGATTCAATCCGGCATTTCTGGCAATCGAAAACCTCGATCTCAATCCCATGTTTATCGAAGTGCACCGCCTTGCCCAGTTTAATCCACGCGGCACGGAAGTGAGTGTTATCCTTGACCTTATGATACATGACATCGATATCATTCTCAGCATCGTCAAAAGTGAAGTAAAATCCATTGCGGCCAATGGTGTGAATGTGATGACAGAAACGCCGGACATAGCCAACGTGCGCATTGAATTTAACAATGGTTGCGTGGCCAATCTTACTTCGAGCAGAATATCTATGAAGAAAATGCGAAAAATGCGGATATTTCAGAAAGATGCTTATATCGGCATCGATTTCCTGGAGAAAAAAACTGAAGTGATCAGGCTGAAAACGCCGGATGATCTTGATGCATTTACCTTTGACGTAGAAACGCCATCCGGAGAAACCAAAACGATCGCTGTGGCAACTCCTGTGGTGCCGGAGATCAATGCTATAAAATTCGAGCTGGAAAAATTCCGTGACTCCATAATTAATAATACCCCCGCAATAGTTTCTGAACTGGATGGTTACAGGGCAATGGATGTGGCGCATCAGATCCTGCAAAAAATTAAAAACAGCAACAGCAGTGCTTTCAGAAAATAAAAAAGCCATACGGCCCCTGTGGCAACAATCTATTAAACGGCTCACAGATATCATCATATCATTTGCCAGCCTGGTTATTCTATCTCCTTTAATAGTATATGTTGCCATAAGGGTGCTGTTCTCTTCAAAGGGCGCTGTGGTGTATTCGCAGGAAAGGGTGGGATACAGGGGAAAGATTTTCAAAATAAAAAAGTTCAGGTCCATGTATGAAAATGCAGAGCTTCAGGGACCGCAACTCTCTGAAAATAATGACCGGCGAGTTACTCCCTGGGGACGCAAAATGCGAAGATGGAAACTCGATGAACTACCCCAGTTGTGGAACGTGCTCATTGGTGAAATGAGCATTGTAGGGCCACGCCCCGAACGCGCTTACTATATTAACCTGATCGCGCAGCAGACCCCTTTTTACATCCCATTGCTGGAGCTGAGACCAGGTATCACTTCCCTGGGTATGATCAGGTTCGGCTATGCCGGAAATGTGCAGGAAATGATTGAAAGGATGAAATATGATCTGATCTATCTTGAAAATTATTCGCTGCGTATGGATCTGAAGATTATGATGAGCACCCTTCGCATAATTTTTAAGGCAAAGAGCCGTTAATGTTTTGTTCTGTTTACATTTGAAAAAAGTCCTGTTGAAAAATTGTTTTATATTTTTACTGCTTACCATATTACATGTGCAGTTATTTTCCCAACGCTCATGGATGCAGCAGGTACAATATACAATAGACGTAAAGCTCAACGACAGGCACCATTCCCTGGATGGATTCCTTAAATTAAAATACACTAATAATTCTCCCGATACCCTCACTTTTTTATGGATACAACTCTGGCCGAATGCCTTTAAAAACGACTGTACTGCCTATAGCGACAGTATGCTCGATAAAGGCCGGAATGATTTTTATTTTTCCGAAAAAGGACAGAAAGGGTATATTAACCGCCTGGTGTTCGGGTCCGGAAATGATGTATTTCAGCAGGAAGATCACCCACTATATATTGATATCATTAAAGTAAAATTAGCCAGTCCCTTGTTACCATCAGCGGCAGTTACGTTGGGTACCCCTTTTCATGTGCAGATACCTTATAATTTTTTCGGTTTCGGTCATGTGGGCCAGATATATACTATACAGAACTGGTATCCGGCAGTGGCTGAGTATACTGCTAAAGGGTGGCAACCCAGGCCTTTTACCGGGCAGGCACAACAGGTAATGGCTGATTTTGAGGTAACCATTACCCTGCCGGAAAAATACGTTGTCCGAACCAATGGCCGGTTAAAAGATTCAGTAGTGGAGGATACTGTAAAAACAATAAGGTTTCAGGCGAATAATGTCAATGATTTTGTCTGGTCTGCAGAAAAGCAGGGGACAAAACATACAATACCTGCAAAAACAGTTGAACAGCGCGTGGCGGCAGTGATCCCGGAAATATTATCGAAGAAAATTTTGCCTGCTGTCGGATATAATGTTTACGATGGTTTCCAGGCGGGGATACTCTTTCATAATTTCCACGAGCCCAAAAACAAACTGACTTATTTCCTAGCGCCGATGTATGCTACCAGCAGCAGGAAAATTACTGGGTTGGCCGGAATTAATTATACCCCCGCTCCTGGAATTTATTTTCAAAAAATTGATATTGGATTGAATGCTTCCCGGTTTTCTGTATTAAAAGGTAAAGACGGCGGCGGCAAAAAGATATCCCGTGGATTTTATAAGATCGCACCCTATGCAAGATTTACTTTTCCAGTCGTTGATACACATGTAGAGAACTGGATAGAATTCAAAACGTTTATCATTGGTGAAAAAGGATTTGATTATAAATATTATCCTGCCGATTCATTGTATTACCCGGCAGAAGGAAAAATAAAAATACGTTACCTTAACCAGGTTACTTTCAGTCATGCTGCTTACCGGTCATTATATCCTTACGATGCGCAGTTGCAGGTGCAGCAGGCGAATAATTTTTACAGACTCAATGGGGAGCTTCATTATTTTTTTAATTATGCCAGAGGAGGAGGAATTAAAGCAAGATTATTTGCCGCTAAATTCGGATATATAGGAAATGAAAGGTTGTGGGATACTTACCGTTATCAGCCTAAGCTTACAGCGGTGCGTGGTGATGAAGATTATACTTATGGCAATCCTTTTTCTGGCCGGAACGAGTTTGATGGTTTTAGTTCACAGCAGATCATGATGCGCGACGGGGGATTTAAACTGCGAACGGATATGTTCCAGGACCTTCAGGGCAGATCTGACAATTGGGTGGCTTCCATGAACCTGAATACAACACTCCCCAATAAAATTTTTCCTGTAGATTTTCCATTGCGTTTGTTTCTGGATGCCGGCACATATGCCGGGGCCTGGAAAAAAGAATCTGCCCAGCCGAAGTTTTTATATGTGGCGGGTTTACAGTTGTCTTTATTTAAAGACCTCCTTAATATATACGCCCCCGTATTGTATTCCCAGGTTTTCAAAGACAATCTCAAAACTGTTCCCGACCAGAATACATTTTTTAAACGTATTTCTTTCAGCGTGGATGTACAGCGGCTTAATTACAGGCGCAAATTTTAATTTTCAGGTCCTTTGTGCTAAAATCATCTCTGCAAAGGACATATCAGCGGCATAGGTCAGTTTAATGTTAGTGGATTCTCCTTCTACCAGGTTGATTTGGACACCTGCGCTTTCCGCCACTTCCGCGTCGTCCGCAAAATCTTCTCCATTTGCCTCCGCGTAAGCTTTTTTGAGAATGCCGGCCTGAAAGGTCTGAGGCGTCTGTACCAGTCTTACCATATATCTGTCTATCCTTTCATTCTTTTCTCCTTTGATGATCCTCAGACTGTCCACAGGGGGCATCACCGGCACAGCGTTGCCATATTTCACGGCCATGTCGTAACATCTGCGGATAAGCACTTTTGTCAACAGGCACCTTACCCCATCGTGTACGAATACTATCGCGGCCTCCTCCACCAGGGCGAGACCGGCTTTTACTGAACCAAACCTTGAATCAGATCCCGGAATGACAACAGCGCCGAAACCTGCAACCGCCTCCCTGGTCTCTTCCAGGTAATCAGGGTGAGCAACAACTATAATGTTAATATCGTTAAAAGCCGAGGCGAATATTTCGACAGTTAACCTGATAACCGGCTTTCCAAAGAGGGATGCCAGCTGTTTAGGGAACAGATTGCCCATCCTGGTGCCCGAACCAGCAGCCACTATGACGGCAAATTTTCTCATAGCCCCATCTCCCTTTCTATCTCTTCCATCTGTATAATATCCATCGCTTCACTCTCCGTTGGAGCAGTATTTAAGAGGTCAGTAAGGTCTTCCGTGGCAAAAAAGTTCTTTACTTCCGGTTGAAGGTTGCATACTACAAATGAGGCCTGGCGGACATAAAACAAATCCTGTAATCTTAAAAGGCTGATCGCAGCAGCTTTATTCACCATTTTAATGTCCTTCAAGTTTAGTACCACATTTTTAACTTTTTGGTCAAGCAACGCCATTAACTCCTTATCCATCTTTTCTGTCATATTAGCAGCAATATCGGGTCCTTGAATCGTAATGACATGGAATTTTTCCTTGGTATCAATTTTGACAATCATAACCGTGATATTGTTAACAGTAGTTTAAGTATCAGCACAATAGAAGTCAAAAATATTTGTTATTATTGTAGTAACCCAACAAATCAGAAAAATGGATAATAATTTTTCGGCCCAGGTAAAGGAAATTATATCATTTAGCAGGGAGGAAGCTTTAAGGTTGGGGAATGATTTTATCGGAACAGAGCATTTGCTGCTCGGATTGATCCGCGAAGGCGACAACACCGCCGTCAGGATCCTTAAGAGTTTCAATATTGATCTGTATGAACTCAGAAAAGAAGTAGAACTTGCCGTAAAAGACAAGACCGGTAAAAACATTGCCAATATAAATAGCCTGCCACTAACCAAGCAGGCGGAAAAGGTTATAAGGGTAACCGTTCTTGAAGCAAAAGCGTTAAAAAGTCCCACTGTTGAAACTGAGCACCTGATGCTCTCGATATTAAAGAACAAAGAAAACATTGCAACTCAAATCTTAAATCAATTTGACGTGGATTACGATTTATTCAGAAACGAATTAGGCGTAGTGAAAAGTAATGATGTACGCAGCGAATATGCAGAGGAAAATGATGAAGATTTTGATGATGAAAAAAAGTATGCTCAGCAGAAATCACGCGCCGCAGGTACAGCAAAAAGTAAAACCCCGGTTTTAGATAATTTCGGAAGAGATATCACCCGTCTTGCCGAAAATGGCTCACTTGATCCTATCGTGGGCCGTGAAGCTGAAATCGAAAGGGTTTCCCAGATTCTTTCCCGCAGGAAAAAGAATAATCCCATCCTGATAGGAGAGCCCGGTGTGGGTAAAACGGCTATAGTAGAAGGCCTTGCCTTAAGAATTGTCCAGCGTAAGGTGTCAAGAGTATTATTCGATAAAAGAGTGATCTCCCTTGATCTGGCGGCGCTCGTCGCCGGTACAAAATACCGGGGGCAGTTCGAGGAACGGATGAAGGCCATCATGAACGAACTGGAGAAGAACAGAGACGTAATTCTGTTCATTGATGAGATTCATACCATCGTTGGCGCAGGTGGCGCAAGTGGTTCACTCGACGCCAGCAACATATTCAAGCCTGCACTTGCCCGTGGAGAACTTCAGTGCATAGGCGCGTCGACGCTTGATGAATATAGAATGTACATTGAAAAAGATGGTGCCCTCGACCGTCGTTTTCAAAAAGTAATGGTAGAGCCCCCAAGCGTAGAGGAAACCATTCTGATCCTTAACAACATCAAATCCAAATACGAGGACTATCATAATGTTACCTACAGCGATGATGCTATTAACGCCTGCGTGAAGTTAAGCGACCGGTACATTACCGACCGTCTGCTGCCCGATAAGGCCATCGATGTAATGGACGAGGTAGGAGCGAGGGTACACCTGAAAAATATCAATGTTCCCAAAGAGATACTGGAACTTGAAAAGAAGATCGAAGATGTGAAGGTTGAAAAAAACAAGGTGGTAAAGAGCCAGAAATTTGAAGAAGCCGCTTCTCTCCGGGATACGGAAAAGCGTTTACAGGAAGACCTGGAAAAGGCGAAGAATCATTGGGAAGAAGAAAGCAAGCACAAACGATATCCCATTGATGAAGAAGCCATTGCAGAAGTGGTGAGCATGATGACCGGGATTCCTGTAAAGAGGATGGTGCAGGCCGAAAGTGACAAGCTCAGAAAGATGTCTGAGGAAATGAGGGGAATGGTCGTTGGACAGGACGAGGCCATTGCAAAAGTGGTTAAGGCCATTCAGCGTAACAGGGTAGGTCTGAAAGACCCTAAAAAACCTATAGGCACTTTTATATTCCTGGGGCCTACAGGAGTCGGAAAAACGGAACTGGCCCGTGCACTTGCACGCTATATGTTCGATTCAGAAGATGCGCTGATCCGCATTGATATGAGTGAATACATGGAGAAATTTACGGTAAGCAGGCTGATCGGTGCACCTCCCGGATATGTTGGATATGAAGAAGGCGGACAGCTGACGGAAAAAGTCAGAAGGAAACCTTACTCAGTGATCCTGCTAGATGAAATCGAAAAAGCGCATCCGGATATTTACAATATTCTGTTGCAGGTTCTCGACGATGGGCAACTAACCGATGGCCTGGGCCGCAAGGTTGATTTTAAGAACTCCACCATTATCATGACTTCCAACATCGGTGCACGGCAGCTGAAGGATTTCGGAGAAGGAGTAGGGTTTGCCACGCAGTCCAGAACACAGAACAGTGAAGAAAATAATAAAGCGGTTATTGAAAAAGCTCTGAAAAGAACATTCTCACCGGAATTTCTTAACCGTATCGATGACGTGATCGTGTTTAATTCGCTCAGCAGGGAAAATATATTTTCAATCATTGAAATCCTGATGAAAAATGTTGGTAAAAGAATAAGCAATCTGGGCTTTACACTTGAGCTGACGGAAGAAGCGAAAAACTTCATCGCGGAAAAAGGATATGATGTTCAGTTCGGCGCCCGTCCGCTGCACAGGGCCATTCAGAAATACCTGGAAGATCCTTTAGCAGAAGAGATTCTGAATATGAGTATTAAGCAGGGAGACACGATGATCGCTGATCTTAATGAGGATAAGAGCAAAATTCTTTTTACACTGAAAGAACCGTTAAAAGAAAAGACTGAAGTAGAATAAATATCAGGCGGAAATTATTTCTTCCAATGGAGAGTTTCCGAAAAGTCTTCAGGAAAGCACGAAGGCGCATAAGTAAATGTCTTATGCGCCTTCGTATTTAATTTTTGGCCTTTGAGTGAGATGTTCTGTCTGAAACCTTTGCTTCGCGTGAAACTAATCCACTTTTTTTCCGCATTTTTGTTGGATGCCTTTGCAAAATATAATCATTACCATCGATGGCTGGTCCTCCTGCGGAAAAAGCACACTGGCAAAACAACTCGCAAAGATCCTGGGATATATCTACATTGACAGCGGGGCGATGTACCGCGCGATAACCCTCTACTTTCTTCGTAACCATATCGACTGGACTAAACACAGCGCTGTGGAAAAGGCATTAAAAGAAATTTCTATCGAGTTTGTTTACAACGAAAAAAGTAAGGAAAGCGAAACGCATCTTAATGATGAAAACGTCGAGTACGTGATCCGCGACCTTGTTGTGGCAGAAAAAGTAAGTGAAGTAGCCACAATAAAGGAAGTGCGGGCTTTTGCAGTCGGGCAGCAGAAAGCCATGGGTGCCGAGAAAGGTATTGTAATGGATGGAAGGGATATCGGTACCGTAGTGTTTCCGGAGGCGGAATTGAAGATATTCATGACTGCCGGAAATGAAATCCGGGTGGAAAGAAGATTCAAGGAATTATATGTAAAGAATCCCAACATCACGATGGAAGAAATAAAAACCAACCTTGAAATGCGGGATTATATTGATTCGCACCGCGCTATCAGTCCCTTGCGCCAGGCAAAGGATGCACTTGTCCTGGATAACTCCCACATCTCGATCAGGCAACAGCTGGATATAGCTTTGAAATGGGTGAGAGAAAAAATGAGTTGATTTAAAAGGTAAAGAGGGAAATATAAACAATGCTGCAACAGCACGATTGTTATCTATTGGCCGACTCCCGTATCATTTCTGCATAGGTAAGTCCCCTGACCATTGCCTGCACAGTCATAGTGAGGCGTTTGGCCCGGGTAGCGTCTGTTTTAGCGGATAATATCCATTTGCTGAAGTAGCGCTGATGTGCGCCAGGTTGTTTCCTGAACTGTTCCATTGCTTTTGGCTCATCCTTTAAGCATTCTATTAATTCCGGATATATTTCCAGGTCGCGCTCGTCCTCAGCAAGCTGTAGTTGTACAATAGCGCCCTTGTTTTTCCCAATGGCCTTTCTCAGAGCTGGATTGAGTGGAATAATAAAGCTTCCGCCTCCAATGGGCAGCATACTTACTTTTTCAATGGCATAATTATCGATTTTGCCCTTGACGCGATATGATTTTTTACAGCCTGACTTTAATTGCTCGGCAATGCCAAAAGGCACTTCTACATAGCTCCAGCCGGTTTTTTCCCCTTGCTGTCCATATTTCTTTATTAGGGAAGAGAATATTTGCACGGCTATAAAAGTACGAACATTCTTTTTATACAGGTTGCAGTTATACGAATGAACATAGAGTCTGAAAAGCCTTAACACAATAATTTTTAACCTGTGCAGCTATATCCGGACAAAATCTTTTTTACGAATCCTGTGAACCTAAATCTAAAATAGAAAGCCCCGGATTTAGCGGGGCTTTCTATAACTTGAAGTCAGGTTACAATTTATCTCAAAAAAAGCATTTCCCTGTATTTTGGAAGCTGCCAGTACTGATCGGCAACAAGTAATTCGAGCTTATCGACCGAATAACGTATCTGGTCAAAAAATGCTTCTTTAATATCAGTGCCATAAGCAATGGCTTTTTCGCGGGTATCTGTAAGCGCATTTGCTTTTTTCCTTGCCGCGATCATTTTTTCAACACCTTCGCTGATCTTACTGATATGCTCAGAGATTTTAGCAACGATCTGCTTCTGGCTGGAATAAGCCGATTCATCAAGTCCCAGATCTTTGAGGCCCTTGATATTTTCCAGCAATACATTCTGATAGCGGATAGCGCCAGGTAAGATGTGGCTGGTAGCCAGCTCGCCCATTATCCTTGCTTCTATCTGAACTTTCTTGATATATTTTTCAAGCTCTATTTCATGGCGTGCTTCCAGCTCACTGTGCGTGTAAACATTATTGTTTTCAAATAAGTGTCTGGCCTTTTCAGTAACCATTGCATCAAGCGCGTAAGGAGTGGTACGTACATTTTCAAGACCACGTTTTTCTGCTTCCTGGTGCCATTCCTCGCTGTAGCCATCACCTTCAAACAATACTTTTTCACTGCTTACCACATATTCCCGGATCACGTGCATGATCGCAATTTCTTTCTTTTCGCCTTTTTCAATCAGTCCGTCAACATCTTTTTTAAATTGTTTTAGCGTTGCGGCCATGATGGTGTTCAATACGGTCATTGCATTGGCGCAGTTTGCCGCAGATCCTACAGCGCGGAACTCGAATTTATTGCCAGTGAACGCAAAAGGGGATGTACGGTTACGGTCGGTATTGTCCAGTAACAGTTCTGGTATGCTTCTGTGCAGATCGAGCTTAAGGATGGCTTCATCCTGTTCGTCAAACTTGTCTCCAACCCGCTGCTTCAGATCTTCCAGTACTTTGGTAAGATAACCGCCGATGAACACGGAAATGATCGCAGGAGGTGCTTCATTCGCCCCCAGGCGGTGATCATTGCCCGCTGAAGCAATCGATGCCCGCAGAATGTCTGCATAGTCATGAACCGCTTTGATCGTGTTTACGAAGAAGGTAAGGAACATTAAATTGGTCTTTGGCGTTTTGCCGGGAGCCAGTAAATTGATGCCGGTATCGGTTGCCATACTCCAGTTGTTGTGCTTACCACTGCCGTTGATGCCGGCAAATGGTTTTTCATGGAGCAGCACTCTTAACTTGTGTCTTTTGGCCACCCGGTCCATGAGATCCATCAGCAGTGTGTTATGATCCACGGCAATGCTGACTTCTTCAAATATTGGGGCACACTCAAATTGCGCAGGTGCCACCTCATTGTGCCTGGTTCTCAAAGGAATGCCGAGGCGGTATGATTCAGTTTCGAAATCCCTCATGAATGCATATACTCTTTCGGGGATCGAGCCAAAGTAATGGTCTTCCAGTTGTTGTCCCTTGGCAGGAGCATGGCCAAATACTGTTCTGCCGCTGGCCAGCAGGTCCGGGCGGGCATTGAACATGGCTTCATCTATCACGAAATATTCCTGTTCCCATCCCAGGGTAGCTGTTACCTTGCCTACATTCTTATCAAAGTAATTGCATACTTCCACGGCGTTCTTTCCAAAAGACTCCAGTGCCTTTAATAACGGTGCCTTGTAATCAAGTACCTCGCCCGTGTAGGAAACGAAAATTGTAGGGATACAAAGCGTTTTTCCTTCGCCGATGTCCATGATGAACGCCGGTGATGAAGGATCCCACGCGGTGTAGCCGCGTGCTTCGAAAGTAGCACGAAGACCGCCGCTTGGAAAAGAAGAAGCATCGGGTTCCTGTTGTATCAATGTGTCACCGTCAAATTGTTCAATGGGTGTTCCATCACCTTTAAGCGTAAAAAAGGAATCGTGCTTTTCCGCAGAAGAGCCTGTTAGGGGCTGGAACCAATGGGTATAATGCGTTACGCCCTTTAATTCGGCCCATTGACGAAGGCCGGCAGAAATCTGGTTGGCTACTGCCCTGTCGATTTTCTTTCCGCCTTTCACAGACGCCCGAAGGCTTTTATAAGCTTCATCACTTAAAAATTCCCTGGCTACTTTGTGCGTGAAAACATTCTCATTAAAGATTGCGGTAATTTTGGTTGAGCGACCCATCTCCTTGCCGTTGGCCGACGAAGTGAGGTCGTTGATAGCTTTAAAACGTAATGATTCCATTTATAAAATTTTAGGAATTGCAAAATAACTCTTTCTTAAGTCCGATGATAATTTTTAGCGAAATTATTACATATATAGATACCAATTTTTTAAAAAATTAGTATTTTTTAGCTATAAAACAAGTTTTGCTACTCTAAACAGCCAATTATTTCTATATAATAATTTAATTAATGTGAAATATAGCTACGTTATCCGTTGTTTGGAAAAATGCGCCGTATGCGCTTATGATCCAATAAAAAAGGAAGGAGAAGAAAGGGATAGAAAATACTGCGGTATCTTACAATAGCGCCGGAAAAGGGAACCGTGTACCCTATAACCAGGCAAGCCGCCAGCGCAAAAATAAACATACCAGTTTTAAAACCATCTGGTTTAAACCGGTTTTTAACAAAGCTCCGGATAATCAGGCTCCATAAAGCTATTGATTCTATTGAAAATAATATATAAATCGTTTTTCCTGCGGCGCCCGGTAAAGGTGTGAACAGCCCGTTAAGGACTGCATAAGGCAATGCATTCAGGAAGCTTTGTCCATCATCACCTAGAACGGGGAGGAATATCTTTGATCCACCCGTCAGCTGAATAAATTCTTTCTGCCGTTCACTGAGCTGGTGAAACAGGCTGTAAGACGGGTTTATAAAACTCAACAGCAGAAATAAAGCCACGGTTCCAATCATTGCGGTAAAAATAATATACCTCATTCTAAAAGAAGTTCTTTCAGCAGCCCACCAGATTGTCAATGCAGGAATAAGCATTATCAGGATGATCTTCCTGGTGATAAAAATTATTGATAAAGAAATCACCACAGCGGCAAGTTTCCGCAAGTGAAACGGTCGTAAGTATGTTTGTAAACAGTATAATAAAATACCGATACAACAAAAAAGTATTCCCTCTTTATGTATTACAGATGTCCAGAACATCACACTGGGAATAAGAAAAACAAGTATTAAACCAGTCACCCTCTGCTCCGGGTACCTTTCACAAAGCATCCTGTAAAACGCCATCTTTCCATACATCGTCAAAAAACAAAAAAGCATGGTATTAATGTAAATATTATCAAAAGAAAAAAAATTCATGACTACCTGTAGCAATACCGGGCCCTGTAATTGGTAATAGCTCCACCCCAGGTGGCTGCCTACAATGTCCACAGAGAATTTATCGGGAAAAAATTCTTTGATAAAGGCCGGATAATCGTTCAGCAGCTGGTGCTTTAAACCGACACTGTAATGAAACATTTCCCATATATCTCCATGATTGGGGAAAAAATGAAAGGCTATCCATACATGTACGCACCCGGCGAGACCGTATAAAGCAAACAGCCCGGCCATAAGCCGCGGCGGCAATCCGCTTTTAATAAAAAATCCTGATCTTGTAATAATAACGCTAAGCGCTAACGTATATAAAAGGAAGAGCAGTACAGGCATCAGCGGTTCATTTTATTAACCGATCCTTTTAATGCCGGCCTGTCACCCGCATAGCTGCTGATCTTATTGAAATAGATTGCATAGATCTTTTCCTGGGCAAATTGGGACACTGCCAGTTTCCGGGCTTCACGGCCCATCCTCATGCGCTCTGCGGGAGAAAGGTGGTAAAATTCTTCCATCGCAATTGCCAGTCCTTCGCCGTCTTTCTCAGGGCAGAGAAATCCATTGATACCATGCACTACCACCTCCCGGCATCCGGCGGTATCCGCGGCAATCAGCGGCCTGCACATGCTGGCGCCTTCCAGAAGGCTAAGCGGAAGACCCTCCCTATAGGAAGGAAGCACGATGCAATCCGCCTTTTCAATCAACGGCTTTACATTATCGGTGCTTCCAAGGTAAGTGATCAGGCCGCTCTCTACCCAATTAAAAAAAGTTTTATGAGGTATGGAAGAGGGATTTTTGTAATCGTAAATGCCGACGAGCTGACATTCTACGGCATATCCTTTTTGTTTTAATATCCTTGCCGCGTTTACATATTCCGCAATGCCTTTTTCTTTAATAATTCTTCCTATGAGTAAAAAAGTTAGTGTGGACCTGATCTGGTAGGGATCGTCACAGTGAAAAGCATGCGTGTCCACTCCTTCACCCGGAAGCATGAATGTTTTATGCTTGTTTATTATCTTGTTGGAAATAAAATAATCCCGGTCGTCATTATTCAGGAACCATACTTCGTTGGCCTTCTTTAATGAGAATCTGTACATCGCGCTGACCACTTTCAGCACCCAGGTATCGTTCAAAAAAGTATATCCCAGACCGGTGATCACGCTGATCGAAGGACAACCTGCTCTGGCGGCTGCCAGCGCTCCATAAATATTTGCCTTGATAGTGTAATGAAAAATCAGCCAGGGTTTAATACTGATGTAATGTCTGCGCAGTTCATTATAAAGTTTTAAGTCATTGAACAATGAAAAACTGACCGCCCGTAAGTGTTTCAGTGGAATGAAGATCAGCCCCTGTTCGTCTGTCAGGAACCCGGTGTACCTGTCTTCTGGTGCCAGCACGTAAATAGTATACCCTCTTTTGATCAGTTGCCGGATCAGGTTGATCCTGAATTTATAGATTCCCCAGGAGGTATTGCAGGTAAAGACTATTTTTTTTGGGTGATCCATAGTACGAAAGTAAAAGGTAAAACTATAAATGTAAAATTCCTCTGACCTCAGTTCGGTATATTTGCAAATCATTTAATACCTCCCATTTTAATTTATATGGAAGTAACAGTTCAGACGGCAGCGCAGCTAAGGATCACGGCGGAAGAATTCGAGCTGATAAAACAAAAACTCAACAGAACCCCCAACTTCAATGAGCTATGTGCCTTCAGTGGCATGTGGAGCGAACATTGCAGCTATAAGAATTCAATAAAATGGCTTAAGACGCTTCCCAGGGATGGTAAACGAATGCTGGTGAAAGCCGGCGACGAAAACGCGGGCCTGATGGACATTGGCGATGGATATGGGGTGGTTTTTAAAATAGAGTCACACAATCATCCCTCTGCCATCGAACCGTTTCAGGGAGCAGCAACGGGAGTTGGTGGCATCCACAGGGATATTTTTACAATGGGTGCCAGGCCGATAGCCTCGCTGAATTCACTGCGTTTCGGCAGCCTTGATGAAGCAAAAACCCGCCACCTGCTTGCAGGGGTAGTACACGGCATTGGTCATTACGGCAACTGTTTCGGGGTGCCTACCGTGGGTGGAGAAATTTACTTTGAGGATTGTTATCATACCAACCCGCTGGTCAATGCGATGAGCGTGGGCATATTAAAAGAAGGGGAAACAGTTTCGGCTACAGCAAAAGGCGTTGGCAACCCTGTTTTTTTTGTAGGCAGCGCCACTGGCAAGGATGGCATAGGCGGCGCCTCCTTTGCTTCTGCAGAAATCACCGAAGAAAGTACCGGCGAACTGCCCGCAGTTCAGGTAGGAGACCCCTTCCAGGAAAAAAAGCTGCTGGAAGCCTGCCTTGAAGTATTACAGACAGGCGTGGTAGTAGGCATGCAGGATATGGGGGCAGCAGGGATTATATGTTCCACGGCGGAAATGAGCGCTAAGGGAGAAGTGGGAATGAGGATAGATCTTGATAAGGTGCCAACACGTCAAAAGAACATGAAAACCTGGGAACTGCTGTTAAGCGAGAGCCAGGAACGCATGCTGATGGTGGTGAAGAAAGGCGAAGAAGAAAAAGTGAAACAGATATTTGAAAAATGGGACCTTCCCTGCTCGGAAATAGGAGAGGTAACCGGCGATGGCCTGCTTAAATTTTACATGCATGGAACGCTGGAAGCAGAATTGCCAGCGTATGAACTGGTACTCGGTGGCGGCGCTCCCCAGTATGACAGGGAGTATAATGAACCGGCCTACCTAAAGAAAAACCGGGCCTTTGATCCTGCGACAATTGACGTGCCGGACAATTTAAAAAAGGTAGCGGAGCAATTGATCTCCATTCCTAATATCGCCTCCAAGCGCTGGATCTACTCGCAATACGACAGCATGGTGGGAACAGGGAATGCCTCAACCAACGATCCAAGTGACGCTGTAATAGTAGTGGCGAAGCCGACCGGAAAAGGTCTTGCACTGACCACAGACTGCAATAGCCGGTATGTATTTGCAGATCCTTACAAAGGAGCCATGATCGCTGTTAGTGAGGCCGCAAGGAACATCGTGTGCAGCGGTGGCGAACCTTTGGGAATAACCAATTGCCTCAACTTCGGTAACCCTTATGATCCTGAAGTATATTTTCAGTTTGTGCAGGCCATTAAAGGCATGGGCGAAGCCTGCCGGAAATTTGAAACCCCTGTTACAGGAGGGAACGTAAGTTTTTATAACCAGAACCCTGATGGTGCAGTTTATCCTACGCCAACAATCGGAATGGTGGGATTGCTGGAAGATTTCAATGAAAAAATGACCATGAGTTTCCGCGGGGAAGGAGATGTTATTTTTCTGGTTGGAAAAAGCAGCGGAGACATCAATTCATCAGAATATTTGCAAAAGATACAAGGCATTATGTATAGCCCGGCGCCTGATTTCAATATTGATGTTGAATTTGAATTGCACCAAAAAATCAGCGGCCTTATAAAAAACAGGCTTATCGTTTCTGCGCACGATGTGAGTGAAGGAGGATTGTTCGTCACATTGGTGGAAGCGTCTTTTAATTACAATCTCGGGTTTGACGTAATGGCTTCAGATTATAATATTAGAAAAGACGGATTCTGGTTTGGTGAATCCCAGAGCAGGGTAGTGGTTAGTGTAAAAGAAGATAAGGTTCCGGCATTTAAAGAATTCCTCAGCAGCCATCCTTTCGAAGAACTAGGCATAGTAACAACAGGATCTGTTGAAGTAGACGGCCAGGACTGGGGCGGCATTGCCGCATGGAAACATTCTTACAACACCGCAATTGAAAAGTTACTCGGAGTAAATGCAAACAATTAACGACGCCATAGTTGTAACGGGAGCGGCTGGCTTCATCGGTAGTTGCCTCGTTGGTTATCTCAATGACAAGGGATACAATAATTTAATTATTGTTGACGATTTCAGCAGGGCTGACAAGGTAATTAATTTAGAGAATAAAATATTTTCGCATAAGGTTAACCGCAATGAGTTTTTCTCATGGCTCAAAGTAAATGCGGAAGTGAATATTAAATTCATATTTCATCTTGGCGCACGTACAGATACTACTGAATTTGATTATGAAGTGCACCGCAAGCTCAATTATGAATATTCTATTGACGTCTGGAATTATTGTGTTGACAATGAAATTCCGCTGGTTTACGCATCATCTGCAGCAACATACGGCGCCGGGGAGCTGGGGTATGAAGACGATCATGGAATAATCTCCCGCTTAAAACCATTGAACCCATATGGGATATCAAAAAATGAATTTGATAAATGGGTGCTGCAGCAGGAAAATCATCCTCCGTTCTGGGCAGGATTGAAATTCTTTAACGTCTATGGACCTTTTGAATATCATAAAGGCCGGATGGCCAGTGTGATCTGGCATGCATATAACCAGATCAGGTCGAACGGGGAAGTGAAATTGTTCCGGTCACATCGTCCTGATTTTAAAGATGGAGAACAGCTGCGTGATTTTATTTATGTAAAGGATATACTGAATGTGTGCCATTGGCTGATGCAGGCGCGACCCGGATCAGCGATCTATAATCTGGGAACCGGTCGGGCGAGAACTTTCACCGACCTGGTCCGGGCCACCTTTTCCGCCCTTAATCTCGAACCGAATATCAGATTTATTGACATGCCTGGCGACATCCGTGAAAAATATCAGTATTTTACGGAAGCGAATATGAACAAACTTCGCAGTGCGGGTTATCACAATGAATTTTATTCACTGGAGGATGGCGTGAGCGATTATGTTCAATATTTAACCATACTAAGACCTTTCGAAAGAAGTAATTATGAAAAATAAGATTGCCATAATTGGCGGAGGCAACCTGGGTACCGCAATAGCCGAAGGATTGGTGGTGAGCGGGTTTTCACAGCCTGCGGATATTATCATAACCAAGCGGAATACTGCCACTTTAAAAGGGTTACAGGAAAAAGGCGTGCGCATTTCCAGTAATAACAATGAAGCCGTCAAAAAATCAGGTATTATTATTCTCGCAGTAAAACCGTTTCAGGTGAAAGAGGTTATCCAGTCAATACAGGACGACCTTAAGGAAGATCATATACTGGTTTCGGTGATCACGGGGGTGATGATAGCGGATATGGAAGAAGTAATTAAGAAAAAAATTCCTTTTTTCCGGGCAATGCCCAATACTGCCATCGCCATCCGCCAGAGTATTACCTGCCTAAGCCATAAAAATGCTTCCCAAGTACAGATTAAACATATTAACGATCTGTTTTCCACTCTGGGAAAAGTAGTGACCATAGAAGAAAAGCTGATGGATGCCGCCACAGTACTGGGTGCATGCGGCACCGCCTTTGCCATGCGCTACATCAGGGCAAATATCCAGGGAGGTATTGAAATTGGGTTTGATGCGCTCACGGCTAGTCTTATCGCCGCTCAAACTGTTAAAGGCGCGGCGCAGCTGCTGCTGGAAAGAGGTTCGCATCCGGAATATGAAATTGATAAAGTGACTACCCCGAAAGGCTGTACCATCGCGGGACTCAACGAGATGGAGCATCGTGGCTTCAGTTCTGCTTTAATCAAAGGTATTGTTGCCAGCCATGATAAGATACTGAAACCCTGACAAACGCTTTTTCGTTACAGAAAATCGGCGTAGTTTTGTATGACCTTCAGGATCGCATCCATCCTATCATTAAGGGTAACTCCTTAGGTCGATCTAAATCATTTTCACACATGGCCAAGTACATATTTGTAACGGGTGGGGTCACCTCCTCCCTGGGTAAAGGAATTATTGCAGCATCTCTTGCCAAGCTTTTACAGGCAAGAGGCATGAAGGTAACCATCCAGAAATTCGATCCGTACATAAACGTTGATCCGGGCACACTCAATCCTTACGAACACGGAGAATGTTTTGTGACTGAAGATGGCGCTGAAACCGATCTCGATCTGGGACATTACGAACGCTACCTGAATATATTTACCACTCAGGCTAATAACGTTACAACAGGGCGCATATACCAGACCGTTATAAACAAGGAACGTGATGGGGCCTACCTCGGAAAAACCGTACAGGTGGTACCGCATATCACCGATGAGATCAAGCGGAGAATGTTATTGCTGGGACAGCATAAAGATAACTACGACATTATTATCACAGAATTGGGAGGCACCGTGGGAGATATAGAGAGCCTGCCGTTTATTGAAGCGCTGCGCCAGCTGCAGTGGGAGCTTCCGGAAGAAGATACCGTAGTGGTGCACCTTACCCTGATCCCTTATTTGAGAGCCGCAAAAGAATTAAAAACAAAACCCACACAGCACAGCGTAAAAATGCTGAGCCAGGAAGGCGTTCATCCGGATATTATTGTTTGCCGGACAGAAGAATCACTGTCTATTGACATTAGAAGAAAGATTGCGCTGTTCTGCAATGTAAAACAGGAAGCGGTCATCGAGGCGGCTGATGCATCTTCTATTTACGAAGTACCCCTTGCAATGATGCGCGAGAAGCTGGACGTCATCTGCATGAAAAAATTAAATATCACACAATACCGCGAGCCCGAACTCGTCAAATGGAAAGAATTTCTCGATAAATTAAAATACCCGAAAAGTAAAGTCACCATTGGCCTGATTGGAAAATACATAGAACTGCAGGATGCCTATAAATCCATACTCGAATCTTTTGTACATGCCGGCGCGATGAACGAATGCAAGGTACAGGTGGTAAATGTGCACAGTGAGTTTATCACAGAAGAAAATGTTGCCGAAAAGATCGGACATCTTGACGGGCTGCTGGTTGCTCCTGGATTCGGACACAGAGGGGTGGAAGGAAAAATTCTGGCAGTAAAATATTCGAGAGAACATAAATTGCCATTTTTGGGTATATGCCTCGGCATGCAGATGGCGGTAATTGAATTTGCTAAGAACGTATTGGGTATGCCTGATGCGCATTCTACGGAAATGAATCCCAACACTTCAGAGCCTGTGATCGACCTGATGGAGGATCAGAAAAAAGTAACCGCTAAAGGCGGCACCATGCGTCTGGGATCATATCCCTGTGAGTTAAAGGACGGCTCACTGGCAAAAGAAATATACGGCGGCGCTGATCTGATCAACGAAAGACACCGCCACCGCTGGGAGTTTAACAACAGGTACCTCGAACGCTTTGAGGCTGCCGGGCTCATGGCCAGCGGAAAGAATCCCGAAAGCAACCTTGTGGAAATCGTAGAGTTGCCCTCCCATCCTTTCTTTATTGGGGTGCAATACCATCCGGAATTAAAGAGTACAGTGGAAAGTCCCCAACCTGTATTCGTTCACTTCATTAAAGCGGCCAAACATTATTCCGACATCAAAAATGCAGTGAAAAATCCTTCATTGCAGGGAGAGATGCTATAAAGGAGGCATGAACCCCTATCTTTGCACTCCTTAAAAATTATCATATAATGGGTAGTATGGATCGAAATACGGTCATAGGTTTTATTCTGTTAGCCGTATTATTATTTTTCTATTTGTTTCTTTCTACCAAAAGCAGCCAGGAACTTCAAAAACAAAAACAGCACGACCTCGATTCAATCGCAATTGTAAAAAGGGCCCAGGATTCGGCCCGGATGGCAAAGGATACCACAACTTTTGCAAAAGACAGCCTGGGTAGTCGCCCCGTACCGGTAACGGAACAGTTTCTTGTTGTCGAGAACGAAGTGCTTAAGATAAGTTTTACAAACAAAGGCGGCCAGCCGGATAAAGTGGAATTGAAAAATTACAGGTCTAAGGACAGCAGCTTCGTGACACTTTCAGGAACCGGCTTCGACAAGATATCATATTCTATTAATACCGGCCAGGGACAGGCAGCCCAGATCGGTGAAACATTTTTCAGCACCGGCGCCGTTACAAAAAATGCCGACAATAGCCAGACCGTTATTTTCCAGCTTCCTGTAACAGGAGGAACCATCATTCATCAGTTTATTATCAAGCCCAATAATTACCTGGTAGACTGGAACATTCAGATGAACGGTGCCGACAAATTACTTACCCAGGGCGCATTCAATATGACCTGGCAATCGCAGCCCGTGCAGCATGAAAAAGATATTCTTGATGAGCGCCAGCATACTAACATATGTTTCCTGGAAGACAACAGTTTTGATTATATTCTCACTAAAACATCAAAGCATTTTGATAAACCCGTGCAGTGGGTTAGTGTAGCGCAGAAATTTTTCAACGTCACGCTGATCTCTAAAAATCCTTTTACATCAGGCGATGTCAGCTGGGTAAAGGAAACATCTGATACTTCCAAAGATATTGCCCGCACTACGGCCACCCTTCAGTCGAAATTACCGCTGGGAGCACTGGCCAGCGTGCCACTCCAATTGTATTACGGTCCTAATGATTATAAAATATTAAATCATCAGGCCACTGACATGGACAAGATCGTAAATCTCGGACGTGACTTTTATGCTTTTGTAAGGCCGATCAATAAATACATTGTGATGCCGGTTTTCAACCTGCTGAACAGTTATGTTGCGAGTCTGGGTATTGTTATTCTTCTGCTTACTTTATTTATCCGTTTACTTACCTCTCCGCTGGTATATACGAGTTACCTCAGCGGTGCTAAAATGAAAGCATTAAGGCCCGAGATAGATAAAATGAAAGAGCGCCTGGGCAACGACCAGCAAAAGGTAGGTGTGGAGCAAATGAAATTATTCAGGGAAGCCGGTGTGAACCCGCTTGGGGGTTGCATCCCTGCCTTGCTGCAGATCCCGATATTTTTTGCTTTGTACAGCTTCTTTAATTCCAACATATCGCTCCGGGGTGAAAACTTTTTGTGGGCGAAGGATCTTTCCAGTTATGATGTGATCGTTCAGTTTCCCATCCACGTATGGGGCCTGGGAGACCATCTGAGTCTTTTCACCCTGCTTGCTGCAGGTACCAGCTTTCTTATTTCCTTGTACAACATGAACATGACGCCGGACCAGAACAATCCTGCGTTAAAATACATGCCGTATATTTTTCCTTTTATCCTGTTATTCATCTTCAATAGGCTCCCCTCGGCGCTGACCTGGTACTATACGGTGTCTAATGTGATCACACTTATACTGCAATTCATCATACAGAATTATATTATCGATCATAGCAAGATCCTGTCAAAGATTGAAGAAAACAGGAAAAAACCCAAAGTGAAACCTAAATGGCAGGATCGTTTCGAACAAATGCAGGAGACGCAGAAAAAGCTTCAGGATACGAAGAATAAACCTTCCCAGAAGAAGTAGTTATTGCTTTTACCTGGTGACGCTATATAAAAGTTGACGTACAACCGTTGCAAGTTAGCGTACAACGGATATATCAGTTTGCCCGTCTTTATATTATCTTACACAACAATATGAAGAACACGTTTGCCCTAACCGCAATGCTCTCTTTATCCGCGCTCATAGTAACGGCCCAGAAAAAAATCTCTGAGCTCACACTTGTTTACGACACCAAAGTTACTACCGGTAATACGGAACCGAGAATGGCAGACGCGTTCGACGGTGCCACTACCACAATATATCTCAAAGGAAATTTGAGCCGCTCGGAAATGGTGAGCGCGCTATTCTCTTCCACCACTATTCATGACTCGAAAGCCGGAACTGCCGTGGTATTGCGAGAAGTAAGCGGGCAGAAATTACTGATCAGGATGAGCGATAGCGACTGGCAGAAAAAGAACGAGCGGTACGAAGGAATAACTTTTAAAAATACGGGGGAAAAAAAGGATGTCGCCGGGTACAAATGCATCAAGGCAGAAGCTACTATGAACGACGGATCCTCATTTTATGTTTATTATACATTGGACATTGTTCCTGAAAACAAGGAATATGACTATCATTTCAGGAACCTTAACGGGCTCCCCCTGGAGTATGAACTTACCCAGAAAAAACTAACGATCAGGTACACTATTTCTAAAATAAACATGAACCCTGTGCCTGCGTCTAAGTTTGATATACCTGTGGGTGGTTACAGAGAAATGACGTATGACGAAAGCAAGAAAATGTGAATGGAAAAATAATTATTTCTTCAGCCTGATTTTCAGGTCAAGTACGTTCAGATTTGACCTGTATGCGATTTTAGACCCGGAAACGATCCTGTAAGAAGAAGGCAGCACATAAATACAATTGCCTTTCTGGTAAGTAACAACAGACTTGTAAAGAATGGAATTCTGATCATTCATCCTGATAAATCCCTGACTGCCTGCATAATCGGACCGGGACTTCAGTATAAATGTACCTGTAGAACGAAGAGGAGTAAAAACAGGAATTGGGAATGCAGTTCTCTTTTTACCTCCTCCACTGCTGGCCAGGGCAATCACGACTACACCTATCATTGTAGCAAAAATTAGTGATCTTTTAAGCATGTGGTTTAGATTTAGAGTAAAGATTTCTGCATATTCAACACAAATATACTAAATTTTTTATGATATTTTTAACCTTAACCCTAAAAAGGCATAAGATCCTTTGCTAGGGTTGCTATCTAATAAACGCTTTATTTTGATTATCAGTTGCCTGAGAATAAAAAAAACTGCTTTTGCCGCCTGAAATAATTTTTTAAATGCATTTGATGGCTTAGATTACGTAAACCTTCATTAATCACATGAGAGATAATCCCTTTGGTGAAGACAAAGAAGAGATAAAAGAACTGTTAAAGCAGTTTCAGAACCTCAGATCTGGCCGCGGCCATACGTTTCTCGATGAAGACGCTTTCGAAAAAATCATAGACTATTTTGATGATCTGGAAGACCTTGCCCAGGCTATAGAAGCCGTTGAAATGGGCCTTGAGCAGTTTCCCTATTCCGCTATGCTGCATATCAAAAAGGCCGACCTGATGATCGCCACAAGGCGATACCATGAGGCCCTGGAGGTGCTGAGCCATGCAGAACTGCTCGACAGTAACGACATCAACCTGTATATTTTAAAAACGGATGCCTACCTGGCCCTCGACCAGCAGGAAAAAGCTGTTGAACTGCTTGAAAACGCCCTTGGCCTCTTTGAGGGTCAGGAGAAAATTGAGATGCTTTTCGAACTGGCGGACGTATACGACGATTATGAAGAATTTGACAAGATATTCGATTGCCTTAAGCTGATCCTTGAACAGGATCCTACCAATGAAGAGGCCTTATACAAAATTTGCTTCTGGACGGATTTTACAGGCCGTAATGAAGAAAGCATTAAGCTGCACCAGCTAATCATAGATGAATATCCCTACAGCGAACTTGCCTGGTTTAACCTTGGCGCTGCCTTTCAGGGCATTAAACTATATGAAAAATCAATCGATGCCTACAAGTATGCTGTGGCCATTGATGAGAAATTCGATTACGCGTACCGCAATATGGGAGATGCCTACATCAGGCTCAGAAAATATAAAGATGGAATAGAAGCACTCGAAAGGGTGCTCGAACTGTCCAGGCCCGAGGATGTGATCTATGAAGCCATTGGGCATTGTTACGACAGGCTTAAAAATTATGCCCAGGCAAGGTTTTATTACAGAAAGGCGTCTCACCTGAATCAGGAAGACAGCAAGCTGTTTTACAAAATTGCCTGCACTTACATCAATGAGGGACATTGGCTGACCGGGTCCAGGCAATTGCAAACTGCTTTGCAGATGCACCGCCTGCAACCCGAATACAATTTAGCGATGGGAGAGTGCAAAATGCAGTTGGGCGAATACAAGGAAGCCATCCAGTATTTTTCTAATGTTGTTGCACAGCGGCCAAAAAATATATCCAGCTGGGAAGCATTGATAAGATGTTTGTACACCGGTGGATATTTTGGAGAAGCGCTCGACCAGGTTGCAGCGGCAATGAAACATACTGATAACAAACCGATATTTGGATTTTACCTGAGCGCGATTTATTTCGCCATGGGTAAAGCGAAAGAAGCATTACTACAACTGGAAAAAGCAATGGATAAATCGCCCAGGCTGCTGAAAAAACTAATAGACCTCAATCCCGCCATACTTCAGCACCAGCAGGTTGTTGATCTTGTTGCGAGGTATAAAAAGAACAGATCAATATAGTTCCCTATTTTTGCGGCTGCAAAATTGACCAAGAAAAAATCAGTAATGAACTTTAACCTTCTGCAGATACCCGAAAGAAATCTTAAGCCCCGCAAGCATGGAATAACAATGGTAATGGATAAAGGGCTCAGCATCACTGAAGTTCATCATTTCATGAGCGTGGCGAGCCCTCATGTGGACATAGTAAAGCTCGGCTTTGGCACTTCGTTCGTTACTCCTAAACTGCGCGAAAAAATAGAAGCATATAAATCTTATGATATTCCCGTTTACTTCGGTGGAACATTATTCGAGGCTTTTCTGATACGCAACCAGTTTGAAGACTACATAAGTGTTTGCAAGGATTTTGGGATCGATTACATGGAGGTGAGCGATGGTTCGATTGACATTCCGCACGCTGAAAAATGCGGGTACATTGAAAAACTAACCAAATACGGCACTATATTAAGTGAAGTAGGCAGTAAAGACGCCGCGCATATCATTCCCCCTTATAAGTGGATAGAGCTAATGCGGTCGGAGCTGAGCGCTGGCTCCACTTATGTGATCGCAGAAGCACGTGAATCCGGAAATGTAGGCATTTACCGCGGCAGCGGTGAAGTAAGAGAAGGACTGGTACAGGAAATTCTTACGCAGATCCCTGAAGAAAAAATTATCTGGGAGGCTCCTCAAAAAGCGCAGCAGCTATACTTTATCGAGCTTATCGGTGCTAATGTTAACCTTGGCAACATCGCTCCCAATGAAGTGATCCCCCTGGAAACCATGCGCCTTGGGCTGCGAGGCGATACCTTTCACCTGTTTCTTGACAAAGAAATCATTTTGTGAGAAGTTTCGGACTGATCGGTTTTCCACTGATCCATTCATTTTCGCAGAAATTTTTCACTGAAAAATTCAAAAGAGAAGGAATTTTGGATTGCGTGTATGAGAAATTTCCCATTCCGATTATTGATGAACTTCCCGCTTTGCTTAAAGCCCACTCCGATCTGCATGGACTGAACGTTACCATTCCCTATAAAGAAAAAGTAATCGCTTACCTGGATAATGCCAGCGAAGTAGTAAGGCAGACAGGTGCCTGTAATTGCATCCGTATTAAAGAAGGGAGATTGTCAGGATTTAATACTGACACAATTGGCTTTGAGATCTCTCTTAAAACAAAGTTATTACCGCATCATAAAAAAGCATTGATCCTTGGAAAAGGTGGAGCAGCAAAAGCTGTGGCATATACTTTGTCAAAAATCGGGATTGAATTTTTATATGTTGTAAGGAGAGAAAGCCATGATATTGGTACAATTTTATATAATCAGGTTAATGAGCGGATCATGCGCTCTCACCAGCTGATTATCAATACGACACCCATCGGAACATTTCCGGATGTTGACGCTGCTCCGCAAATTTTATATCAATACATTACCGCGGACCATTATTTGTATGATCTTGTATATAATCCTCCTGAAACGCTGTTCCTTAAATTAGCCGGAGAGCAGGGCGCTATTATTCAGAATGGCTCGGAAATGCTTGTGATCCAGGCAGAAGAAAGCTGGAAAATATGGAATCAGTAATGAGCAAATTTTGTTTTTACCGCTTCAGGTACCGCCATCACTTTTCTTTTTTCATAATCAAAGCAAACCATTCCTGTTTTTGCGAGGGCGACATCAACCGCTTTGCCATTTACCTCCTTTTGCAGCTTATAAACAATATCGAACGTAGAGCGGGATAATTCAGTAATGGCGACCTGTACAGTAAGATCGTCTCCATAGAATAATTCATTTTTAAAAATAATGGCCACATCGCCCATAATCAATGCTGCGCCGCCCAAGTCTTTTTCTGTATAATTATTCCAGAAGAGAAATGCCACTCTTGCTTCATGAACCAGCGATAGAATAGAGTCGTTGCCCACATGACCGCCATAATTAAGGTCGGTGATCCGTACAGGGATCTTTATGGAAAAAGAAAATACCGGTGGTAGCTCAATTGCAATTCGTGCCATAAATAAATTATTCCTGGATCATGCCCTTCATCACAAAAATATCGAAGAAATTGCTGGTAGAAGGAATAAATGAATTTTCATTTAGTAATTTATCCCGCCAGGACTTGAATTTTTCTTTCCATAGTATTCCGTCATAGTCGGTATCATCAGCAGAAAGGTCACCATTCAGATAGCTCAGGCATTTAAGAAATTTATTGGATATTTTAGTTTGAGACCCGTTGGGACAGGTTATAATAATATATGGATCATTGGGTTTGCTGAGCAGTTTAACGTCCATGATAATATTTCCGCCGGCATCCCGTATAGATGGCGCCGAGATATTAACTGGCTGATCTGCCTTAACCGTTTGCAGATTGGAAAAATAAACCTGGTTGATATTTTCCTGTGGTTCCGGTTGGGATGCAGTCACAAAAACAGCTCTATGCGCATATATCGAAGGCCTTGATGCAGCAATCTTTTCCATAACCCGGTTTACTGGCTTTACCCTTATTTCTGCAGCGGGAGAGGGGGCAGGTAAAACGCCTGATCCTTCGGTTTTTATAGCTGCACTATATTTATTGTTAGCAGTTATAGCTGACAGTTTAGTTGTTTTAACGCCGGGAAACAAATTCATGGCTGCGAAGGTAACCAATGCAGCCAGCATAGCGGCAATGGCCAGGCGCTTATACAGTAATGGTATTACCCGGACCGGACGTGCATATATTTTTTCAGTATGCAGGAAGGAGTCTATTTCTGTCCACAATTCTGTAGGAGGATCAATAACAGCTTTTTCAATGGAGGCAGACATTACCGCATCGGTGGAAATAAATTCGTCATCCAGTATAGCAGATATCCGGTTCCAGGCAGATGCAGGGGGAACTGTTTCATACTGTAATAATTTATTTTTAAATGAACCTGGCATTGATTATCGCGTAAATGATTTTTTCGTATCGCTTAAATACTGAGAAACTTTTTTCTGCAGTATAGCCCTGGCCCTTGCCAGCTGTGATTTACTTGTTCCCTCACTGATGCCCAGTTTTTCGCCAATCTCCCTGTGTGAATAACCTTCTATCACATACAGGTTAAATACTGTTCTGTAGCCGGGTGAAAGTTTTTGGATCAGGTTGATGATATCTCTTTCAGCAAGATTATCCAGGGCAGAATTATCGGTATCTTCTATCGTACCCTCTTCCCGGTCGGTGACTGTGGCGATCTGAACGGATTTTTTTCTGAAGTGTTCGATGGAAGAATTTACAAAAACCCTTCTTATCCATCCTTCAAAAGAACCTTCCGCCCTGAAACGGTGCAGATTTCTATAGACCTTTATAAATCCCTCCTGCAACAGATCACGCGCATCGTCGGCATTATTGGAATATCGGAGGCATACCGCATACATCTTGCCTGCAAACCTGTTATACAGTTCTTCCTGCATCAGCCGGTCGCCACGGATACATCCACTGATTAAGTCGGTTTCTGAAACGGTATGGTTGCCTGTGCTGTACAAATTTTAATAGTGGGGGAAATTAATCATTTAGGTTGTAAGCTGCTGCTGCTGCAAAAATAAAACCAGCTTATCTGCCGCTTTTCTGCGGTGGCTGACGGAATTCTTCTCTTCCATGGTCATTTCTGCGAAGCTTTTTTCACTACCTAAGGGAGAAAATACCGCATCGTATCCAAAGCCTGAAGCGCCTTTTCTTTCTCTTAAAATGGTTCCTTCACAAATTCCTTCAAATAAATACTCCTTACCTTCCCAGATCAGTGAAATGACCGTTCTGAACCTGGCGGCTCTATGATCTTTCCCCCGGAGGCCATCAAGAAGTTTGTCAATGTTTTCTTCCTGGGATCTTCCAGTGCCTGCATATCTTGCGGATCTGACGCCCGGCTCTCCGTTCAGCGCATCCACCTCCAGGCCGGTATCTTCACTGAAGCAACTCATGGCCGTCAGTGTAAAGATGGCCGATGATTTTTCGGATGCATTTGCCAGAAGGGTGTTGTGGGGTTCTGCAATGTCAATGTTTATTCCGGCTTCTTTCAATCCGGTTACTTCTACTAAATGACCCACGGCCAACCTGATCTCATTGATCTTGTGCGTATTATTAGTGGCAAAAAGCAATCTGGTCATAAGTCTATTCTGAATAAGGTCCTTAGACAGGTCCACAGCCTGGTCTTTAATAATTTTGAATCTTCCGATTCTTTTATCAATTCTTCCAGGTCGGGGGCGTTTAGAAAAGAGCTGTTGTTTAATCGGCCGAGACTTAACAAAGGCGTGTTTGTCCCAGGAACATCTACTCCGAAAGCAATTATTTTTTGTGGCTGCAGCCTATGTATTACCTGCTTTAGTGTAGAACCGCCGGCCATGTTCACGATAGCCACGTCTCCGGTGTTTATTTTGCAGGCAAGCAGCATCCGGTTGAGCACGGAGAGCTGTTCTTCGGGCAGGAACGTATGATTAAGGGTATTTATCAGTATCGTGATGTTCTTTGCATTGCCACCAAGGTATTTGAAAAAAGGCTGGAAGTCTTCCACTTCTATGAGCAAGTGCCCATAAAGATTTTCCATCATTGTGGTATTTAAAACGATGTTATTCAGAGGGCTATCCATTAAAAACTAACATTTGTTTGTAAAAGTTATCCGCTTTTTTTGCAGCCCCGAAGTTTGTTTGTTTCTTTGTAACTACAAAATTGAAAACAATGATAGCTTCTCAGAGTATCCCGGTTACCAGGGTGGAACACAGCAAACTTCATGATATTCCGATGGAAAATATTCCTTTTGGAAAATATTTTTCTGACCACATGCTGGAAGCGGATTATGAAAACGGGGAATGGAAAAATGTGGAGATCAAACCTTACCAGCCATTGCTGCTGAGTCCTTCTGTTGCGGTGCTGCACTACGGGCAGGCGATATTTGAGGGTATTAAGGCTTATAAGGATAAAAACGGGGAAGCTTTTATTTTTCGTCCCGGGGATAATTACAGGCGTTTTAATATTTCAGCGGAGCGTATGGAAATGCCGGCGGTTCCGGAAGAGATTTTTATGGAAGGAATGCGCCAGCTTGTTGCTATGGACAGCAGCTGGATCCCTGCAAAAGAGGACCATTCGCTGTACATCCGTCCCTTTATGTTCTCTACGGATGAAGTGATCGGTGTCAAACCAAGCGATACCTATAAATTCATGATCATACTGAGCCCCACGGGACCCTACTACAGTGCGCCAATGCGTATTTACGTGGAGGAGCATTACACCCGCGCGGCTCCAGGTGGTGTGGGCTATGCTAAGGCAGCGGGCAATTACGGCAGCAGCATGCTGCCCACCTCGGAGGCAAAAAGAAAAGGATATGATCAGGTATTGTGGACCGATGCCAGGGAGCACAGGTTTGTGGAAGAGATCGGTACGATGAACGTTTTCTTTGTCATAAATGGAAAGGCAGTTACCCCCGACCTGAGCACAGGAACTATTCTTTCCGGAGTGACACGCGACAGCGCTATAACGATCATAAAAGAAATGGGACTAAAGGTGGAGGAGAAAAGAGTGGACATGGAAGAAGTACTGCAGGCATACGAAGCTGGTGAACTTACTGAAATTTTCGGTACGGGAACTGCCGCAACCATATCTTTGATCAGGGAAATGAAATACAGGGACACTGTGATGACCTTTAATGAGGACAAATGGAAGGTTGCTCCTGAAATGAAGAGACGGCTCGATGCAATTAAGACAGGAGATGCGGAAGATAAGTTTGGCTGGAGGTATAAGATCTAACCATCACTTAATATTTATTTTGTTTTGTGGATGGTGAATTTTACCTTTGCCGTCCGAAAATTTAAATGGTCAAGAATGCCTACAATTCAGCAACTGGTTAGAAAAGGAAGAGAGATTATCAAGGCTAAAAGTAAGTCCCGGGCACTTGATAGCTGCCCTTTCCGTCGTGGTGTTTGCACCCGCGTTTATACTACAACTCCAAAAAAACCAAACTCTGCGTTGCGCAAGGTTGCAAAGGTGAGGTTGACCAACAAGATCGAGGTGATTGCCTACATTCCTGGTGAAGGTCACAATCTTCAGGAGCACTCTATCGTGTTGGTGAGGGGAGGGCGTGTTAAGGATTTGCCGGGAGTACGGTATCATATTGTCCGCGGAAGTCTGGATACCGCAGGGGTGAAGGACCGTAAGCAGAGCCGTTCCAAATACGGCACAAAACGTGAAAAAGCTAAAAAATAATTAATACAATCAGCATTTTATAAATCATGAGGAAGACCAAAGCCAAGAAGATACCGCCGGCACCAGACGCAAAATTTAATGATGCACTGGTTACCAGGTTTGTTAACAACCTGATGTGGCAGGGAAAGAAAAATACAGCGTTTAACATATTTTATGACGCCATGGACCGTATCGGCAAGCAGACCGGTGAAAATGGGTATGATATATGGAAAAGGGCTCTGTCGAACATTACTCCTGCGGTTGAAGTAAGGAGCCGCCGGATAGGTGGTGCTACATTTCAGATCCCTGCAGAAGTACGTGCCGACAGGAAGATTTCTCTCAGCATGAAATGGCTCATCCGCTATAGCAGGGATAGGAACGGCAGAAGCATGTCTGAAAAGCTCGCTGGTGAGATTGTGGCGGCAAGCAAAGGGGAAGGTGGAGCATTTAAAAAGAAGGAAGATACCCATAGGATGGCTGAAGCAAACAAGGCATTTGCTCACTTCAGGATCTAAATACATTTCACGCAAAGGCGCTAAGAAAGCGCAGAGGCGCAAAGGATATTCCTTCGCGCCTTTTGTATTTAATCTTCGCGTCTTTGCTTGAAATCATCATTGATTTTACGTACCTTTGCGCACCCAAATCCGGGCAGACTATCTCAACAAATTAAAAGTAAACAAAACAGGTCATGGCAGACTTAAGATTACAGCGAAATTTCGGCATTGCCGCTCATATTGATGCAGGTAAAACCACCACCACGGAGCGTATCCTGCGCTATACCGGCATGATCCATAAAATAGGAGAGGTACATGATGGTGCCGCCACTACAGACTGGATGGAGCAGGAAAAGGAAAGGGGCATTACCATCACTTCCGCCGCCGTAAGCTGCCAGTGGAACTTTCCTACAGATAAAGGGAAAGTTGATGCCGATACTAAAAAATATTATTTTAATATCATTGATACTCCCGGACACGTTGATTTTACAGTTGAAGTAGAACGCAGTATGCGTGTGCTTGATGGTCTTATCGCTTTGTTCAGCGCAGTTGACGGAGTGGAGCCACAGAGTGAAACTGTCTGGCGGCAGGCTAACCGTTACAAAGTGCCGCGCATTGGTTTTGTGAACAAGATGGACCGTTCGGGTGCAGATTTCCTGATGGTAGTGAAGCAGGTAAAAGAAATGCTCGGTGCTAAGGCCGTACCATTACAACTGCCGATCGGTGCAGAAGATGATTTCCGGGGTGTTGTGGATCTGATTACCATGAAAGGTGTTATCTGGAATATGGACACAGAAGGGATGACCTTTGAAGAAATTCCAGTGCCCGCGGATCTGCGCGAAGATGCCTTATACTGGAGGGCACAGCTGATTGAAGCCGTTGCTGAGTATGATGATATACTGATGGAAAAATTCTTCGATGATCCAAACAAAATTACCGAAGATGAAATACATGAGGCGATCCGGAAGGCTACGCTCGACCTGAGCATTGTTCCGATGATGTGCGGTTCTTCATTCAAGAACAAAGGAGTTCAGACAGCACTGGATGCGGTTTGCAGGTACCTTCCTTCACCAATGGACCTCGAAGACACTGTCGGTACGGATCCTTATACCGGTGAGCAGATCACCCGTAAACCTGATGCAAAAGAACCGTTTGCCGCGCTGGCCTTTAAGATCATGACCGATCCATTCGTAGGCCGGCTTGCGTTCTTCCGGTGTTACAGCGGTCACCTCGATGCAGGTTCTTATGTCAAAAATATGCGTAGTGGTAAGAACGAGCGTATTAGCCGTATCATGAAGATGTTTGCCAACAAGCAGAACCCGGTGGATTTTATCGAAGCTGGGGATATTGCAGCGGCAGTTGGATTTAAAGAAATTAAAACGGGAGATACGCTTTGCGATGAGGATCATCCGATCGTACTGGAAAATATGTTTATCCCGGAACCGGTTATCGCTATTGCGGTGGAACCCAAAACCCAGGTGGACGTAGACAAAATGGGTATGGCGATCGCCAAGCTCGTGGAAGAAGATCCTACATTGCGAGTGAATACGGACGAAGAAACCGGGCAGACCATCTTAAGAGGAATGGGAGAACTTCACCTGGAAATTATCATAGACCGCATGCGTCGGGAATTTAAGGTAGAAGTCAACCAGGGTGCTCCCCAGGTAGCCTATAAGGAAGCGTTCAAAAAGACTATACAACACAGGGAAACCTTGAAGAAACAAACGGGTGGGCGCGGTAAATTTGCGGACATAGTGTTTGATTTTGGTCCTGCAGATGAGGAATGGCTGAAAGAAAACCCTAAGGAACATTTTCAGTTTGTGAACGATATTTTCGGGGGATCTATTCCACGTGAATTTATTCAGCCGATTGAGAAAGGTTTTAAATCTGCAATGGGTGTCGGCGTTTTGGCCAGCTATCCTGTGGAAAATATGAAGGTCCGTATATTTGACGGAAGTTACCACCAGGTGGATTCAGATGGCATGTCGTTCGAATTATGTGCCCGTGCAGGTTTCCGGGAAGCCGGACGCAAGGCACAGCCTACATTGCTGGAACCCATCATGAAAGTAGAGGTAATCACTCCCGACCAATACATGGGTGATGTAACAGGTGATCTTAATCGCCGCCGCGGGATGCTGGAAGGTATGGACAGCCGTGCAGGTGCGCAGGTGATCAAGGCGAAAGTACCGCTTAGTGAAATGTTCGGATATGTTACACAACTTCGTTCTTTAAGCTCCGGCCGGGCTACATCAACTATGGAATTCTCCCATTATTCACCTGCTCCGAATGGCATAGCTGAAGAAGTGGTTGCAAAGGTAAAAGGTAAAGTGAAGGCGGATTAATACTATTTAAGACAAAGTTGACCAGATTAAAAAAAGAGGCGCATGAGAAATCTTTATGCGCCTTTTTACTTTTACGGACTCTTTCTGGTAAACTGATTTTATAGTGAAACATTTCTAAAAAAAGGCATGTAATTCTTTGTCTGTTAATTATAAGACCCTTACCTTCGCATCCCCATTCGAAAAAATGGAAATTGGCATATGTCTCAGAGAATCAGGATAAAATTACAGTCATACGATCACAATCTGGTTGATAAATCTGCCGAAAAGATCGTTAAAACCGTTCGCAGTACAGGTGCCGTAGTAACTGGACCTATTCCTTTACCTACGCGCAAGAAAATATTTACTGTTCTGCGTTCGCCTCACGTAAACAAAAAAAGCCGCGAGCAGTTTCAGCTGGCAACGCACAAGCGCTTGCTGGATATTTATACTTCTTCATCACGTACCGTTGATGCATTAAGTAAGCTGGATCTCCCAAGTGGTGTGGATGTTGAGATCAAGGCATAAAAGAGTTCTTTATTCCATCTGCGAAAGCCGCAAGGCAATAAGCAGCGCTGGATCGATAGTAATAAAATATGAACTAGCCGTTCCGGGTTAGTTTACCGGCAGTACTTCCGATTGAAAGGAAAAGGTTGGCGGCAAACGGGGATTGAAGTACTGATGCGTTTCATCATCACTGTCTCTTCAACCCAGGAAGGCACAAACTGTTTCACAGATGAAAGGTATTATTGGCAAAAAAATCGGGATGACCAGTGTCTTCACTACCGATGGCAAACAAACTTCCTGCACTATTATCGAAGCAGGTCCCTGCACAGTGACCCAGGTAAAGACGCAGACTTCGGACGGCTACAATGCAACGCAGCTTGCATTTGGCGAAAAGAAAGAAAAACACTCCAACGCAGCGCTCAACAATCATTTTGCAAAAGCCAACACTGGCGCTAAGAAATTTGTAAAAGAATTCCGCGATTACTCTCTCGAAAAGAATTTAGGCGACTCCATTACAGTAGACATATTTACAGAAGGCGAAAAAGTTGAGGTTATCGGCATCACGAAGGGAAAGGGTTTCCAGGGTGTCGTTAAGCGTCATGGCTTCCACGGTGTGGGGCAGCAGTCTCATGGACAGCACGATCGTCAGAGAGCTCCTGGATCTATCGGTAACTCATCAGATGCGTCAAGGGTATTCAAAGGAATGCGCATGGCGGGCCGTATGGGTACTGACCGCGTGAAGATCAAAGGTCTTAAAGTTGTCAAAATATTTGCCGAAAAGAATTACATACTGGTGAATGGTTCCGTTCCCGGTCACAACGGATCAATTGTACTGATACAGAAGTAATCATAATAACCTGAAGTAAAATGCAAGTAGATATATTAAATATAAAAGGTGAAAAGACAGGGCGTCTGGTAGAATTACCTGATGAAATATTTGGCGTTGAACCAAATAACCATGTGATTTATCTGGCAGTCAAGCAGTACCTCGCGGCGCAGAGACAGGGTACAAGCAAAGTAAAGACCCGTATGGAAGTAAAAGGTTCAAGCAAGAAGCTGCACCGTCAGAAGGGTACCGGCGGATCACGTAAGGGCAACATAAGAAATCCATTGTACAAAGGTGGTGGTACCATATTTGGTCCAAAGCCCCGTGATTATGATTTCAAACTTAATTATAAGGTTAAAGGCCTGGCCAAAGTTTCCGCACTTTCACATAAAATGAAGGAAAACGGGCTGATGGTTATAGAAGACATAAAGATTGACGCTCCTAAAACTAAAGATGTGGCAGGAATACTGAAAAATCTAAAAGCGGATAATAAGAAAGTGCTTGTACTGACAGGTGAGCAGGAAGATAATTTCCGACTTTCTTTCCGTAATCTGCCCAACGTAACCGGCTATCAGTTTAATGACATGAACACTTACGATATCGTGAATTCAAATGTTATACTGATCACCGAAAGCGCTGCAAAGCTGATCGTCGAAGATGTAAAAGAAATCAGTTCTAATTAATCATTGATAAATTATTAAAGAGATGAAGCTCTCTGAAGTTTTAGTAAAACCGATCGTTACCGAAAAAAGCAATAAGCTTTCTGACAAAAGCAGGACTTATGCTTTCAGGATCGACCGTAGGGCTAATAAGCTCGAAGTGAAAAAGGCAATAGAAGACTTTTATGGCGTAACTGTCATGGAGGTGAATACTGTAGTGGTTCCGGGAAAGGCAAAGTCGAAGTTTACAAAGGCAGGATTTATTTCAGGAAGGAAGCCTTCTTATAAGAAGGCCTATGTGAAAGTTGCGGAAGGTGAAATAATTGATCTGTATTCCAACATTTAGTATTTAAAAACGAATGGCTGTCAATAGCCGCGAATCATTGACATAAATAAATTAACATGGCACTAAAGAAATATAAGCCGATTACAGCAGGAACGCGCTGGAGAATTGGTAATGCGTATGCTGAGATCACTTCCGATACTCCTGAAAAATCACTTCTGGAGAAGAAGTCGTCAACAGGCGGAAGAAATTTTCAGGGCAGAAGGAATATGCGTTATCGCGGTGGCGGGAATAAGAATATGTATCGCCTGGTTGATTTCAAAAGAAAT
>Ga0123337_10000838_pt1 | contig 46015 bp, 38 predicted proteins | sample frozenSSSSmetaG_FD_89792 | JGI IMG/M metagenome (GOLD analysis project Ga0123337, IMG submission 89792) | Glacier valley bacterial and archeal communities from Borup Fiord, Nunavut, Canada, to study Microbial Dark Matter (Phase II) -... | ecosystem: Environmental > Aquatic > Freshwater > Ice >... | reverse complement strand
TTATTCTTATAGCTAAGAGCTTCTTACGTGATAATAGAATCGGCCTCGCACTTAGGATATAAATTACTTCTCAATCCAACATTCTGCGGTTTATATTTGCAACCCACATAAAAAATGAAACCATGTTTAATAAAAGAGTGAAAGTGAAAGATCTGCTTGTCAGTGAAATCACGGGTCATGAAGTAACAGTCATGGGATGGGTACGTACATTTCGTAACAACCAATTTATCGCCTTGAATGATGGCAGCACCAACAGCAACATTCAGGTGGTAGCCGAACTGGGAAAATTTGATGGAGAATTGTTGAAACGAATTAGTACCGGAGCTTCATTGAAGGTTACAGGAGACCTGGTACTCTCTTTAGGAAAAGGGCAGAAAACGGAGGTTAAAGCCAGCTCCATTGAGGTACTGGGGGATTGTGATGCAGAAAAATATCCGCTTCAATTGAAAAATAAACCGAGTCTTGATTACCTTAGGGAAATCGCGCACCTGCGTTTTCGTACCAATACTTTCGGGGCTGTTTTCCGTATTCGCCACACACTGGCGTTTGCTGTACATCAATTTTTTAATCAAAAAGGATTCGTTTGTCTGCATACTCCAATAATCACTGCCTCTGATGCGGAAGGCGCTGGCGAGACCTTCAGGGTAACGACATTGCCTTTTGATTATCCTGCCCGCAATGAAGACGGGTCTATCAATTTTAAAGAAGACTTCTTCGGCCGCAGTACCAATCTAACTGTCAGCGGCCAGCTTGAAGGAGAACTTGCAGCGATGGCCTTTAGCGAAATTTATACTTTCGGTCCGACTTTCCGTGCAGAGAATTCTAATACAACCCGTCATCTGGCAGAATTCTGGATGATTGAACCTGAAATGGCATTCTGCGATCTTGAAGATAACATGAACCTTGCCGAGGAATTTATTAAATACATTATCAGCTATGTAATGACTAATAACCGGGAAGATCTTGAATTTCTGGCAAGCCGGCTGGCAGAAGAAGAAAGACAGAAACCTCAACAGGAGCGCAGTGAATTGGGCTTAATTGAAAAACTCGAATTTGTTATAAATAATAATTTCGAACGGATAACTTATACCGAAGCGATAGACATCCTGAAAGAAAGCAATCATAATAAGAAAAAGAAATTTCAATACCTGGTAGAAGGTTGGGGTATCGACCTTCAGAGCGAGCATGAACGTTACCTTGTGGAAAAGCATTTTAAAAGGCCGGTTATCTTAACTAATTATCCCAAAGGCATCAAAGCCTTTTACATGCGTCAGAATGATGATGGAAAAACAGTTGCCGCAATGGATATTCTTGCTCCCGGCATCGGTGAAATAGTCGGAGGGTCGCAAAGAGAAGAACGGTTAGATAAGCTCGAAGAAAGAATGAAAGAGATGAACATACCGGGTCATGAATTGTGGTGGTACCTCGATACAAGAAGATTCGGCGCAGTGCCTCATGCAGGCTTTGGATTGGGCTTTGAACGTATGGTGCAGTTTGTAACAGGAATGACAAACATAAGAGATGTGATAGCCTTCCCGAGAACGCCTAAGAATGCGGAGTTTTAGACAGGCTCATCAGAATGAAAAATATTTCCAGAACTTGCCATGACGATCCGGCACTAGTGTTAAGGTGTTTTATTAGCACTACTTTAAAAATTATTCTTCCGTCGACAGAATCCTGCTTCTTTCTGCCTCAAAAATTATAAATTTACCTGGTACAATACCACTATTTTTAATTACCACTAAATGCTTGTTTTATGTCTATACCAATAGTTGACCTTGCAGATTTTTTATCGGGTGATCCGGAAAAGAAAAAGGCGTTCGTAAACCGATTAGGCAAGGCTTATGAAGAAGTGGGTTTTGTTGCAGTAAAAAATCACGGAATACCTGATGCACTTATCGCTGATCTGTATAAATATGTTCAGCAATTTTTTTCATTACCATCGAACGAAAAAAGAAGCTACGAAGTTCCAGGACTGGCGGGTCAGAGAGGCTACACGTCCTTTGGAAAGGAACATGCTAAAGGTAGTGATGCGCCGGATCTTAAAGAGTTCTTCCAGTTTGGTCAGACAGTGGAAGATGGTGATCCAATCAAATCGGAATATCCTGATAACGTTACCGTAAAAGAAGTCACTCCCTTTACTCCTACTTTCCGTGCCGCATATAAAGCTTTTGAAAAATCAGGGCTGGCCTTGATGCAGGCGATTGCATTATACATGAAGCTGGACGAACATTATTTTGACGCTTACCTGCACAATGGTAATTCTATTTTGAGATCTATACATTATCCGCCAATAATACATGAACCAAAATCTGCTATCAGGGCGGAGCAACATGAAGATATTAATCTTATAACCTTGTTGGTAGGAGCATCTGCAGATGGCTTGCAGATACTTAATAAGCAAAACGAATGGGTAAATGTAACTTCGCTACCCGAACAGATAGTAGTAAACGTGGGCGACATGTTGCAAAGACTTACAAATAACAAACTTAAATCCACCACTCACAGGGTAGTAAATCCTCCAAGGCAAATGTGGCATACCTCCAGATTCTCGATACCATTTTTTCTGCATCCAAAAAGTGAAATGAGCCTTGCAAGTCTTGAAAGTTGTGTAGATGATAATCATCCCAAATTGTATAAGGATATAAACGCAGGCGGTTACCTCGATGAAAGGCTCAGGGAGATAGGGTTGAAGAAATAATTTTAAATTTTTACTAATGTGTTGTCAAGAATCAAATGACTAAAAATTTGCCGTCAGCGATCAGCTTTCAGCTATCTAGAAATCCAATGCTTGATTTTATTTCTTCCTGATAGCTGGCAGCTTATCGCTGAGGGCAAAACTTTTAATTTATGGTTGACACGACACTTGTAAGCCGGTAAGATTATAATTTGTTTAGGTTAAAATTTTAGGCAGGGCGCTTAGCAGGTCTTTTGCCAGATTCACCTGGTTGATTCTTGCTTTTAGAAAACTTTCAAGCTCGGATAATTCTTGTATATACTTCTTAGCCTTTGATTTACCGGTCAAAGACTTACGGTGATTTTGAACAGGTTTAATAAAAGAGTTTTCTAATGATCCTGTGAAATACCTGCCCGCTGCTTCTACTCTTTTTAGTAAAGCACTTTCCTGCTGAAGTTCAACGGGTATCTCTAGTAACAGGATGAGCTCTTTCTGAAATTTGCCGGCTATCCCTTTGAGCTTGATACCGTTTGTTACCAATGCTTCCGCTAACGTGATTCCCTTTAAATCCACATCGGTTTTTTTCATCTTGGTGCTTTCCAGAAACTGCTGCAGGAACAGCGTTAATGTACTAAATTGAAATGCCTGCAGCAGCCTGTTCTGACGGTAAGATTCTCTTTCTGATTTCAATAATTCGATCAGCATATTATTTGCGGATTCTTTTTCGGCAAAGGCCACTACTCTCTCATCTGTTTTAATACAATGTCGGCTTATCCTTGATTGCAGTATCATTCCTTTTAAAGAAGTACAACGGCTTAAGGCAACATAAACTTGTCCGGGTGCAAACGAAGCTCCAAGGTCAACAATGGCTTTTTCAAAAGTTAATCCCTGGCTTTTATGTACGGTAATCGCCCAGGCGAGTTTCACAGGGTATTGTGTAAATGTACCTTCGGTTTTTTCTTCAATCTCACCGGATTCTTTGCTGAGAGTATAACTGATATTTTCCCAGGTAACTTTCTCTAATACCATCTCCCTATCTGTATCCGGAAACAGCACTACAATTTCTTTATCAGAAATAGATTTGATTTTTCCTATTTTACCATTGTAATATCGCTTCACGGGTTCTGTATCATTTTTAACGAACATTACCTGCGCCCCTTCTTTCAGTTTCAATTCCAGGTCCGCAGGAAATGCCTTTTCTGAAAAATCTCCTTTAACAGCGCCTTTATAGTAATATGTTTTGGTGGTAAGTTTTTGAAGAGCGGTAGCATTGATAGCATCTACCTTTTTATTATGTGTGGAAAGTATAATGTAACTGTCATCATCGGGCGGTTTAAACGCGGGATCATAGCTTTCATGTAATATCACCAGGTCATCCCAGGCAACTTCGTTGGTTCGAACCCGGTTCAAAATATCAATGAATACCTGCTCATTCTGGCGGTAGATCTTTTTCAATTCCAGGTAAAGTGGCGGAAGCTGTTGAGTAACTTTTGAACTGAAAAAATAGGGGCTGTCATAATATTGTTTTAGCACTGCCCATTCATTGTCGGGCATAACGGGAGGGAGCTGAAACAAATCACCAATAAAAACTACCTGTACCCCGCCAAACGGCTGTGATTGCTGACGGCGAAAATGGCGCAATACAGTATCAATAGCATCAATTACATCACAGCGCACCATAGAGACTTCATCGATAATCAGCAGGTCAAGCTCCATGAGCAGATCTATCTTACTTTTTGTAAAACGAATATTTTTAAAGATGGAATGTTTATCGGCAAAGCCCGGATGTTGTGTAAAACCTGGCGCTGTCACAGGAATAAAAGGTCCGAACGGAATTTGAAAAAAGGAATGGATGGTAGTGCCCCCGGCATTTATAGCAGCTACTCCTGTTGGGGCAAGCACTACTGTATTTTTAGTGGTGTTGCTTTTAACCTGTTTTAAAAAGGTTGTTTTACCTGTTCCTGCCTTACCCGTCAAAAACAAAGATCGTGTAGTAAGATTGACAAAATTAACCGCTAGTTCGAATTCTATATTCACCTCTTCCAGGCCATTAGGTATAATATAATTATCCGTGGTTATTTCCATAATTCTTTGCTCCTGTTATCATTTGCTGAAAAGTTGGTTTCATACATACACTCCAGGTGGATTATCAGGTTGTAATATAAAATACATTGTATCAAATGTACAGGTTGAATAACCTTTATCATTAATTTTTTAAGACACCCTAACAGATTTAGCTCCATTCATCATCAATTAATTCCGATTGTGTATTACTATAAATTTCATTTTTATAACCAAGTGACCTGAAATACAGTGCTGTATTGCTTATGCTATTTAACCTGTTATCTTTCAATGATAGTTACCTTAAATAATATGGTACTTAGTTTTGCATAGTACTATAATTAGTTGTACGTTTGTCTCGTCAAGTTAATAATGTAAATCTTTAACCGGTAAATTACTTCCTCATTTTTCTACTATAGAAGTATGAAGCCAGGCAGGAAAAATAAAAAAAGTGTATGAATATTGAAAACACGCAAAGCCAGATGAGAAAAGGGATACTTGAGTTTTGCATTCTTTCCATAATCCGTCGTGGAGAGGCTTATCCAAGTGATATTGTTGAGGAAATGAAAGCTGCAAATCTTAACATACTGGAAGGCACACTATATCCCCTGCTTACAAGATTAAAAAATGCAGCCATGTTGAATTATCGCTGGGTGGAAAGTAATTCAGGCCCGCCACGTAAATATTTTTTACTTACAGAAAAAGGGGAGGAGTTTTATAAAGAACTGGAAGCTACCTGGAACGAGCTGGCAAATGCAGTAAATGCGCTAGCTAACAAAAAGGATTCTATCATTTCGCCCACTAACTAAACAACCAACTTCAACTTACAAATAAGTACGACAATGAAAAAAATTATTAACATAAACTTTCAGGGAAGGATCATTCCAATTGAGGAAACGGCCTTTGACATCCTGAAACAATATATTGAAAGCCTTCGAGGATATTTTGCGAAGGAAGAAGGATGTGAAGAAATAATTAATGATATTGAAAGCCGCATCGCCGAGCTTTTTTCTGACCGGCTGAAAAGAAATACCCAGTGTATTACCGATGAAGATGTTAACAAAGTAATTACAAATATAGGCCGTCCTGAAGATCTTGAAGAGGCGGAAGGCGCACAGGAAACACCGAGTAACAAGACAGGTTCATCCACAACAGGTAATACAGGGACAGGAGGTGGAACGCAGCAAAATTCGCAGCAGCCTTACCAGGCCCTTGCCGGAAGCAAACGATTATTCCGTTCAGAAAATGATAAGATTATCGGTGGTGTGGCAGCCGGTTTAGCAAGTTACTTTGGGATAGATCCTTCTGTAATGCGTATTTTATTTGTGTTATTTACCTTTTTAGGTGGATCCGGTTTCCTGCTTTATATAATATTATGGGTTGTGTTGCCACCAAGAACTTTAGGTTCGAATATCCGCAAAAGATTATACCGTAACCCGGATAACAGAATGCTCGGCGGAGTTTCGGGAGGCATAGCGGCATATCTCAATATTGATGTATGGATTCCCAGGTTAATTTTCCTGGCTCCATTTATCCTGGGTTTGATTACAAATGTTTTTCGTTGGGGCTGGATGCATTTCGATCCGGTACCTCATTTCTTTCTAAATGGTTTCGGAGGGACACTGTTTTTTTCCTATATAGTGTTGTGGATAATTCTCCCGGAAGCTACCACTGCCTCAGAGAAACTAGACATGCGGGGAGAAAAAGTTGATCTGGAATCAATAAAAAAAACAGTTAAAGAAGACCTCGAAAATTTTAAGGTCAGAGCTGAAAAAGTAGGCGTTGAAATTAAAGACAGGACTCAGCAATTTGGTAATGAGATGAGACAGGCCGGTCAAAATTTAGCTTCGCAATCTGCACCGTTCGTAAGGAGGTCGGGAACTGGTATAGGCCATGTTATTGGGGTACTCTTTAAGGTCTTCTTTTTGTTTATAGCCGGTATTATTGTAATTACCCTGGTAACTACCCTGGTAGCGCTTTTGTGGAGTGGGATTGGAGCGTTTCCATTTACAGATTTTATCTTAGGCGGTTTCTGGCAAAATCTGCTGGCATGGTCAACCCTGGTGCTTTTTGTCGGGATACCTATAATAGCCTTGCTTACCTGGCTGATTCGCAGAATTATTGGCGTTAAATCGAAGAGTCATTATCTGGGTTATACATTCGGAAGCCTGTGGACAATAGGTCTGATAAGTGTAATTATACTGGCGGCGTTGGTTACAAGGAACTTCAGCTCGAAAGCAAGCATGAAGGAAGACGTTGCGCTTACTCAACCTCCCGGTAAAAAATTGCTTATTAAAGTCACTAACGGCAGCGTTAAATATTATGGAAGTGACTGGTTTGGCTTTAATGGTAACTTTCCTTTCTTTAGTAAAAATGAAGATAGTATTATGATGAATACGGTTCGGGTAAAACTAATAAAAAGCGCTGATTCCTTTTACCATGTTTACGCCGTTAAATTTAGCAATGGTAATAATCCTGCAATCGCAGAAAATCTTGCCGGCAATATAAATTTTAAGATTTCACAAGTCGACAGTGTTCTTTATTTACCAAAGGGGTTTACCATCACGCAACGGGATAAATTTCGTAACCAGCAGGTTATGGTAGTGACAGAAGTTCCTTTAGGAAAAAAAGTTGAAATTGACAGGACGGTAAATCAATTCAATTGGATTGACATCAATTTTAACAGGAGAAGAGGCTGGAACACAGGTTGGGACGAAAGGTGGGACAATGCTTATTATTACAATACCAACCGGGAATATATAATGACGCCGGAAGGACTAATTGAAATTAATAATGAAAAAGCAAGGCTTAAGGGCAGATCAGGGAACGGCTTCACGGAGCAACCACCAGCTGTTGAAGAAAACAACGGCTCAGGAAATGGCGGGGGATATCGTTATAAAAATAACAGGAATAATAAACCAATCAAGCCTGATATAAAGGATACTACTATTAATCGCAAAGACAGCAGCTCAACAACCGGTTTGCCAATAGCACTTAAAAAATCAGCACCATCTGCTAAGGATCGATCACTTGTAATGCAAAGCGAAGGCACTGCACTTTTTAATTTATTAACTATCTTTCAATAGATACCAGCACCCGGGAGGTACCGCAAATATATCACAGCTCGTGACCCATAAAATTTATTTAAACGGATTGACTTCGGTCGAAAACAGCATTAAGTTGTCGTATTCTCAAACATAAGTTGATACCTGTCCGCCGCCTTGTTACCGCAAGGTTGCAGGCGGGGTTGAAGTTGGAACGATAAGGCCCTAAGCGTAAGTGAAGGGCCTTGTTGTTTAAGCTACCGGCAGGAACAAATAATCACGAGGCGCAATAGAAGATAATCACCTGTTGACATTGTAATAATTTATGTAAAATGGTTTCTTATTGGCGTTTCCAATCCTTAGCCAAAGACTCTCGCTGAAAGCCAATGATTTGGCTGCCTGACGTTCAACCTCTATTTTTGAAAACTAAAATCAATTCATGAAGCATACTCCTTTTTTTACAAAACATATTGAGCTGGGTGCAAAAATGGCTGAGTTTGCCGGGTATGATATGCCAATCAGTTATTCAGGTATAAATGATGAACATGCTTCGGTACGGAGGAACGCAGGTGTTTTTGATGTAAGCCACATGGGTGAATTTATAATAAAAGGAAAGGAGGCAATGGAATTGATTCAACGCGTAACTACTAATGATGTGTCCAGACTAACTGCCGGAAGGGCACAATATAGTTGTATGCCAAATGAAAAGGGTGGCATTGTAGATGACCTGCTGGTTTACTGCCTTAAAGAAAACAACACTTACATGCTGGTCGTTAATGCCGGCAATATTGAAAAAGACTGGAACTGGATAAGCAGCTATAATACCAGTAATGCAGAAATGCGCAACATTTCCGATAAAACCTGCTTACTTGCAATACAGGGTCCTGGCGCCACAAAAATGTTGCAGCCATTAACCGAGACGGATATCATGAACCTGAAGTACTACACTTTTGTAAAAGCTACCTTTGCAGGGGTTGAAAATGTATTGATAAGTGCTACAGGTTATACAGGTGCCGGCGGAGTGGAAATCTATTTTGAGAATAAAAATGATAATGCCGATAAGATATGGGATAAACTTTTTGAGATAGGCCAGCCCCAGGGATTAAAACCTATTGGTCTTGCTGCCAGGGATACCCTTCGTTTGGAAATGGGCTTTTGTTTATACGGTAATGATATTGATGACACCACATCGCCCATGGAAGCGGGGCTGTCCTGGATAACTAAATTTACAAAGAAATTTGTTGGGATGGATTTACTGGCGGCGCAAAAAGAAGAAGGCGTTGGAAGAAAACTGGTAGGATTTGAAATGATTGACAAAGGAATTCCAAGGCACGATTACGAAATAAAAGATTTCAGCGGCAGTACAATAGGAAAAGTAACTTCCGGTACACATTCGCCCTCTCTGAACAAGGCTATTGGCCTGGGATATGTCAGGGCTGTTTATTCAAAAATTGGCACTAACATTTTTATAAAGGTCCGTGATAAATTACTGCTGGCAAAAGTCGTAAAATTGCCATTTAGCTAAACCGGTTATGCTGGTGTAATGTCAATCATCAATGGACGTTTTGCTATCAGCCGTCAGCTGTCATGAGCTGACAGTAATTTAATGTGTTATAAACTTTACTCCTGAAAGCTAAAAACTGACGGCAAAAATGTCAAATTTAATTTGACATTGCGCCAGTAGGTAGTTTCATACATCAAATTATATCCTGTAACACTTATTTTTGGATCTTGTTATGGAAAATTCAAAGCCGACTTTATATACATCCTTATCCCCGGCTCTCTTACATCTGTATGATCTTACTGATTGTATTGTAGTGATCATAGACGTGCTAAGAGCTACGTCAACTATTGCTACCGCATTATTTAATGGTGCAGATTCAGTAATTCCTGTTGATAGTGTTCAAAAATGTATTGAATTGGGATCCGGCACTGAATGTATCACGGCCGGAGAACGGGATGGAAAGATAGCCGAAGGTTTGGAAAATGGTAATTCTCCATTTGAATACACCCGTGAATTCACAAGTAATAAAACGTTGGTACTTACTACCACCAATGGCACAAAACTTTTACATATTGCTGCGGCGAACGGAGCCACCAGGATAATTACCGGTTCATTTCCTAATCTGTCGGCAGTTAGCGATTACCTTGTTAGTCAACAAAAGAATGTTATGCTTGCTTGCGCAGCCTGGAAAGATAAAATAAATGTGGAAGACACTTTATTTGCAGGCGCAGTAGTCGCCAAGGTTAAAAACTACTTTGATATTAATTGTGATTCTTCAAATATGGCTGAACATTTATATAACCAGGGAAAGGATGATCTGTTCGGCTTTCTTAAAACAAGTAACGCTTCTCATTATCACCGCCTCAGCGGTTATGGTCTTAAAAAAGATATTCAATATTGTCTGACTCCGGATATTGCAAATGTACTTCCTGTATATATCGCCGGAAAATTGATAGTGTTAAGATAGCAGGCTGATCAATTGTACTGTAAAAATGATCACAGTGACAAATAGCCTGCAGCATCTCCCAATTTCGTAAACCGTTTGTTTTATAAGGTGTTAGTTTTACATTACTTGAAAGTTTCTTCATTTCACATAGCGTTGGTAGGTAATCCAAATTGTGGGAAAACCTCGCTGTTTAATTCCCTGACAGGCTTAAATCAAAAAGTGGGTAATTTCCCGGGTGTTACGGTTGATAAGAAAACCGGTTCCAGTCAGATCTCTGAAAATTTAACTGCCAGAATCATTGATTTACCAGGCACCTATAGCCTATACCCAAAGAGGGGAGACGAGTGGGTGACTTACCGCGTTTTATTAAACCAGGACAAAGATGTTAAGCCTGACCTGGTAGTTCTACTGGCAGATGCAAGCAACCTTAAACGAAATCTGTTATTCGTTTCACAGATAATTGATTTGAAAATACCGGTTGTAATTGCGTTAACCATGATGGATCTTGCCAAGAAAAAAGGTATAGAGATAGACATAGAAGGCCTTGAAAGGGAATTGGGAGTGCCGGTAATTTCAGTGAACCCGCGTAAAAATAAGGGAATACCGCAACTTAAAAAAGCCATAGCGCTTACTGCTCTCAATCAATACAAAGCGCCTTTCTTCGACTTTATTCCCAATATTACACTTGCAAAAGATTCTATTGAAGAAGTAAAAAAACATTTTCCCGCTATCAGCGATTATACTGCGATCCATTATCTCATCAACCATGAAAATTTTGAATTTGATGATGCAATGCAAACTTCAATTGAAACGATTGAGGCGGAAAATAACTTTAACCATACCAGAACTCAGGCTGAAGAGATCATGCAACGGTATGGCCGTATAAGGCAGATAATGTCAACTACTGTTTCGTTACCTGACCCATTGCAAAAAGCCCTGTTTACAGAACGCCTGGACAACCTGCTGCTGCATCGCGCCTGGGGCTACGCTATCATGCTGGTTGTACTGTTTATTTTATTTCAAAGTATTTTTCTTATCGCTGAATACCCGATGGATGCCATTGAATGGGTGTTCGCCAGGGCAGGCGGATGGCTGGGTAGCAGTTTACCCGATGTATGGTGGAGCAATTTATTAATCAATGGCATCATTGCCGGGTTGAGCGGAATTTTTGTTTTTATTCCCCAGATAATGATATTATTTGGATTGATAACTTTGCTGGAAGATACCGGGTATATGGCCCGTATCAGTTTCTTAACCGACAAACTCATGCGTAAAGTGGGCCTTAACGGCAAGAGTGTAATGCCTATGATCAGTGGGTTTGCATGTGCTGTGCCTGCAATTATGAGTGCCCGGAATATAGAAAATAAAAAGGAACGGCTGCTTACTATTATGATAACTCCGCTGATGAGTTGTTCCGCACGTTTGCCGGTTTATACTATTTTAATTGCCCTGGTAATACCAAAAGAAAAAGTGTGGGGCGTATTTGGTCTGCAGGGGTTAGTAATGATGGTACTGTACTTGTTAGGATTTGTTATGGCGCTTGTTGTGTCATACGTGATGAAATGGTTTATTAAAATCAAAGAGAAAAGTTTTTTTATCCTCGAACTTCCTGCTTACCGGGCACCGAGATGGAGAAACGTTGGTTATACAATGCTTGAGAAAGCGAAAATATTTGTTGTAGATGCCGGTAAGATCATTATGATTATCAGTTTGATTTTATGGGGCTTGAGCAGTTTCGGGCCACCCGGTAAGATTAATAAAATCGATATAAAATATGCTCAGTTAAAAATGCAGCAGCCCCAAAATACAGCAATGCTGGAAAGACATAGAAAGCAGGAGTTGCTTGAAAATTCTTATGCGGGTATCCTGGGTAAATCAATCGAACCGTTGATAAAACCACTTGGTTATGACTGGAAGATTGGGATAGCGCTTGTTACCTCATTTGCAGCAAGGGAGGTTTTTGTAGGTACCATGGCCACTTTATACAGCGTAGGCGACGATGACCAGGGAAATAGCCTGAGACTTCGCGAAAAAATGCAAATAGCTAAAAAAGCGGATGGCACTCCTGTATATACGCTGGCAGCCGGCGTATCGCTGATGATTTTTTACGCCCTTGCCATGCAATGTATGAGCACACTGGCAATTGTTAAAAGAGAAACACGTTCCTGGAAAATGCCTTTGATTCAACTTGTCTACATGACCGGACTAGCTTATCTGATGAGCCTGCTTGCATACCAGCTATTAAAATAATTAATCAGCCGAACCAATCTAATATTTCGAAATAGAAAAGCATCAGCTATTACAAACCAAATAACATTTGACACAATCAATATAGCACAAAGCTTTTATACAATTGATCCGGAAGTTCGGTATCTTGATAAAGCTATCAGGAGCCGTCAGCGCAACGCCATACAGAAGGTGCGCGGCGCAGCATAACATTTATTTACCACGAAGCACGAAGGGGACACAAAGTTTTTTTATAAAATTTTCTTCGTGTTGTTTGGTGCCTTCAAGTCTTTGTGGCAAATTCCTCCTGATATGCCGGTCGTTGCCTGAAATTAAACAATGAATTAAATTGCTAATCGGGTAATTTAAGCTGTTTCTTCACATCGTTATAGTCATTCCAATTAATCGTTGATCTGGCGGGGACTCCTCCCGGGATTAAAATATACCTGTATTGCCTCACTTTGACAGTACCGATGGTACCTGAACTGAAATTTCTATTAGCGTCCAACTCAATATTCGACAAATAAAAAAAGGGAGATATTACATTGATGGAATCATTTAAAGGTATTGGAATTATAAACGGATTGGCAGCGGAATTAAGATTCCAATAGACCTTTATCTCACCCTTAGTCAATATATCAATCGTCAGTTTTGGCGCATTTATAATTGTAAAATAAGTGGTGTCCTTACCAGTTGCTTTTTGAATGATAGTGTCGATACCATACCCTACATCCAGCCAGTCAGAATAAATCACGTTAGCAGTCCCTGGTGCACCCGGAGCACCTCCAGGACCTGCCGTACCTGCGGCGCCGGTAGGTCCTGCTGGCCCGGTAGAACCGGTAGTTCCTGCCGGACCGGTTTTACTACAGGAATTAAACAGCACCATTGCAACCATAAAAAACGCAATACCAATAAAATTTTTTTTCATGAGCTTTAATTTTAGCGATTAATTTTTAAGACTTACATTGACGATTACCGAAAAGTACCGAAGTGTCTACAGCAATATAAGAAACAGTTAGGAATTAATAAAGGAAAGAGTAAAAGAATAGGAATGATAGTATTTGAATACTGCAAAGCTCTAAAATAAATTACCCTTGTAGTAAGCAAAACGCAGGTAATAGGGCTATCAGCCATCAACAGCGCGGGAAGCATGATGTTTTCTTCTGCCAGGTAGTAATACTATATAACTTTAATAATTATTTAATTGCAAACCCTATAAGTCCTTCCTTATTATCTCCGAAAAGATCCGGTACCAGTTTGCCATCCGCACCTTTAAAAGTACTGAATTTCCAATCTAATAATAAAGTAGCGTCAGATTTTTTTTTAATGCTAAGGGAATAGTAATGATAGTACCTTGAAACAGGCCCGGAAGAAAGAATGAAAAATCCATAGTAATAAGGAAACATACTATAAGAGGACTTAAAAACTATTTCATCATCTGCCTCAGTATCTATCATGCAGTGAGATGAATTGTCTGTTATCTCAGTGCTCTTTATCTTTCCTAATAAAAATTGTTTTCCTGCACTATCGGTAACATAAAAATTATTACCATTCTTCAACTCACTTACTTTTATCATTACCGGTGGAATACAGGAGCTAAAAAACCTTAATTTTTTGTCATTGATTATAAACCCTTCTCCGACACTTGAGGCGGTAAAACGGTTATCAAGATTGTACACATTTATACTTACTGCATGTAATGGCTTGTCGTTTCTTCTGATAATATTATCAATATTTATAAACCGTGTATAGCAAGCGACGACTATGATTAAAAATAATACGACAACTATAAATACAAGTAATTTTACAGACATGAGCTGTTACAGGGTTTAGAAAGATTATAGAAGACAACAAGGGTCTTATCTGATGAAGGTAGTGTACTAAACCCGATAATACTATTGATAAGTGCTCAAAAGGAATATGCACCCCCAAAGCTGTCAGCCGTCAGTTATTAGTAGATCGCCGCCTGCCACGTTTCCTCCCGATGGTTGATAGCTATAGGCTGATAGCAAATACTTCAAACCAAACCAAACCTTAATAATTTATAACCTGTTCTTCCATCATTGCGGGCATCTGCCTGAATTCATATTGCTGGTTGCGTAACTGGGGTTCAAAACCTGCTTCACGAATCGCCTCTTGAATACCTTTTGCAGTAAAACGATGCGGTGCACCCGCGGCGCTGACCACATTTTCTTCTATCATAATGCTTCCAAAATCATTAGCGCCGGAATGAAGGCATAGCTGCGCTACCTCTTTACCTACCGTTAACCAGGAAGCTTGTATATTTTTAACGTTAGGTAGCATTATCCTGCTCATAGCAATCATACGGATATATTCTTCAGGTGTTGTTAAGTTGTGCACCCCTCTTATGCGCGTTAAAAGAGTATCAGCATCCTGGAAAGTCCAGGGGATAAAAGCAAGAAAACCCTTTGCATCAGCCGGTTTGCGCGACTGAACTTCCCTAAGTTTTACGAGGTGCTCAAAACGTTCTGAAATGGTTTCAACATGACCGAACATCATTGTAGCAGAAGTGGTAATATATAATTTATGTGCCTCATGCATAATGTCCAGCCACTCCTGGGCGCCGCATTTTCCTTTACTAACCAGTCTTCGAACACGGTCGTTGAGTATCTCTGCGCCCGCACCGGGAAGTGAATCATGACCAGCCTCCTTCAACGCTATCAGTACCTCCCGATGGGTGGAGTTTTCTAGCTTCGTAATATGTGCTATTTCCGGGGGTCCCAGCGCATGCAATTTGACATTAGGATATAACTGCTTCAGTTGCCTGAATAAATTTACATAAAATGATAAGCCCAGATCAGGATGGTGGCCGCCTTGAAGTAACAGCTGGTCGCCACCATAACGAATGGTTTCCTCTATTTTTACTTTATAAGTTTCAATGTCGGTAATATAAGATTCAGCATGGCCCGGGATTCTATAGAAGTTACAAAATTTACAATTGGCCACGCAAACATTGGTTGTATTCAGGTTGCGGTCAATGATCCAGGTAACCTTACCGTGTGGCACCTGTATCTTTCGCAGGTCATCCGCGATCTTCATCAGATCGCTAAGCGGAGCATTCTCAAAAAGAAATACTCCTTCTTCTATACTTAAAAATTCAAAGTCCAGCGCTTTCTTATATAATTCGGCTAATTGCATGTATTGTTAAGATTATATATTATTGTTGATGAAATCATGATATGATTTTTAGCGATAAGACGCTTGTGTTTTACGTTTCTCCTGTCAGCTGACAACTGTTTGGTGATAGTAAAAAGTGAGTCCACAGTAATTATAATACCAAAACAAAATTACATCAGGAATGTTGGATGGAGAAACGAAGTCAGGTGCATTATAACAGTAAATTAAACAATAAGTTCTTTATAAACGGTTGGGCAAAATGAATTCTAAAGATTATTTTTAAACTGTGATGCATTCATTTTCAGCAAATTTGCTCACATAAATTAATGCTTTGAGCGTGCTATTTAACGATTGCAAAATATTATATGCTTTGCTGATTGCGTTATCGTCTTCAGGCTGCATTTACGGGCAGGAAGAATTTATTCAGCCATCTTCAAAACTGCTTACCAATTTTGCATTTAAGCAATTCAGCGGCGGAGTAGTAGTGGTTAAAGCACAGATAAACGACATTCCCGATTCCCTCAATTTTATTCTCGACACAGGCAGCGGCGGTATCTCGCTTGATTCATCAACGTGCTACCGGTTGAATATCTCAACGGTGCCGTCCGACAAAACAATCCGTGGAATTGCAGGAATGCGCACAGTGCGTTTTGCATATACTAACACCTTGCATTTACCCGGGTTAAAAATAGACAGTCTGAATTTTCATATCAACGATTACGAGATCCTCAGCAGTGTTTATGGTGAACACATCGATGGCATCATCGGCTATAGCTTCCTGGTGCGTTATATTGTAAAGCTTAATTATGACAGCAACAGGATTTCGATTTTTTCCAGGGGCACCATAAAATATCCCAAAGGCGGATACCTTTTAAAACCTCTATTGGTAAGTATTCCGATCCAGGGTGGTCGTATCAGGGAACAGAAGGAAGAAATAATGGGACGTTTTTATTTTGATATAGGTGCGGGTCTATGCCTCCTGCTTTCTTCCGACTTTGCTTCCGACAGCCTTAAATTCAACCCAAGAAAAAAAATGTATCATACCCAGGCGGAGGGCCTGGGTGGTAAAGCTCAGATGAAAATTACTACTATTAAAGAGTTTAAACTAGGACCTTACCGCTTCCGTAAAGTGCCCGCTTATATTTTTGACGACGACTACAACGTTACTTCCTATCCTTACCTCGGCGGACTAATAGGTAATGACCTTCTAAGACGTTTCAATGTTATACTTAACTACGAAAAAAGAGATATTCACCTAACGCCTAATTCTCATTACAGGGATCCTTTCGATTACGCTTACACCGGGCTTGGCTTCTATTCTTTCGAGGGCGAAATAAGGGTTACCGACATTATGGAGAATTCTCCTGCCGCCGCTGCCGGCTTTAAAATAGACGATGTTATAATGGCGATAAATAATGATTTCAGTAAAAATGTGCAGGTTTACAGGAATATTCTTCAAAGCTACGGTGAGAAACTAAAGGTATTGATCACCCGCAACGGGGCGCCTGTGTTGCTGACATTAAAAGTGAAAAGCATACTTTGAATAGCAGAAACCTGTAACCCAGGGGGAGATTTTATCATACCTCAAACCTTTTGTTCCGTTAGTTGTCGTTATCTTGCAGCCCTTTAATTAAAAATAAAAGGGTAAGGAGATATGATTTATTTTGAAAAATTTACACTTTCAAATGGCCTCAGGGTTATTGTTCATGAGGATCCTTCCACTCCCCTGGCCGTTGTGAATGTTCTATATGATGTTGGATCGAAAGATGAAAACCCCGAAAAGACGGGCTTTGCTCATTTGTTTGAACACCTGATGTTCGGCGGCAGTATCAATATACCTAATTACGATGAGCCGCTTCAATTGGCAGGTGGTGAAAACAATGCGTTTACTACCAACGATTTTACCAATTATTATTGCCAGCTTCCTGCTGAAAACCTCGAAACGGCTTTCTGGCTGGAGAGTGACCGCATGGTTTCGCTGGCTTTCAGTGAAAAAAGCCTTGATGTTCAGCGTAAAGTTGTCAGTGAAGAATTTAAAGAACATTATATAAACAAGCCCTACGGCGATGTATGGTTCAAGATGAGGGAACTGGCATACACTACCCACCCTTACCGCTGGCAGACAATCGGGAAAGAACTTAGTCATATTGAAAATGCTAAGATCGGAGATGTAAGAAATTTCTTCTTCAAACATTACAGGCCCGGCAGTGCAATTCTCTCCGTAGCAGGAAATGTAAAAATTGCGCATGTCAGGGAGCTGGCAGAGAAATGGTTTGGCGACATTGTTCCGGGAGAAATGTATATTCGTAATCTGCCAGTGGAACCTGTGCAATTGGCTGCGAGGAAGATGGAAGTAAAAGCAAAAGTGCCTTTAGACGCTTTATACAAATGCTGGCACATCTATCCGCGCACAGACAGCCGCTATTATTGTGCCGACCTGATCACCGACATTCTAAGCGGCGGCGGTTCTTCAAGACTATATCAATCCCTGGTAAAAGAAAAGCAGCTGTTTAATAGTATTGACTGCTCACATCTCGGCAGCAATGACGCCGGATTACTTACTATTGAGGGTAAGCTGGTTAAAGGTATATCCCTTGAGGATGCTGATAAAGCCGTAGAGCAGGAATTAATACTCATGCAGGATTCACTTATAGCGGAAAATGAATTGCAGAAGGTAAAAAATAAAACTGAAAGCATGATAGCTTTTGAAGATATGAGTGTAATGAACCGGGCTAACAGTCTCGCTATATATGAACTTCTTGGAGATGCGGATTTGATGAACAGTGAGCTTGAAAAATATAATAATGTTAGTGTTAAAGATATACAGGCCGAAGCAAGGGTGATTTTTGATGAGAAGAATAGCAACACCCTTTACTATCACAGTGAAAATTGAATTGTGTTGTAGCACCCGCAGCGATTTATTATTAATTACATACCTGGTGGAGTAATAAAATTATGAACAGAACAGTAGCACCCCAAATAAAGGACGCGGTAGAACTAGACCTGAAACTAAAACCTTATCATAAATTCAATTTAGATAACGGTGTAGAAGTATATGCCGTAGAGGCAGGTACAGAGGAAGTGCTTCAGCTGGAATGGGTATTTCGTGCCGGCAACTGGTACGAAGACAGCAATATGATTGCAGCCAGTACAAACAGTCTGTTAAAAAACGGTACGCATAAACGCACCGCTTTCAGCATCAACGAACATTTTGAATATTTTGGCAGCTACCTTAACAGGCAGTGCAGCAATGAAACAGCTACAGTTACCCTGCATTGCCTTTCCCGCCACCTGCCAGATTTGTTGCCGGTTGTACAGGAAATTTTTACCGAATCAATATTTTCCGAAGAAGAGTTGCAGCTGTTTAAACGTACCGGCAAACAGCGGCTTGAAGTGAATTTGAAAAAATGCGACTTTGTCGCCAACCGGTTTATTGATGAATATCTTTATGGCACCGATCATCCATATGGAAGATACAGCTCCGCCGAAGCATACGATGCCCTGACCAGCGAACAGTTAAAGGAATTTTACAGGCAATATTATCTCAATGGGAGATGTGTGCTTTTTATAGCCGGTAAATTACCGGCAGACATTTCCACTTTACTTAACCGGCATTTCGGGACGCTTCCTTTGAATCAGCATCCTATCCCGGAGAAGCAACATATTATTCATCCCTTCAATGAAAAAAAATCGAGGGTCACTAATGATGCCGAAGGAGTGCAGGGAGCTATAAGAGTGGCAGCCTTTTTCCCCGACCGCCGGCATCCCGATTTTGCAAAAGCGCAGGTGCTTAATAATTTATTCGGCGGGTATTTTGGCTCGAGGCTTATGAGTAATATCAGGGAAGAAAAAGGCTATACTTATGGTATACACAGCTATCTTCAGAACCATATCCAGCAGAGCGCCTGGGTGATAAGCACTGAAGCGGGAAGAGATGTTTGCGAAGCTACACTAAAGGAGATCTATATAGAGATGCTTGACCTCAGGGAAGAGCTGGTAGACGAAGAAGAGTTAATGCTCGTGCGCAATCACATGATGGGTACTATCCTCGCCGAACTCGACGGCCCTTTTCATATAATGGCAAAATGGAAAACAATCATTCTTAATGGACTGGGAGAAGATTATTTCTATAATTTTCTTCATACTATTAAAACCGTTTCAGATGAAGAACTGCTGGAACTTTCTAACAAATATCTTATCCCTGAAAATTTTTATGAATTGGTTGTAATTTAAAGGAAGTTTGCTTTAAATAAACATACTGACATGAACTTTATCATTCGCCTGATCATCACCGGAGCAGTGGCATTCGGGCTCACCAGTTTCCTGCCGGGCATTCATATAGACAACTTCTGGACGGCTATAATTCTGGCACTGGTACTGGCTATTCTCAATTCACTTATTAAGCCTGTGCTTGTACTGCTCACTCTGCCTATCACCATTCTCACCTTTGGTCTTTTTCTTTTTGTGATCAATGCGATCATCATTTTAATAGCCGGTAATTTTATCCATGGTTTTACAGTAGATGGTTTCTGGTGGGCGCTATTATTCAGCTTCCTGCTTTCAACCATATCTTCTATCCTTCGCCCATTAATTAAAGAGAAAGAGCGGTAAGCTGATTGTCAGCTTCGCTTATTTAAAAAAGTTCTTTATTGAATATATTAATTTCTCCAGGTAAACCAGCATACGATATGCAATTTGACAGAAAAGATTTTTCCGATGAACTTTTAATAAATCTGTACAGGAACTTACTGCTGCCGCGTATGATAGAGGAAAAGATGCTGGTATTACTGAGGCAGGGAAAGATTAGTAAATGGTTTAGCGGTATTGGCCAGGAAGCTATTTCAACCGGCGCTACGCTTGCTTTGCAGGATGATGAATGGATGATGCCGCTGCATCGCAACCTGGGTGTTTTCACTTGCAGGAAGATGCCGCTCCACAAACTTTTTAAACAATGGCAGGGAAGTAAAGATGGCTATAGTAAAGGAAGGGAAAGAAGTTTTCATTTTGGCAGCCGCGAACATTATATCTGCGGTATGATCTCTCATCTTGGTCCGCAACTGGCCATCGCCGATGGAGTAGCTCTTGCCAATAAAATTTCCAACAGGCAGAAAGTCTCTTTAGCGTTTACTGGTGATGGTGGTACCAGCGAAGGAGATTTTCATGAAGCGCTGAATACCGCGGCGGTATGGGATCTGCCCGTTATCTTTATAATAGAAAATAACGGTTATGGATTAAGTACTCCCGCTAGTGAGCAATACCGTTGCGAAAGCCTGGCAGACCGTGCCAGGGGTTATGGTATGGAGGGTGTTAGCATTGACGGCAACGATGTACTGGCTGTGTACGATACCGTTAAAGGTGTTCGTGAGTATTGTATCAGGAATCAAAAACCTTACCTCATTGAATGCATTACATTCCGGATGCGCGGTCATGAAGAAGCAAGCGGGATAAAATATATTCCGGCAGAACTTTTTGATACGTGGGGAGTGAAAGATCCGGTAAAAAGATATGGAGAATTTCTTATGTCTGAAGGTATACTTACACCTGAAATGACGGAAGACATCCGAAGCGGGTTTTATTTTTATATTGAGGAAGAACTGAAATCAGCAGCGGAAAATACTTTATTAGTTCCTAATGCGGGGGAAGAGCTGAAAGATGTTTATAAGAAAGTATTCAAACCGGTATCCAATATTCGCGCTACTGATTCATCAGCTATACCGGTGACCAGTAAGCGGTTCATTGATGCTATCAAAGAAGCGCTTCACCAGAGTATGAAGATGCATGATAATCTTATACTGATGGGGCAGGACATTGCAGCATATGGCGGGGCTTTTAAGATCACCGAAGGTTTTTTGGAAGAGTTTGGAAAAGAGAGAGTTCGCAACACACCCTTATGTGAAAGCGCCATTGTTGGCATTACATTAGGTCTTAGCCTTGAAGGTTATAAAAGCATGATGGAGATGCAGTTTGCAGATTTTGTTGCTGCTGGTTTTAGCCAGATTGTAAACAACCTCGCTAAAATTCACTACCGCTGGGGGCAGCATGCAGACACCGTTATCAGGATGCCTACCGGCGGAACTGTAGGCGCAGGGCCTTTTCACAGCCAGAGTAATGAATCCTGGTTTATGCACATACCTGGATTAAAAGTAGTTTATCCATCCAATCCATACGATGCCAAAGGTTTATTGATCGCGGCTATCAATGATCCTAATCCGGTTATGTATTTTGAACATAAGGCTTTATACAGAAGTATCTCCGGTCCTGTTCCGGACGAATATTATGAAGTTGAAATCGGTAAGGCTAAAAAGGTTTGCGAGGGAGACCTGATTTCTATTATTACGTATGGGATGGGTGTGAAATGGGCCACTGATTATGCTGAACAACATCCTGCTATTTCCATTGACATCCTTGACCTGAGAACACTCTTACCGTTAGATTATAACGCAATAAAAGCATCTGTTGCACAAACGGGCAGGGTCTTATTATTACATGAAGACACGCTAACAGGCGGACCAGGCGCCGAGATAGCTGCCTGGATCAGTGAGTACTGTTTTGAAATGCTTGATGCGCCGGTAATGCGTTGTGCTTCCCTTGATACTCCCGTACCTTTTAATGCCGCACTTGAAGAGCAGTTCATGGCTAACTCGAGGCTGGCGGAATGTATTGATAAGCTTACAAAATATTAATGAGGTTAAAATAATTTCTTTGATTCGGCAGGTTGGTCAGCATGATGATAGACATATCCCGGGCCATAAAGAAATTTTCCACTTCTTACACCGGTATGTTTACCCTGATCAACAATAACCTCTCCATTGACAAGCACGTATGAAAAGCCTTTTGAGTACGCATGAGGATGATCATATCCCGATTCATCCTGAACTTTGCCTGCATCGAAAATAACAATGTCCGCCGCAAAGCCTGGTAACAATAAACCACGATCTTTTAATTGAAATTTTTGCGCCGGTAAAGAAGTCATTCTTCTGATCGCTTCCTCAAGTCCTATAATTTTTTCCTCCCTTACATACTTGGCAAGCACCCTGGCATTAGTGCCATAGCCACGGGGATGCGGTGCTCCCTGTCCAAACGAACGAATACCTGCATCGGACGCAAACATGTTGTAAGGATATCTCATGATATTTTCCACATCCCAGTCACTCATGCCATGAAACACCATGCCGGCGCCACCCTGTAACATCATATCCATAATGGTTTCGGCTTCATTAACAGCATTGTGTTTTTTCCCTCTCGCCACGTTAACGGCTTCAATACTTTTTCCATTGAGGGTTGTGTCGGCGCTGTAATACGCTACCACAGCATAACTGAAATGTTTGAGCCGGCGTTTTTTGAGATTTTTAATCATGCTTTTTGCAACATACTGTCTGATTGCGGGATTAGTTAATCTTGCATTTATCGAGTCCGCACCGTCAGCCAATATCTCATCTGGCAACAAAGTGCTTAACGAAGTGCTGCTTGCAGTGTAGGGATACTGGTCGATGGTAACATCGATTCCTTCGTCCCTTGCATCCTGAACCAGCTTTAATGTTTCATCAGAACGTTTCCAGTTTTGCTGACCGCTTAATTTAAAGTGGGAAATTTCAATGGGAATGCCGGTTTCCTTACCAATCGACAATGCTTCTTTAATTGCAGGGACAACACTGTCTCCTTCACTGCGGATATGAGAAGCATACACACCTTTATGTGAAGCAGCGGACTTTGCAAGCTCCACTACTTCATACGTTGTAGAATAAGTACCGGGAATATAGATGAGGCCGGTAGATAATCCGACAGCGCCATCTTCCATGGCTTTAGCAACCATGGCTTTCATCTTTTTCAATTCTTCGTCTGTGGGTGCCCGTTTGGCGGATCCTAATACAGCCTTGCGTACATCATTATGACCAATCAGGGTTGCTATATTTACAGATAGTTTAATACTGTCAAGATAGCTGACATACAAACTAATATTGGTTTTAGAGCCGCCGCAATTGCCGGTGATCACCGTTGTAACACCATCATAAATAAAATTATCGGCGGTGGGTGTTTTTGCTTCATCTCCTTCAATATGTGTATGAACATCTATAAAACCCGGGGCAACTATATGTCCGTGCGCATCAATCGTTTTCTTTGATAGTGCTCCTGTAAGATTACCAACCTTCGTTATCTTTCCATTCTTAACAGCAATATCAGCATAAAACCAGGAGTTACCTGTCCCATCTATAACCTTACCATTTTTAATAATCAGATCGTATGATTCCTGTGTATAAGCAACGTTGAAAATAAAAAGAAGTAAAATGATCTGAAAAAGTAATTTGGTATTCATCTATCTAAAATACTATTTCTTTTCCACGAGGTAATGAAATGATTCTTTAAAAATTTAACTGGTATTTGTATAAAGATCATGATGACGGATGATGAAAGTCAGGTTTTACTTTATTGATTCTTTCTATTTTTACACCGTCGAGTAACAAAAAATAATCTACACTTCTGAATAAATAATTCAAATCAATAGCCCCTAGACAACACAAACTGCAGGACATAGTTCCTGCGTTTGTATTTATAGTAATGCTTGTCAGAAGATTTTGTGCTTAACTGATTAGCCTTTGTTATTCTCCTGCGCCAATGAACCATTGTTCTTTATTCTTAAATAAAACATTAAACGTAGTAAGAGATCCGTAGATGCGGGTAATATATTGTTGCAGGTTAACTTTATCCTGGTCGCTTAATTGTTTATGTGCATTGATCTGTTGTTCCATAACGCGCAGCCGGTCGCGAAGCATCACTATCTTATGAAAAAATGCATCTACAGGCACTTCTTTAGGTTTTTGTGAAATGTCTTTCGGTTGAAGCAACATAGTACCGCCTATCCATCGATCGCCTATAGGAACAATTTCCTGTGTATCATTCCACATACGCAGAATTTTCAACAGAGATTTTTCTGCAGCGGAGGCAGTTTCAATTTCGAGTGTGACGTTCTCGGGAATTATTTCTTCCAGCTTATTATCCGTCTTATCAATTTCTTTAATACCATGGTAAATAAACGATATCAGGTAAGCGGCATATTTAACCCCAACAATCACTCCAGGACCATGAGCCGTATGTTGAAGCCGTGTGCCAATGCCGAGATTTAATTGATCCATACTAATTGTAGTGTGTTTTAATGAATAGAGGCAGGATCGGTTCGTAAATAAAATTTATCAGCGTTCCAATTCGCAGGATTATTGATGATGTAATTTGAAATGTTTTGATAAGCTTGTTCATTGCGTATGATGTGTTCGTAATAATTACGTTGCCATAGTTTACCCATAATTTCATTTTTTGATTTATAAATATCCAAACAACCATTTGCCACCAAAGATTTGTATGCACCCACAATATCACCAACCAACGTAGGGGCAGGGCTCGCCCCTGCCCGCGCCCCCATACCGTCAGCCCCCATACCGTCAGCCCCATTATTTTGATCGATAGTGCCATCAGCATCTGCCTGATTATCAGGGGCTGCCTGATTATCAATGTGTGCCTGATTATCAAGGGCTGCCTGATTATCAATGTGTGCCTGATTATCAAGGGCTACGTGATCATCAATGTGTGCGTGATTATCAATGTGTGCCTGATTATCAGGGGCAACCGCGAGGGTTGCCCGTACGGGATTTAAAATAATGATGCAGTGTATGTGATTGGGCATTATTTGGAAGACATCCAATTTAAAATTTGAAAATCGTTCGGATAATATTAGCCATTCGTTGTAAGCAATTATTCCGTACTCGTTTAAAATCATTTTATTTTCAATAACATCACCAAATCTGCAAATGCTGTTATTGCAACAAACTGTAATAAAATATGCTCCTGCCTGTGAGTAATCATATCCTTTTAACCTGATAGATCTACGGTGATGTATGTTAGGATTATAAGGCATCAGGTCACTTCAATCGTTTATAGCCTGGTACACCAGCACTTTAAATAAGTCGCTTAAATTTCCATAACGGGTAGGATAAATATTCCGGTATAATAATGCTATCATTTTTTCTTTAGGATCAACCCAGTAAGTGGTAGAGAACATACCGCCCCATTCGTAAACTCCTTCCGGGGTAGGTAATACGCCGCTGGCCTTTTCAGTGGTGACGGAAAAGCCTAATCCAAACTTTTTATTTCCCTGGTTAAGATCACCGATCTGGTTCATGGTCATCATACGAACTGTGTTGCGGGATAAGATTCTTTTGCCATTGTATTCACCACCGTTCAGCATCATCTGCAGGAAAATTGCATAGTCGTATATGGTGCCCGACAAACCACCGCCGCCAGAATAATAAGTCCCTTTTGTATTAGGATAATCTGGAATGAAATCGCCGTTAATTTTTTTAGAGTCAGGCATCCTGACCGCTTTTCCGGTGGTGGAATCTTCCGTATATAATTCTACCAACCTGTCCTGTTTATCCTTAGGAAGGTAAAAATAAGTATCCTTCATTCCCAGCGGATCAAAAATTCTTTGTTTAAAAAACGTCGCCAGTGACATACCTGAAACCACTTCAACCAGGTAGCCTAATACATCAACGTTTAATCCGTATGTCCATCTTTCTCCCGGTTGATGAACAAGCGGTAACGGGCCCAGGGTTTTGATCACATCACCCAGAATATATTTATCAACACCAATGCCGGAAATAACTCCTGCCTTGGCATAAATAGCATTGAACTCTTTTGAACCTATCTGCGCATACCCGATCCCGGAAGTATGTGTAAGAAGGTCACGGATAGTGATCTCTCTTTTTGCAGGAATTGTGGTGTAGCTGCTATCCGCAGGATTGAATTTGTCCAGTACAACAGGTTTTTTGAAAGAAGGAATATACTTTGAGATGGGTTCGTCGAGTAAAAATTTACCTTCTTCATAAAGTGTCATTACTGCTACGCTGGTGATAGCTTTCGTTTGAGAAGCCATACGAAAAATAGCGTCTTTTTTTAATGGGATTTTTTTTACAACATCATTATAGCCGAAAGACTGATAGTATGCGACCTTGCCATTTCGTATCACCAGTGCTACGGCTCCGTTCATTCTTCCGCTGTCGACATATTGCTGTAACACTTTATCTATCCGTTGTATTCTTTCGGAAGACATGTGAGCGGATTCGGTGATGCCGGTGTTTAACGGTGAAAAATTTATGCTACTGTTTTGAGAATGAGAAGGCTGAATAAAGGCGAAAATATAAAGGAAGCATGCCAGTGTGTATTTCATATTTTTTAATTGTAATTGAAAGATAGTTATAAACATGGATGTAGAAATGCATGTTTGCAGATTACGGAATGCTTATCTGGCTGGAAATATAGCACGGTACTTTAGGTAAGCCTGTTTGATGTAAGAATAAAAATCATATTCACTGGTCACTTGTGTGAACTGGTAAGTAGGCCTGAAGATCTTCATGAACCTGTCGAGGTCCGGTCCGTTAAGAGAAGTAATTTTTTTTACTATGGTTTTATTAAACCTGTGATCAATATAGTTATCTTCTTCCTCAGCAATCAGTCTGCGCTGAAACCCAAGCATGCTTTTGTTTTTTCTAAACCGGAATACATTTATCAGTTGGTCGAGATCAAGTCCTACGCCCGCGCCGCCGGCTCCCATAGGAGTTGTTGATATGCCTAGTCCGGGCTTTTTATAATTGAAAGCTTTAGCGTAGTCTTCCCTGTTTTGAGCGGAATCGAATTTATAACTCGGCGGCATAACAAGAAATGTTGGTAAGATATTGCTTTGAACATGAAGTGATATATCGAAACCACCAGGATTGGGCATCGATTTGACAGCAAATTTTACAGTTGGTTTTCCCAGGTAAGAAAAATAAATCGAGTCCTCCTCACTGACCTCTATGGTATAATTTCCCAGATCATTGGTAGCAGTACCTTTCCCTGACGTGCTCATCACACTAACCCCGGCCAGTGGACGCGTTTTCGACATATCGTAAACGGATCCTCTAATGTTTAACTGGCAAAAGGATACGTTGCCTGACAGTAATAGCCCGCTAACTATAAAAAATTTGAACCATCGAACAGTAAACAAAAGGTAAAATTTTTCGATTGTAATGTTACAGTATCTAAGCTAACAGTAAGTATGCCTGTAGATAATTTAACAAATTACGGCAAAAAATAATTCCTCCGTTTACTCCTGATCAAAAATTAATCTAACGAGTATTAAAACCTGTTAAGTTCTTTTTCTATAACCGTTGAGTAGTTTTTGTGTTCCAGCAAATGGATCTTACGGGCAACTGTTTCAACGGTATCGCTTTTGTCAATCGGAAAGCTTGCCTGGAAGATAATCGGCCCATGGTCATACTGATCATCGACATAATGTATGGTTATACCGGTTTGTGTTTCACCGGCCTTAATCACAGCTTCATGGACAAAATTTCCATACATTCCTTTTCCACCATAACCTGGCAGTAATGCCGGATGGATATTGACTATTCTATTGGGATAAGCTTTAATAAGTTCAGAGGGCACCTTCCATAAAAAGCCGGCAAGTACGATGAAATCTACTTCGGTATATTTTAATTCGTCGATGTATGCGTTGCCACGAAAAAACTTTTCTTTATCTAATAGCAGGGATGGAATGTGTTCCTTTTTTGCAATATTCAAAACGCCTGCTCCGGGTTTGTTTGACGCAATCAGCGTAACCTTTACAGACTGATGCATCCGAAAAAAGTCGATGATATTTTCAGCATTGCTTCCGGCGCCTGATGCGAAAATGGCAATCTTATGCATCTTCAAAACTACAGCAGGTGAATGGAAAATAAAAAATTCCGCTCTACTGTTTTATTCTTAGCAATTTTGCAAACCAGCGTAGAATCTTCTTTTCATAGTTCCAGAAAAATTTAAATTGCCCAAACGGAATAGCGACGAGCATTATTACGAACTGATAACCAAAAATCAATACCAGCAATTTTACTAACCAAAACCATAGAGAAGAAACTTCCAACGACAGCCATGTAGTAACCTGCTTCGTTAGAAAAGCTGTGGCGGTTCCTGTGATAGCAAACACACAAAGAATAAAAAATAATTGTGTTCCACTAACCTTCCATTTTTGTTTCAGCCGCTTAAACATAATCACAAGCCTGTTTTAATTGAATCACATATATTCTGTAACAAAAAAAATTAGTACAAATCCTTGAAGTGATCAGTGATTTTTATTGGTATATGTTATGAATAAACGAACGGATGACTAGTATCAATTTCAGCCATCAACAATCGCAATACTTATGCGCAACAAGCTTTCTAACTAAAGCTGATAAAAAAAAGACGTTTACATGCGAGTCACTTGGTACAAGGATATTGAGTTCAAAATAAAATAAAATTACGGTGACTAATAAGCGATTTTTCCGAAGACTATCTTTAAAAGTTTCGTTGTCATAAACATAATATTCTCGAATCGTTACACATTACAATTAACTGAAACACACACCCCGCATAAGAAAAAAAAAATCGCAATGTTGATAATATGTTAGAATCCTGTCTTATTTTTGCAATCGATCTAGGATATTTTTCCATCTGTTAACCGATATCTCTGAGAATATGATTCATTGTAGACTGAAAGTTCGAAAATTATTATCCTGCTTACTTTTACTCATACTATTTTCCTTTCTTAACCCGGCTCTGGCTCAGGATGGTACCGCTTTATTTCGGACCAACTGTGGCAGTTGTCACCAGGTAGCCAAAGCTATGGTCGGTCCTGCACTGGCAGGTTTTACCGAGCGAGGTCCATGGTCCGACAAAAAGCAATTATATTCCTGGATTCATAATCCTGCTGCCTTCATGGCAAAGGATCCTTACACGCAGGGATTAAAGGCGCAATATAATGCCATGATGAGCGCCTTTCCAAATCTTAGTGAAAAGGAAATTGACGCGATATCTGACTATGTGGTTAAAACTGCTGCCGCTCCAAAAGAAACACCGGGAGGTTCAGCAGTAGGTAGCCCTGATGAAAAAGCTCAGTCAGAAGACAATTCATTACTCTTTGGTATCCTCACTTTAATAATGGCTGTAATTGCACTTATACTATTACAGGTTAACAGCAATCTTAAAAAATTATCCGACGATGTTGAAGGAGTACGTGCGGTAGAGCCGGTGCCATTTTACAGGAACAAAGCATATATATATTTAATCACACTTATCGTTTTTGTTGTGGGTGGTTATTATACTATTCAGGGTGCAATAGGTTTGGGCCGCACAAAAAATTATCAGCCGGTTCAGCCAATATATTATTCTCATAAAGTTCATGCGGGAAAAAATCAGATAAGTTGTTTATACTGCCATGGTAGTGCACAGGAAGGTAAACAGGCAAATATTCCGGCGGTGAATCTTTGTATGAACTGCCATATGAACATAAATGAATATGGAGGAAGCGCAGGAAAGTTATTCAGGGAAGATGGTACTGAAGTAAATGGAACTGCTGAAATAAAAAAATTATATGAATACGCCGGATGGGATGGTAGAAAATACACTAACACTGGCAAACCGATTGAATGGGTGAGGATTCACAACTTGCCTGATCATGTATATTTTAACCACTCACAACACGTTAATGCCGGCAAAGTACAATGTCAAACCTGTCATGGGCCCATTACTCAAATGGGTGAAGTGTACCAGTTTGCAGATCTTAGCATGGGTTGGTGTATAAATTGTCACCGCGAAAGTAAAGTCCAGTTTACTTCTAATAAATTTTACAGCATTTATGAAAAATTTCATGAAGATCTCAAAAAGAATCCTTCAGACAGTGTTACTGTAGAAAAGATAGGAGGAACAGAATGCCAGAAATGCCATTATTAAAGTGGCAAATTTTCAATGCCGGGACGAATGGCTTATTTATAAAAATTGATGCGGTGGTTGGTTATCGAGTTCCAACTACCACCTGTTAACTAATAACTATGGAGCAAAAAAAGTACTGGCAAAGTTTCGGTGAATTTTCCCACTCCGATGAGTATAAGAAGAGTGGTGAAGATGAATTTAAATCAGCTTTACCATTTGAAGATCTTGATGAAAAAGGTTTGCTTGATGAAGCAACACCACGCCGTGATTTTTTAAAATATCTTGGATTCAGCACAGCCGCTGCTATGGCTGTCGCCAGTTGTGAAATGCCGGTAAGAAAATCGATACCTTATTTAAATAAGCCACAGGATCTGTTACCGGGTGAGTCAAACTATTATGCTACTACTTTTGTTTCGGGCGGCGATGTTGTTCCTGTTGTAGCAAAGGTTAAAGATGGCAGGCCTATTAAACTGGAAGGTAATACGATGTCTTCGATTACAAAAGGTGGCACATCGGCACGTGTACAGGCTTCTGTATTGGATCTTTATGATACTGCCCGGCTTAGATTTCCATTGGCCAATGGTAAGGAAGTAAGTACCTTAGACGCATTTGATAAAATGATGGCGGAAGCCATATCGACTGCTGGCGGAATGCTGGTACTACTAACAGGCACTATTACTTCCCCCACAACAAAACAGATTATTACCGATTTCCTGGCTAAATATCCCGGAAGCCGGCACGTTCAATATGATGCGATTTCTTACAGTGGAATATTGTTAGCCAGTGAAATTTCTTACGGAAGCAAATCTATCCCATCTTATAAATTTGATCAGGCTAAAGTTATCGTCAGCCTCGGAGCTGACTTCCTTGGCACATGGTTAAGTCCGACAGAATTTCAAAGGGATTATGCTACCGGAAGAAAAATTCAGGAGAAGAATATTACTATGAGCAAGCATTACCAGTTTGAAAGCATGATGAGTATGACCGGCGCTAATGCTGACGAACGGTATACTCATAAGCCTTCTGAAACCGGAAAGGTAGCGATAGCTTTGCTTAACGCAATTAACGGTCAGACGGTAAGCGGATTTAGCAATGATAAATTGATAAAGGGAATTCAAAAAGCAGCCAAAGAGCTGGTATCGAATAAAGGGAAAGGACTGGTAGTATGTGGTGTCAACAACCCGCATATTCAGGTTATTGTTAACGCGATTAATGAAGCCATCGGTGCCACCGGTACTACGGTTATCCGCTCATCTCCTTTATTAACAAAGCAGGGAATAGATAGTGACATGAATACCCTGATTAGCGATATGAATGCAGGAAGAGTGGGAACACTATTAGTATATGATGCTAACCCGGTTTATGATTATTATAATCCTGAAAGTTTCAAATCAGGACTTGGTAAAGTGAAGGCTTCGATTTCTTTTAATGAAAGAATCTGTGAGACCACGGAACTTTGTAAATATGTAGTTCCTTCTCATCACTACCTGGAAAGTTGGGGAGACGCAGAAATAAAACCCGGCTATTTCAGTTTGATGCAGCCAACCATCCCCCCATTATTCAAAACACGTCAGTTTCAGGATTCATTGTTGAAATGGACCGGTAACCCTGTCTCATACGACGCTTATTTCAGACAATACTGGACGGGTAAATTAGGCAGTGCTAATCTTTATGATAAAGCGCTGCAGGATGGAGTTATTGAACCTGCATCCGGGGCCCCTGTATCTGCATCAGGTACATTTAGCAACTCCGGTTCTGCTGCAGCAATGGCAGCGATAGCAGGAATAAAAGCGGGTACTGACATTGAATTGATTCTTTACCAGAACGTAGCAATGGGAGATGGAAAACAAGCCAATAACCCCTGGTTGTTAGAACTCCCCGACCCGATAACCAAAGCTACCTGGGACAATTATGTAATGTTGTCACCAATGTTAGGTAAGAAATTATTCGATATAGATATTAAAGAACGCCGCCAGGCTGATAACTACGAGGTCCGTCCTGAAAAACCTGAGGTAAAAGTTATGGTAGGCAACAAAGAGTTGATTCTGCCTGCGCTGATCATACCGGGAATGAATAACCAGACTATCGCTATAGCGGTAGGCTATGGAAGAAAAAGTGCCAGTGGGAAAGAAGAAGACACAAAGAAAAACATTGGAAGGGCTGCCGTAGGTGTTGGACAAAATGTTTTTAACCTGGTAAATTTTAATGGTACTACAACTGATTTCGTGGTTGGCGGTGTTGCTATTACATCAACAGGCAATAACTACCGGATGGCAATTACCCAATCGCATAGTTCTTATGAAGGTCGTCATGAAGTTGTAAAAGAAAAGACACTGGCGGAATTCAAAGCTCATCCTGCTGAAATACTGGAAGAACGGGCAGAAGAGTTAAAGCCGTGGGGTGGGATAGAAAATTATAATAAAACAGGAACACTATATCCCGAAGAGATGCTTGTTCGCCCAGGTATAAAATGGGGGATGTCGATTGATCTCAATAGCTGTATTGGCTGCGGATCATGTGTAGTAGCATGTAATGCGGAGAATAACATCTCTGTAGTGGGCAAGCATGAAGTTATGAGGGGCCATGAAATGCACTGGATGAGGATCGACCGTTATTTCAGCGGTGACCCTGCTGAACCGGAAAGCATCCAGACGATCTTTCAGCCGATGCTTTGCCAGCATTGCGAAAATGCACCTTGCGAGAATGTTTGCCCGGTAGCGGCAACCAATCACAGCAGTGAAGGTCTTAACCAGATGGCTTATAACCGTTGTATCGGCACAAGATATTGCGCCAATAACTGTCCTTATAAAGTACGCCGTTTTAACTGGGCCGATTATACCGGAGCAGACAGTTTTCAAAATAACCAGGATCAAAGTATTATCGGTAAACTGGACGATGTGGTCTTTATGATGAATGATGACCTCACCCGGATGGTATTAAACCCTGATGTTACCGTTCGAAGCCGCGGCGTAATTGAAAAATGTTCTTTCTGCGTACAACGTTTACAGGAAGGAAAACTTAACGCTAAGAAGCAAAACCGCGTTTTGACTGATGATGACATTAAAACTGCCTGTCAGCAGTCATGTCCTGCAAATGCCATAGAATTTGGTAATGTAAATAATAAAGAAAGTGTCGTTAGCCAAATAAGAAAAAATAACCCTGAAAGGACTTTCTACGTGTTAGAGCCGATTCATACTTTGCCAAGTATCAATTATATGGTTAAAGTCAGGAATACTGATGCCTTAACAATGGAAGAAGGACAGCACAATAGATACCCGGAACAAAAAAGCGCAGCAGCTGAAAAGGCACACTCATAGAATTATGTTACAGACTAATATTATTCAGATATTGGATAGAAAATAAAAGCAAAAGGTAGTATGGCATCAATAAGGTACGAATCGCAAACCAGAGAGGCATTAGTGATAGGTGATAAAAATTATCACCAGATCACAGAAGACATTATACGCCCCATTGAAGCAAAGCCAAGTAAGTTATGGTGGACAGGCTTCTTAATAGCCGTTGCTTTATTACTTTTTGGAGTTGTATCTGTTACTATGGAAGTAATTTATGGAATCGGTCAGTGGAACCTCAATAAAACCATCGGTTGGGGATGGGACATTACCAACTTCGTATGGTGGGTTGGTATTGGTCACGCGGGTACCCTGATCTCTGCAATTTTACTTTTATTCAGACAAGGATGGAGAACGGGCGTTAACCGCGCGGCGGAAGCGATGACAATATTCGCCGTAATGTGCGCCGGTCAGTTTCCTATATTCCATATGGGCAGGGTTTGGATGGCGTTTTTCATTTTCCCTTACCCTAATAGCCGTGGCCCGTTATGGGTAAATTTTAACTCTCCTCTTCTTTGGGATGTATTTGCCATATCCACATACTTTACCGTTTCCTTATTATTCTGGTATAGCGGCCTCTTGCCTGACCTTGCTACTGTTCGTGACCGTGCGAAGCTGAAATGGAGAAAATTCATGTACGGGCTGTTATCATTTGGGTGGTCGGGAAGTACTAAGCATTGGCAAAGGCATGAAAGTTTATCGTTAGTGCTTGCAGGATTAAGTACTCCTCTTGTACTGTCCGTTCATACGATTGTATCGTTTGACTTTGCTACGTCCGTAATCCCTGGTTGGCATACAACAATATTCCCTCCTTACTTTGTCGCCGGTGCAGTTTTTTCAGGATTTGCCATGGTGCAGACTTTATTACTAATTACCCGCAGAGTGTTAGGCTTAACAGATTATATTACTGTAAATCATATTGAAGTGATGAATAAAGTCATCTTGTTAACAGGTTCTATTGTAGGGGTAGCCTATTTGACGGAATTGTTTATCGCCTGGTACGGGCAAAATGGTTACGAGTGGTATGCATTCAGTCAGAACAGGGCCAATCCTTTCACCCCCTATGGCTGGAGTTATTGGATCATGATGGGTTGTAATGTATTGTCGCCTCAAATTTTCTGGTTCAAGAAAATGAGGCGTAATGTTGGACTCACTTTCTTTATGTCTATACTAATTAATATAGGTATGTGGTTTGAACGATTTGTAATTGTTGTTACATCGGTTTACAGGGATTACCTTCCTAGTAGCTGGGCCACCTATTATACCCCGTCAATATGGGAAGTTGGTTTTTATCTGGGTACCATTGGATTATTCTTTACTTGTTTCTTCTTGTTTGCTAAATTCTTTCCTGTTATTGCGGTAGCTGAGATCAAGCACATCTTAAAAAAATCCGGTGAAAACTATAAAGAAAAAATGGATGGTGTGGAAACAGAAACCGCTGAAATATTTTATGCTGAAACGCATAGCGCACATCATTAATAAATAATAGAACATAAAATAAAATGAGTGTAAAAAAATTTATAGTAGGATGTTTTGACGATGAAGATATTTTATTTCCGGCTGTTAAGAAAGTTCGTAAAGCAGGGTATAAAATTTATGATATTTACACTCCAATGCCTATTCATGGTTTGGATACTGCAATGGGGCTGCGAGATACAAGCCTGCATACGGCTGGGTTTATTTATGGAATATCCGGGACAGCGACGGCGCTTGCTTGTATGACCTGGGTTTTTACAAAGGATTGGCCATTAAATATCGGTGGCAAACCTCATTTTGCCTTACCTGCTTGGATACCGATTACTTTTGAACTAACAGTACTCTTCGCGGCAGTTGGTATGGTACTCACCTTTTGTTACCTGTGCCAGATGGCACCTTTTGTAAAAAAACATCATTTTCATTTACGCGCAACCGATGACCTGTTTGTTATGGTGATAGAATGTACAGCCAAAACAAATGATGCCGAAGTAACAGGGTTTTTAAATAGCATCGGATCACTAGAAACAAATATCCAGGAAGCAGAAACGGGTTGGTGGCTTGGAAGATATGATAAAGACAGTAAGCCGTTTGAGAAGAAGGGAATTGTAACAGCTTAATTGAACTAATTCAATAAATACTGATGAAGAAATTATCCGTTATATCATTTGTTTTAATTGCAGTATTTTTTATAATAAGCTGTAGTGACGTAAGGCGTACACGAGGAAGAGAATATATGCCGGATATGGCTTATAGCCGGGCTTACGAAACGTATGCGCCTCATGAATTGCTTACCGCGGCCGGTGTTAATTATACTGCTTTACCTGTTGCGGGTACCATAAAAAGAGGAGAGCTATTTCCTTTCTCTATTTCAAAAGACAACGATGGGGACACTATTAATTATGTAGCGTCAAGGCAGGTACTAAATCCTGTTTTAACCCCGGACTCTGGTCAGTTGAAAGAATCCGAGAGAATGTTTCTTATTAACTGTGCAATCTGTCATGGAACGAAGTTAGATGGTAACGGTCCGTTGTATAACGATGGTAAAGGACCCTACAGCGCGGCGCCGAAAAATCTTGTAGGGCCTGACATATCCGCGATGCCCGAAGGTCAGATTTTTTATTCTATCACTTATGGTAAAGGCCAGATGGGGCCTTATGGTTCCCAGTTATCAACAAGTCAGCGCTGGAAAATAGTTCATTACATAAGAAGCAGGCAGCAGGCTGCAAAAACCGCTGCCGGTAGCACCGCTTCAGCAAATGTATCAGATTCAACAATTACGGGTTCAAAAAAAGGGGGCGCAGATCTAAGTAAAGCAAAAAAATAAAATCTATTAATCATTTGCATATAAATTATTCAGTATGGCTTTAAAAGAACAATTTCAGGTTAGTGGCAGGTATAAAACCTGGTCTCTTTCTTTGTCTGGCGTTGGTGTGTTGTCGATACTGATTGGCTATTTTGTTTATGGAACGGGTGATGAACATGCGCAAGTTAGGTTCTGGTCTATGATGTTGCAGAACAGTATATATTTTTTGCTGGTAGTTAATGCTGCTATGTTTTTTATATGCGCGACCACCCTTGCCATGGGTGGCTGGCAATTGAGTTTCAGGCGTGTGTCGGAAGCTATTTCCGTTGCTGTTATTCCGTTGGGTGTTATTGCTTTTATCATTTTGATGTCATTGGTATTTGGTAATCAGCATCATATTTATCATTGGTTAACACCAAACGGAGATAAAATTCTTGAAGGCAAAAGTGGTTTTTTAAATCCTACATTCTTTACGGTCTGGACAGTATTGAGTATCGGACTATGGATTTTGCTTGGTTATAGAATGAGAAAGATCTCAAGAGATTTGGATGAGCATCCAATTCAAACAGTGGAAGAAGGAAAGAAGTATGTATTTAAAACAACCGTATGGGCAGCGCTTTATCTTTTCTGGTTTGCGCTGACAGTGGCTTCCACCACCCCCTGGTTATGGCTGATGAGTATAGACGCTCATTGGTTTTCTACTATGTACAGCTGGTACACATTCGCCAGTACTTTCGTTGCCGGGATCGCCTTAATAACACTTTTTGTTATCTATTTAAAAAACAAAGGCTACCTGGAACTGGTTAATGAAGAACATCTTCACGACCTCGGAAAATTTATATTTGCATTTTCTATTTTTTGGACATACTTGTGGTTCTCACAGTTTATGCTTATCTGGTATGCCAATATCCCTGAAGAAACTGTTTATTTTAAACCAAGATTACAAGGCGCATACCAGGGAATATTCTGGCTAAACCTTATCATAAATTTTCTTGCGCCGTTGCTGATTCTAATGAAAAGAAATTCGAAACGCAATTATGCAACGCTTACTTTCATTTCAGTTTTTATTTTGTTTGGTCACTGGCTTGATTTTTACCAAATGGTATTTCCAGGTCCGGTCGGCAATCATCTGGAACTAAGTATAATTGATTTTGGAGTTGCGTTGGGTTTTATAGGGTTGATAATGTTTGTTACGGGCAGACAACTTAGTAAGCATTCATTGTACGTAAAAAATCATCCATTTTTTAAGGAAACTATAATACATCATACTTAATACAACATTAAACAAAAGGCGCATGCCTATATATTATTTACAAACTTTGCATTAATTAATTGAAAAGAATATGTCAACCATTTTTTTGATAGCGATTCTGTTGTTAGGCTTTCTACTAACTTTCCAGATCGCCAAAGCAAGTGAATACGTAGGGATATTAAAGGGAGAGAAAAAAACATTCGAGCAGAACAATCGTATCAACGGCTTTTTAATGATTTTATTCCTTGTAATGGGATTAGTAGGAGTATACTGGTGTAATGAATTATTTCGGGGAAGAATATTAGCTTTCCCTGCGTCGCAACACGGAGTAAAAATTGATAACATGCTGTACATTACAATAGCCATGACGGGGGTAGTATTTTTAATTACTCAGATATTGTTATTTTGGTTTGCCTTTAAATACCAGCACTCAGAAAAAAGGAAAGTCTTTTACTTTCCACACAATAACAGGCTGGAAGTAATATGGACAGTTGTTCCCGCTATAGCATTGACTGTTCTCGTAGGTTTTGGATTGTATTATTGGTATCAGATTACCGGGGACGCACCTAAAGATTCATTGGTAGTTGAAATCACCGGAAAGCAGTTTGGATGGATATACAGATATCCTGGTAAGGACAATGTTTTTGGGAAAAAATACTATAAAAATATTGATGAGGTCAGAAGCAATGCATTAGGTTTGATATGGGACGATAAAGCTTCACAGGATGATCTTATTTCAACTTCAGAGATGTATGTGATCGTTAATAAACCTGTCAAGCTCGTAATTAATTCAAGAGACGTTGTACATGATGTTGGTCTTGTACATTTTCGTTTGAAAATGGATGCCGTGCCGGGAACGCCTACAACCTTATGGTTTACTCCAATATATACTACCGACGAAATGAGAATTAAGACCGGCAAACCGGAATTTGAGTATGAGATATCTTGTGATCAAATTTGTGGAAAGGGACATTATTCAATGAGGGGAGTCATAAAAGTAGTAACACCCGATGAATTCTTTTTATGGAGGGCCAAGCAGGTGCCAGCCTACACTCAGGCAAATCAGGGCGTTACTCCGTTACCGGGTAAAGATTCGATTGGTGCCAAAGCAACGGCATCTTTACCACCATTGGAAAAAACTAAAATTGCTTTGGTAACAAATTAATGTATAATAAATTTACAAGATAGGTTATACCTAAAAGTAACAATATGAGTAACGAAACTAAATTGACTTTAAAACCTGAAGTAGTTGTCCGTGAGGTGAATAATGATTCGGAGCACCATGTTCACCATAAAGAGACTTTCATTACTAAATACGTTTTTAGCCAGGATCACAAAATGATATGTAAACAGTTTCTGATCACAGGAATGATCTGGGCTGTTATTGGCGGATCTTTCTCAGTGCTTTTCAGGTTACAATTAGCATATCCTGACCAGACGTTTCCTTTTCTAGAAGACCTGTTGGGTCATTGGGCTAAGGGTGGCAGGATTGCACCTGAATTTTATTATGCATTGGTAACTATGCACGGAACGGTATTGGTGTTTTTTGTACTTACCGGTGGATTAAGTGGCACTTTTGCCAATTTTCTAATTCCACTGCAAATAGGAGCCCGGGATATGGCTTCTCCATTTATGAATATGCTGTCTTATTGGTTTTTTTGGGCGGCAAGCGTTGTAATGATTTCCTCTTTATTCATACAGACTGGTCCTGCAAGTGGTGGGTGGACATCTTATCCTCCTTTAAGTGCCTTGGGTGGAGCATCCGATGGATCTAAAGCTGGGATGGACTTCTGGATTACCAGTATGGCACTGTTCGTTGTATCTTCCCTGTTAGGAGGACTGAATTACATTTCAACCATCCTGAACATGCGAACTAAAGGTATGAGCATGACAAGAGTACCTTTGACTATCTGGGCTTTATTTTTCACAGCTGTTCTGGGAGTATTGTCTTTCCCTGTGCTTTTATCAGGATTCATCCTTCTGTTATTCGACCGTCACGCAGGAACAAGCTTCTATCTATCAGATATCTATATCGCTAACTCAAATACTGCTTTGCCAAACGAAGGTGGAAGCGCAATTTTATACCAGCATTTATTCTGGTTCCTTGGCCATCCTGAAGTATATATAATAATTTTACCTGCAATGGGAATCGTGTCTGAAGTAATAAGTGTAAATGCAAGAAAACCAATTTTTGGTTATATGGCTATGATTGGGTCATTGTTTGCAATTACAATTCTTGCCTTCCTGGTTTGGGCACATCACATGTTTGTAACTGGTTTAAATCCATTTCTCGGATCAGTATTCGTGTTACTTACTTTATTGATTGCTGTTCCATCAGCTATTAAAGTATTTAATTGGATAACCACACTATGGAGAGGTAATATCCGCTTTACACCCGCAATGTTATTTTCTATCGGGTTTGTCAGTATGTTTATTTCAGGTGGGTTAACAGGTATTTTTCTTGGCAACTCAACGTTAGATATTCATCTTCATGATACATATTTTGTAGTAGCACATTTTCACATAGTAATGGGTGTATCAGCATTTTTTGGCATGTTCGCGGGTGTGTACCATTGGTTTCCAAAAATGTACGGGAGGTATTTAAACAATACCATGGCGTATATACATTTTTGGGTAACGCTGATTGGCGCTTATCTAATATTCTGGCCTATGCACTATGAAGGGCTTGCTGGTATGCCAAGAAGGTATTATGATTTCAGTCCCTGGATTTCATTTAATAATTTCCAGGGTTTAAACAGGTTTATATCTACTGTTTCAATGATAGTATTTGCAGTTCAGTTGCTGTTCCTGTTTAATTTTTTCTATTCGATATTTAAGGGAAGAAAAGTTAAAACCCAAAATCCATGGGGATCAACAACATTGGAGTGGACTACTCCTATAAGACCAGGACATGGTAACTGGGTAGGTGAGATTCCAGAAGTTCATCGCTGGGCTTATGATTATGGTAAGGATGGAAGAGATTTTGTGCCCCAGACAGAAGAGGTTGGCGCCAATGAAGTTAAGCATTAATAAAAAGGTACCAGTATCAGGGTCGGCGTAATACAGGTTCAAAAATAGGTAAAATGCCCTGATAGCTGTCAGGGCATTTTTCTCATTCTATAGATTTAAAAAATCAGAAAATAAAGTGGATAATAGTATCAAATGAATGAATTTCATGTAATAAAAGCTAATCCTTATATATTGAAGCAGCCAGACAATGTAGCTAATTCAAGTTCATTTACTATTGCAAGCAAATTGCGGGATTACATGATGCTTGTTAAGTTCAGCTTAAGTTTCATGGTGGTATTTTCAGCCGTGATAAGCTATCTTCTTGTTCCTGGTATTGTTGAGATTAACGCAAAAATGATATTGTTACTTTTCATCGGAGGATTTCTTGTAACAGGCAGCGCTAATACTATAAACCAGGTTACTGAAAAAAATACGGACGCTCTAATGAAGAGGACAGCTAAACGTCCGATTGCTTCCGGTAGAATGAGCGAAAGAGAAGGTTGGGTTTTTGCATCGGTTACAGGAGTTGTTGGGATACTGATATTATGGTATTTTTTCAATGGCATTTCAGCCGCACTGGCGGCGTGCAGTTTGTTCTTATATGCTTTTATATATACTCCATTAAAAAAAGTTAATTCTATTTCAGTTCTGATAGGTGCTATACCCGGAGCATTGCCTTGTCTTATTGGCTGGGCCGCCGGCAATGATGGGCTGAGTGCAGGAGGTTGGGTGTTGTTTGCTATTCAGTTCTTCTGGCAGTTTCCACACTTCTGGGCTATAGCATGGATCGCTCATAAAGATTATACAAATGCAGGATTTAAACTGCTTCCATCAGTTCAGGGACCAACAAAGTATTCCGCTATACAGTCAGTAATATATTCATTGTTTCTTCTTCCTATAGGAATTTTACCATATTTTTTTGGAATGAGTGAATTTCCAAGTGTATGGATATTGTTAGTGGCAAATTTATTTATGGTATATCAATGCGTTAGACTCTACAAGGAAATGGAAGTGAAAGCAGCAAGGAGAGTCATGTTTAGTAGCTATATTTATCTTCCGGTTGTTTTATTAGCATTGCTGGCTTTTAAAGTGCACAACTAGACTGGAAAGAATATGAGATTTAAGTATGAGGTAAATTTTAATTAAAAGGATATAAGTGTTATGGATATTGTTATGGATACAAATTCACAAAGAAAGAAAATTCATCCGCATAAATTTACATTGTGGGTAGCCATTGGGAGCATCATTATGATGTTTGCCGGACTAACAAGCGCTTACATTGTAAAGAGCAATCAACCAAAGTGGCTCACGTTTGATATGCCCCGGATTTTCTTTTACTCGACTGCTGTAATCTTGCTTAGCAGTTTAACCATGCAAATGGCTCTGAAGGAATTCAAAGGCAGAAGAACAAATAAATATAGAAATCTGATTACTGCAACCCTATTTCTGGGAATATTATTTATAGTGATGCAATGCCTGGGGTTTTCTCAAATCTGGAGTACGGGCGTAACATTGGCAGGTTCGGGCGCAGCGCCATTTATGTATGTGATTTTTGGCTTGCATGGCATCCACGTTGCCGGGGGTATAATAGCTTTGTCAATTATGTTCCTGCAAGGATATAGTACCAGAAGGAGAAGCTATAACCCGGTGCCGGTAGAAGTGATAAGCACTTATTGGCACTTTGTAGATATCCTATGGATATACTTATTCGTGTTTTTTATGTTTATCCAATAAACAGTAGAAATTTTATTTAAAAAAAGGCACAATTTAATGTTAGTCAGTTAAATTTGCGAACTACTTAAACAGATAACATGGCAACAGCAGTACCGGTGGAACAAAAGTGGTGGAGTGGCGGGAGAAGTCCTTTTAATATTGAGTATGGCAAATTGATGATGTGGTATTTTTTAATGAGTGATACCTTTACCTTTGGGGCATTCTTAATATCGTATGGAACCATTCGGTTTTCAAGTAATGACTGGCCTGATCCCAATACCGTATTTTCTTCTTTTCCATTTATGGGTGATACCCATCTCCCACTGGTATTTGTAAGCCTGATGACATTCATTCTTATCATGAGTTCCGTAACAATGGTATTGGCGGTATCTGCGGGTCATAACAATGATAAAGCAGGGGTTATGAAATGGATGGTCTGGACTATTATCGGTGGTCTTGCTTTTTTAAGTTGCCAGGCATGGGAATGGACACATCTGTACCGAGAAGGTGCCTGGTGGGGAAGTAACCCTTTTTTAAACTTCGGTGGAACAAAAGCTTCAACAAATTTTACAAATTTCTTTTTTACTATCACCGGTTTTCATGGTTTCCATGTCTTCTCAGGAGTCATTATAAATATTATAATGCTCATTATGACTTACTTAGGAGTTTTCGATAGAAGAGGCCATTACAATATGATTGAAAAGGCCGGCTTATACTGGCATTTTGTAGACCTGGTTTGGGTTTTTGTTTTTACCTGTTTTTATTTGTTTTAATTAAGAGTACAATAATTTTAGATATGGAAAACGCACAAGTATTAGTACATCATGGTCATGCTGAACCATCATTTTCAACGAAAACCATTTGGAGAACATTCTGGATACTACTTATAATAACTTGTACAGAATTAACCATCGGAATGTTTATCGCACCACATTTTCATAACCTGAAAATAATGTTTAACATTCTGTACATATTTCTAACACTTATAAAAGCTTTTTATATCATAGCAGAATTTATGCATTTGCGACATGAGCTTAAGAATCTGTTAATGACGATTATTGTACCATTGTTTTTATTCCTGTGGTTTATTGGAGCTTTTTTGTGGGATGGTAATTCATATAAAAACCTGAGAAATAATTATGACCCTTATAAAAAAGAGCAAAGCCAGATTAAAATCGATCAGCATGAGCACAAGACAGGAGTAAAAAAATCAGGCGAATTGGAATAATGAATGTATGACTGGTTAAATTTATAATTAATTGAACCATCGTCCTTTGACGATGGTTTTTATTTGGTATAAAAGATTAATGATGCGATAGAAATACAAATATGAATAAGAAAGCTCTGTTGGCATTGTGTATTGCTATCCTCTTACCCCTGATTAGTTATTTTTTAGTAAAGTATTATAGTGATGACGCAGTAATTATGCCGGCAAGATATTATGCTGATTCGGTCGTTACAAAAATTACCGATGGCAAAGAAACAACAGATACTGCGTGGCATAAGGTGGATAATATTTCTCTTACCAATCAAATGGGGCAGCGGGTATCGCTGAGCGATTTAAAAGATAAAGTTATAGTAGCAGATTTCTTTTTTACAAGGTGTCCTTCTATATGTCCTACATTAACAAAGAACATGAAGAAGCTTCAGGATGCATTAAAGATTAAGGATGAATTAAGAGCAATAGATTCTTCATTCATCCAGTTTATCTCATTTACCGTTGATCCGGAAAGAGATTCTGTAAAAGTGCTAAAAAAGTATGCTGATAAATATGGTGTCAACCCTGACATATGGTGGATGCTCACCGGCCCAAAAAAAACTATTTATGACTTTGCTATTAATGAATTGAAGTTAGGCCTGACAGATGGTGGCACGGTAGACTCTAATTTTATTCATACTTCAAAATTTGTATTACTCGACAAAGACAGAGTGGTGAGAGGTTACTATGATGGTATGGATAGCCTTGCTCTTAATAAACTCGCCGGAGACCTTATCTTTATTATGCTTGAAAAAGATAAAAAAAAGAAAAGGGATTTATTTAGAAAATAAATTCATAATGAAAACTGATAAAATTATTATTACTTCCGGCGGCCCGGCGAATATTCACCCGGAACTTTCGCAGGCTTTTAAAAAGAATGATTCAAAAGCAGGCTGGGTTATAGGTATCTTTTCTTTCGTGGTATTCTCTGCTATTGTTGCACTGGGAAAAATCAAATTAAATATAGATCTTGGTTTTAATCCGCACGTTTTTGCTAAAGCTAATGCTATATTTAATTCCCTGGTAGCGGTATTACTAATAACAGGATTGATTGCCGTCAAACAGAGAAAATTCTTATTGCACAAACGCATTATGTTTGTTGCATTGTCTTTGTCAATCTTATTTTTGATTTCTTATATCTGTCATCATTTATTTACTGGCGATACAAAATTTGGTGGCGAGGGAACTATAAGGTACGTATATCTGATAATTCTTATAACACATATCTTCTTAGCTGCCGTTATTCTTCCTTTTATATTATTTACAGCCTACAGAGCTTTAATTACTGAATGGCCACGACATACAAAACTTGCCAGGATTACCTGGCCAATATGGCTGTATGTTTCTATAACCGGACCTATAGTTTACTTCATGATAAGCCCTTATTATAACTAAACTAACGCAGGCAAATTGGTTATGGAATCTTATTGTAATGGAAGTTATCTTTTATGTACCGGTTAAAAAATTCACCATGAGAAGCAGCTTGCATCAATCCAATATAATGTGAATGAGGCACATTAAAATATTGGTATATTTCTCCGCTTGTAAATTCTATTTCAAGCGTTTTATAATCTATGTTATAGCCTGCAGCTCGTAATGTTGATGATTTTATGTTGCTGCGGTGCATTTGATTTAAATTTCTTTGACGCCTTAATTGTAATAAGAAACAAGGTAAATTGAAATATGGAATTAGTACTGAATCTGGCTTTGCATCTGTACATACACTTCTACCTGATATTTATTTCATATCTTAACATACATTAGTAAACCATCCAATCTATAACAAATGAAATCAAGAAGAAATTTTCTTAAAACGGCATCTTTAACCATTGGTGCCGGTGGATTGCTTCCGTTAATCAATTACGCTTCACCAAGTCACATTAATAATAATAAAGGCGCTGGCAAGGCCCTTGACATGGGTATGGCTGGTTTTACCTTTGCGCAATTTAGTATTGACCAGACTATATCAATGATGAACCGAGTAGGAGTTACTAATTTATCGTTGAAAGAGTTTCATCTGCCAATGAATGCTACCCAGGAACAAGCTACCGAAGTAGTAAAAAAATTTAAAGCAGGAGGAATTAATATTTACGCGGTAGGTGTAATTTATATGAAAGATAAATCTGAAGTGGATCGTGCCTTTGAATATGCTAAAAAAGTAGGAGTCAATCTTATAATTGGCGTCCCTGAATATGAACTGTTGCCCTATACCGAAGAAAAAGTAAAAACTACAGGAATGGTTATGGCGATTCATAATCATGGTCCTGAAGATAAAAGATATCC
>Ga0123337_10000834_pt1 | contig 46268 bp, 34 predicted proteins | sample frozenSSSSmetaG_FD_89792 | JGI IMG/M metagenome (GOLD analysis project Ga0123337, IMG submission 89792) | Glacier valley bacterial and archeal communities from Borup Fiord, Nunavut, Canada, to study Microbial Dark Matter (Phase II) -... | ecosystem: Environmental > Aquatic > Freshwater > Ice >... | reverse complement strand
CCGGACTGCTCGTCGTCAAACACGCGGGCCGGGCCGGTCATGACCGGGTTTTTCAGGCCGGTGATCTTGGCCACGCAGCCTTCGGGCGACAGGTTGCCTTTCAGGATGGCCAGGTGGCCTTGCGCGTACATCGGCTTGTCGATGGGGCGGATCACGTCCTGGTCGGCACGCGGCGCATCGGGCACGTCCTTGAGCGTTTCGGCGATGGTCTGGCCCGAAATGGTGATGCAGTCGCCATGCAGCAGGCCGGCGACCATCAGCATTTTCATGACCTGCGGAATGCCGCCAGCCTGGTGCAAGTCCACAGCCAGGTATTCGCCCGACGGCTTGAGGTTGCACAGCACCGGTGTTTTCTGGCGCACGCGCTCAAAGTCGTCAATCGTCCACTCAACGCCAGCGGAATGCGCAATCGCCAGGAAGTGAAGCACGGCATTGGTCGAGCCGCCGGTGGCCATGATCACGGCCACGGCGTTTTCAATCGACTTGCGCGTCACGATGTCGCGCGGCTTGATGTCTTTCTTGATTGCCTCGACCAGAACCCGGGCCGACTCCTTGGCCGAGTTGACCTTTTCGTCGTGCGGATTGGCCATGGTGCTGGAGTAGGGCAGCGAAATGCCCAGCGCCTCGAAGGCGCTGGACATGGTGTTGGCCGTGTACATGCCGCCGCAGCTGCCGGTGCCGGGAATGGCGCGGCGCTCGATTTGCAGCAGGTCCTCGTCGCTCAGGCGGCCGGCGGCGTTTTCACCCACGGCTTCAAACACGCTCACGATGTTGAGGTCCTTGCCCTTGTAGTGGCCCGGCAAGATCGTGCCGCCGTAGACAAAGATGGCCGGCACGTTGGCGCGCAGCATGCCCATCAGGCCGCCCGGCATGTTCTTGTCGCAGCCGCCAATCACCAGCACGCCGTCCATCCACTGGCCCTGCACGCAGGTCTCGATGCAGTCTGAAATGACCTCGCGGCTCACCAGCGAATATTTCATGCCTTCCGTGCCCATGGCCATGCCGTCCGAAATGGTCGGCGTGCCAAACACCTGGGCATTGCCGCCGGCTTCTTCAATCGCGTCAATCGCCGCGTCGGCCAGTTTTTGCAGGCCGCTGTTGCACGGCGTGATGGTGCTGTGTCCGTTGGCAACACCGATCATGGGCTTCTTGAAGTCGGCTTCCTCGTAGCCCATGGCGTAGTACATGGAACGGTTGGGCGCGCGGGATTTGCCTTCGGTGATGTTCTTGCTGCGGGGATTGAGCTCGATTGGTTTGATGTCCATGGGGCGTCTCGTGAGGGGTTTGTTGGAAAAGCCAAGTATGCGTGCTTTGGCTGATTCTTTCCAATCCATTGTTCATGCTGTATTAATATCTACGGCATATGACTAATCCTGTCACGAATCCCGTCGCTTTTCCGGATGCACGCAAGCCGCCGCTGATTGAGCTTCGCCTGTGGCGCCAGTTTCTCGCCGTGGCCGAAGAGCTCCATTTCAGCCGCGCCGCCCAGCGCCTGAACATGACCCAGCCGCCGCTGACCCAGGCCATCGCCCAGCTGGAGGCCGCGCTGGGGCTCAGGCTTTTTGACCGCACCAAGCGCAGCGTGCAGCTGACGGCGGCCGGCGCGGCCCTAGTGCCTGAAGCACGCGACCTGCTGGCGCGCGCAGCGGCCATGCCCGGTCTCGCGCACGCCAGTGCCGACGGCGAAGCGGGGCGCTTGCGGCTCGCCTTTGTCTCCACGGTCGGGTTTGACTTGCTGCCGCGCTGGGTCCGCGCCTTTCGCGAGCGCTATCCCAAGGTGCAGCTCGAACTGATCGAGGCGACAGGCGATGTTCAGCTCGAAGCCTTGGGGCGCGGTGAAATAGACGCCGGCTTCATCCTGCATTCGCCGGGGTTTGCTCCGCCCGGCCTGACCTGCCAGCGCATTGCCCAGGACCCGCTGGTGGTGGCGGTGCCCGAGCAGAGCGCGCTGGCCGCCAAGGCCACGCTCACCTTGAAGGACTTGCTGGACCAGCCCCTGGTCATTTTTCCGCGCCGCATTTTGCCGTCGCTGTACGACGCGATTTTTGCGATGTACCACGCTGCCGGCTACCTGCCCCGCGTGGCGCAGGAGGCGATCCAGATGCAGACCATCGTCAACCTGGTGTCGGCCGGCATTGGCGTGGCCTGGGTGCCCGACAGCGTGCGGCAGTTTCAGCGGCCGGGCGTGGTCTACCGGGCGCTCAAAGGTAGCCCGGGCCGGGCCGTGCCCGGCTGCGAGACCAGCCTGGTCTGGTCAGCCGGGGCCGCCAGTCCTGCGCTGCTGCGCTTCATGGCGTTTGCACCGGACTGATTTTGTAGTCAGCGCTTTGGAGCCGGTTTCTAATGAAAGCAAGTACTTACGTTCAGGAACGTGTCGAACTTGAGGGACTCGTGGGATCTAACTCAAACGCTTGCCTTTCTTTTGACAGGCAGATGCAAGGTCAGACTAGTACCCGCAGCACTTGAATCCCAGCGTATTTCTGCACCGATGGCTTCGGCCCTTCGAATTTGATTACCAAGCCCTTTTCCCCCACTATTTATTCCCTGTGCTACAGAAAACCCCTGGCCATTGTCAATAATCATGACCAATACACAGCCGTCTTTAATGCCAGTGATTACACGGATTTTGGACGCCTGCGTATGCTTGATGATGTTGGTAAACGCTTCCTGCAAAATTCGCAGGATATGCAATGCATTTCGTGGGTCTATCCAGTCCAATTCTGGGACATTATCAATTTCCCAGCTAAGTACTATTCCAGCGCTTTCAAGGCGAGGATTCAAGCGAAATCGCAGGGTGGCCAACAATAATAGCAAATCCGCCTGAACGGGTTCCATCGAATCGATCGAAAGTTTCAGGTCATCGATGCAGTTCTTAAGCACTTCAGCCACCATCGATGCATCAAGATGGCCTTTCTCTATCGCCAAAAGGGCGGTACGTAGGGATGAACCCATCCCGTCGTGCATATCCTGCATCATGCGCTGACGCTCATCGCTCAGCGTTTGTCGATGCGCAATTTCACGCAAACGCTTATGGCTTTGCATCAGTTCGTTCTCGCGTTCCTGTAACCGCATCTGAAGGCTCGCATTGACCTGCTGAACTTCATTGTTAGCTGCAATATAACGGCGAAAAATGATGTGCATGAAAATCAGAAATGCACCAATGTTGCTGTAAGGCCCGAGGTAAAGGCTCTCAATATCAACGTAATTGTTTTGTAATAACCAGTCGAAGCCACCAAACACCATTCCCAGCAAGGCCCAGCTGCTCAGCCACAAACCGTCGCGCGACTGGACAAGACGGGACTGGTAAAACCCTGCGCCTGCAACCAGCGTACCCATGATCAGCAATGCAATGTAGACAATCGAGGGGAGCGCAAATGCAGCAAGAAATTCTGAAAAAACGGGTAAGGTGATCATGCCAATGCCAATGGTGACCACGCTAACGATCCGATTCAACCAGGGTGAGGGCCGACGATGCAGGTAATTCAGGAAAAAATGCACGAGGATCACCATCCAATAAAGCGAGTTGATCGTCAGCCAGCTGAACCACTCATCGGATATGGATAGTTCGGTTTCACCTACGTAGAAGTGCATCGTACGTATAAATGATGCGAGTGAAATGTAGAAAAATAACAAGTATTCTGTTTCGCTTCGCAGTTTGAACCACACGAACAGGGAAAACAATCCAACAGCCAAAAATGCGGCGCTGCTCATATAGGGCAGCTGTACCTGCATCAGATATCGAATTCTGTAGCGCCAATTCAAATCGTCGCTACTTCCTAGCCACACCGATGAAATGCCGCCTCCAGAGGATCGCGGGCTTTCAATTCTTATCAAAATCGTGTGGGGCAAACCGGCATCGCTTAACATATCCAATGTAATCCACAAGGGAATGTTCCACCCATTCCAGAACACGCTGGAATGCGACTGGTAAAGCAGGCGACTGCCCCCGTACACGGCAATTTGTCCATCGGTTTTCCAGCGCGGTATGTAGAGGTATTGCGGAATGTCCGGCGATGTCATGGGCGGCACTTGCATGCGGTACCAGGTCACAACGGTTGGCGGCCCGAAAGTATCGTCCTCGTCTGTGCTGTGTATCAGTTGCCGGGGCAGCGCGTGAGGTAGCCCGACAGGTTGCCATGCACCTGGAATATTGACCTCATTTGCCTCATAGGGCGGCGCTGTATAGCCATGGCCTGGAACGGCCAGCGTGTCTGCCGTCGTGATATGCAGTGGGGTTGCGGCCTGTACGTTTGAATGCCACAACGCGCCGCACAGCACGACAAGGCAGATCCGGCGGGCCCACGCCTCATTCATTCAACAAACCCTGGCTTCGTGCCTCGTAAATCGCCTCGGTTTTTGATTTCACCTGAAGTTTGCTGTAAATGCGCCGCACAAAAGTCTGTATCGTGTGGCGTGACACTGACATCAATCCAGCAGTTTCATCTGACGTAAAGCCCTTGGTAATGAACTGGAGCACCTCCTGCTCCCGAGCAGACAATTTGACGCGAGGCTTTTCTGAAGAAAGTTCCACTGTGTCAAGGAGCAGCTTCTCGGGTTGCCAAAAGCGCATCAATATCTGACGTGCGATGAGCGGGCTGATGGGACTCCCGCCCTGATGTATGTTGCGGATCTCGGTCACCATGCTTTGTGCCGCACTGTCTTTGAGCAAGTAGCCTGCCGCCCCCGCTTCCAGGGACTGCATGACGTGCATCTCATCGCCAAACGCCGTGCTCACCATGATGCCGCAACCCGGCCACTGGGCATGCGCAGCACGAATGACATCAATGCCGGAGCCGTCTGGCAAACCCAAGTCCACCAGCAGCACATCTGCCTGCTCTCCACCGAGTGCCCTCAAGCCTTGCGCTCGGGTACTGGCCACCGACACCAGCACCATGTCGGCTGCATGGTTGATGTTGTCTCGCAGCACTTGCTGAAAGTCCATATCGTCTTCCACAAGGGCTACGCGAATGGGAGAGTTGTTTCGGGGTGTTTGCATGCTGTGAAAGTGGGCTTGCATCTCAAACGGAGGTGCGAATACGGACGAATAGTGTCACAAAACACGGGTTTTCTGGCGTCCGGCAAGGATCAGTTTGTCCCCAATTCTAGGGACAGACAAATAGTTTCTATTTGTTAGTATCAAGACAATTTAAAAGTTTTGTATGCAAAACGCATTTAGCAGCATTCATAGAACAAAACGCGGACACACAAAACTTCATATGTTCCTGACCACTAAATCAAGCGCTTCTTCATTCCCGTTTTGTAAAAGCCACCTGGAGCCGGTTCATTCCCCTGTTTTGAGTGCGGCACGGCCTGCTTCTGTCCGTGCCGCCTTGCGCCTCGCATGGCTTTTGCCATTTTGCTTCGCCCCGCTTCTGGCATCAGCCCAGCAAGCGCCGCTGGTGACGCCGCGTGACCTTCGGCCGGAAACCCCCGCCAAACCTCCTGCGATATTGCCGCAGCCGGCCCCGGCTGAAGTTCCGCCCAATGCGGACGAGCTTTTTGTGCGCATCGGAGAAGTCTCCGTCAAGGACGGTTTTCCCGAGCTCGCGACCGGCACCGAGGCGCTGTTGTCACAGGTTCGGACGCAACGCGTCTCCGTCGCTAGTCTCTACAAGCTGGCTGAATCCATCGAAATGCTGTACCACGAAGCTGGCTTTGCGTTGGTACGTGTCCTTGTTCCACCGCAAAAACTCAATGACGGCGACACCTTGCGCCTGATCGTGCTCGATGGATTCGTCGAACGCATCGATGTCAGTGCGGTGGATGAACGCTCACGCAGCCGTGTATTGGCGGTGATGCAAGGACTGGTCGGTCAGCGCCGCCTGAGGAGCGAGGCGCTTGAGCGCGCCCTGACGCTTGCGGGGCGGTCACCCGGTTTGGCGCTGCGCAGTACCTTGCTGGCGGGTTCCGAGCCCGGCGGCGTCATCTTGACGCTGGACGGCACATTCAAGCGCTTCAGCGGCGCTTTTTCGGCAGACGACCGACTCTCCAAGTCACTGGGCCCCTGGCAGACCACATTGCAAGCCAGCTTGAACGAGCCCGTTGGCGCTGGCGTGCAACTCTATGCCAATGTATCGGGCGGCCGGGACTGGTTCGGCGCGTTTCGCCGTGATGCGCCCAGACGTGTCATCGGTGGTGGCGCCCTCATTCCGATAGGGAGCAATGGCTTGTCCATCAACCCGGAATTTACCTCCTCGGTCAGCCAGCCGGCACCACAGCCGGGCGTACCCCGCTCGTTGAGCAAATTCGAACGCTACACGCTGCGCCTGGTTTACCCGTTAATCGTCAATCGTCAGGAAGAACTGACGATCACTGGAACGCTCGATGCCACCAGTCAAATCGATACATTGCCCGATTTTCAGCTTGTGGCGGCGGATGGTTCAAGCCTGGGCGCATTCGTCCTCGATCAGGATCGCCTGCGTGTGGCACGTTTGGGCGCGGCTTGGAGCACAACGCTGGCTTCCTCGGGACGCCTGAATGCCGGGGCGACGGTTTCTGCCGGCACCTCGCGACTGGGCGCCCGCACCCAGGCGGACGTAGCAAGCAGTGGCATCGCGATGTCGCGCATGGATGCCAATCCGGACTTTGTCAAGGTTGAAGGCAGCCTGGCATACGAACAGCAGCTTCCCATGGGCGCGCAGTCCAAATCATCAGTGCGTGCCCAGAAGTCGCTCAACGGCGTGTTGCCGAGCAGTGAGTTGTTCAGCCTTGACGGTGAAGATGCGCTGTCAACGTTTGTGTCCGGTTCGATTTCTGACGATGGCGGCTGGATGCTGCGGCAAGAGTTCGCGCGGCCAGTGATGTGGCAGCCCGGTTCGGAGAATGTGAACCTTGTGCCCTACGTCTTTGGCGCGGCAGGCAAGACCACAAGCCAGCTCGCCGGAACAGGACGGGGACTCAGCAAAGCGTTCGGCCTTGGCCTGCGCATGCAGTGGCGAAGCGTTAACTTTTCGATGGAGTACGGGCGCCACGAGTCCAAGCCTTCCGTTTTGAACGGCAACCAGTTGTTTGTAAAAGGCCAGGTGCAATTTTGAACCATCATTACCGCATTATCTGGAGCCAGGTATCGAATACCTGGGTTGCCGTTTCCGAGCTTTCCAAAGGACATGGAAAATCTGCCACGGCGCGAAAACGCATGGTGGCCGCGCTCGCATTGCTGGGGCTTTCGACGCTCTCCATGACATCATCCGCCTTGGACCTGCCGACTGGCGCGCAGGTGACGGCGGGCGCTGCATCGGTGGTACAAACTCCCGCGAAAGGCGCCTTGCTGGTCAACCAGAGCACGCAGCGGGCCGTGATCAAGTGGAACGACTTCAGCATCGGCCAGGGCAAGCAGGTGACTTTCGCCCAGCCCAATGCCGCCGCCGCGACCTTGAACGTGGTCACCGGGGGCAATGCTTCGGCCATCGCCGGTACGCTCAAGTCGAATGGCTCGGTCTATCTGATCAACCAGAACGGCATTGCGATCACCCCCACTGGCTTGGTCGATACACGCGCCGGGTTCATCGCCTCGACGCTGCGCATGGACGAGGCCGCGTTCATGGGCGGCAAGAACTTCTTCAGTGGCAAAGGTGCATCCGTCGTCAACCGGGGTCAGATCCTCACCGGCCCCGGCGGCACGGTCGGACTGCTGGGCAGCACAGTGGCCAACGAAGGGCTGATCAGTGCCCCGCTGGGCAAAGTGGCGCTGGGCTCGGGCGAGGCGGCTACGCTCGATCTCAGCGGTGACGGATTTTTGCAGGTGATGCTGCCGACCAGTGCGCTTGCAGCCGATGGGCAAGCACTTGTGTCCAATAGCGGCGTGATTCAGGCCGATGGCGGTACGGTCATGCTGAAAGCTGCCACCGTGCGGCAGGCCCTGCGTGATGCAGTGAACATGCCCGGTGAAATCAGTGCCCGCAGCGTGTCCGGCAAGAACGGCGCCATCGTGCTGGATGGGGGTGCCGGTGGCGCGGTGCGCGTCACAGGCTCGTTGATCGCTGATGGCGATACCGCGGGCGGGCGCATTGATGTGACGGGCGCCAGCGTCACCCTTGAAGGCGCATCACTGCGTGCCACGGGCACCGAGCGCGGTGGCCTGGTACGCGTGGGGGGCGCCTTTCAAGGTGGGCGAGAGCAGCCAGCCGACTCCGCAGACGCTGCGCTTTTTGCAGGACGCTTTGGCAGCGCGCCGGCCATCGCCAACGCCACGACGACCACTGTCAACGCTGCCAGCAGCATTGATGTCTCGGCGGCAGGCGCTCAGGGAACAGGCGGCACCGCCATTGTCTGGAGCGACAGCACCACCGTGATGCAAGGCGCCATCTCGGCGCGTGGCGCCGTATCCGGTGGCGCAGTAGAGGTATCCGCCAAGTCGACAGTGCAATCGGTGGCACTGAAGCGGATTGACCTGGGCCAGGGCGGCAAGCTCCTGATTGATCCGCAAGACATCGTGATCGACCGTGACCGTCTCGTTCCCGCCGATGCGGCTGGCAGTTACAGCTACGCCACGCCAGGTTCGAGCACCCATCTGCTGGAGACCGAGCTCACGGCTTTGCTCAGTGCGGGCACCACTGTGAGCCTGCAGGCCAGCCAGGACATCAACTGGCTGGACAATTTCAGCTTTGTCACGCGAACCTCCACCACCCCCGTCGGCAACCTGAACCTGTCGGCTGGGCGTTCGGTGACACTCGGCGGCGTCTTCGAAACAGGTGGCGGCAACTGGACTATCGTTGCCAACGACACGGCCGCGCACGGCGTGGTGGATGCCGAACGCGGTGCTGGCGCCGCCAAGCTTGATGTGCGCAATGCCAACTTCATTAACAGCAACGGCAACCTGTCGCTGACCCTGGCTGACGGCGCAGGCAACACAAACCGCGAAGTTGATCGCATCACGCTGGGTAAATTCAGCGGCAACGGTCTCACCGCAACGATCTTGCCAACGGCAACGCCTGCATATGGCGCTACGCAGATACTGCTGACTGACAGCATCAACGTCAGCGGCGCCATCAGCCTGACAGGCAACCTGCAGGTCTCGTCGATGAGTCCCGTGCTGTCGCTAAGTGGGCAAAGCGTGACCTGGACCGATGAGAAAACCGGTGCCACCATCTTTGGCGAAGGTGCAATCAAGTTCATTGAAAACGGCCTGACCACGCACTTGGGGAAGCTGTCCTACGGCGACGCCGTGCGGCTTGAACTCGATAGCCAGCCTGGTCTGACGCGCGTATATGGCGATAGCGACCCCGGCTTAACCGACTTGACAGCGCCCTTGCTGCGTGTCGCCGCGCATTCCGGCAGCACCTCGGCGGCCGATCCCCTGGGCGATATTTTGGGCGCCGGTTCGTTGGCATTCAGCGGGCCCGGCGTGTTGGCGTCGGCAGGCAATAACAATTTGTCCCTGTCAGCCACCAGCAGCGCGGAGCTGGCCAGTGGGCTGGCTGGCAGCTATTTTGTTGACCTCAGCGCCATCTCGGTTCCGCTCGCGATCACCCAGCGCCGGGTGACACCTACCGTATCGAACGGCGCCTACGTTTACGGCTCGCCAGTCGCAGTAGCCGGCCTGAGCGGCCTCGTCAACGGCGACACACTTGCCCCACTGGCCACGCACCATGGAACGGCCAACGTCACCATGGTCAGCAACGGCCTGGGCTTTGGTTTCGATCCAAAGGTCAACGCGGGCGCATCAAGCTTTAGCCTGACCGGCCTGTCTGGTGCCGGCGCCAGCAATTACCTCCTGGACTTGAATGGAGCTGCTGTCAGCGGCACGCTGGACATCGCGCCCAAACCGCTCAACTACCTTGCGGCTAACGGTGGGCAGGTCTACGGCTCGGCTGGCACCATGCCCACGGCCTCACTCAGTGGAATCATCGCGGGCGACGATGTCGCGCCTGTGGTGGGGCTTTCTGCCGCGGGTCAGGCGGCCAACCTCACTGCCAGAACGCCAGCCGCGACCTATGCGTCAGACGTGGTCAGCTTGAGCGGCACCGGCGCCGGCAATTACACCGTTGCGGCCACGGGCAATACCTCGGGACACTATACCGTCAGCCCCAAGTCGATCACGGTCAGCTATGACCCAGCCGGCGTCACCAGCACCTATGGGGACATGGCCGACCTGTCGCCCGGCGTATCACTAACCGGTGTGCTGGCGGGCGACACGGTCGAGCCTGACGTGCAAAACAACTGGTTGGGCTACCGGACACCTGCAGGCGACTACACCTGGACCATTCAGGGTATGCAGGGCATCAGCAGCGGCAACTACAGCCTGAGCTACAGCGGCGACGTGGGCAGGCTGACCATCAACAAAAAGCCAATTTCCTACTTTGGCGGAGAGATCAGGCAGGTTTATGGGGAGGCCACATTGCCGTCGCCATGGTTCCTCGGGGTATTCAATGACGACCTCCTCGGTGTCACCGCATCCCAGGTCATTACCTACCCGTCATCCTATGCGCCAAGCGGCAGCGGCAATCTGCCGGTTGGCAGCTACCAGGTCGATCTTGGCGCCATCCGGGGCGCCCGCGCGGACAACTACAGCCTGGATCGCTCAGTCAGCACCCCGCAGCGTGTCACTGTCACGCCCAAGCCAGTGGGCGTCGCTTACATGGACTCGCTTGCCAGCACGTATGGAACCCAAGCAGACATGTCAACAGCCCGTCCTGCGCTGAGCAGCATTGTCTCTGGAGACAGCGTTACTGGACAAACGTATGCCTACGACCAATTGAGAAGCGGTGATAACGTCACTGCCAATACCCCTGTTGGCACCTACACCGTGGCACTGGACACATTGAGCGGGGCAGATTCGGCGAACTACAAAGTGGCAGACCGCCGTCAAAGTGTCAGCTCGCTCATGGTCAATCCCAAAGACGTGACCGTGCAGTTCACCAACCCAGGCAGCAAGTACGTCTATGGCGACACAGTGGACTTTGGTGGAACGGTTGACGGTTTGGTTGCCGGCGACATTGTCAGCCCGGTGCTGACCAATATAAATCGCGACGACTTTTTACCTGCTACAGACCCTTACCTGAACGTCGGAAGGTACTTCAGGGTAGCCACTGCACTGGAGGGGCCTAAAGCATGGAACTACCGGGTCGTTAATAGTCTGGTGCCTTTCGAAATTACCCCTCGCCAACTCGCCTACAGCATTGCGCCGATAACCAAGGAATATGGCCAGCCCATGCAGAATTGGCATGAATGGGTTTCTTTCAGCAACCTGGTTGGGAACGACAAGGTGCAGGCAAATATCGGATACCAGTACGGTTATTTCCCAGGCTCGGCGTATTACGTCCGGGGTGATACCGTCATGAGTGATAAAAGTCCGGCTGGCGACTATACCTCTGTGGTGACAGGCCTGACCGGTCCCGATGCTTCGAACTATATGCTTCAACCGGTTGGATTGAGCCAAAAAATTAAAGGCTTGCTGACGATTTCGCGCATACCTATTTTCTCCACAATCGATAATGTGGAGTCGGTTTACGGAACCCGTGCTGTGCTTGGCTTGGGCCGTTTGAAGGGTGTGTTGGACGGGGACATCGTGAACCCTGGTTGGACAACACTGGCTGACGGCACCGATCCGGCAAACCGGAGCAATGCGGGAACTTATAACCTGAGTACACAGGGTTTATGGGGTGACCAATCAGGAAACTACAAGATTATAGGTAGTCAGGGTCAGCTTTCTATTCAACCCAAAGTTATAAGCACAAATTTTTATGGCTTTACCTGGAATAACAAAGATATTTATTATCCTACCTATGGAGATTCTTACCGTCCTACAGGTGCAATGAGTGACAGTGAGGCAGCCACCTATGGAATAAATGCCAAGCTGGGCTTGAGTGGAGTCCTTTCAGGGGATGACGTCAAAGAAAAAGTATATGCTCCTTCTAGCATTCCTTTTTCAAAATCGGGCGCTTATCTGGCGGGAACCTACACATGGTTTCTCAGCCGCACACTGACGGGAGCGGATGCATCGAATTACGTACTGTCCCAAGTCAAGGACAATTTCGTTAACTTGACTATCAAGCCAAAAAATATTGTCGATTATGTTACCGTGACCGATGGTGTAAATAATCTTGTTACGGCTGTCTATGGGACTCCGATGAGTTTGAAGACCCTTGGTAGTTCCGACGTGGTGACAACGCCCTTTGGAAAGGATAATGCGTATTTTCAACCGTACATAAAAGATTCCAACAACTATAAAGTATCATTTATGAATGAGCGACAGGCTGTTGGTAGCTACACATTAGATTCGAGTTTCTTTGGGGCAGATGCTGCAAACTACGCTCTACCTGTAAATCCGTACGCAGGCAGCTTTTATATTACGCCAAAACTGATCAGTCTCAGCATTGCTGACAACGGTTTGGTTAGTTATGGATCGAACGCTTTACCTTGGGTCTATTCGGGCCTGGTGCCGGGTGACACACTGCAGGCAGTTTCTTTTATATGCAGCGAATTAAAGTGCGGCACTGCGGCTGATGCCAGAACTTATCTTCCGTTCCGCACACCCGTGGGTTACTACTATGCAACTGTCACAGGTCTTACGGATCTGTACGGGCGGAGTACAGCCAATTATCAATGGGAGAATGCTGCTTATCCTGGAAGTCAATATTTCCCTTTTACCATCCAGCCCCGACAACTGACATGGGCCCAGGATGCAGGTAATCTTTCAATTACCTACGGCAACAAGTTGCCCGCTATTGATACTTACTCGTTGTCGGGAATATTGCCCGGCGATATCGTCAAAAGCGAACCCATCGCAACACCGATCAGCGTCGCCGTTGGCGGGACAGGTGTACGGCGCGGGGTCGACACACTACCGGACGCCGGTACGTACACCTTTGGCGCAGTAGCAGCGGTTGGAAGCAACTACCTGTTTCCCGCAGATGGCAAGCTGACAGTCGCCCCTAAACCACTCGCCTACGCCATTACCGATGTTTCGGGTCAGTATGGCAACTACAAAGATTGTGCGACCCCAGGCTGCGTGCCGTGGCTTCCGGGCATAGACCTTGGTCAAATCATTGTCCCGGATGCGTTGCTGGGCGACCGACTCGGTGGAACGATTGGCTTGCTCAATACAAAGGGCGAAAAGGTCTTGCTCGACGAGAAAACACCCGTAGGCAATTATTTTCAAGTCTTGACGGATTTAACAGGGACATCAGCACCCAACTATGTAATCAGCTATTCGCGCAGCGTGCCCGGCGTATTGAGCGTGAAACCCATGTGGCTCAGTTACGCGACCAGCAGCGCTGTGTTTGTTGGAAACTCTGAGTTTGGCTTGGTTGGCACCCCCGGTGTGGCCACCTTGCGCGGCCCGAATGGCACCCCCATCAATGGGGATGACGTGCAGGGCAATGTCGCCATGGTGGCGGCCAATGGCCGTTTTGTGCCGGACGCTGCCGTCGAGTTTCAAAACCTGTCTTCCGCACGCTTTACGTTTCCGGTTGTCGGGCTTAGGGGCGAAGACGCTGGAAATTATCGAATATTGCCCGATGCCTATGCATCAGCAGCAACCTACGGCAAAAACGAGATTGGAACGCTGGATGTTTTCCCTGACACCACCTTAAACCTGTCCGCAGGAACCTATGCCGCAACAGGTGCAGCAACTGCCAACACACGGCTGACACCTGCACTACCTGTTTATGCGCCCAATCCAATCACCACCGGGATAACCATTGTTAATCCGACCGATACCGCAGGAGGCGCTATCAAGTCAATCGCCTCTACCGCAGGAGCCGCTTTTTCTGCCTTGAGTGGCCGCGAGCAAGTGGGTGTAACCACCACCGCCACCACACAAACCACGCTGGGTAACGCTGAGCTGTCTGCCAATGCAACAGCAGGCGCTTCGACTTTGGCCCAGTATGGACTGACGGGCGTCAACCTGGTGGCCTCGGCCAATGCGGGTGCAACCGTCAAGGTGGATTTTGGACCGGGCTATGCCAGTGCGCAAGCATCGACTCAAGCGCTTGTGTCAGCCAAGTTGAATCCAACAGGGTTGACAGTCTTGGCCAATGCGGGCGCGTCAGCGCAAGCCGGGGTTGGTTACGCTTCTTCGACCGACGCTGGCAGGGTCACCCTTGGAACAACTGCAACGGCAAATGCGGGCGCCTCCGGCACGGCCAGGGCAGGCTACAACAATGGTCAAGTTGGCGCCACGACGAGCGGCTCCGTAGGTGCTGGCGTCTCAGTGAGCGGGACAGCAGGCCTTTCGGGTGACACCGGAAGTCTGCAGTCAACAGCATCGGTGACATCGCCCGGATCGCTGGGTGGCTCGGGTGGCGGAAGTGTTGGCTATTCAGACGGCAGATTGCGTGTCAGCGTTGAGTTTGGAGCAGACATTGGGATTGGCGGGTTTAAATTGAAACTGGATGGCGAAATCAGACCGGAGGTTGTGGCTGACTTTATTAAAGGGGATCTTAAAGATGCGATGAGTGCCGTTGGAAACGAGATAAATTGCGGTATGGGGTGGGGGGGCTGTTCATCCCCTCCACCCCCCCCAACCCCACCTACCCCATCGGAAATATATTTTGCCAGAACCAGGCTTATCGATTCACTTGGGCCTGCAGCCAAATATGCTTATCTCGTAAGCAACGACGAATGGCACAGCGGATCGTCATCCGGTGCTTTTCCCGGAGATGTAGTAAAAGTCAATGAATATAAAAAGTTTCTTCAGGAATTCGGAATGTTGGTTACTTTCGCAAATTATCTGAAGGCCACACAAGTAAATAAGCAAAGAAATTTTCTTGATCTGCTAAGCAGCAACCCTAGTCAAGCCATTGCGCTTTCAAATGCAGGATATCTTAATCCAGGCATGGAACAGAGTGGTTGGGGGACGAATTTAAGCGTTTCATTGGATGAAAATTATAAATATATTGAATCTCAAGTGAAAACGCAAGCTTTGCGCTGGAATGTCGGCGTTGCAATGGAAGATGGTCGCATGACATTTCGGGATGCCAAACAATGATAGCGATCGTGTGATCGATTGCTTTTTCCATGGCGAGCGACGTGGCGGGTGTATTCCATCAACAACATTAAAAAGATGTTATTTTTAAAATGAATTTATCAATAATTTCAGCAGTAAGCTTGCTGTTGATTCAATTTGGCGTAGGCGCTCATGCCCAAATAATGGACAGTCAAAGTGCGTCAGCGGCTGCAACTGCCTCAGTCCAGACGCCCAGCTTTCGGGTGGAAGGGTATGGACGACTGCGATTCGGCATGGATGCCGAGCAGATCAGATCCGTGTTGAAGCTGGATTTTCCTCAGGCGAATCCCGTGCTGATCGACAGAATCGATGCCGTTTCACGCAGTCGCGTGCTGACGCTTGAGCTGCCTGCACTCGACCCAGGCCCTGGCGTTGCCACGATAAGTTGTGTATTCGGTGCGACAAGCCAGCGCCTGATTGCGGTGAACGTGATCTGGCTTGCGGCCGACAAGGCCAGCCCGACGCAAGAGACGTTGTTTATCAATGCCGCAGCCAAGCTGGCTAAAACTTATGCAGCGAAACCCTGGCCTCTTTTCAACACCACCTATGGCACGGTGGTGGCCCCTGGTGTGTCTGTGGTGTTCACGGGGCATGATGATGCGGGTGGGGCTGTGGAGATAAAGCTGCAGGGCGTCACGACACCTTTGGGTTCTTCTTCGGGGCCGTCCAGTCTGCGTTTGACGTTGGTGGCTAATTCCAACCGGCCTGATATTTACCGCCTGGCTGCGGATTCGTTTTAATTTGCGGGAGTGATCATGAAGTTTTTGAATCGTTTTTTATTGGCGCCATGCCTGGCCTTGGCAGCCGTGATCGCCATTGCCCAGCCTGTGGCGGACACCCATCGTGTGGTCGGTTTTCGCAGTGCCCACTTTGGCATGGATGCAGCACAGGTTCGATCGGCCATTGCGCAGGACTTCAAACCCGCGTCCGACAGCATGAGCTTGCTCGAAAACCCCGCCGAAAACACTGAGGTATTGTTGCTGCGCGTGGCTGAACTGGAGCCCGGGCCAGGTCCCGCCAGCGTCAGCTACATCTTCGGTGCTAAATCGAGGCGACTGATGCATGTCAATGTCGTTTGGAAAACCGGCGAAACACCGTCGGACGAGGCGCGAAACAAGATCGCTGCAGCCGGCATGCAGCTCACCAACTATTTCCGGGATCTGTCCTGGAAGCCTGGTGCCAGCGCCTCGGGTTTGCCTGATGGCGGCAATGGCCTTGTTTTGTTTGTCGGCCTTGATCCCAATAACGCTGGCGTCGAGGTGCGCGTGAGCGGCGTCGCGACTTCTGGTGCAGAACGCGTCGCTTCCAGGCCAGAAGGCCCGGCGCAATTGGTTTTGTCCTATGTCGCGGATGTCAAAAATCCGGATATTGCTGCCATCAAGCCAGGTGCTTTCTAGCGCTACCTCGGCATTGCGGTGGATGATGCCCTGGAGATGGCCGGGCAAACACAAATTTGATCGGCGGCAGGTGCCCCGCAACACGGAAGCGCTTGTTTGCCGGGCATCCAGAACGCGGGCAGGGGTGACCGTGCGGTATCGCTGCAAAGCCGAAACCGAGAGCCGCATCCATTGACGGCTCCACCGCTTGACCATCAGCCCCGGGCATTCTGGGAAAATCAAATTTTCCCGTCCAACGAAGTCCCCCATGCCCCTCCCCACCCCCCAAGCCCGAACCCACCTGCACACCCGCGCCGTCGTCTATCGCGGCTACCACCGCGAGGACGGCCTGTGGGACATCGAGTCCGAGCTGACCGACACCAAGACTTATGCGCTGGATTTTTCTGAACGCGGCGACATGCCGCCGGGCACGCCCATCCACGGCATGGCGATTCGTGCGACGGTGGACGACAGCCTGACGATCTGCGAGATCGCCAGTTCGAGTGACTTCACGCCGTTTGGCGAATGCCAGCAGGGCACGGACCCGATGCAGCAGATGGTGGGCGTCACCATGGGGCCGGGCTGGCGACAGGCCATCGAGCGGGCGCTGGGCGGCACACGCGGCTGCACGCATCTGCGCGAACTGCTGTTCAACATGGCCACGGCGGCCTACCAGACCATTCCCGCTTACCAGGGCCGTCTGCGCGAACAAGCCGGCCTGCCCGAGCCTGAAAACGCCGGGCCGCCTTACCACCTGGGAAAATGCATCGCCTGGGATTTCGACGGCCCGGTGGTGCAGCGCCACCATCCCCAGTTTGCGGGCTGGCAGCCGCTGAAGCGAAAAGCCTGAGCGGATGACGCGGGCGGCGGCTTGGGACTTCATGCCGTGATTCCGGGCCTGGCCGGTTTGCCCGTCGCCTCGCGCTCGGCTTGACTTCACCGCCGGCCGTCCCGCCTGAAGCGGGCGGTTCCGTGCGCGTTCACCGGGCTGTTCACGGGGCTGCCACGCCTTGCAGGCAAAATAGGCGCCATGCTTATTCACCCCGAAATCAATCCCATCGCGCTGCAGCTAGGGCCCCTGGGCATTCACTGGTACGGCCTGACCTACCTGGCGGCCTTCGGGCTGTTCTTTTTTCTGGCCATGCTGCGCCTGCGGCACCAGCCGTATGCGTCCATCACCGGGCCGGGCGCCTGGTCGCGCAAGGACATCGAGGACATCCTGTTTCTGGGCGTCATGGGCGTGGTGGTGGGCGGGCGCGTCGGCTACTGCCTGTTTTACAAGCCCGACTACTACCTGGCCCATCCGCTGGAGATCCTGGCGGTGTGGCAGGGCGGCATGAGCTTTCATGGCGGCCTGCTGGGCGTGCTGGCGTCGCAGCTGTGGTTTGCGCGTTCGCGGAATCGGCCGTGGCTGCAGGTCATGGACTTCATTGCGCCGTGCGTGCCGACCGGGCTGGCGGCCGGGCGGGTCGGCAACTTCATCAACGGCGAGCTGTGGGGCCGTTTCAGCGACCCCGACTTGCCATGGGGCATGGTGTTTCGCCACAGCGGCTCGTTGCTGCCGCGCCACCCGTCGCAGGTTTACCAGTTTTTAATGGAAGGCGTGCTGCTGTTCGTGCTGCTGTGGCTGTACGCGCGCAAGCCGCGCAAGATGGGCCAGGTCTCGGGCGCGTTTTTGGTCGGCTACGGCGTGTTTCGCTTCATCGCCGAGTTTTTCCGCGAGCCCGATGACTTCCTGGGCATTCTTTCATTGGGCATGAGCATGGGCCAGTGGCTGTGTCTTCCAATGATTGCCGCCGGCATCTGGCTCTGGGTTTGGGCCTCCAAGCGAACGCAGCCCTGACTGCACGGGCGCTTTCAGCTATGGATTGAATAGCTGACTGGCGCCTTTGCCAGGACTGGCAGGCCAGGGACTATTCGGGTTACTCCCTGTGGTTTTTCCGCTCAACCGACTTGATTTTGCTCGGGCTGATCTTGATAATTATGCGTAATTACTTGAAATTACGCCATCAATCCGCCCGGAGGGAGCCCGCGCCATGCGCCTTGTCCAGAGTTCACTGCATCAGGAAGCTGCCAAAACGCTGCGCGAGCAGATTTTTGCCGGTCAGCTGCCGCCAGGCAGCTTTCTGGACGAAGTCGCCTTGTGCGAGCGCCTTGAAATCTCGCGCACGCCGCTGCGCGAAGCGCTCAAGGTCCTGACGGCCGAAGGGCTGCTGCGCCACGAGCCCCGGCGCGGCTGCTTTGTCAATGAAGTCAGCGAGCAGGACCTGGACGAGATCTTTCCGGTGATTGCGCTGCTGGAAGGGCGCTGTGCCTTTGAGGCCGCACGCAAGGCCAGCGACGCCGACCTCGCGGCGCTCGACAGCCTGCACGAGCGGCTCAGGGAGCACGCCCAGGCCGCGCGCATCAACGACTACTACGCCACCAATTTCACCATCCACGAAGCCATCATCACGCTGGCCAGCAACCGCTGGCTGGCCCAGGCGATTGCCGACCTGCGCAAGATCCTCAAGCTGGCCCGGCTGCAGCAGCTGCATGCGCCGGGGCGCCTGGCGCAAAGCCTGAGCGAGCACCTGGCCATCTATGCCGCCCTGCGCGCGCGCGACAGCGCAGGCGCCGAAGAAGCCATGCGCAGCCACCTGATGCACCAGCGCGAGGCGCTGTGCGAACTCACCCGAACCCAGAAAAGCAGGTTATTGGCATGAACACTTCCGACTGGATCAGCCGCAACGTCTCCCGGCTTCTGCCTGCCACAAATCTTAAGGAAAAAGAGGCTGTAGCGCCCGTACAGGCTGCGCAAGCAGCTACAAAATCAGGAGCGACGCCCGCTGCGGCCAGGACCGCCGCCGGCAGCGCCCGCCCGGCCATTCGCTCCACCCGCGAGCGCCTGCAGGCCGTGCTGAGCGAAAAGGACGAGGCCCTGTCGCCACGCGTGCTGCGCCGCACGCTGCAGGAACTGCAGGCCATCATCGACCCGCGCGTGAGCGAGGTCGAGGGCGGCCGGCGCGCCATGGACGTGGCCAACTGGTATGCGTCGGCGCCGGCCGAGCAGCGGCGCGACATGTGGCTGCTGATGAGCGAGTACTTTGTCGCCGACGTGCAAAAGGTCAAGGACGCGCAAGCCAAGTTTTCAGCGGCGGTGGGCACGGCCGACGAAGCGGTGGCCGAAGTGCATTACCGCCGCGCCACCGTGTCGCCGCGCCGCCGGCTGCTTCAGCGCTTCAGCGTCTACCCCGGGGGCGTTCAGTTCTTGGTCGACCTGCGGGCGGAAATGCTGCCCTTCCTGAAAGCCGACAAGCGGCTGATGGCGCTGGACGTGGAAATGGAATACATGTTTTCCACCTGGTTTGACGTGGGTTTTCTGGACCTGCGGCGCATCAGCTGGGATTCGCCCGCTTCGCTGATTGAAAAGCTGATCAAGTACGAAGCGGTGCACGACATCAAGAGCTGGGCCGACGTGAAGAACCGGCTCGACAGCGACCGCCGCTGCTACGGGTTTTTTCACCCGCGCCTGCCCGACGTGCCGCTGATCTTTGTTGAAGTCGCGCTGGTGGACGCCATGGCCAGCAGCATCATGCCGCTGCTCGACGAGTCGGCCGACGCGTCCGACCTGAACAAGGCCACCACCGCCATTTTTTACTCCATCAGCAACACCCAGGTGGGCCTGCGCGGCGTCAGCTTCGGCGATTCGCTGATCAAGCGCGTGGTGGAAACGCTGAAGGACGAGTTTCCCAAGCTCAAGGCCTTTGCCACGCTCTCGCCCATTCCAGGCTTTAGAAGCTGGCTGGCCAAGAATGCAGCCGGCCTGCTGGAGCAACTCGGCGACAAGGAGCGCACCGCCCTGGGCCGCGCCGTGGGCTACGAGCCGCCGGGTGCCGGGCATTTCCTGTCGGCGGCGGAAGGCGCGCTGGCGCTGCCTGACAAGTCGCCGGTCCGCCTGATGCTGCTGCACTGCGCCGCGCACTACCTGGGCCAGGCCAGCAGCGACGGCAAGCCGGTCGACCCGGTGGCGCGCTTTCATCTGGGCAACGGCGCGCGCATCGAGCGGCTCAACTGGGCCGGCGACCCGTCGCCCAAGGGGCTCAAGCAGTCTTACGGCCTGATGGTCAACTACCTCTACGACCTCAAGCGCCTGGACAAGTACCGCGACCAGTTTGCACAGGGCAAGATACCGGCTTCTGGCAGCATCGAGGACTTGTATATTTGACGGGTTTTTCAGGCAGCAATGCCAGCTTTTTATTTATAACGACAGGAGACAAGCATGACAGTAGATTTTGATGTGAACGGTTCCCGGCGCAACGTATTGCGCGCTGCGGCGGCAGGCCTTGCGGCGCTCTCCCTGGGCAGCCATGCCCAGCCGGGCTGGCCCGGCAAGCCGGTGACGCTGGTGGTGCCGTTTCCCGCTGGCGGTGGCACCGACGCCTTTGCCCGCCCGCTGTCCGCGCAGTTTGCCAAGCTGACCGGCAAGCAGCTCATCATCGACAACCGCGGCGGGGCCGGCGGCACGCTGGGCGCCGGCATTGCGGCTCGCGCCGCGCCGGACGGCTACACGCTGTTCATGGGCGCGGTGCACCACGCGATTGCGCCGTCCATGTACCCCAAGCTGGACTACGACCTTGAAAAAGACTTTGTGCCGCTGGCGCTGATGGCCAACGTGCCGCAGGTGCTGGTCGTCAACCCCAAGAACATTCCGGGCGACTTCAAAGCCTTTATGGCGCAGGTCAACAGCAAGCCGGGCCGCTTCAATTACGGTTCGGCCGGCGCCGGCACCTCGCACCACCTGGCCGGCGAGTTGTTCAAGCAGCAGACCAAGACCTTCATTACCCACATTCCCTACCGGGGCGCGGGCCCTGCGCTGCAGGACCTGATCGGCGGCAATGTCGACATGATGTTTGACGGCCTGGGTTCTTCGGCGGGCCACATCAAGGGCGGCCGCATCAAGGCGCTGATGGTGTCGGGCAGCAAGCGCAACCCGGCTTTTCCGGACGTGCCGTGCGCCGCCGAACTGGGCCTGCCCGACTACACCGTGACCACCTGGTACGGCATCTGGGCGCCCAAGGGCACACCGGCCGACGTGCAGGCGCGCATTGCCGAAGAGCTGCGCCGCGCCGCCGCCACCGATGAGCTGAAAACCATCTGGGCCAGCAACGGCGCAGACTTCGGCAACCTCACGCCGCCGCAGTTTGGCGCTTTTGTGAGCAGCGAGGTCAAGCGCTGGGCCACCGTGGTCAAGGCCTCAGGCGCCAAGCTCGAATGAATTGGGCCCCCACGCTCCCGCACTGCGTGTCGTCGCTGCCCCCCGAGGGGGCTGTTTCGCCTTGGGGCGGCCCGGCGGCGAAACGCAGCGAGACAGTCCGCGGTTTCGCGCGTTGCGTGTCGCCGCTGCCCCCTGAGAGGGCGGTTTCGCTTTGGGGCGGCCTGTGAGCGGTGCCGTTTCACTCGATATCTCCGGCGCGGTGGCTTTCGTCACCTTGTCCCATCCGGGCAAGTTCAACGCCATGTCGCGCGCGATGTGGCGCGAACTGCGCGCTGTTTTTGAGTCGATACAGCAGGACAGCGCGCTGCGGGCGGTGCTGGTTCGGGGCGAGGGCGGGCATTTTTGCGCCGGCGGCGACATCTCCGAATACGCCGCCTTCCGCTTTGACGAAGCCAGCCTGCGCGACTTTCATGAAAACCAGGTGTGGGGCGGCCTGCAGGCCATGCTGGCCTGCGACCTGCCCATCGTGGCCCAGATCGAGGGCAACTGCATGGGCGCCGGGGTCGAGATTGCCAGTTGCTGCGACCTCCGGCTGGCCAGCGACAGCGCCCGCTTTGGTGCGCCGATTGCCAAGCTCGGATTTCCGATGGCGCCGCGCGAGGCCGCGCTGGTGATGCGCGCCGTGGGCGAGCTGACGGCGCGCGAAATGCTGCTGTCGGCCGCCGTGCTGGGCGCGGCCGAGATGAAGCAGCGCGGCTTTTTGAACCAGTTGGTGCCGGCCGCTGAAATCCAGGCCGCGGCCGACGCCTGCCTGGACCGCATCCGACCGCTGGCGCCGCAGGCAGCGCGCCTCCATAAACAGACATTCAGGGCGCTGGTGCCCATCCTGACTTCGCAAGAAGCTACTGATTTAATAGCAAACGCCTACGGCTACGCGGCTTCTTCCGAGCACCGTGAGGGCGTCACCGCATTCATCGACAAGCGCTCGCCGCAGTTTTCGGACTGAAGCGGGCGCTTGAATTTTCAATTTACCGGTCGTCTGATTCCTATGAAAAACCAAAACCTGTTTGCCGCGCTGCGGGCCGCTTTTCCGGCCGATCTGGACGCGGTCGCGATTGAAACCGACAACGGCCTGACCTATTCCTGGGCTGACCTGGAGCGCAGCACCGCCATGATGGCCAACCTGCTGCAGTCGCTGGACCTGCCCAAAGGTTCCCGCGTCGCGGTGCAGGTCGAAAAGTCGGTCGAGGCCGTGGTGCTGTACCTGGCCACGCTGCGCGCCGGCTATGTGTTCTTGCCGCTCAATACCGCCTACCAGAGCACCGAGATCGAATATTTCATCGGCAACGCCGAACCCGCCGTGGTGGTGTGCTCCAGCCGCAACTTTGGCTGGGTCAGCAAGATCGCCTTCCAGGCCGGCACCCAAAACGTCTTCACGCTCGACGACGACCGCACCGGCTCGCTGCTGGAGCGCAGCGCGCACTGCAGCGACCAGCACGAGGCCGCCGTGATGCAGGAGGACGAGCTGGCCGCCATTTTGTACACCAGCGGCACCACCGGCCGCAGCAAGGGCGCGATGCTGTCGCACGGCAACCTGCTGAGCAACGCGCAGGTGCTGAAAGACTATTGGGGCTGGAAAAAGGGCGATGTACTGATCCACGCCTTGCCGATTTTTCACGTCCACGGCCTGTTCGTGGCGCTGCATGGTGCGCTGATCAACGGCAGCAAGATGATCTGGATGTCCAAGTTCGACCCCCAGCGCGTGGTGCAAAAGCTGCCCGAGGCCACCGTGTTCATGGGCGTGCCTACGCTGTATGTGCGCCTGCTGGCCGAGCCGGGGCTGACCAAAGAGGCCTGCCGCAACATGCGCCTGTTCATCGCCGGCTCCGCGCCGCTGCTGATCGAAACCTTCAACGACTGGAAAGAGCGCACCGGCCACACCATTCTGGAGCGCTACGGCATGTCCGAAACCGCCATGCTGACGTCGAACCCCTATCAGGGCGGAGAGCGTCGCGGCGGCACGGTCGGCTTTGCCTTGCCGGGCGTCAGCCTGCGCGTGCAAACCGACGACGGCCAGCCCTTGCCGGTCGGCGAGATTGGCGGCATCCAGGTCAAGGGCCCCAACATCTTCAAGGGCTACTGGCGCATGCCCGAAAAAACCAAAGAAGAGTTCACGGCAGACGGTTATTTCAAAACCGGCGATGTCGGCAAGATCGACGCTGACGGCTACATCACCATCGTCGGGCGCAGCAAGGATCTGATCATCAGCGGCGGCTACAACGTCTACCCGGCCGAGATCGAAGGCTACATCAACGACATGCCCGGCGTGGCCGAAAGCGCGCTGGTGGGTGTGCCGCACCCCGACTTTGGTGAAGCCGGCGTGGCCGTCGTCATTGCCAAGCCCGGCGCCACGCTGGATGCGGGCCAGATCGTGGCGACGCTCAAGTCCACGCTGGCCAACTTCAAGATCCCCAAGCAGTGCTTTGTGGTGAACGAGCTGCCGCGCAACACCATGGGCAAGGTCCAGAAAAACCTGCTGCGCGAGCAGTACAAGGGTTTGTTCGCCTGAGTAGCGCACAGCCCAGCCTTTGCGGAAAAGGCGCAGTCATGGATGGCCGCGCCGTGCTTCCCATGAACCGGCCCCGATTCGTCATCGCGAACGACGTGTGGCAATCCATCGTCGAAAAAGCGCAGTCATGGATGGCCGCACTTCGTTCGCAATGACAGAGATAGATGGCACCGGTTCATGGTTCATGGTTCGTGTGCAGTTCTGGACCGGAACTAGAGGCTCGCAATGACCGGGATGGATTGCCGCGCTGCGGCAAGGTTGCCAGCACCACCCCCGCCAGGGCAATCCCGAATGCGCTCACCTGCGTGCCGCTCAGCGTTTCGCCCAGCACCAGCACGCCGACGGCCGCCGCGCTGACCGGCAGCAGCACCGTGAACACGCCGGCCTGGTTGGCCGGAATGGTCTTGAGCCCGGTCATCCAGAGCCAGACCGTCCAGACGCTGGCGGCCAGCGCATAAAACACCAGCAGCAGCCAGCTTGGCGCCGCCACCGCGGCAAAGTCAAAGTCCCAGGCCACCCACAGGCCCAGCGGCGTGACCAGCGCAAAGCCCCAGAGGTTGATCAGCGCCGTGATGCGCTTGGGGCTGAGCACGCCCGTGAGCTTTTTGCCGATCACCGCGTAAGCCGCCTCGCACAGCACGGCACCCACCAGCAGCAAATTTCCCAGCCAGGCATTTTTATGCACCAAATCGGCCTCTGGCGCAGCAGCAGTGTGCGCAAGCAGCTCTGGTTTTGATAGCGAAACAAGCGCCACGCCCAGCACCGCACAGGCCACCGCGCCCCACACCCGCAGGCTGATGCGCTCGCGCAGAAAGACCCAGCTCAGCAGCGCCACCGTGGCCGGTATTGACGCCATGATCACGCCGGCTGCTACCGCGCTGGTCATGCTCACGCCGTACAGCATGCAGATCGAAAACAGGAAATTGCCCAGGAACGACTCCAGAAACACCAGCTTGCGCGTCTGCGGGCTCATGGTTGCTTCATGCGCCGGCTTTTTCAGCCAGGGCAGCATGGCCAGCCCGCCTATGCCAAAGCGCAGCCACGCCAGCAAAAACACCGGCAGCGCCGCTACCAGCGGTTTCGACAAGGCCACATAGCTGCCGACCAGCGCCATGCTCAGCGCTAGGCAGCCATAGGCCAACCACGGGGAAAGGGGAGGGCGCGGCATGGGGAAAGCTCCTGGGCGGGTCGGCAAAAAAAGAGGTTTCTTGGCCGGGGAATGAGATCGCCCCTGCCAAAACAGCACGGCTGGGGTATGTTCAGGGCAGTTTACCGGACAGGATTTGCATGCTGCTCGACTCCGACACCCAACTGAATCGCCAGAGCTATTACGAAGCCAGCGTGCACCGCGCGCCGGCGCTGCTGCCGCTGCAGGGCCAGCTCGAGGCCGACGTGCTGGTGGTGGGCGCCGGCTTTGCCGGGCTGTCGGCCGCGCTGGAACTGGCCGGGCGCGGCTTGCGCGTGGTGGTGCTGGAGGCCGACCGCGTGTGCAGCGGCGCCTCGGGCCGCAACGGTGGCCAGGCTATCGTCGGCTACGCCAGCGGCCAGCAGCCGTTTGAAGACCAGCTGGGCCGGGCGCTGGCGCGCCAGGCCTGGGCGATGTCGCTTGAAGCGATTGACCTGATGGACCAGCGCATCGCCCGCTACGGCATTGCCTGCGACCGCGTCAAAGGCTACCTGACCGTGGCCGACTCCGCCCGCAAGGCGCGCGCGCTGGCCGTCGAGGCCGAGGCGCTGGCGCGTGACTACGGCTTTCACAGCGAACTCGTCACCGGCGCCGACGTGGGCCGTTTCATCGACAGCCCGCGCTACCGCGCCGCCGCGTTTGAAGCGACCTCGGGCCACCTGCACCCGCTCAAATACGGCCTCGGCCTGGCCCGGGCCGCGCGCACGCTGGGCGTGCAGGTGTTCGAGCATTCGCCCGTCACATCGCTCAAACGCGGCCCCACGGTCGAGGCGGTCACGCCGCAGGGCAGCGTGCGCGCCGCCTTTGCCGTGCTGGCCGGCAACTGCACGCTGGCCGAATACGGCGCCAACGTCGCGCCTGAAATCGCGCCCCGCATCATGCCCGTGGGCACCTACATCATCGCCACGGCGCCGCTGGAGCCGGCGCTGTGCGCCCGGTTGATTCCCGGCAACGCGGCGGTCAGCGACAACAACTTCGTGCTCGACTATTTCCGCTTCAGCGCCGACCACCGCCTGCTGTTCGGCGGCCGCGTCAGCTACAGCACCGCCACACCGCGCAAGCTGCAGCAGCGCATGCGCCAGCGCATGGAGGCCGTGTTTCCGGCCCTGCGCGGCGCGGCGGTGGATTTTGTCTGGGGCGGCTTTGTCGACATCAGCATGAACCGCGCGCCCGACTTTGGCCGCGTCAGCCCCAATGTCTACTACCTGCAGGGCTTCAGCGGCCACGGCGTGGCCGCCACCGGACTCGCCGGCCGGCTGGTGGCAGAAGTCATCGCCGGCCAGGCCGAACGCTTTGATGTGTTTGCCCGGCTGAAGCACACCCCGTTTCCGGGCGGGCGCTGGCTGCGCATGCCGGGCCTGGTGCTGGGCATGGCTTATTGCCGGCTGCGGGATTTGTTGTAGGCTTGCGGGACAGAGTGCCCCGGGATATAAAGCCGGTTTGTTGATGCAGGTACACGGGGATGCTGCCGACCATGCTCGGGCATCCGTGCGTGGGGGATTGGATGACGGCCAAAGACTGAACCCGGCTGACCGGCTTCCGGAGGCGAATGGATCAACCAGCATCGAAACGCAGGGCCGGCCAGCCGACAGTGAAATCGGCGCTACGCTGACTGCGCTGATTGGTGCCACGATTCCAGTCATCGTGCGCCACGGCGAGACCACGGCCAGCGTGACGCTGTCTGGCCTGGAACTGCTCAAGCCCGTGGCCGGCCGCCGTGCTTGAGCGCAGCGGCAACCGCTCGGTTTATGGCGACCTGGGCGCCACGTTCACGCCGCAGGGTGTGGCGCTCAATCCCGTGCTGGCGGGTCTGGCTGAGCAGGTCGCTGCCGATCATCCCACCATGAAGCTCCTGCGGATCAGGCCGTCCCCGTCAGGCGCCGAGGCGGTGCAACTGGAAGTCGGCCTGAAGGCGGAAGCTGTCACCGGCGTCCGCACGCTCAAGCCGGAGGCCGGCAAGGGCTACCGGCTGATGCTGGACATTACACCGCATGCGGCAGCCGCGCCTTCCCCGCCAGCGGACACCTCGGCAGCCGCGCCGCGCTTGACCCAGCCGCTGGCTGCCACCGCTTCACTGGCGGTCCCCGCCGGGGGGCAACGCTGCGGCGCGCTGATGACCTGAACCTGGTTCTGCTGGAAGTGCGGCTTGATGAGCATGTGCTGGCCGAGGCGATCCCGAGCTACCAAATTGGCCGCGAGACATTTTTGCCGCTGGGTGAGGTGGCCAGGCTGCTGACCCTGGCGATCAGGGCGCAGCCCGAGCAAGGCACGGCAGAGGGCTTTGTGCTGAGCGAAGCGCGCGGCTTCAGCCTGAACGTGGCGCAGGCCAGGCTCACGCTGGCCGAGCAGACGCAGCTGGTTGACCCGGCGCTGGTCCGGCTGCAGAGCGATGATATTTATGTCGCGAGCACGCTGCTCGCGCGCTGGCTGCCGCTGGATTTTGAGGTGAACCTGTCCAGCCTGACATTGCAGGTGCGGCCCAGGGAGCGCTTGCCCTTGCGGGAGCCTGGAACGCGAGCGCCTGGGCGCCAGGGCCGGCGCCCGCACGACGGGTTACGAAGACCCGGGCTACCCGCGCCAGGACATGCCCTACCGGCTGCTGGGCGTGCCTTTCATCGATCAGACGCTGGGGGTCGGACTCCGAACCGGCAACGGCAGCCGGCACACCCGTGCCAACTACACCGCGTACCTGACCGGCGACCTGCTCTGCATGGAGACGGCGCTGTTTGTCAGCAGCATCAAGCAGAACCCGTCGCCGGATCTGCGCTTCACGCTGGCGCGCCACGATCCCGATGCGGGCCTGCTCGGCCCTTTGCGCGCCCGCTCGCTGATGTTTGGCAGTGCAGTCTCGGTGCCCAGCGTAGCCCACATCGCCAGCCGCAGTCCGACCGGCAAGGGCTTGGGGCTGATGCTGAGCATCCGTCCGATTACCCAGCCCACCCGCTTTGACCGCCATACGCTGCAGGGCGACTTGCCGCCCGGCTGGGACGTGGAGCTGTATTTCAACGAGGCCTTGGTGGGTTTCCAGACCTCGCGCGCCGACGGCCGCTACAGCTTTGACGACCAGCCCCTGGTCTATGGCCCCAATGAATTCCGCCTGGTCTTTCACGGTCCGCTGGGCCAGCAGCGGGTGGAGCGGCAGCGCTTTTTGCTGGAGCAATCGGGCGCGCCGCCCGGTGCGTTTTATTACATCCTCGCCCAGCACCAGGACGGCGCGGGTCAGCTGCGCTCGTTGGGCCAATTTGAATGGATGGCAAACGTCGGGCGGCCACACATCAACGGAAGCCGGGCGCCGGGCGCGAACAGATGCTGCAGGGATTGTCTGGCTGGACCGTTTGCCGATCAGGCAACAGGTGGACATTGCGGTGGACACGCAGACGCTGGAGGCACCCTTACTGGGTAGGAACCGGGGTGGGCCTGCCGATTTGTCCTCCGGGTGGTGACCCGGCATGGCGGTCGCGTGTAGGCCGAAGGCAAAGTGGGCCAGGGCGCGGTGTTTCATTTTGCGCTCCCGGTTTAACATCAGCCACCGCCGACCGTACGATTTGAGCAGTCGGTCTTGCATGTCATCGGTCTGGGGTGCTTTCTCACCAGTCCAATCATTGGGGGGGCTATTCAAGTGATAGTCCCCGAGTTTGACCATATTCCATAACGAACGAAAAATTATCGTGGTTTTTAGATTGCTCAGAAAACATACGGAATCGCACGCAGTGAAGATTCAACAGGAACTGTCTCTCGCCCTTCAGGGAAGAGCACAGGCAGAAGAAGAATTGGCAGCTATCTGCGAGGAGAACGAGCGGCTCAAAACGCGGTTCGATTTGATTCGCCAGGCAACGAGCGACGGATTGTGGGACATGGAGACCAATCAGTCCAATCAGACGGACGCAGGCAATCCGTTCTGGTGGTCCGATCAGTTTCGGCGCTTACTCGGCTTTCACGACGAGGAGGACTTTCCAAACGTGCTCGGCAGTTGGGCGTCCCGGCTTCACCCAGAGGACTCCGCACCGACGCTGGCTGCCTTCAATGCCCACATCAATGATCGCTCGGGCCAAACGCCTTACGACGTGACGTATCGGCTGCGCTGTCGCAGCGGTGAGTATCGATGGTTCAGAGCCCGTGGAAAGACCATGCGCACATCCGACGGAACAGCGCTGCGTGTGGCCGGTTCGCTGACCGATCTCACTGACCGGAACGCCATCCTTGGTCTGAAACGCTACGCCGAGGACATCATTGCGAACCTTCCGGCAGGGCTGATCGTGGCGGACGACGCCCTGCGCGTGCTCAGCGTCAACGACACCTTTCGCGGGATTTTCGGATTGAAGAGCGAAGAGGACGTTGTCGGGCATGAACTCGAAGCGCTCCTGCCGCAACCCTGGCTGCGCGAGCAGGTGCAAGGCGTCCTTGCCGACGGTACAACGCTACACGGCATTGACGTTGTTCTCGGCGAAAAACGGCTGCGCGTTGCCATCGCGGGAATCCGCCTTGCGCAAGAAGACCGCCGCCTGCTCATAGTCGCCGAGGACGTGACTGAGGAGCAGCGACTGCGTGAAGAGGCCCTCGCGCATGCGGCGCGTTACCGCGAGCAGGCATCGTTGCTTGACAAGGCAACGGACGCGATTGCAGTCCATGGAATCGATCATCAGATTCTGTTCTGGAACAAAGGCTCGGAGCGTCTTTACGGCTGGACCCCAGAAGAAGCCATGAGAATTTCACCAGATGAACTGATCTGGGACGACCCGGTTGCCTTCAGAGATGTCGCCAACCGGGTCCTGGATCACGGCGAATGGCGCGGCGAAATTACACAGCGGCGCAAGGACGGCAGCACTTTGGTAGTTGACAGTCAACGGACCTTGGTGCGAGACGCGAATAGCCAGCCACGATCGATACTCGTGATCAACACCGACATCACCCAGCGCAAACTCGCGGACCTGGAGCTGGCGCGTACCAACCGGGCACTGCAAATGCTCAGTCGCTGCAACGAAGCCCTGACCCGCATCGACGACGAATTCGAGCTGCTGCTGCAGGTTTGTCGTCTGGCTGTGGATGAGGGGGGTTACCGGATGGCATGGGTCGGTTTTGCGCAGGAGGACGACGCCTTCAGCATCGTGCCGATGGCCCATGCCGGCCACGAGGAGGGCTATCTGTCCAGCGTCAGGCTGACCTGGGATGCCGAACAGCAAAGTGGCTGCTGGCCGGGCGGGCAGGCCATACGCAGCGGACAGGCCAAGGTCAGCGAAGACATCGCGCAGGGTAATAACCAGTTCTATGGGCACGAGGAGGCATTGCGGCATGGCTACCGCAGTGCTGTGGTTTTGCCTTTGCGTGATGCCAGCCGGACCTTCGGCTTGCTGACCCTGTACTCCTCTTCGGTGGGGAAAGTGGGGGCCGACGAAATCAAGCTGCTGCAGGATATGGCCGACAACCTGGCCTTTGGCATCGGTAGCATACGCTCGCGGCTGGAGCGGCGCCGAATTGAGGAGACGGTGCTGAAAGTGGCGGCGGGTGTCTCGGCCACGGTGGGTACCAGGTTTTTTGAGCAGCTGGTGCGAAACACGACGGAGGCTTTGTGCGCCGATGCTGGCTTCGTGGTCCGACTGCTGCCTGGGGAGCCGATGATGGCCCGCATCGTTGCCGGGGTTGTGGCCGGGCAGCCCGTCAGCAACTTTGACTACCTGCTTGAGGATACGCCCTGCTTGAGCCTGATGCAGTCAGGCGGCATCGTTGTGTACGCGAATGTGCGCGCCCGGTTCCCCTGTTCGATGCCAGCACTGTTCGTCGATGCCGAAGCTTATGCGGGGCGACGGCTGGAAGACGCGGCAGGCCAGCCCATCGGCATGTTGTTTGTACTGTATCGCGAGCCGCTGAAGCAGACCGAGTTGATTGAGTCGACCCTGCAAATTTTTGCATCGCGTGCGGCGGCCGAGCTCGAGCGCTTGCAAGCCGATGCCAAGGTCAGGGAGCAGGCATCGATTCTGGACAAGGCCCAGAATGCCATCGTAATCCGGGATTTGCAGCACAAGATACTCTACTGGAACCAGGGCGCTGAACGGCTTTACCGATGGCCTGCGGTCGAGGCACTGGGCCAGTCCGTCCTCGGCCTGATGCGCCACCCAGCTGACTTCAGCAGGGCCATGGATCAGTTGCTGGCCACCGGTGAATGGGTCGGCGAACTGCTGCAGGTGGACCACGACGGCCTGCCGCTCGCCATCGAAGGGCACTGGACACTGGTGCGTGACGATCTGGGTGCGCCCACCAGTGTCCTCGCGATCAATACCGACATCCGGGAACGCCAGCAGGCCCAGGAAGAAATTTTGCGCCTCAATGCCGGACTTGAAGAGCGTGTGCGGCAACGCACGACGCAGCTGCAGGCGGTCAACCAGGAGCTGGAGTCTTTTTCTTACTCTGTGTCGCATGACCTGCGCACGCCGTTAAGCACCATCGCCGGATTCAGCCAGTTGCTGACGAAAGTCGACGGAAATAATATCAGCGAAAAAGGCAAGCACTACCTGAATCGAATCTCTGCCGGGGCCAAGCAGATGGGCGAGTTGATTGAGGGTTTGCTGAGTCTTGCACAACTAAACCACGAACAGATCAAGTTGGAAAATATCGATCTTTCGGCAATCGCCAAACAGGTTGAACAGGCGTGCAGGGAGCGGGAACCAGAACGTCAGGTGCAGGTGCACATTCAGGAGCGTCTGCATGCGCACGGGGATCCCCGCTTGCTGTCGGCTGTCCTTCAGAACTTATTGGGCAATGCGTGGAAATTCACTGCCAAAAAGGTGCTGGCACGGATTGAGTTTTGCAGCAAGTTGGGAGCCGATGGCAACACCATATTTTTCGTCAAGGACAATGGCGCCGGGTTTGACATGGCCTTCGCTGACAAACTTTTTGGGACCTTCCAACGCCTTCATTCGCATGAGGAATTCTCTGGAAACGGTGTCGGGCTGGCTACCGTCAAGCGCATCATTGGGCGTCACGAGGGCCGCGTATGGGCTGAAAGCAAATTGAACGAAGGCGCCACGGTCTATTTCACCTTAGGTCGGACGATTGAATCGATAACGTAAAGGAGGCAGTTTTTTCGCATTGACAGTCAAACAGCCCACTTGTCTATGCGAATCGCTTTGACGGATATGGCTTGAAGCGAGATGCGGGCTATGCTTATGTCAAACTGCTGTTTTTCTTCTGACAAAATCAGGGGTGTTTTTCCAGATTAATTGACTTTTCAATTTGCGGAGACACCGAATGTCCGGATTCAGCAGCAACGGTGCCCCTCGCTTTCCGTGCAGTAACTGGCGGGGGCGCTTGATTTGGTGGGGTGTGTTGGCTCTGACATTTAGATCGCCATGGTTGCGGGGTCGACGCAGAATGGAGCTTCCCTATTTTGGAGGATATCGGTCACATCCCGGACGATCATAAGGCCGCTTGAGGCCCCATTCAGACGCGCCGACATAAGCCCCTCACGATATTCCTGTTTGCACCGGTTGTCGGTACCACACAAAAAACCATCAAGGTGCCGTGCGAGCCCTTCTCAAGCAGGGCATCTTCTGCCGACCGTGAATTTCCAATCCAAGTGTTGCGCAGGGTCATGTGGGATGCCGATTTTTGTCGGCAAACTGTGGTCAATTCAAGAGTTGAACATGATCGAAATCGACGGTTCCCATGGTGAAGGCGGCGGTCAATTGCTGCGCATGGCGGTGGCCCTGGCGGCCATCACCGCGCAGGCATTGCGTGTGGGCAACGTGCGTGCCAAGCGTTCCAACCCGGGGCTGGCGCCGCAGCACCTGGCGGCAGTCAAGGCGGTTGCGGCCCTGTGCGGTGCCGAGGCAGAAGGCCTGCAAGTCAGGTCGCAGGAGATCGTCTTTTATCCCCAAAGTCTGCGCGGCGGGGAATTCCAGTTCGACGTGGGCACCGCCGGCAGCGTGACGCTGGTGTTGCAGGCCGTGCTGCCGGTGGCACTGGTGTGCGCGGAGCGGGTTGCCATGCGCATCACGGGCGGAACGGACGTGCGCGACTCGCCGCCGCTGGATTATTTTCGCTGCGTGTTCCTGCCCCTGTTGTCGTTGATGGGCGGGCGCGTGTCGCTTGAGGTGGCAAGGCGCGGCTACTACCCCCGCGGGGGTGGTGAAATCCGGGTGGAGGTGCAAGCGGGGGCAACCCTGCGGCCACTGGTGATGGAAGCACGGGGCGCACTGCGCGAGGTCGGCGGCATCGCCCATACCGCCAACTTGCCCGCGCATATCTCCGCACGCATGGCGCGGGCAGCGCAGCAGGCGCTGCCGCCGGTTCCGGCGCCGCAGATTGAGCAGCAACTGCTGGCCTGGCCGCAGGCTATTGGGCAGGGCGGCGCGATGGTGCTCTGGGCGCTCTCGGAGGGCGGTGTGCTGGGTGCAGCGGCAACGGCGCAGCGCGCCGTGCCTGCGGAGCGCCTGGGTGACGCGGCTGGCCGCGCCTTGCACGCCGAAATCGAATCCGGCGCGACACTCGATGTGCATGCTGCAGATCAAATGCTGGTCTATGCCGCGCTGGCCAACGGATTGTCGCGGTTCACCGCGCGCACGCTGTCTTCCCATGCCAGCACGACCATGTGGCTGATCGAGCATTTCTTGCCGGTTGAATTTGACGCGGCGCAGGCGGGGCCACTCTGGCGCGTGGACTGTCGCCCGCGTTTGAAGTAGATCAAGCTGCTCGCGCGTCAGGTCGATACGATCAACGCAATGCGCGCCTCCACTTTTTCGTGAAAGGGATCACCCGCCATGAAAGCGCTCATCATCAGTGCAGACCACTTTGAAGACGCCGAGCTTTTGGTGCCTTACTACCGACTGCTTGAAGCGGGTATCGAGGTGGACATCGCCTCGATCAGCCGCGGCAAGATCAACGGCAAACATGGCTACCAGGTCGACGCCAACAAGGCGCTGAAGGACGTGAACCCGGACGACTACGCCCTCCTGCTGCTGCCGGGCGGCAAAGCCCCGGCCGCCATCCGCAAGCAACCGGCGGCCGTGCGCATTGCACAGGCGTTTTTTGCAGGCAACAAGCCCGTTGCGGCCATCTGCCATGGCCCGCAAACGCTCATCACCGCCGGCCTGCTGGGCGGGCGGCGCGCCACCTGCTACCACTCCGTAGCGCAGGAAATGCGCGAGGCGGGTGCCCTGTACGAGGACAGCGACGTGGTGGTGGACGGCAAGCTCGTGACGTCCCGACAGCCTTCAGATCTGCCGGCCTTTATGCGGGAAACCATCCGGTTGCTGGACAAGCGCTAGTCGGCCGCAAGCCGGGGCTTGTCTCGTCATGTGAATTGGCCGCAAAGTGCCCTGGGCCGTCTTTCGCCGCACAGAGAGGGAGCGGCTTGCCTGCTTGCCGATGCCCATTTTAGGAAGAGGCTGACCCGCTATTTCAGCCCGCCATACCAACGCCCTGTGCTACAAATAATGGCCGATCCGATTCGGCTGGAGCCGATGGGCTCGCTCCCGCATTCAGCCCAACGAAAAGGAGGTCGCAATGCGCAGTTCGTCTATTTATTCCATCCTCGGCGCCGCGCTGCTTGCATGCGCACAGCCCGGTTTTGCACAGGATGGATCGGTCAAGATCACATCCCCGGCAGAAGGCAGCAGGCTTGATGCCATGGCCCAGAACAAGGTGGTCTATGAAGTCATGCCCGGCCCCACTGGCGACCATGTCCACCTCTACGTGGACAACAAGGAAGCGGCCATCCTGCGCCAGCTCAAGGGGAGCTACAGCCTGGCAACCCTGTCGCCCGGCCCGCACGACATCTGCGTCAAGGTCGTGAACAAGGGCCATACGCCCATCGGGCTGGAGCAGTGCGTCAAGGTGAGCGTCAACTAGCCCCCATGGACCTGCAAAACCGGAGCTAGGCGGCGATCCAGGTCGTGCACAATTTCGGCGCCGTCGCCGTGGTGGGCAGCGCAGTCTGGGCCTTGTGGCCGGGGCTGGGTCTTGCCGGGATGCGCAGGCCGCTGGCGTGGGCCATGCTGTTGGGATGGGCCGCGCAAGCCGCCAGCGGGGCCGCTTTCGGCGGCGTCAGCTGGCTTTATTACGGACGCTTCCCGGACATCCATGGCATCGCGGTGGCCGCGCTGCTGATCAAGATCGCCTGTGCCGCCGCCGGATTCATGCTCGCCGCCGCGTATCTATATCGTGGCGCCGGGTGGCGTGAGCGGGCGCAGCAGGCGACGTGGCGCGCGCTCGCGGCGCTGGCCGCGACGGCGCTCACCGCCGCCGCGTTTCTGCGTTGGTTTTCCTGAGATGCCGGGTCAATGAAGTTGACTCCATTTCACGGGCACCTCATGGTTCAAGCCCAAGCTGGCTGGGATGCCTTGGCACCAAACACCGGACGGTTGTGCGTGGCCCACTGCAACCCTGCGTGCCTTATGACGCGGCTGCGCCCCACCTGGTCGCCGAGCTTTCCCCCCAGCGGCGCGGCCACCACGCAGGTGGTGTTGAACAGCGCGTAGAGCCGCACGATGACGGTCACGCTGAAACCCACGTTGTGGGCCTTGAGCAGGATGAACCCGAGGCTGAAATACGCCAGCGCAAACACCCCGGCCGGCGTCAGGAAGCGCTTGAAACCGGGGCTGAGCTGCTGCCAGTTCTGGCGCACGCTCTCGCGTTCATGGGGAATGCCGGGCTGGTCCGGGATGCGGGTGAGCACCACCACGCTGATCACCGCAGGCACAAAGGCCACCAGAAACAGCGTGCTGTAGGTGCTGGCCGACTCCCCCAGCCACGACAGCAGCGCATAGGCCACCAGCGGCCCGAGCACGGCGCCGGATTTGTCGAGCGCCTTGTGCACGCCAAACGCATAGCCGCGCGACTCCTTCCCTGCAATGGACGACAGCCAGGCGTCGCGCGGCGGCCCGCGAAAGCCTTTGCCCAGCCGCTCGATGACGCGAAAGATGCCCAGGCCCACCACAGACGACGACACCAGCAAAATGAGCTTGGCCAGCGTGGAAAAGCTGTAGCCGGCCGTGGCGAGCCACTTGCGCCGCCCGCTGCGGTCCGACAGCCAGCCGGCCAGGTAGTTAAGCGAAGAGGTAGAAAAATCCGCCAGTCCCTCAATCAGCCCCAGCAACGCGCTGGAAGCCCCGGCCACTGTGGTGAAGACGATGGCGAACACCGAAAAAATCATCTCCGAACTGAGGTCGGTGAGAAAGCTCACCAAGCCGAGCTTGAGCACGTCGGGGTGGAGCCGCTGCGGCTGGTCCGGCAAGCGGGCATTTGCGCCGGCCTCATCACGGGCGGGTGGTGGCATCGCAGGTTTCCTGGTTTACCGGTTCGCGTTTTCCCCGCGCGCGTAGAACGACTTCTTCGCCACTTCGACGGCCAGAACATAGGCCAGCGTCAACCCGATCATGGCCAGCACCAGCGGGGCGGGGAGGGGTACAAAGCCGAAGATCGAGCTGAACGGCAGATACGGCAGCATCAGCGCAACGGCAATCACGGCCACGGTGCTACCCAGGAGCAGATTGCCCGGCCGGCTGCGGTAAAACGGGCGGCGCGTGCGCACCACCAGCGCGATCACCAGCTCGGTCAGCAGCGACTCCAGAAACCAGCCGGTGCGAAACTCTTCGGGCGCCGCCTTGAACAGCCACAGCAACACCCCGAAAGTCAGCAGGTCGAACACGGAACTGAGCAGCCCGAACAGCACCATGTAGTCGCGGATGAACACCGTGTCCCAGCGGCGCGGCTTTGCCACCCATTCCTTGTCGACCCGGTCGCCTGCAATCGCTGCGCCGGGAATGTCGGACAGGAAATTGTTGAGCAGAATCTGCGAGGCCAGCAGCGGCAGGAAGGGCAAGAAGACGGACGCCGCAGCCATGCTGAACATGTTGCCGAAGTTGGCGCTGATCGTGGTCAGGATGTATTTGAGCGTGTTGGCGAAGGTTCTCCGGCCTTCGTCGATGCCCTGGCGCAAGATGCCCAGGTCCTTGCGCAGCAGGATGAAATCCGCGGCGTCCTTGGCCACATCCACCGCGGTGTCCACCGAAATGCCAACGTCGGCCGCGTGCAGCGCCAGGGCGTCATTGATGCCGTCGCCCATGTAGCCGACCACATGGCCGGTCTTTTGCAGCGCAAGGATGATGCGCTCCTTCTGGTTCGGGTCCACTTCCGCAAAGACGGAGGTGCGCCCGGCCGCATGCATCAGGGCCTCGTCGCCCATGTCATTGAGCTCCCTGCCGGTCATCAGGCGCTCGATCGGGAGCTTGACCGCTTCGGCGACATGCCGCGCGACCTTGCGGTTGTCGCCGGTGATGATTTTGAGCTGCACGCCGCGCTGCGCCAGGTCGATGAGGGTCTGGCGCACGCCGGGCTTGAGCGGGTCCATGAACAGCAGGAAGCCGGCAAAGCACAGGTCGCGCTCGTCGGCGCGTGTGTAGGGGCCGCTGCGCGCGTCCATCTTTCGGCTCGCCACCCCGAGGACGCGGTAACCCTGCGCGCTCCAGTCTTCAAAGCGCGCTTCGATACCGGCGCGAACGGCCGCGTCCAAGGGGGCGGTGTCAGCGCCCACGCCCACGCTAGTGCACAGGGCCAGGATTTTGTCGAGCGCCCCCTTGGTGATCAAGGTGCGCGCGCCGGTGGCATCGGCCGCCACCACGGACAAGCACTTGCGCACAAAGTCATAGGGGATTTCGTCAACTTTTTGCGCTGCGCCAAAGTCAGTGCCGGCTTTTTTTGCGGCAGTCAGCACGGCCTCGTCAAGCGGGCTGGCAAGCCCGGACTGGAGCTGCGCATTGATGCTGGCAAGCCTCAAGACCATGGTGCTGGGTTGTCCGGACATGTCGACTGCGCCGTCAAGCGCCACCACGCCCATCGTCAGCGTGCCGGTCTTGTCGGTGCACAGCACGTCCATGCTGCCGAGGTTTTCGATCGAATTAAGCCGGCGCACGATCACGCCCAGCCTGGCCATGCGCTTGGCGCCGTGCGACAGCGTGATGCTGACTATGGCGGGCAGCAGCTCCGGCGTGAGTCCCACCGCCAGCGCCAGGGCAAACAGCAGCGAGTCGACGGGCGGCCGCTCCATGAATATGTTGATGGCCAGGACCAGCACCACCATCACCAGCATGATGCGCGTGAGCAGGTAGCCAAAGCGCTGGATGCCGCGCTCGAACTCGGTCAAGGGCGGACGCAACGCGAGCTTGCCTGCAATCTGCCCGAAAACGGTGGACTTGCCGGTCTGCGCGACCAACATGCGCGCCGTGCCGCTGCTCACACTGGTGCCCATGAACACGCAATTGCTGCGCTCGGCCAGACCGGCTTTCTCCGGCACCACGCCTGGCCTTTTTTCGACCGGAAAGGTTTCGCCGGTGAGCACCGCCTGGTTGACGAAGAAGTCCCTGGCCTCCAGCACCACGCCATCGGCCGGGATCAGGCTTCCTGCCGACAGCAGCACCGTGTCGCCTTGAACCACGCGGTGCGAAGGCAAGGTCTTCGCCTGCCCGTCACGCAGGACGACCGAATGGACCGTGACCTTGGAGCGCAGCTTGTCGATCGCGTTGCCGGCTATGTATTCCTGGGTGAAGCCAAGCAGGGTGCTGCCGAAGACCACCACCAGCACCACGCCCGCATCAACCCATTCCGCCGCCACCAGCGAGATGATGGAGGCCAGTATCAGGATCAGCACCAGCGGACTTTTGAACTGGCTGGCGAACAGGCCCACTGCGCTGGCCTTTTTCATGGCCTTGAGCGCATTGGGCCCGCTGCGCTTGAGCCGAGCGCCGGCTTCGCGCTGGGACAACCCGTTGGCATCGGCCCCCCATTGCGCCATGAGCTTGTCGGCTGGCAGGCGCCAGTACGCGCCCGCGTCGGCTTGCTTCCCAGGACTTGACGGCGGCGCGGGTTGAAACAGCCTGAAAAAGAAGTGCATCGTTGCTTCCCAAACGCACGGCCGCAAATACGGGGTAGCTCGGTGTTGCGGTGCAATGGACCAGGCGCCAGCGCATTACCCCGGAATATCGGGCTCCACAAGGCGCGCGAGTTGCGCGAGCGACTCCTGCCAGCCCAGGTAGCACATCTCAGTCGGAATGGCTTCAGGCACGCCTTCTTGCACGATGTTGATTTCGGTGCCGCATGACACTTGCTTCAAGGTGACGCTCGATTGCATCTCTCCGGGTAGGTTCGGGTCGTCGAACCTGTCGGAGTAGACCAGTTTCTCGAAGGGCACCAGTTCGCGGTACGCGCCGCCAAAGGTGTGTCCCTGGCCCGTGGAGAAGTTCGAGAACGACATCTTGTAGCTGCCGCCCACTCTGGCATCCAGGTGGTGCACCTTGCAGGTAAAACCATAGGGCGGCAGCCACTTGGCCATGGCATCAGGGTCCAGGAACGCCCGGTAGACGCGTTCCGGCGTCGCACGGAGCACGCGGTGAAGTCGGATGGTGCCTGTGGGCATGATCAATTCGCCTTTCGATTCGCCATTTGGTGGGCGTTTGCCGCCTGTGTTGTCATGCGCAACACACGGGCGACGCGGCTGCTGACCAATCCGAGACCCAAGGTACGCGCCTGGAGGGCAGGCGCCTTGAGAAAGATCAAGCGATTCGGACATGGTTGGAGACCTCGCATGAGCCTCTTGCGTCGCGTGGCCCGGAAGATCAGCTCTGCGCTGATGCCTTCCTTTCGTGCAAGGCCGCTTGAGTCGCATCCAGGCACCCATGACCTATGACCGCCGCGCGGCCGTCCACAGCGCAGCCAGCACAATCAGCCCGCCGCCTATCCACCCGGCGGCACTCAGCCCTTCACCCAGCCAGAGCACGGCAAACAGGGCGCCAAAGACCGGCTCACTGCTGGTGAGCAGCGCGACCCGGCTGGGCGAGGTGTGTTTCAGGGCCCAGTTTTGCGCGAAGAACGCAAACACGGTGCAGCCCAGCACCAGGTAGAGGCTGGCCTGCCAGAAGGCGCCTTCCTGCGGCAGCGGCGGCAGCCCGCCGGGTAGGCACAGGGCCAGCAGCAAGCTGCCAAAACCGATCACGCCGGCCATGCCGCCACTGAGCAGGGCGGCGCCCAGCAGCGAGATGCCGGCAAACACAAACATCGCCCGCGCCGGCCGTCGGCCCAGCAGCCACCATTCGGCAAATGGCGTCAACACCACGCACAGGCTGATCAGCAGCGCGGCATTGCTGGCCTGGGTCAGCGCCACGCCAAACGTTTCGCATAAAAAAATCCCCAGCATCAGTGCGCCCAGCGGCAGGCCGGTGCGAACGGCGTCGCGTCTTGGCTGCTGGCCTGCGCGCAGCAGGGCGGGCAGCAGCAGGGTAAAAGTCAGGATAAAGCGCACCGCCAAAAAGCCCAGCACCGGGTAGAAGGCCAGCGCGCCCTTGGCCACGCCATACCTGGTGCCCCAGACCACGGCGACCAGCAGCAGCGCAACATCAGACAGGCGCACCACGCGCAAACTGCGTTTGACCGAGGCCGGCACGGCGGCCTACACCCGTTGCCAGCCGGCTTTTTGGCGCAATACCCCGAGGTGGATGTGCAGCTGGTCATCACCGACCGCACGGTGGACCTGTTCGAGGAGGCCATCGACCTGGCGACCCGCATTACCGATGCCCCGCCGCCGGGCTTGGCCGGGCGGCCGCTGATGCGAATAGCCCACCTGGCCTGCGCCAGCCCGCGCTACCTGGCCGGGCGCGGCAGCCCGCTGCATCCGCGCGACCTGACCCCGCGCAGCCCTGGCCGTCGGGGAACTGGTGACGGTACTCGATGACTGGGAGCACGCAACCGACTACACCGGCATGGCTTGGCTGCTGTACCCGCCGAATCGCTTTCTGCCGGCCAAACTGCGCGTGTGGATTGACCATTTGGTGGCGGGCCTGGGGAGCTTGGCGAGGGGACGGGAATGACGCGTACGCTGCTAGCGGCCTAGAGCGCGAGGCAGGAATCAGGCCGCCACCCGCACTACTTTTCACTATTAAAATAGTAGCTGCTAGCGCCCGCTACCTATGCACTAGAGCCTGATTTGTCTTAAGAATTCACTTTCTGGCGCCGCAGTTCGTACTGAGTCACCCGCGACAACACGGGCGCCCCGGCACTGCAATTGGGTCGGGAGAAGCGCGGAAATTGCGATACCATGAAAAATGACTCTGCGAAGGTGATCCAAATGCCCGATAAAGTCGATGCCCCGGTGAAAAATTTCCCCATTGTGTGCGTCGGCGGTTCTGCCGGTGGCCTGGATGCTTACATCCGGCTGCTGCAGAACCTGCCGGCTGACATGGGGGTGGCGATCGTCATCGTGAACCACATTACCATGATGCCGACCCAGCTTCATGAGGTCCTTCCTCGCTTTACCACCATGCCGGTTGACCTGATCACGGAAAGTCTGCTGATCGAGCCCAACCGTGTCTTTATCATCCCGGCCAATCGCGACTTGCACGTCGAAAACGGAGAGTTCCGTTTAAAGCCCATTTCCAAGCCACGGGGCTGGCCGGATGTCATCACGGTTTTTCTGCGGTCGCTGACCGATTGTTGGGACGGCAAGCTGATTGCGGTGATTGTTTCCGGCTTCGACGGCGACGGGGCGGCCGCCTTGTGCGGCATTAAAGAAGTGGGCGGCATCACTATTGCGCAAAAGCCTGATACGGCGAGCCAGCCCGATATGCCCGAAAGCGCCATAGACAGCGGCTGCATCGATTTCATCTTGTCGCCCGAAAACATCGCGAAGGAAATCGTGCGCATTGCGCACGCCGAAGCCTAGGCGGCGTGGCGGCTGCTTCAGGTCTGTGGACTGGCAGCTTCGTCCCACAGGCGATGCAATGCCTGGGCCATGGCCGGCGCCACGCTGACGGCGTTGCTCGGGTGCGCAATGCAGTCGGTGCTCCAGACTTCGACCACGCCCGCGTCGCGTATCACCAGCAGCGCATCGCCGGCAAACAAGGCGTGCGTCACCGCCACGTCCACTGAAGCCGCGCCGGCCGCGCGCAGCAGCTGTGCGGCACGCGCCACGGTGTGGCCGCTGCTGGCCACGTCATCGAGCAGTACCACGGCCCGGCCCTGAATGTTGACGGACGGCAGCACGATGTCCACCGCTTTATCGCCATTCCGCACCTTCCGGCAGACGGCATGGTCCAGGCCGTGGCGTGCCGCCGCCTGCGCGACCCACTGGGCAGACTCGCCGTCGGGTCCCATCAGAAATGCATTGGGCCGGTGCCGCGCTATCCAGTCGCCCAGCAGCGGTGCGCCGCTGAGCACGATGGCCTGGCGCACCGGCACAGCCTCCTGCAGCGCGGCGATGCGGTGCAGGTGCGGGTCCACGGTGATGATGGCGTCAAACAACGACGCCAGAAACTGCCCGACGATGCGCTGGCTCACTGCCTCGCCGGGCAAAAACGCAATGTCTTGCCGCATGTAGGCCAGGTAAGGAGCCACCAGCGTCAGGTGCCGGGCGCCCAGCGCGCGTGCGGTGTGCGCGGCCAGCAGCAGCTCGACCAGTTTTTCGTTGGGCTGGGCCAGCGTGCGCAGCAGCACCACGCGCCCGGGCAGCGCGGGTGGCAGGCGCAGCTTGAGTTCGCCGTCCGGGAAGCGGTGGCGGTCAATGGCTGCGGGCGCCAGGCCTGCCGCATCGGCCAGGCGCAGGGCGGCGTCGGCTTCGTCGTCAAAGTAGAGCAGGCAAGGGGGCGCGTGTGTCAAAAGCATCAAAACTCCACAAACACATGGGGCAGGTCCTCGGCGCGGCCTATGGCGTAGCCACTGAACTTGCTGCTGAGCTGATGCGCAAACTGCAGGTCGGTGGGGAAGTTGGCATGGACCCGGTACAGGGCGTCGCCGCTGGCCACCGCATCCCCCAGCTTGCGCAGCAGGTCAACCCCCGCGCCCTTTACCTTGGGTGCGCCGGCCAGCCGTGCCACCCGGGCGATCTGGAGGTTGTCGATGCCGGTCACGACGCCGGCTGCGCCCGCCCGCACTTCAAACGTCAGCGCGCCCAGTTTCGGGTGGTTGTGGTCAAACCCGTGCGAACCCTGCGCCTCAATGATGGCGTTCATGCGCGTCAGCGCGCGGCCCGAATCCAGGATGTCGCGGGCAATCGCAAACCCATCGCCGCCGCGCACGTCGGGGTCGCACTCGATCAGCCGGCCGGCCAGTCGCAGGGCTTTTTGCCGCAGGTCGATGGGCGCGCGCGGGTCGTTTTCCAGCACCCGCATCACATCACGCGCCTCCAGCACCGGGCCCACGCCAAACCCAACCGGCTGGCGGCCATCAGTGATCACCACGTCCAGCGACAGGTGCAGGCGGGAGGCCACGTATTCGAACAGGCGGCGCAGGCGCTGCGCGTCAGGCATGGAGCGCACCTTGGCGGTGGGGCCGATCGGGATGTCCAGCACCAAGTGCGTGGAGCCGGCGGCGATTTTCTTCGACAGGATGGACGCCACCATCTGGGCCGGCGAATCGAGCGACAGCGGCCGCTCTACCGAAATCAGCACATCGTCGGCCGGCGACAGGTCGGCCGTGCCACCCCAGGCGAGGCAACCACGGTGCTCGCGCACGATTTCCGACAGTTTCTCGAACGGCAGCGCCACGTTGGCCAGCACCTCCATGGTGTCCGCCGTGCCAGCTGGCGAGGTGATCGCGCGCGACGAGGTCTTGGGGCACAGCATGCCGTAGGCGGCCACGATAGGCACCACCAGCATCGAGGTGCGGTTGCCCGGTATGCCGCCTATGCAGTGCTTGTCGACTACCAGCGGCGCGTGCCAGTCAAGCCGGCGCCCGCTGGCCACCATGGCTTCGGTCAGGAAGTAGACCTCCTCTCGGTCCATCTCGCCCCGGTTGGTCGCCACCAAAAACGCCGTCAGTTCGATCTTGGAGTAGTGGTGCTGCGCAATATCGTGCACGATGGCCTGGAAATCCTCCCTGCCCAGCCGTTCGCCGTTGATCTTGCGGAACAGCGCACCCATGGACTCCGGCGGCTCGGCCTGCGACACGGAGACGGTGTGGCCGTCCGCCATGTCGAGCTGGGCAAAGGCGTCTTCGGAGAGCCCCAGTTCGCCGCAATCAACGATGGACGGATCGTCAACGACGTTCAACGTGGCCAGGATATGCCGGCCGTTGGCCCTGACCTCGACCTTGGAGAGGGCCTGAAAACCCTCGGCGCGGTATACCCCGCAGTCGCGGTTCAGGTAGGCGACGTTCTCGCGGTAGGTGTCAATCGCGACCCGGCGCAGCACCAGCTTCGAGGTGAGGTCGTGGTTGCCGGGGTCCGGGTCGGGCGGCGGTGCTGCAGCGGTGACTTGGCTCATGGCTGCAGCCTACACCGAAATGGTCTGCCCGCGCTTACGCCTGCTTGCGGCGGCTCCGCCATCCCATGCCCAGCAGCAGGGCGGCAATCACGCCGATGGTGACCAAGGTCATATCGGGCACGTAGTAGGTGGTGTAGACATCCCAGCCCAGCATGCGCAGTGCGACGGACACTTCGGTGTAGATACCTACCAAATGACCGCCGAGCGTGCCGGTAATGCCCAGCAGCGCGCTGCCCAGCAATGCCAAACCGGCCATGATCCAGCGCGTCATGCCATTCCACACGGCCTCACCACGGCGCCAACGCACAAACAGGACCGCTGCCCAGTAAGTGACCGTCCAACTCGCGGTTAGCACGTGGTTGCGACCGAGTGCCGACGCAGAAATGGTTTCCCATGGCCAGACCATCAAACCAATGGAGAAAGCGATGATGCCGAAAATCAGGCTGATGCCGAGCAGCGGCACCAATGCCCGGTCTACCGCTTTGGCCAGCGGGCCGTCGGAAAAAGCCCGCAACAAAATTGCCAGCGTGGCGGTCATCCACAAAGCGATGGGAAAATGCACCATCAAGACGTGATACGGGGCCATGGTCAAACTCCTTGCTTGCTTTTAAGCAGCTGGTTTAGGGCAATGCCGAAGGCGGCGATCATGGCGACGCCGGCTAACAGGGTCCACAGCCACTGGCGGCTAATTTCGTCGGCAAACTCGGCTTCAATGCCATAGTGCTTGAGTTGATCGACGCTGTGGTGGGTTGTCACGGGCTGACCCTTGCGAATGAACTCGGCACCCGCGTGCTTTGTGCTGTTAAGGTGCGGCCAGCTGATTTGGCCGGGATAGAACAGCTCGACCTTGGACCACTTGTCACCCCACTGCGGAGCAGCCCCGGCGAATCGCTGCGCGACGATGTCGCCGGCGCGTCCCAGGCCGAGTGACGCGGGCAATGAAACATAGTGCCAGCGCCCCCCCGTGGCGTCGCGGTGGATGGCGAATGCCACGGCGTATGCGCCCTGGTCCTTGAGGATCTTGTCGTCCAGCGGATGGCCGGTGTCGAGTTTGCGCGTGAGCGTGATATCCCAAAAACCATCGGCCCAGCGTCCCTTGCCTTGCACCGCGATGTCGGCCATGGAGCCTTCGGGCGTGCGCAAGGTGCGTCGCGGCAAGGTGTCGCCGTTGACCCAGCCCGCGGCCGGATCAAAAGGCACCGCCTCGCCTTCACGCAGGAAATAAGTGGAGTCCTGGGCGATTCTTCCGCCCTTGACGTCATCCCATTTCAGCGCCTTGTAGCCGGCGGTGGCTGCGTTGAACATCAGCTTGGGTTGCTTTTTTTCATCATCCCAGTTGCTGCCGGCTGAACTTTTCCCATCATCGCCCAGACGGGCCTCGGCAATCACCTGGTCATCGGACATATTGATCGGGTTGGAGCGGTGGCCGCGCCAGTGCCACAGGTCGAGAAAATAACCGGCTTCGCGTTGCGCCTTGAGCGTCGCTTCAGGCTGCACGCTGGCCCAGTCGTTGATGTCGGTACGGGTTCCCGGCAGGGACTTGGTGACCACATCCCCCTTGAGCTTCTTGCCCAGATGGGGGTGCGCCTTGACCTCGTCGCTGCTGGCGTGTTTGGTGAAGGTGTCGATGCCAGAGCCTATCGCCATGTAGCCGCCGTAACGCGCAAACTCCGGCACGCTGCCGTCGTCCAGCATCATCGCGACCCGGTCCTCCTGCAGCCCATCGGGCTCGGAGCCAGGATTGCCCTTGCCCTT
>Ga0123337_10000827_pt1 | contig 46627 bp, 46 predicted proteins | sample frozenSSSSmetaG_FD_89792 | JGI IMG/M metagenome (GOLD analysis project Ga0123337, IMG submission 89792) | Glacier valley bacterial and archeal communities from Borup Fiord, Nunavut, Canada, to study Microbial Dark Matter (Phase II) -... | ecosystem: Environmental > Aquatic > Freshwater > Ice >... | reverse complement strand
CCCTTTGAGCTGCTGCAGATGCTGGCCATCGGCTATCTCTTCGGCTTGACCCCGTCCGGCATTGCCGGCGCTTGTGCGGCGCTGTTTGCCACGCGCTTTGCCGGCCGCCGCACCCAATATTTCGCGGCCATCCCCCTGGGCGCGCTGGCCGGCGTCGCCGGCATGTTCGTGGTGGTGCTGCAGTTGCAGGCCACCGACTATTTCGGCCCACCCTTCTATCTCATCTCGGCTCTTGCCGGCGCCCTGGCTTTGCCTTCCTGCACCTTGCTGTTTGATCGCCTGGTCGAGCCCCGTCTGCGAAAGCGCCGCTGATGCACCTTCTGTCCGCCCAGGCCGGCGCCATCCAGCAGGAGGGCGAGGCCATCGATCTCAACCAGCGCCCCGGCGCTCTGGTCTTTGCCTCCTCGGCCGATAGCGAGCTGTCCATGCTGGCCGCCGCTGCCGACCGGGCAGGGGAGGAGCAACTGCGCCTCGCCAATACGCTGCGCCTCTCCAACCATCTCTCGGTCGATCTCTGGCTCGAACAGACCGTCGCCCATGCCCGCCTCGTCGTCCTCCGCCTCATCGGCGGCGCCGCCTATTTCCAATATGGCGTCGATGAGCTGACCGCGCTCTGCGCCAACCGCAGGATTCCGCTCGTCCTGCTGCCGGGCGACACCAATCCTGATGCCATCCTGCAGTCCCGCTCCACCATTCACCCTGACGACTGGACCCGTCTGCACCAGCTCTTCATCGCCGGCGGCCCGGATAATGCCGACACGATTTTGAGGGCGTTTCACGATTTGCAGCAGGCAGACCAGGCGGGCTATGCCCGCATGGCTTTGCCAGACCGCGAGCCCCAGCCCTTCGCCCGCTTCGGCCTCTGGTATCCCGGCAAGGGCGTGACGACGACCGGGGCCATCCGCGCCGCGCTCTGCCTGCCGCCCGGCAGCAAGCCTGCTCATATCCCCATCCTCTTCTACCGCGCCGCCCTCGAAGGCGCCGGCACCGCGACCATTGAAGCGCTCATCGCCGCGCTCGAAGCGCAGGGCCTGGCGCCGGTACCGATCCTCGTCTCCTCTCTCAAGGAGGCCGCCTGCATCGCCTTCGTCCAGCAGGTGCTCGGCGCCGTCGCCCCTGCCGCCGTGCTCAATCTGACCGGCTTTGCCCTCGGCATTGATGGTCTGGACCCCGCCGCCAACCCCTTTGCCACCAGCGACGCCCCGGTCATCCAGCTGATCCAGGCCGGCCGCTCCGAGGGGCAGTGGCAGAGCGACAGCCAGGGCCTGTCGTCCAAGGACATGGCGATGTTCCTTGTCATGCCAGAAATCGACGGTCGCCTCGGCGGCCTCATCGTCGGCCACCGCGCCGATGCCGTCTGGCACGAGCGCTGCCAGATCCCGCTCACCGCCTATGCGCCCGATCATTCCGGCATCGCCCGCGCGGCCAGCCTCGCCGCCAACTGGGCCCGTCTCCGCACCACCCCGCGCGCCGACCGCAAGGTCGCTTTGGTCCTCGCCAACTACCCCATCCGCGACGGGCGCCTCGCCAACGGCGTCGGCTACGACGCGCCGGAGTCCACCATCCGCATGCTGCAGGCGCTGGAATGGGCGGGCTACAGCACGTCGGTTGGCACCCTGACCGCCGCCGCCCTGATCGATCGTCTCCAGTCCGGCCCCACCAATGCCAGTCCAGGGCGCGGCACCTCGCCCGCTACGCTGAGCCTCGCGCGCTATCGCGAACTTCTCGTCGCGCTCCCCGAAAAGATCCAGGCCGAGGCCACCAGCCGCTGGGGCGATCCCGCTACCGATCCCTTTGTACGAACCGATACCTTCCACCTGCCGGCCCTCATTTTCGGCAACCTCGCCATCCTGATCCAGCCCGCCCGCGGCTATCAGCTCGACGAGACGCTGAGCTATCACGATCCGGCTCTGGTGCCGCCGCATGCCTATCTCGCCGCCTATCTCTGGCTGCGCCACGAGTTCGGCGCCCATGCCCTGATCCACAATGGCAAGCATGGCACGCTCGAATGGCTGCCCGGCAAGGCCACGGCGCTCGACGCCACGAGCTATCCCGACGCGCTTTGGGGCCAGTTGCCCCATCTCTATCCCTTCATCGTCAACGATCCCGGCGAAGGCACCCAGGCCAAGCGCCGCACCGGCGCCGTCATCATCGATCACCTGGTGCCGCCACTGACCCGGGCCGAGACCTATGGCCCGCTCAAGGATCTCGAAGCCCTGCTCGACGAATATTATGCCGCTTCCGGCATGGACCGCCGCCGCCTCGCCGACCTCAAGCGCCGCATCCTCGATTTCACCCGCGACAGCCGGCTCGATCGCGATATCGGCCTGCCCGAGGACGAGACCGCGGCTTTGCTCAAGATCGACAACTTCCTCTGTGACCTCAAGGAAGCCCAGATCCGTGATGGCCTGCACATTTTCGGCCAGTCGCCCCAGGGCGACCTCGAACGCGATCTCATCGTCGCTTTGGCCCGCGTCCCACGCGGCGACGCGCCCGGGGATAATTCCCTGATCCGCGCCCTGGCCGACGATCTCAAACTCGGCATCGACCCGCTGACGGCCAAATTGGGCGATCCCTGGTCCGGCCCGGGGCTGCCGCAGTCATCATGCGTTCATACTGGTGACCAAATGGCGGCGACGCGCAGCCTTGGCGACGTCGTCGAACAGCTCGAAGCCATTGCCGCCGACCTGGTCGCGCATAAATCTGTCCCCGCTGCCGGTTGGACCGCCACCAAAGCTGTCCTCGCCACGGTCGAGACCCTTATCCGCCCCCGCCTGGCCGCCTCCGGTCCGGCCGAAATGGCGGCCCTGCTCGACGGTCTGGACGGAAAATTCATCGCCCCCGGCCCCTCCGGCGCCCCCTCGCGCGGCCGCCTCGATGTCTTGCCCACCGGTCGCAATTTCTTCTCGCTCGACAACCGCGCCGTGCCCACCCCCACCGCCTGGCAGCTCGGCCAGAAATCGGCCGAAAGCCTGGTCCTGCGGCACTATCAGGACCATGGTCATAGCCTGCGTTCGGTCGCCCTCTCGGTTTGGGGCACCGCCAATATGCGTACCGGCGGCGACGATATCGCCCAGGCACTGGCCCTGATTGGCGCGCGCCCCACCTGGGATCTGGGCTCGCTGCGCGTCTCGGGCTATGAGATCATCCCGCTGCCAAAACTCGGCCGCCCGCGCGTCGACGTCACAATGCGCATTTCCGGCTTTTTCCGCGATGCCTTCCCGGCCCAGATAGCGCTGTTCGACCGCGCCATCCGCGCCATCGGCGCCCTCGACGAACCCACCGACGACAACCCCATCGCCGCCCGCATGCGCACCGATGCGCTCGGCCTGATGGCCGCCGGCCAGAGTCAAGACGAGGCCGGCCTTGCCGCTGGTCACCGGATTTTTGGTTCCAAGCCGGGCACTTACGGCGCCGGCCTCAATGCGCTGATCGACAATGGCAACTGGACCAGCAAGGCCGATCTGGCCAATCAGGCCCTCGACTGGGGCCAATATGCCTATGGCGCCCAGGCCGCCGGCACCCCCGAGCGCGCCCGCTTCGCCGCCCGCCTGTCCGACATCGATGCGGTGGTCCACAACCAGGACAATCGCGAGCACGACCTGCTCGATAGCGACAATTATTACCAGTTCGAGGGCGGCCTCTCCGCCGCCGCCGAAACCCTGACCGGCCTCAAGCCCGCTGCCTATCACAACGACCATTCCCGCCCCGAGCGCCCCGTGATCCGGACGCTGGAAGAGGAAATCAGCCACGTTATGCGCAGCCGCGTGGTCAATCCCAAATGGCTCAACGGCGTCAAGCGCCACGGCTATCGCGGCGCCTTCGAGATCATCGCCACCGTCGATTTCATGTTCGCCTTCGCCGCCACCACCGGCGCCGTCAAGACCCACCATTTCGACCTGGCCTTCGAGGCCTTCATCGAAGACGACGCCACGCGAGACTTCATCCAGAGCGCCAACCGCTATGGCTATGACGAGCTCCTCGCCAAATTCGCCGAGGCCCGCCTGCGCGGCCTCTGGTCCCCCCGCTCCAACGCAGCCTATGCCCTGCTCGAGGACACCCCATGACCGACTTACCCCCCATCAAGCCCATCAAGAAGACCGACCTCATGACCGAGGCCGAGCGCGATGCCTATCACGCTGAAAAAATGAAGAAAAAGCGCGAAGCCCGAAACAAGATCCTAGCCACCAAGACCCAGGAAAAGGGCCTGCTCATCGTCCATACCGGCAAGGGCAAGGGCAAGTCCACCGCCGCTTTCGGTATGGTTTTCAGGGCCTTGGGCCATGGCTTCAAGGTCGGGGTCGTCCAGTTCGTCAAGGGCGTGTGGGAAACCGGCGAGCGCGACGTGCTCATGAAATTCCCCGAACTGGTGACCATCAACGCCATGGGCGAGGGCTTTACCTGGGACGTGGCCGACCGCCAGCGCGACCTCGCCGCGGCCCGCAAGGCCTGGGAACAGGCCAAGAGCCTGATCGCCGATCCCAGCTACAAGATGGTGCTGCTCGACGAGCTCAATATCGTGCTGCGCTACGACTATCTGCCGATCGAGGAAGTGGTGGAATTCCTGCGCAACAAGCCGGCCGATACCCATGTCATCGTCACGGGCCGCAATGCGAAGGACGAACTGATCGAGATCGCCGATCTCGTCACCGAAATGACCGAGATCAAGCATCACTTCCGCTCGGGGGTCAAAGCCCAGCTCGGCATCGAATTCTAGCAGGTCGCGCCCTGTAGAGACGCTACCAGCTGCTCGACGACCGGGTCCATCTCGACCCGGTCGCGCAGGCCGTACTCCGCCCGGAAGGCGGCATAGCTCTGCCCGTCGCAGAGCAGGATCATGCGCTGGTAAAGGATTTGCCCGCCCGCCACGGATGACCAACTGGCCCAGCGTGGCGTCACCGCCTGATAGGTCTGGTTCCAGCCCTCGCCCGCGTCCTGCGCCATGCGCATCGCGACTTCCGCCTCGAAGTCGGCGAGCGAACCGCCCCAGACCAGCAGGACGATGGCGCGGCCGGGCACGGCAAAAGCCTGACCGTCGCCATTGGCGCTCCCGCCCTGGCCGACAAAGCCGTCCGGCACGTTCATGCTGTAGCCGAAGCGCGCATTGTCATAGCGCTCCGTGCTTTGGGCGAAGGCGGGACCGATCAGCAGCAAGAAGACGACAAGGGCGAGACGCATGGTCGGCACTCTGCCGTCATCCAGCCCTCGCCGCAAGCTCATCCCTGCCCTGGCTGGTAGGGCCCCTTGACCTCGCCCCAGCCCCATTTGGGCATGGGCTCGTCCAGGCCCGGGGTCGCCCCCTCGACCGAATTGAGCACGGCCATGCGGCTGCCCCATTCGAGATAGCTGACCAGCGCCGAGGCGAATTCCGGATCGGCCGGCAATTCCAGCTCGGTGTAGCTGTCGAGGAGCAGGTTGATCCAGCGCCGCCGCTGGCTCTCGCCCAGATGCTTGCCAAGATGGTGCCGGATCATTTCAGGGTGCCCGCCATGCAGCGCCGAGTAGAGCGGCGGCCCACCCAGTACCTCGGCCAGAAAGGCGGCCACATGGGCCGGATGGTCAGGGTTCATCTGCGCAAAGACAGGCCCGATCAGCGGATCGGCGGCCACTTTTTGGTAGAACAGCTCCGTCAGCCGTTCGAGGGCAGTTATGCCGCCTACCCATTCGTATAGACTTGGTGCTGTTCCCATGATCCCTCCCGCCTGCAATGTGCGGTGCAGCAGGGGCGCGTTCAAGGGTCGGGACTGAAATCGAGTGCGGCCGCCCTACAGCACCACGATGCCGGTATGCTTGGCCTTTTCTTCCGGCTCGACATGGATGGTGATCTGCACATCCTCCACCGCCTCGCGCAATTTTGTCTCGATCTGGTCGCAGATGGCGTGGGCGGCGTCGACGGTCATGGCGCCGGGCACCACCAGGTGGAAATCGATGAAGGTCATCTTGCCGGCCTGCCTGGTGCGGATGTCATGGGCCTCGATGGCGCCGTCGGCATTGATGGCGATGACGTCGCGGATCACGGTCTGCTTGTCCTTGGGCACGGCCACATCCATTAGCCCGCCGACGCTGTCGCGGATCACGCCCCAGCCGGACCACAGAATGTTGAGCGCGACGAGAATCGCCAGGATCGGGTCGAGCACGGCCCAGCCGGTCAGTACCACCAGCGTCAGTCCGGCAAGCACGCCAATGGTGGAGACCACGTCGGTCATCAGGTGCTTGCCATCCGCCTCCAGGGCCGGCGAGCGCACCTTGCGACCATAGGCGGTCAGCATGCGGGCCCAGACGATATTGATCGCCGTGGCCGCCATGCTGATGGCCAGGCCCTGCATGGGCGCGTCCGGCAGGGACGGCTCGGCAAAGCCCAGCACCGCCTCGCGGATGATCAGGATCGCCGCCACGATGATCATCACGCCCACCACCACGGCGGAAAAATACTCCGCCTTGTGATAGCCATAGGGCATGCCGGCATCGGCCGGCCGCTGCGCCAGGCGCACCGCGATCAGCGCGACAATGGCGGTGACGACGTTGATGATTGATTCGAGCGCATCGGAATAGAGCGCCACCGAGCCGGTGACATACCAGGCCAGCAGCTTGAGTCCGAGCACGACGAGGCCGACCAGCAGGCTGGTGGCCGCCACGACCATGGTTCGGTTTGCGGTGAACTTCATTGGCTGGCCCCTGACATGTGGATCAGGCCCATAACCCCAAGCTAAAGGCGGGGCAAGCCGTTGAATTTGCAAATCATTTTCAGAAGCATTCCCATCTGGCGCCCGATCGGGCCAAGCCATTGATTGACCACGGGCTTCTCCCCGCCTAGAACGGAAAAATGCGCAGAGTTCCCCCGACGGAACTGAAACAGAATTCGGTGCGGTCGACCCAAATCGGGGACCTAGTCCGGAGCTGCAACGGTCTTGAGCGAACCTGCCTCTTGCTGTGAGAGGCGATGATGACGGCCAGTTCAGGGGTAAACGCCCCGCACCAGAGTTTTGTCGCCGGCATGGGCTTTGCCTCGGCGGCCAGTGCGGGCGAGCTCATTGCGCTGCTGCAGGCATGCCTGGCTGAATCCGGTCTCCACTCCGACCAACTGGTCGCCATTGGCACCCACAGGCGCCGGCAGACCAGCCCGCTGCTGCTGCCGCTGGCTCTGCATTTTGACGTGCCGCTGCGCCTGTTCGACGAGGATGATCTGTGCGGCGCGGGTCCCGGCCTCGCCGAAGCGGTGGCATCGATGGCCGGCCCCCTGCATCTCTACCGGCGTCAGTCCGCCTTCGCTACCTGCGCCCTGGCGCGCTGTGCCCCCGGCTTCAGCCTCGACATCTTTGGTCAGCCGTCCAGTTCCAGCGCGGTGATGGCGTCCTCGACGCTGCTCACCTCGATTGCCGGTCCATAGGCGGGGCGGGCAATCATGATCACTTTGACCCCGAGCCGCCGGGCCGCTTCCAGCTTGGCCACGGTCTGTGCGCCACCCGAATTCTTGCTGACCAGATGAGTGATCCTCTCGCGCTCAAGCAGGTCTATTTCGTCCTCCAGCCCATACGGCGGGCGGCGCTGCAGCAGCTTGGCATACGCCGGGACGGGCAGGGCCGGGGCCTCGATCAGCCGCACGACGAAGCGGCAATCGCTGCGCTCGAAAAATGCCTCAAGGCCGGTATGGCCCGTCGTCAGCAGCACGTTGGTGCCGTCGGGCACTATGGCGGCAGCTTCGGCGGCACTCTCGACAATGGTCCAGTCGGCGCCCTCGGACTGCTCCCATGCCGGCCGCATCAGCCGCACCAGGGGCACGCCGCTCTCCTGCGCCGCCGCCACGGCATTGCGGGAAATCGTCCCGGCATAGGGATGGGTGGCATCCACCAGCCGTTCGATCCCGGCGCTGCGCAGAAAAGCGCCAAGGCCACTGGCGCCGCCAAAGCCGCCGACCCGCACCGCGCCTGCAGGCAGGATCGGCGCCTGCGTGCGCCCGGCCAGCGAACTGGTCACGGCATGGCCCAGCGCCACCAGACGACTGGCCAGGTCGCGCGCCTCCGACGTGCCGCCCAGGATCAGGATGTTCATGCTCTCGCGGTCTCGCTTCGGCGTCATTGTGCCCCCATGCCATGGCCGTCTCAAGAGGTCACGTTCTGATGTTCGGCTGGATCCGCAAACGGCGCCGCGCCGCCCACTTCGCCGCGCTCGACCATGCTGACTTTCCGCCGCTGCAGCCTGGTACGGTCTGGCTGGTCGGCGCCGGTCCCGGCGGCCCGGGCCTGGTCTCGCTACTGGCCTATCACGCCCTGGGCCAGGCCGATGTCATCGTCCATGATGCGCTGGTCTCGCCCGACCTGCTTGCCATGGCTCCGACCCATGTCGAGCGCATCTTTGCCGGCAAGCGCGGTGGCAGGCCGTCGCCTAAGCAGACCGACATATCGCTGCAGCTCATCGCCCTGGCCCAGGCCAATAGGCGCGTGCTGCGCCTCAAGGGGGGCGACCCCTATATGTTCGGCCGCGGCGGCGAGGAGGCCGGTGCGCTGGCCGCGGCGGGCGTCCCCTTCCGCATCGTGCCGGGCATCTCCGCCGGGCTTGGCGGGCTCGCCTATGCCGGCATTCCGGTCACTCATCGCGATACCAACCAGGCGGTGCTCTTCCTTACCGGCCATGACGAAACCGGCGCCGTGCCGCATGGCGTCAACTGGCCCGCCGTTGCCGGGGCGGCGCCCGTCATCGTCATGTTCATGGCGGTCAAGCATCTCGGCCCGATTGCCGAAAAACTGCTGGCCGCCGGCCGCCCTGGCGATGAGCGCCTCGCCATCGTCTCCCATGCCGCCACGCCGCAGCAGAGCGTCATCGAAACCACCTTGGCCGAGGCGGCCAGCCTGCGCGACGTGCCGACCCCGGCCATTGTCGTGCTCGGCCCCGTCAGCCAGTATCGCGACTCGCTCGACTGGTATGTCGGGGAAATGCGGGGACACATCTTTGGCTAAGGGCATCGTCATCGCCGCGCCGCGCTCCGGCTCGGGCAAGACCGTGGTCACGCTCGGCCTGCTCGCCGCCCTGCGCCGCCAGGGGGTCGTCGTGGCACCCGCCAAGACCGGGCCAGACTATATTGATCCGACCTTTCTCGGTCGCGCCGCTTTGCGCGATGCGGTCAATCTCGACCCCTGGTCGATGGCGCCCCGCCGCATCAAGCAGTTGGCGGCCATGCAGGCCACCGGCGCCGATTTGCTGCTGGTCGAGGGCGTCATGGGCCTGTTTGATGGCGCCGCCGATGGCTTCGGCTCCACCGCCGACCTTGCGGAATTGCTCGAGCTCCCCGTGGTCATGGTCGTCGATGCGGACCGCCAGAGCCAGTCGGTCGCGCCGCTGGTGGCCGGCTTTGCCAATTGGCGCGTTGGCGTCCGCGTCGCCGGCGTCATCCTCAACCGCGTCGCCTCCACCAAGCATGAGCGCATGCTGGTCGATGCCCTGGCCGCCACCGGCATCCCCTGCCTCGGCGCCATTCCGCGCAACCCGGCTCTGGTCCTGCCCGAGCGCCATCTCGGCCTGGTCCTGCCCGGTGAGGTCTCCGCCTTTTCGGGTTTTCTCGACGAGGCAGCCACGGCCTTGGGTGACTATGTCGATCTGGCCAGGTTCCGGGCCATCGCCGCCCCGCTCGCTGACAGCGAGACCGGCACAACCGGCCTCGCCCCGCTCGGCCAGCGCATCGCCATTGCCCGCGACGATGCCTTCGCCTTTGCCTATCCGCACCTGCTCGACGGCTGGCGCGCCATGGGGGCCGAGCTAAGCTTCTTCTCGCCTTTGGCCGACGAGGCGCCCGCCGCCGATGCCGATGCGGTCTTTCTGCCCGGTGGCTATCCCGAGCTGCATGGCGCCACCCTCGCTGCTGCCAGCGCCTTCAAAGCGGGCCTGCTGGCCACCCGCGACCGCAACGCGCTGATCTATGGCGAGTGCGGTGGCTTCATGGTGCTGGGCGAGGCTTTGGTCGACAAGTCGGGTACCAGCCACGCCATGGCAGGCCTTTTGCCGGTCACCACCCGCATCGATCGCCCCAAGCGCATTCTTGGCTACCGGCGCCTGGTGCAATCGGGCGATCTGCCCTGGCCATCACATCTGAACGGTCACGAATTCCACTATTCCTCCGCCAAACAGTCGCGTTTGCCTCCTTTGTTCACCGCCACCGATGCCCGCGGCGATGCCATGCCCCCCATGGGCGCCGTCATTGGTCGCGTGATGGGATCATATGCCCATGTGGTGGATCGGGGATAACATGGCCAAGGCGCTGATGTTCATGGGAACTGGCTCGGATGTCGGCAAGTCGCTGCTGGTGGCGGGCCTGTGTCGGGCACTGGCCAATCGGGGCCTCAGGGTCGCCCCGTTCAAGCCACAGAACATGAGCAACAATGCCGCCGTCACCATGGATGGCGGCGAGATCGGCCGGGCCCAGGCGCTGCAGGCCCGGGCTGCCCGTCGCCAACCGCTCACCGCCATGAATCCGGTCCTGCTCAAGCCCGAGCAGGAAACCGGTGCCCAGGTCGTGGTGCGCGGCCAGCGCCGCGCCTCCATGACCGCGCGCTCCTACTGGGCCGAGCGCGGCAAGCTGATGCCCGAGGTATTGTCAGCTTTCCGCGAGCTGGCTTCCGACGTGGACATCGTCATCGTCGAGGGCGCCGGCAGCGCCTCCGAGGTCAATCTGCGCGCCAATGACATTGCCAATTTCGGTTTTGCCCAGGCCGCCGGCGTGCCGGTCGTGCTGGTGGGGGACATCAATCGCGGCGGCGTCATCGCCTCGGTGGTCGGCACTTTTGCGGTCATCGATCCGGCCGATGCGGTCCTGATCCGCGCCAGCCTGATCAACAAGTTCCAGGGTGATCCGACCCTCTTTGCTACGGGGATAGCGTTCATCGCCGCGCGCACCGGCGTGCCGTGCTTGGGCCCCGTGCCCTGGTTCGCCGACGCGACCAGGCTCCCCGCCGAGGACGTGCTGGCGCTGGTCGACTATGGCACCGGCGGGTCCGGCACCTTCACCATCGCCGTGCCGCAACTGCCGCGCATCGCCAATTTCGACGATCTCGATCCGCTGCGGGCCGAGCCGGGGGTAAGGCTGGTGCTGGTGCAACCGGGTGAGGCCATCCCGCGTCACGCCGATCTCGTCATCCTGCCCGGCTCCAAGGCGACCCGCAGTGACCTCGCAGCCCTGCGCGAGAATGGTTGGGACATCGACATCGCCGCCCATCACCGGGCCGGGGGCAAGATTCTGGGCATTTGCGGCGGCTACCAGATGCTGGGCCGCTCGATAGCCGACCCCGAGGGGATAGAGGGCGCGCCGGGCACCAGCGAGGGCCTGGGTCTCCTGGACATCGAAACCGTGCTGACCCCCGTCAAGCAGCTGCGCGTGGAACAGGCCATTCACCTGGCTTCGGGCACCGCTATTGCCGGCTATCACATGCATATGGGCATGAGCATGGGATTCGATGTGTCACGACCGTTTGCCCGAATTGGTGAACATAATGAGGGTGCGGTCAGTAGCAACGGACGCGTGTCCGGGACCTACCTGCATGGCCTGTTTGCCGCCGACGCGTTCCGCCGGGCGATGCTGGGCAATGTCGCCGCGCCCGACTTCGCCTATGAGGCCAGTATCGACACCACGCTCGACGCTCTCGCCGCCCATCTCGAACGCCATCTCGATCTCGACGCCCTGCTCGGGCTCGCCCAACCGGTCAGGTTACCGTGATGCACGCCTTTATCGCCCCCCTCGCTCTGCTGCTCGAGCGCTGGCTGGGTTATCCCCCCGCTATCCTCGCCCGCATCGGTCATCCGGTAATGTGGATGGGCAACCTGCTCAGCTGGCTTGAGGCGCGCCTCTACCGCGTCGGCCAGACCCCGCAGCAGCGGCGGCTGCGCGGCGTGGTGGCCATGCTGCTGCTGACCGGCCTGACTCTGGTGATCGCGGTCGTCACTCAGCAGATCCTGCGCCTCATTCCCCTGGGCTTTGTGCTTGAAGCCGTGCTGGCCACGGCCTTTCTGGCGCAAAAGGAACTCGGCCGCGCCGTGCAGGCGGTGGCCGATGCCCTGCTGACCTCGCTTGACGCCGGTCGCGGCATGGTCAGCCACATTGTCGGCCGCGATCCCCAGCAGCTCGATACGGCCGGCGTCTCCCGTGCCGCCATCGAAACCCTGGCCGAAAGCACCTCCGACGGCGTGGTGGCCCCCTGGTTCTGGCTGGTCCTGCTCGGCCTGCCGGGCATCGCGATCTACAAGGCCATCAACACCGCCGACTCGATGATCGGCCACAAGAACGAGCGCTATGTCGACTTCGGCTGGGCCGCCGCCCGGCTCGACGATCTGGTCAATCTGCTGCCGGCACGGCTGACCGCCGTGCTGGTCACCATGGCCTGCTTCTTCGTTCCCGGCGCCAGTCCCAGCAAGGCCTGGCAGGCAGCGCTGCGCGATGCGGGCAAGCACCGCTCGCCCAATTCGGGTTGGCCGGAGGCCGCCTTTGCCGGCGCCCTCGGCCTGTCGCTGGGCGGACCCAGAAGCTATGACGGCGAGGTCATCGACCTGCCGACCATGGGGCAGGGCGAGTCTGTGCTTGGTCCCTATCACATCGCTCGCGCGCTCGACCTCTACCGCATGACCCTGACCGTGCTGGCGGTGGTGAGCCTGCTCGTTGCCCTCGGCATGGCGCTGGGTTAGCGCGCCTACTGTGTCAGCCCCATTGTGGGGATCGGCGGCTCGCCCTTGAGCGTCATCGGCAGCCCGGCAATGACGAAATAGACATCGTCGCAGATCTCGGCCAGGCGCTGATGCGCGCTGCCCGCCAGGTCGCGGAAGGTGCGGGCCATGGCGTTGTCCGGCACGATGCCCAGCCCAACCTCATTGCTGACCATGATGATCCGGGTCTGCTGCAGCTGGCCCAGCGTCTCGCCCAGCTTCTCGACCTGGTGGGACACATTTTCGCCTGCGATCAGCAGGTTGGTGATCCATAGGGTCAGGCAATCGACCAGGATGACGTCATGGCTTTTGGCTGCCTTGACCAGGGTCCGCGACAGCGCCAGCGGCTCCTCGATGGTGGCGAACTGCCCGGCGCGCCCGGCCTGGTGGCTCGCCACCCGGTCGCGCATCTCGCCATCGAGCACCTCGGCGGTAGCCAGATAGACCGGCGTGTTGCCGCTGCGCAGCGCCAAGCTTTCGGCAAAGGCGGTCTTGCCTGATCGGGCACCACCCAGCACCAGCACATGTCGAGTCATCTTCGGCCTCCATCTGTTCATCGGTGCGATAATGCACCAAAACCGTCCGGACCGTACCGCCTGTCTGCCGCGTGCAGGCAAGCCATGCGGCCTGAGCCCTTGGCAGGGCGATTTTGTGGCTTATCCTACTTTCGTCTTAGCAGCTTTCGCACTATGGTCCGCGCCGAAACGACCCCCTAGAATCCCCTTGCTGAAGTCGGAGACTGTGAGCGTGACCAGATACTATCTTGGCGTTGATGGCGGCGGTACCAATTGCCGCGTGCGTCTGGCCGATGAAAATCTGGTGACCCTGGCCGAGGTCAAGAACGGCCGCTCCAATCTGCAGATCGACGATGGCGAGCCGGCCTACAAGGCCATTCTTGATGGAACGCGCGACGCTTTCGCGGCCGCCGGGCTCGATTATGCTGAAACCGCCAATACCTACGCCTGCTTCGGCATGGCCGGTGGCCGCATGGACAGCGCCCGCGATGAATTTGCCGCCCGCGCCTGGCCCTTTGCCGGGGTCAAGGTCTATGACGATATCGATATCGCCCATGCTGGCGCCCTGGGTGGCGAAGAGGGCGCGGTCATCATTGTCGGCACCGGTTCGGCGGCCATGGCCGTGGTCGATGGCCAGCGCCACCAGGCTGGCGGCTGGGGCTTCCAGGTCGGTGACCAGATGAGCGGCGCCATCCTCGGCCGCGAACTGGTGCGCTATGCGGTGGAGGCCGAGGACGGTCTGGTCGCGGCCTCGCCGCTGACGAAGGCGGTAATCGCCGCGCTCGGCGGCAGCAACCAAGGCGTCATGACCTGGTCCTTCGCCACCGACATGGACCTCAAGATCATCAGCCGCGACGGCTCGGAGGGCTGCGACGACGTGTTGATCGGCCGCGCCCCGGCGGAGTTCGGAAAGCTGATGCCGCTGTTCATCGAGCACCTCGAGCAGGGCGATCCGGTTGCCCAGAAACTGCTCGAGCTGCAGCTGGGCTATATTGAAACCTATGTGCAATGGTTCAAGGCGCGCAATGCCAGGGTCATGGCCATTGTCGGCGGCTTCGGCCAGCGGCTCTTTCCCCTCCTGCAGCAGCGCTATGGCGACTTCGTCATGTTGCCGCGCTTCGAGCCGCTGCATGGCGCGGTGATCCTTGCCAGGCAGAATTTCTCGTGACCCGACCGTCAAACCAGGGACTTATTCCAGTGTCCAGCCGCATCATCCCCGTCCAGCCCTTCGACTATGTGGTCTTTGGCGCCACCGGCGACCTGACCAAGCGCAAGCTGATCCCGGCGCTTTATCACCGCTTCCTGGATGGCCAGTTCGACGAGACCAGCCGCATCATCGGCGTCTCGCGCACCAAGCTGAGCGACGCCGAATTCCAGGAACTGGCGCGCGATGCCGTCACAGAGTTCGTCGAAGAGGAATATCACCACAAGGGGACCGTTGACCGCTTCGTCAAGATCTTCTCCTACATCGTCAACGACGTCAGCAATCCGGCCGGCTGGGGCGATATCAAGAAGGCCTTACGCGACGATCCCAAGATCATCCGCGCCTTCTACCTGGCCGTGGCGCCCGACCTGTTCGAGCCCATTGCCGAGCAGCTCTCCAAGACCAAGGTCTATCGGCGCGATTCCCGCGTGGTGATCGAAAAGCCGCTTGGCCATGACCTGGCCTCGTCGATGGAAATCAACGATGGCGTGGCCAAGATCTTCAAGGAAGATCAGGTCTACCGCATCGACCACTATCTCGGCAAAGAGACGGTGCAGAACCTTTTGGCGCTGCGCTTTGCCAACACCATGTTCGAGCCGATCTGGAACTCCGCCCATATCGACCACGTCCAGCTCACCGTCGCCGAAAGCGTCGGCGCCGGCACGCGCGGCTATTACGACGAATCCGGCGCCCTGCGCGACATGATCCAGAATCACATGCTGCAGTTGCTGTGCCTGGTGGCCATGGAGCCGCCGGCCAGCGACGATGCCGATGCGCTGCGCGACGAAAAGCTCAAGGTGCTGCGCTCGCTCAAGCCCATCACCAATGGCGACGTCGCCAAGAACACCGTGCGCGGCCAGTACAAGGGGGTCAGCTCGGAGACCACCTCGGTGGCCAGCTACCAGGACGAACTGCCCGCCGACAAGAAGGGCAGCCGCACCGAGACCTTCGTCGCCCTCAAGGTCGAGATCGAGAACTGGCGCTGGGCCGGCGTACCCTTCTATTTCCGCACCGGCAAGCGCATGGCCAGCCGCGTGTCGGAAATCTGCATCCAGTTCAAGCCGATCCCCCATTCCATCTTCGATCATGCCGAGGGCGCGCCCAAGGCCAACAAGCTGATCATCCGCCTGCAGCCCGGCGAGGGCGTCAAGATGATGATGATGATCAAGGATCCGGGCCCGGGCGGCATGCGCCTGCGCGAAGTCCCGCTCAACCTGAGCTTTGCCGATACCTTTACCGAGCGCACGCCCGAAGCCTATGAGCGCCTGCTGCTCGACGTCATCCGTGGCAGCCAGACCCTGTTCATGCGCCGCGACGAGCTCGAGGCCGCCTGGAAGTGGGTCGATCCGATCCGCGAGGCCTGGGAGCGTGCTTCCGAGCCGCCACAGTCCTATGTCGCCGGCACCTGGGGCCCCAGCGGCTCCTATGCCCTGATCGAACGCGACGGCCGCACTTGGTACGAAGGCGAAGACTGATGACCCAGCCCGTGCTCGAGCGCCGCAGCTTTGCCGACAAGCCCACCCTGGCCATGGAACTGGCCGAGGCCGTGGCCGACCGCATTCGCACTGCGATCGCCGAGCGGGGCGAGGCTGCCATCGCCGTCAGCGGGGGCTCCACCCCGGGCCGTTTCTTCCTCAATCTGGGCAAGACCAAGGACATCGACTGGTCCAAGGTCATCGTCACCCTGGTCGACGAACGCTGGGTCGACGAGACCAGCGAGCGCTCCAATGCCCTGCTGGTCAATGAACGCATGCTTCAGGGCCCGGCCGCCGTGGCGCGCTTCTTTCCGCTTTTTTCGGGCGGCGACGAACCCGATGCCGCTGCCGTCGGCCGCACCAATACCCTGCTGGAAGGCCTGCCCGAGCAGTTTGCCGCCGTCGTGCTGGGCATGGGCAATGATGGCCATACGGCCTCGTTCTTCCCGGGCGGCGACACGCTTGATGAAGCGCTGACCGCCGAGGGGCCAACCCTGGCGATCCGCGCCCCCGGCGCGGGCGAACCGCGCATCACCTTTACCCTGCCGCGTCTCCTCCGCGCGGATGGGCTGTACCTTCATATCGAGGGGGAGGAAAAGGCCGCCGTGCTGGACGCTGCTTTGGGGGATGGTCCGGTCGCGGACATGCCCATTCGCGCCGTCCTGCGCTCCGGTCACGCCGTCAACGTCTACTGGTGCCCCTAAGTCCCCTCAGCGCTCCCCAATCGACCGCTCTGGCCACGAAGGGCTCCAGCTAAACCAGGAGCTCGCCTATGTCTGTCCGTCAGGCCATCCAGGATGTTACCGATCGCATCGCCGCACGCAGCCGCGACAGCCGCGCCGATTATCTGAGCCGTCTCGAAGGCGCCCGCGAAGCCGGGGTCAACCGCACGGTGCTGTCCTGCGGCAATCTCGCTCACGCCTTTGCTGCCTGCACCCCCGCCGAAAAGGCGCAGCTGGCCGGCAGCAAGGCGCTCAATCTGGGCATCGTCACCAGCTATAATGATATGCTGAGCGCCCATCAGCCTTATCAATTCTATCCCGATATCATCAAGGAAGCCGCGCGCAGCATTGGCGCCACCGCCCAGGTCGCCGGCGGCGTGCCCGCCATGTGTGACGGCGTCACCCAGGGCCAGCCGGGCATGGACCTCAGCCTGTTCAGCCGCGACGTCATTGCCATGGCCACGGCCATTTCGCTCAGCCACAACATGTTCGACGCCGCCGTTTATCTCGGCATCTGCGACAAGATCGTCCCGGGCCTGCTGATCGGCGCGCTGACCTTCGGCCATCTGCCGGCTGTCTTCGTGCCCGCCGGCCCCATGCCCTCGGGCCTGCCCAATGACGAAAAGTCCAAGGTCCGCCAGCTCTATATGGAGGGCAAGGTCGGCCGCGCCGAACTGCTCGAGGCCGAGTCCAAGTCATACCATTCGGCCGGCACCTGCACCTTCTACGGCACCGCCAATTCCAACCAGATGCTCATGGAAATCATGGGTCTGCACCTGCCGGGCGCCAGCTTCGTCAATCCCGGCACGCCTTTGCGCGATGCCCTGACCCGCGAGGCCAGCGTGCGCGCGCTCTCGCTCAGCGCCATGGGCAACAACTATACCCCGGTCGGCCACATCGTGGACGAAAAGGCCATCGTCAATGGCCTGGTCGGCCTGCACGCCACCGGCGGCTCGACCAACCACACCATGCACCTGATCGCGATCGCTGCCGCTGCTGGCCTGCAGGTGACCTGGGACGACATGAGCGACCTCAGCGACGCTACCCCGCTGCTGGCCCGCGTCTATCCCAATGGCGTGGCCGACGTGAACCATTTCCACGCCGCCGGCGGCATGGGTTTCCTGATCCAGGAACTGCTCGAAAGCGGCCACCTGCACGAGGACGTCAAGACGGTCTGGGGCAATGGCCTCTCAAACTATACGGTGGAAGCCAAGCTGATCGAAGACAAGCTGGCCTATGAGGCTTCGCCCAAGGAATCGGCTTTGCCCAAGGTGCTGACCAAGGTGGCGACGCCCTTCCAGGAAACGGGTGGCCTGAAGCTCCTCAGCGGCAATCTCGGCCGCTCGGTGATCAAGGTCTCCGCCGTCAAGCCCGAGCACCGCGTCATCGAGGCACCCGCCAAGGTGTTCCACGGCCAGGAAGCGCTGCAGGTGGCGTTCAAGGCCGGCCAGCTCAATGGCGATATGATCGCGGTGGTGCGCTTTTCCGGCCCCAAGGCGCTCGGCATGCCCGAACTGCACAAGCTGACGCCGCCTTTGGGCATCCTGCAGGATCGCGGCTTCCAGGTGGCCCTGCTCACCGATGGCCGCATGTCCGGCGCCTCCGGCAAGGTGCCCGCCGCCATCCACATGACGCCTGAAGCGGTCAATGGCGGACCCATCGCCCGCATCCGCGACGGCGACATGATCCGGCTGGACGCCAATGCCGGCACGCTGACCTTCCTCGGCGACGAAGCCGAATTCTTCGCCCGGCCCCTGGCCACCGAAGATCTCACCAGCCAGCATTTCGGCATGGGCCGCGAACTCTTCGCCGGCTTCCGCGCCATGGTCGGCGTCGCCGACAAGGGCGCGAGCGTGTTTCAGTAGCGTCGAGCCGACCCGCAGAGCCAAAACGCTTCTGCGGAGCGATTTGAGGCGAGAAGGCCATGATGCCTATGGCGGAATGGCTCAGGCTGCTGGCAGGGCGCCTACCAGGTCAGGCATCGCCCTTTGAGGCCGGCCATCACGGACCTGCCGCCTTCTGGAACCCAGAGCGGCAGCGCCTTCTGGTAGGCCAGGCTTTGCTCAGCTGACAGCCGTGCCACCGCTTGGGCGCTCAGCCCGTCCAGATCAGTATATCCTGCAGCGATCGCCACCTGAAAGTGCAGGGCGGATGTGACGAGCCCGTCCGCGATCTCCGGCCGGTCCTGCAGCAGCGCCGCCAGCAGCGCCGAGGCGCGACGGTCTCCCCGCCAGGCGGCGCTTTCCAACTGGTGCAGCCCCTCCGCGCTCCCCACCGGAACGTGAACCACGCCTGTTGCCGGACGGCCCGGATCATGGGGCGCGGGCACGGTGTAAAATTGGGCAAGGCTGGGCCTGGTCGCTGACAGGATGCAGACCAGGATAAGCAGGCTGATGCGCATGGCTATTTCCTGTTGTTGGCAAACTGGGTGCAAAGGATCAATAGGCGTGCTTTTCCGTGCCGCCGGGTTACGCCGGCGGGCAGGTTGACGGCGTTCAGTCAGTGATGCGGGACGGGCGTGAGCTTCGCCGGCTATCGCGGCAATTCCCCGCCGTGGCCGGGCAAGGCGCCGTGCCGTGCGGTCATGTCAGTTGGGGTTCGGCTCAGCCGGGCAATGGCCTTGGCCATGCCCAATCGTTGGCTCGGCCGACAAATTTCGACGACATCACCCAAACAAATCCAATAGCGCCCTCACGCATAATTGTTCCCTCTTTGTTCAAGAGAACATTGCATGAACAGATACCGTGAATCGAGAGTGATTCGTTAACGACTCCGCCCGAACAACCGCTCGATGTCCTTTTGCTTGAGCTCGACATAGGTCGGCCGGCCGTGGATGCACTGGCCCGAATGGGGCGTTGCTTCCATGTCGCGCAGCAGGGCGTTCATTTCGTCCACCCGCAGCCGGCGGCCCGACCGCACCGAGCCGTGGCAAGCCATGCGGGCGATGATGGCCTCCATGCGATCGCTGACCGCAGCGATGGAATCCCATTCGGCCAGGCCGTCGGCGATATCGCGCACCAGGCCATCAATGTCCGAACTGCCCAGCAAAGCCGGGGTCTCGCGCACGGCAATGGCGCGCGGACCGAAGCGTTCGAGATAGAGTCCGAACCTTTCCAGTTCCGGCGCGGCCTCTTCGAGCCGCGCGCAATCCTCCTCGGGCAGCTCTACCACCAGCGGGATCAACTGCGCCTGGCTGGGCACCGGGCCGGATGCCAGCTGCGCCTTGAACCGCTCATAGACCAGCCGCTCATGGGCGGCGTGCTGGTCGACCAGCAGCAGGCCCTCGCCATTCTGGGCGATGATGAAATTGTCGAACATCTGCGCCCGCGCGGTGCCAAGCGGAAAATCGATCAGAGCGGGGTCGGCTTCGGCCTCGACGCGGGCGCTCGGCTCGTTGAGGCCCTCAAGGCCACCCTGGCCGTAAGCGGGCGAGAATGGGTTGCTGCGGCCGGTGCCGGTGACCCGCTCATAGCCGGCAAAGGGCAGCGGCTGGGCAGCCCGATAGGGGAAGGCGGACGGCGAACCGGTCGGCGCCTGCGGTGTCGTGGCCGGTTGCTGGCCGGGCGCGGTAAACGCCCCCAGCACATCGTCGGCCACGCTGCTCGAGGCCTTGAAGCCTGCTGCCGCCAGGGCCTCGCCAATCGCCCTTATCACCGCGCTGCGCACCGCCCCGCCATCGCGGAAGCGCAACTCGGCCTTGGCCGGGTGGACATTGACGTCAACTTCTGCTGGATCGATCGCCACATAGAGCGCCACCACCGGAAAGCGGTCGCGGAAGATATAATCGGCATAGGCCGCGCGCACCGCGCCCACCAGCACCTTGTCACGCACCGAGCGGCCATTGACGAAGAAGAACTGGCTGAGGCTATTGGCACGCGTATAGGTCGGCAGGCCCGCCAGGCCCGCCACCACCACGCCGTGCCGGCTATGCCCCAGCGTCACCGCGTTCTGCGCGAAATCATCGCCGATCACCTGCGCCAGCCGGGCGGGCAGGGCGCCCGTGCCGCTGACGGCTGGCCAGTTGGCGGGTGAACGGTCGCTGCCATTGAGTACGAAATGCACGCCCGGATTGGCCATCGCCAGTCGCTTGAGCACATCGGTAATGGCACCCGCTTCGCCGCGGTCGGTCTTGAGGAATTTGAGCCGGGCAGGGACATTGGCAAAGAGGTTCTTGACCTCCACCACCGTGCCCCGGTTGAGCGCCTGCGGCACCGGCCCGGAGCGCACGCCATTGCGGACCGAGATGGCCAGCCCGCTTTCGGCATCGGCCGGGCGCGAGGCGATGCTCAGCTCGGCCACCGAGCCGATCGAGGCGAGCGCCTCGCCGCGAAAGCCGAGGCTGCGGATATCGTCGAGATCGTCAGTGCTCAGCTTGGAGGTCGCGTGCCGCTCCACCGACAGCACCAGATCGGCCTCGTCCATGCCGTGCCCGTCATCCTCGATGCGCAACAGGGTCTTGCCGCCGCCCGCCGTGGTCACCACGATCCGGTTGGCGCCGGCATCGATGGCATTTTCCACCAATTCCTTGACCACGCTGGCGGGCCGCTCCACCACCTCGCCGGCAGCGATGCGGTTGATCAGGTCTTCGGGTAGCTGGCGGATGGGCAAAGGGCGATTCTCCTGAGGCGCCAATATAGGCGGTTCGCCCGGCCTTTCCGACCCGCTTGTGCAATTTGCCCCCGGCCGCTATCACCACGCCATGGCGAGCCCTTTCAGCACACCGATGAACCACGCTCTGGCGCTGGCCGAGGAGGCCGCCGCCCTGGGCGAGGCCCCGGTCGGCGCGGTCATCATGGAGGGCGATGTGGTGCTGGCCGCCGAGCGCAACCGCATGCAGGCGCTCAACGATCCCACCGCCCATGCCGAACTGCTGGCCATGCGCGCCGCCTTGGCCAAACGCGGCACCGGACGGCTGGATGGCTGCGATCTCTATGTGACGCTCGAGCCCTGCGCCATGTGCGCCGGCGCCATCGCCCATACGCGGCTTCGCCGCGTCTACTTTGCCGCCGAGGACACCAAGGCCGGCGCGGTGGAAAATGGCGTGCGGCTGTTCCGGCAGCCCAGCTGCCATCACCAGCCCGAGGTCATTTCCGGCATCGGCGCTGATCGGGCGGAGACCCTGCTCAAGGATTTCTTCCGCGGCCTGCGCGAGCGCTGACCCGGAAATGATCCAGGCCGTGGATCGAAGCCGTACCAATCACGTTAATGCTGTTGCTCGGCGTGAATTAGCCTGCCATGGGTGAAACGAAATTGAGCCCTGCGAGGTGATGCTTGAGCGACCAAGGCAGTTTTACGGCAGCACTGCAGCGTATCGTCACCCGCGAACGCTCGCCGCAATTCCGTTGGTCTCTCGCTTTTGGCCTGTTCGTGCTGGCCTTGGCGGTGCGCTATGCTATCAATGACGCGCTGCCACCGGGTTTCCCCTATCTGACCTTCTTTCCGGCTGTCATCGTCACGACGCTGCTGGCCGGGCTGTGGCCGGGCATCGTCTCGGCAATCCTCTGTGGCCTGGCCGCCTGGTTCTTCTTCATTGCGCCCGCCTATTCCCTCGATCTCAATCCGGGCGCGCTGACGGCGCTTGGCTTTTATGCCTTCATCGTCACTGTCGATATCTTCATCATCCACGGCGTCACCGTGACCGCCCAGCACTTGCAGGCCGAGCGCGAATCCATGTCCGAGCTGGCCAAATCCCTGCAGCAGTCCAACCTGACGCTGGCCCAGAGCGAGCGCGAGCAGCAGGTGCTGTCGCATGAAATCGGCCATCGCCTGAAGAACCAGCTCTCGATCGTCCAGGCCATTGTCACCCAGTCCATGCGCAGCCAGTCGGACTTGCCCACTATCGCCAAGGCGATCACCGACCGGATCACCGTCCTGGCCGAGGCGCAGGACATGGTGATCCTGGGCATGGTGGGTCAGGCCGGTGTACAGGAGATTGTGCGCAAGGTGGTCGACCTGCATGGCGATCAGTTGCAGTCCCGCTTCCTGGTCGATGGCCCGCCGGTCAAGCTGGCCTCGCGCCCGGCACTGTCGCTGTCCATGATCCTGCACGAGCTGGGCACCAATGCCACCAAATATGGCGCGCTCTCCGCGCCCGATGGCGTGGTCAGCATCGACTGGGGCATCGAGGACATCGACGGCCAGCCCAGCTTCGTGCTGCGCTGGCGCGAACAGGGCGGCCCGCAAGTGATCGAGCCGGTCGGCAAGGGTTTCGGTACCAGACTGATCCGGGCCGGCCTGCCGGGCGCCCCGGCCAGTGTCGTCCTCGAATTCCATCCCGATGGCCTGCAGTGTCAACTGTCGGCCGACCTGGCCGCCATGCAGTCCGAGCGCTCCGCCTGAGCCTGGCCGCGTCCGGCGCTAGGTAAACGGAAACACATTCCGGATTTTCGGCTCGCGCAGCCACAAAGCTGCCCACATGGCCACGCCGAAATAGACGCTGAACAGCGTGTGGCTCCAGAGTGGATTGTCCACCCGCAGATTGGCAGCCAGCGCCGCCGCCAGCAGTCCGGTCATCAGCACCGCGCCGAGCAGGGCGGTGCGCGGAAAGGCGTAGAGCACCATGCAGGCCAACTCGATGCTGCCGATCAGCAGCATGTATTTGAGCGGCCAGCCCACCACGGTGAGCGGATCGATGGCCGCCTGCAGGCCCAGCAGTTTGGGCGCCACCGAGGCCCCCAGGATAAACACGATCAGCAATCCGCTCAGAATCCAGCCCGCCAGTACCATTGTCGTCCCCGTATCCGCAGCCTGATTGCTGCCTCAGCACCATGACGAATGAAGGGGAGCAGCTTTCGACGGCGACCGCAATTATTTCGCCGTGCCGGTCCGTCGGCCTGCCGGGCTGCCAATGGCGGGCAGTCGGCCCTGGATATAGTCCTCGATCTTCTGCGCCAGGATACGCTTGAAGCGATCCTTCTCGGCCTCGGCATGCGAGACGATCTCGCGCACCCGCCAGAATTCGAGCGCGCCGAAATTGGCGACATGGGGCCTGATATAGATGTCGGGCGGATAGGCTGCCATCATATGGGCGGTCAGCGAGTGCATCATGATCTGCGCCGAGCCGAACCACAGGTCGAGCGCCTTGTGGTCGGTCTTGGCTATGCCCTCGGATGGATCACCATTGACGTCGATGCCGATGAGGAAATCGGTGCCGATATCGGCCTGGTCGAGCGGCAGCGGATTGACCACGCCGCCGTCGACCAGGATGTGATTGGCATAGGTGACGGGTTTGAACAGGCTCGGTATGGCGATTGAGCCGGCAATGGCCGGCCGCAGCGCGCCTGAATTGAACACCACCTGGTGCCAGCTCTGGAAATCGGTCGCCACCACATAGAGCGGGATCTTGAGATCCTTGAATTCGAGCGGGAAACCGTCGGGAATGAAGCTGTCGACGATGCTCGAGGCATCGAGCTGCATCGAAATGCCGTTCTTGAGAATGCCGCCCAGGCCGCGCAGCTGGATGGCCCAGAGTTTGGTCGCGATCGTCCGCATGGTGCCCAGCACGGCATAGGAATGCTCGCGCAGTTCCGCCCCGGTCATGCCGGCGGCCCAGCCGGCCCCGATCAGTGCGCCAATCGAGGTGCCCGAAATCACCGAGGGCCGCAGCCCCAGCTCGTCCATGGCCTCGATATAAGGAATATGGGTAAGGCCACGGGCCGAGCCGCCGCCCAAGGCCACGCCAATTCTCGGACCAGAAATCGTGCTCATGTCGCCCCGCTCCTTGTCTGGCATCAGCCTAGACCCGCGAGGTTGAGGAAAGGTTCAGACGCTGCGGGCCAATTCGCGCCAGCCGATATCGCGGCGGCAGAAGCCCTCTGGCCAGACAATGCTGTCCACCCCTGCATAGGCACGCTGCTGCGCCTCCCGCGCACTGGCTCCCAGCGCGGTCACATTGAGCACGCGACCGCCCTCGGCCAGTAAACGCCCGTCCTCGCGTCGCGTTCCGGCATGGAAAACCTGCAGCGTCTCGGAGTTGACGGCATCGGCGCCGGTGATTTCCGAACCCTTGCCATAGCTGCCGGGATAGCCCTTTGTCGCCATGATCACCGTCAGGGCAAACTGGTCTTTCCAGACCGCCTCATGCCCCGCCAGCGTGCCGGTGGCGGTGGCATGCAGCAGGTCCAGCAGGTCGCTGTCGAGCCGCATCACCATGACCTGGGTTTCCGGGTCGCCGAAGCGGGCATTGTATTCCACCAGCCGCGGCCCGGTCTCGGTCAGCATCAGTCCGGCATAGAGCACGCCCTGATAGGGCGTGCCGCGCGCGGCGAGGCCCCGCACCGTCGGCCAGATCACCCGTTCGAGCGTCTCCTGATAGATCTCGGGCGTCATTACCGGAGCCGGCGAATAGGCGCCCATGCCGCCGGTATTGGGGCCGGTATCGCCGTCAAAGGCCCGCTTGTGGTCCTGCGCCGTGGTCAGCGGCAGGATGTCGGTGCCGTCGCACAGCACGAAGAGGCTGACCTCCTCGCCCATCATGAATTCCTCGATCACCACCTCGGCGCCGGAGGCACCAAAGGCCCCGGCAAAGCAGTCGATGATCGCGGCTTCCGCTTCGTCCACGCTCATCGCCACGGTGACGCCCTTGCCGGCGGCCAGGCCGTCGGCTTTGATGACGATCGGCGCTCCCTGTGTGTAAAGATAGGCCAAAGCCGCCGCTTCATTGTCGAAGCGGCCATAGGCGGAGGTGGGAATGCCCATCTCGTCGCACAGCGCCTTGGTAAAGCCCTTGGAGCCTTCGAGCTGCCCCGCGGCCTTGGAGGGGCAGAAGCAGGTAAAGCCGGCGGTGCGCACATCGTCGCCCAGCCCTGCCACCACCTGGGCATCGGGCCCGACCACGACGAAGTCGATCGCCGCGCTCTGGCAGAAAGCCACCACGGCCGCATGGTCGGTAATATCGAGCGCGACATTTTCCGCCACCGCCCCGGTGCCGCCATTGCCGGGGGCAACGAACAGCTTGCTCAGCCTGGGCGACTGGGCGATTTTCCACGCCAGCGCATGCTCGCGGCCACCCGAACCAATCACCAGAACCCGCATGCACCTGCCTCCGCACCTGTTGCCGGGGTGATGCACCAGAGCGTGTGGAGAGGCAAGGATTTGTTGGCGCCGCGTCTACATCCGGGCGTCGACGAAAATCCGGCTGAGATCGCCGGCCCATTCGCCGTGCAGTTTTTCCAGCCAGCGTTCGGCCGGGGTCTTGGCCAGGCGGATGGTCTCTTCCAGCGGCGCCATATGGATGGATTCGTCCTGGCCGGCGGCATTCAACCGGTTGCGGCGGACCAGGCCCGCCTCGGCAATGCCCACTGCCTGCGCCGCAAAATCATAGACATTGGTGCGGCCGACCGGCGTTTCCATGCCCAGCCGCGGCACTTCCCGGCGCATGTCGTCGCGCTCGTCCTGGGTCCAGGGCATTATCATCTCATAGGCGGCTTCAAGCGACACGCTGTCATAGAGCAGCCCGGTCCAGAAAGCCGACAGCGCCGTCACCGATTTCTCGTCGCCCATGTCGGCACCGCGCATTTCAAGGAACTGCTTGAGCCGCACTTCGGGAAAAATCGTCGAGAGGTGGTCTTCCCAGTCCTTGATGGTGGGCCTGTCGCCCGGCAGTTGCGGCAGCTCACCGCGCAGGAAATCCCGGAAGCTCTCGCCGGCCACGTTCACATAGGAGCCGTCGCGGATGACGAAATACATCGGAACGTCGAGCGCATAATCGGCATATTGCTCGAAGCCGAAGCCCTCGTCGAAGGCGAAGGGCAGCATGCCGGTGCGCGCGTCGTCGGTATTGAGCCAGATATGGCTGCGGAAGCTCAGAAAGCCGCTTTCCTTGCCATCCACGAAGGGCGAATTGGCAAACAGGGCGGTGGCGATCGGCTGCAGCGCCACGGCCACGCGCAGCTTCTTGACCATGTCGGCTTCGCTGGAGAAATCCAGGTTTGCCTGCACGGTGCAGGAGCGGAACATCATCGAGGTCCCCAGCGTGCCGACCTTTTCCATATAGGGCTTCATGATGCCGTAACGCGATTTCGGCATCGCCGGGATTTCGTCGACGCTCCAGAGCGGCGTCACGCCAAGGCCGAGGAAATTGATGTCGAGCGGGCCGGCGACCTTCTTGGCGATCCGCATATGCTCGGCCAGTTCGGCCGCGCTGGCATGCATGTCCGCCTGCGGCGCGCCCGACAGTTCGAACTGCCCGCCGGGCTCGAGCGAAATGCCGCCGGCTTCGGCGTCATTGCGCAGCCCGATGACATTGTCGCCATCGTAGAACGGATGCCAGCCGGTCTCGGCCTGCACGCCCTCGAGCAGGGCGCGAATGCCATTGGGGCCGTCATAGGCCACCGGGCGTAGCGGATTGGTGTGGAACACGTGCTTTTCGTGCTCGGTGCCGATGCGCCACTCGCTCTCGGGTTTGCACCCGCGCGCCATCGCCTCGATCAGGTCGGCACGCGAGTCAATCAGAGGGCTATCGATATCGGCGCCGGCCATGCGGAGTCCTCGGATGCAGAGGGGGTCAATGTTGGCCGGAACATAACGTTGCGCAAGCCGAAAGCAATCGCCTTTTATCGCCAATCACCGATGATTGCCTGAATCACCGCCAGCCCCGCCACCGCCGCCGTATCGGCGCGCAGGATGCGCGGCCCCAGGCTGATCGGCACGACAAAGGGCAAAGCCAGCATTTTGACCCGTTCGATCTCGGAAAATCCGCCCTCAGGCCCGACCAGCAGGCCAATCGGTCGTCGCTTGAGCGCAGCAAGCGTCTCGACCGGCGAGGCCGATGCCGCCGCCTCATCGGCCACGATCAGCACCCGTTCGGCCGGCCAGCCATCGAGCAGCTTTTCCAGCGTGATCTCGGCTGCCACCACCGGTACGCTGAGCACTTCGCACTGTTCGGCGGCCTCGATCGCATTGGCCACCAGCCGCTCATGCTTGAGCCGGCTGACCTGTGTCCGCTGGGTGATCACCGGCTGGATGGTGCCCACGCCCATTTCCACCGCCTTCTGGATCACATAATCCAGCCGCTCGCTCTTGAGCGGCGCAAAGCCATACCAGAGGTCAGAAGCCGGGGTCTGTCTGGCGATCTGCTCGACCAGGTCGAGCTGGACGGATTTTTTCGAGTCGGCCGTCAGCACGCAGCGCCAGGCGCCGTCCCGTCCATTGAACAGCACGACCGCGTCCCCGACACTCTTGCGCAGCACTGCCGCAAGATAAAGCGACTGCTCCTTGCCCAGGGTCAGTTGGCCCCCGGCAGCAAGATCGGCATCGACATAAAGGCGGGGCAGGGTGGCATGGGTGCGGGGCATGGCCCGCTGATACCATCGCGCCGCCCCCATTGTCATCTTTCCACGGTGCCAATTCTGCCTCGTCGAGAATTTCTGCTAATCAATGACCTCAAGATTCTCTGCACGTGGCGGGGAGCTTGCGCCAAGGAGTTGTCCCCATGTCCGATGCCAACCAGCCCAGCACCGTCGCCGATGCCCAGGCCGACAACTGGGTCGATCGTCATGCACCCGATTGGCTCAAGCCCTATGCCCGCCTGGCGCGCTGGGATCGGCCGATCGGCTTCTGGCTGCTGTTCTGGCCCTGTATCTGGGGTCTGGCCCTGGCCGCCATTGCCGTGCCCGAGCGCGGCTTCGACTTTCCCGCCGCCCTGCTCATGCTGGTGGGCGCGGTGCTGATGCGCGGCGCCGGCTGCACCTTCAACGACATTGTCGACCGCGATATCGATGACAAGGTGGCCCGCACCCGCTCGCGCCCGATTCCCTCCGGCCAGGTTACCGCCCGCGACGCCCTCTATTTCATGGTTGCCCAGGCCCTGCTGGCCTCGGCCGTCCTGTTCCAGTTCAACCGCTTCACCGTCTGGGCCGCGGTGGCCTCGTTGGTGCTGGTGGCCATCTATCCCTTCATGAAGCGCATCACCTGGTGGCCGCAGGCTTTCCTCGGCCTCGCCTTTTCCTATGGAGCCCTGGTCGGCTGGAGCTCCCAGACCGGAGGCCTGAGCTGGGCGCCGGTGCTGCTCTATGCCGGCACCATCCTCTGGGTCATCGGATATGATACGCTCTATGCGCTGCAGGATATCGAGGACGACGCGCTGATCGGCGTCAAGTCGACCGCCCGGCTGTTCGGCGAGCATGTCCGCCCCGTCGTCGCCGTGCTCTATCTCGCCGCCTATATGCTCTGGGCCGCGGCAGTGGTGCTGGTCGGCGGCGGCCTAATCTTTGCCGTGCTGTCGCTGGCGGCCATCGCGCTGCTGGGCTGGCAGGTCTGGACTGTCGATCCCGCCCAGCCGGACAATCCGCGCGCGCGCTTCTACAGCAACCACTATGTCGGCGTGGCCCTGTCGCTGGCGCTTCTGGCCGATTGGGTCTGGTAGCAATCAGGCGCGAGCCGACATGACCAGCGCCTGCAGCGGCATGCTACCCGATGCAAATTCGCTGGCGAAGGCGGTCGTCATGGCAGCAAGGATGATTTCGGCAGGGACCGTGCCACGGCTTCTGATCTGCTCGATTAACGGGCTGCCATAGACAATGCCACGAGCCAGGCGGGCGACATCCGGCAGCGCCTTGTCAGCACGCACGATGGTGCCGGTGATCTCCAGGAACCCGGCGTCCAAAAGCGCGTCCTTGATTGCCTCGAATGGATAAAAGAACGGGATACGCTGAAACTGCGGTGGATCGATCGGAAAGAAACTTTCCACGACGGCGTGGGAGATTCGCCCGAACGGGTTGTACTTGTGACCATCCCAGACGTTCAAGAAATAGAGCCCGCCGCGCCGCAGTACACGCTTGGCTTCGGCGAAGCTCTGGGCCTTGTCGGGAAAGAACATCACCCCGAGCTGGCAGGCCAACGCATCGAAGGAGGCATCGGCAAACGGCAGGTCGGTCGCGTCAGCAATGACAAAGTCGACGTCTGCGCCGCCCAGACGCAGCCGTGCCAGATCGAGCATGGGTGGACTGATGTCGGTGGCCGTCAGTTCTGCACCGGCGGGCAGGGCATGGCGCAGGGCCCGAGTCAGAATGCCCGTGCCCGCTGCCGTCTCCAGAACCCGCTGCGGGGCACTGACCGCGACGCGTCTGGCCAGATCGGCAGCGATGTCATCAAAGATGAACGAAGCCAGCCCATCGTCGTAGTGCTGCGCGATGCTGCCCGCAAATCCCTTATCGACCATTTCGGCCTCCCGGCGCTGACGGGGTCAGCATATGCCTGTCCTGGCGGAAAACCAGCGGGGTAAAACGCCAAAAGGGCTGACCGCACCACCGGTCAACCCTTCAGACGTGCTTTGGAGGCAGGTAAACTTTAGGCGTCGAGCTGGCCGGGCTTGCGGCGGTTGAGGAAGCGGGGGCGGCGACCGGCCTCGGCCACCAGCTTACGGCGGGCCTGGCTCGAGCCAACCATGACGCCGTCGACCTGCTGGCTATAGGGCATATAGGCGCCGTCACCGGCCTTGATGAACAGCGGCAGGCGGAGCTTCTTGCCCCAGTTCTGCCATTCGGCGACGACGTTGTGATTGCCGTCTTCCTCGAACACCCGGTAGTTGAGTTCATGATCGGAATGCACCAGCTCGATCGAGCTGGTCAGCACGCCCTGTTCCGAGATGGCGGTCGCCACGGCGACGCCGATGAATTCGGTGACCGGCACCTTGATCTTGATCGCCACGCCGCTCTGCTCGAGCATGCGGCGTATGGTGACGGTCTTGATCGGGTCCTTGGGGCCGTTGTCGTTTGCGGCAACGAACCGGCGCTCCGCCACTGCGGGCCGGCCGAAAGCCAAAACGACCGAGGACCCTTCCATTGCAACGCCATGAACCATCTGAATATGCCTTCCTGTCAACTTCGAGAGCTGGTTTTTGGTGCTCTCTTTGTAGGCTCAACATAGCGCCAGGACTTACCCGCCACCTTAATCGGTTGGGTTAAGTTTATCTTGTTTTTCGAGAGGGTTAGCAGTGTCTTGCACCAGGTAGCACCCGGTTAACCGAGCCCTTTGGCAGCCTGTTAACGCTGCCCTTTGCGGCCCGATGGGGGTGCTATGGTCGGGGCCTCTTGTCCAAAAGCCGGGGCAAGCCTAAAAGGCCCGGAATATGCCCATTCCGCCCACCACCTATGCCGACGATCTCGAACTGCTCCGCTCCTCGGCGGTGGCAGCGGGCATCATTGCCAGCAGCTTCTTCCGGCGCGAAGTAAAGAGCTGGAACAAGGAAAATGCCTCCCCGGTGAGCGAAGCCGACATCCTGGTGGACCGTTATCTGGCCTCCGCCTTGCTGCAGGCGCGCCCCACCTATGGCTGGCTGAGCGAGGAAACCGTCGACAATCCTTCACGCCTTGATTGCGAGCGCGTCTTCATCGTCGACCCCATCGACGGCACGCGCGGCTTCCTGCGCGGCGAGGACAGCTGGACGGTCTGCCTGGCGGTGGTCGAGAATGGCGTCCCCGTCGCCGGCGTTGTCTATGCACCGATGCGCGATGAACTCTATGAGGCGGTCAGGGGCGAGGGCAGCCGGCTCAATGGCAAGCCCATCCAGCGCCGCCGTCGCCCCGGCGCGCCGCCGGTCATTCCCGCCGCCGGCGCCGTGCATCAGCAATTGCAGCAGGCCGGCCTCAACTATACCCGCGGCCCGCATTATCCCTCGCTCGCCTATCGCCTGGTCCAGGTAGCTACCGGCAAGCTCGACGCCGTGGTCAGCCGCCGCGGCAGCCAGGATTGGGATATCGCTGCCGCTACTGTCATCCTGGATGAATGCGGCATCGACATTGCCGATGTCTGCCGCGGCTTCCCGCAATTCAACAGACGTGATGTGCGCCACGGGGCGCTTGCGGCTTTGGGTGACATGAGCCTAAAACCGCTGCTGCATGCCGCGCTGATCGAGGTCTATGGCTGCCCCCCGGATGAAGCGGCGCCGACCGCACACTCTCAACCGACCGATGAACGGATATGACCCATGGCTGAAAACAACGTCCCCAAGGAACAATTGCTGCACCTGGTGATCGGGGGCGAACTCTCCAGCATTGAGGGCGTGACCTTCGCCGATCTCGACAAGGTCGATATCGTCGGTCTCTATCCCAATTATGCCAGCGCGCTGGTCGCCTGGAAGCAGAAGGCGCAGATGACCGTGGACAGCGCGCAGACGCGCTATTTCATCGTGCACCTGCACCGCCTGCTCGATCCGCAGACCGACAAGAAGTAGGCCGGGTCGCGCTGGGGGCCTAAGGGGCCTCCAGCGCCTCCAATATCGCCTGCATCGCGCCTGGGCCACCGATGCGCTGGCGGCCCAGATTGGCCAGCCGCCGCCGCTCTTCATCATTGCCCAACAGCTGCCGCACGGCACCGCCGATCGCGGCAGCATCGGCCGGCACCACGGTGCGGGCATCGCCGAACAGCTTCTGCTCGTCGCTGAAGCGTGAACGCCGGTCGCGCGGATTGACGAAGGTGATGACCGGCCGGCCCAGGCCCAAAGCCTGCACCGTCGCCGTCCCTGCCTGCGACAGCACCACGTCCGAGGCTTCGAGCAGATTGCCCATTGCCCCGCCGCGGGCCATGTGGACGGTCAGCGTGCCATCGGTGAGCTCGCCCAGATCGTCCGGTTCGACGCTCAGCATATGGGTCCGCCGCAATCCGGTCTTCTTGGCCAGGTCATCGATATTGATGCCGCCGGCCACCGCGAGGAAGATATCGGGCCGTTCCGCTTCCGGCAGCGTGCGCAGCGCATCGATCTGCAGCTCGAAGCTCTCCGAGGTCAGCGCCCGGCTGCCCGGCAGCAGCGTGACGGCCAGGGGCCTACTGCGCCGGCACGCCGCGTCATAGCCACCATGGGGAATGGTATCCATCATCACATTGCCGGCGGAGCGGGCATCGACGCCCGCATCATGCAGGGTCTGCGCCAGGCTGTCGGCGCGGCAGAACACCGTGCTGCAGGCGCGCTTGATGATGAAGCGCTCGGCGGCCGAATAGAGCCGGGCGGCGCCGGTCTTGTAGACATCAAGATAGATCAGGTCCCGATGGCCGGTGGCATAGGCCGCCAGCACGCCGGTGACATCGCCGACCACGACAATGCGCTCATACTTGCCGCGGATGCTGCGCAGGAAGCGCAGGGCGGGCGGCACGGTCATCAGCCCGCCATTGGCCAGGTCGCGCTGCAGTGATCCCTTGACGTTGCGCCAGCCTTCCGAGGCAAGTGTGGCGCGCGGGCCCACCATCGGGCAGACACCGGTATAGGCATTGCCTGCGCCGATCATCGGATAGGCTTCCACCTCGATCGATCGCGGCAGGCGGGCAACGATGGCCGCGGCAATCCAGTCTTCGCCGTGGCCGTTGGATATGAAAAGGAAACGACGACGTGAGGCAGACGCTTCCTCGACCATCAGGCGCCCAGGCCAAACCGTTCGAACGCGGTGTTCGCGACCGTGGCATCGGCATAGGCCTCCTGCCGGTCAACATTCCAGTAAAACAACTCATCGAGCGGGATCGGCTTGCCGGTAATGGCGCAGCGGGCAAAACTGCCCGGCTTGAGCACGACATAGTCGCCGTCCAGGTAACGGATCACGGCCTCGGCAGGGGCAATATTCTTGTCAAAAATGTTCATGCTGAAAATCCTTCGGCCTGAGCGATATAGCGAGCTTTCATGTCGTTCAGAAGAGGCTTTCCTGCGCGCCGCTGCCCTGTTGGTCGCGTGGTTTCTTCTTGATCACCGGACTGCCTGCAATTGTCGCGCCGACCGCTCCATCGGCAAATTCGATGGCCACCATATCACCGGCAGACAGATTGGCCCGCTGCTGGACCAGGTTGCCGTCCACATCCTTGATCACCGCATATCCGCGCGCAAGTACGCTTTTGTAACTAAGCGAGGCCAGAAGCTTGCCCCATTGCCCCAAAGCGGTGCGGCTGTCACCCAGACCCAGCGCCATGCCGGCGCGCATCCGGGCCGCCAGCGGGCTGAGCTGGCTATGCGCATGGCGTAGCTCGGCCTTGAGCGTAGTCGGGGATAGCTGCGGCGCTATGCGGGCCAATTGCGCCTGTTTGCGCTCCACTAGCCGCACCATCGAAGTGCCCAGCTGCGCCGCGCGCGGATCGTAAGTTAGACGCGTCCGGTCCACCGTCTTTCGCAGCCCGGTCTCGGCGCGCAGCGACAGGTTGCGCAGCCTCTCGGCAGCTTCCTGGCGCTGTCCCTGCAGCAGGCGCGGCGTCAGCTTGGAATCGGTGCGCGCATAGCGCAGCCGCAGCGACTGCACCGAGTGGCGCAGATTGCCCAGGAGGTTGGCTGCCGCATGATCGAGTTGCTGGCGCTGCAGCGCCACCAGGTCCCCCGGCCGGGGCATGCCGGCCACCGCCGCCCGCAGCCGGTCGCGGGCACTGGCTGCCACCCGTCGCGTGGCCTGCCGCTGCCTTCCGCCCAGATCGTCGACATAGCCGACCAGTTCGATCCGCACCGGCACGGCCGCCTCGGCGGCCGCCGTCGGCGTCGGTGCCCGCATGTCGGCAGCATAGTCGATCAGCGTCGTATCGGTCTCGTGGCCGACGGCCGAAATGATCGGAATGCCGCTGGCGGCAACGGCGCGCACCACCGCTTCCTCGTTGAAGCCCCACAGGTCCTCGATCGAGCCGCCGCCGCGCGCCACGATCAGCAGGTCCGGCCGCGGCATGACCCCGCCCGGCACCATGGCATTGAAGCCTTCGATGGCATTGACCACTTCGGTCGCACAGGTATCGCCCTGCACCCGCACCGGCCACACCATGACATGGCTGGGAAAGCGGTCGGCCAGGCGATGCAGGATATCGCGGATCACCGCCCCGGTAGGCGAGGTGATGACGCCGATGACCCGCGGCAGATAGGGCAGGGCCCGCTTGCGCTCGCGGTCGAACAGGCCCTCGGCGGCCAGCTTGCGCTTGCGTTCCTCGAGCAGTGCCATCAACGCCCCGGCCCCGGCCGGCTCGATATTGTCGATGACGATCTGGTATTTGCTCGAACGCGGGAAGGTGGTCAGCCGCCCGGTGGCGATGACCTCGAGCCCTTCTTGAGGCTTGAAGCTCAGCTTGGCGTAATTGCCCTTCCACACGACGGCGTCGATGGCCGCCCCCTCGTCCTTGAGGGTGAAATAGGCGTGGCCCGAGGAATGCTGGCCGCGAAAGCCGGATATCTCGCCGCGCACGCGCACATGGCCAAACTCGTCCTCGACGGTGCGTTTGACCGCTTGGGCAATTTCGCTGACGCTGAATTCGGTGGCATTGGTGAGGATGTCGGCCATCCTGCGTTGGTGCGACATCGGCCGGGGCAGGTCAAGAGCCGCGCCGGCTTACTCCGCAGCTTCTGCGTCGGGCAGGGCGGTTTGCAGGTTCCCCATGGACTGCACGATATGGCTAGCCAGCGCGTCATAGATGCCGCCATAGGCGTGGCTGGCCCGCATCAGCGCGATCTGCGCATCGCCCAGCCGCGGCAGCCCATAATCATCGCTGATCACCCGCATGCCCGGCTGCAACGCGCTCTCGGGCAGGAAGCCGATAGCCAGGTCCGACAGCACGGCGCTCGAAATCGCCGTGGCGTTCGATGACGTGTAAGCGACGCGATAGTCCTTGCCGGTGCGATCGAGGGCCGCCAGCGCATCCTTGCGCCAGATGCAGCATGACGGCCCGCAGGCAATGGCAACCGGCTCGCTGGCCAGGGCCCGCCCGCCATGGCTGGTCACCCAGTGCATCTTTTCGGTGCGGAACAATTCGCCGTAATTCTGCTCGGTTCCCTGCGTGAAGACGATGAGGTCATAGCGACCCGCCCGCATGCCGTTGAGCAGTTCCTCCGAGGCCATGCAGGCCACGTCGACTGCAATCCGCGGATGCGTCCGCTGGAAGCTCGACAAAATGACGGGCAGCAGCCGCACCGCATAGTCGTCCGGCACGCCGAAGCGGATCGAGCCGGCCAGCACGCCATCGGAAAAATGATCCATGATTTCGGCATTGGTGCGCAGCATCTTGCGTGCCCGGGCATAGAGCGCGTCGCCATGGGCGGTCAGAGTCACGCTGCGCCCGTCACGCGCCAGCAACGACTGGCCCAGCCGCTCCTCGAGTCGCTTGATCTGCATCGACACGGCCGATTGGGTCTTGTTCACCCGCCGCGCCGCTTCGGTGAAGCTGCCGCAATCGGCAATGGCGCAGAAGCTCTGCAACTGGTCCAGATCAAGCGGTGCGGCCATGGCCCCTCACATCACTCAAATTGATGAAGTAGATGAAATCTATTTGTTGGACGAATGAATGTCCAGAGCGGTATTTTGCTGTCATCGGCTCCAGCACCTCTGGCGCTGCGTCGCCAACCTCCCGTTGGCGCAACCCATGAGTGGAGAATTCCCATGGCTATCTCGCTTTCCGGCGAGCGGTCACCAGCGGCCGCCTCGTCTAGTCCCCTTGCTGCGCTTGCGCGCTGGATCGCCGAGGCAAACGCCGCCCGTACCCGCCGGACCGCGCTGACCGCCTTGCTGGCACTCGACTCCGGCCGCCTCGATGACCTGGGCATTACCCGGGCCGACATCACTGCTGCGCTGTCGACCCGCGCCTATGGCGGCACCGAGCATGTGCTCAACGCCGCCCGCGCCCGCAACGCCCGGCTCTAGGCCGTTAATATGAATTGCGCCGGCCGCATCGCTGCGGTCGGCACCTCCAAGGTTGGTACGTTTTGCTTTTGCGAGCGCGTGCCATCTCCCGGGTCGGTTTTGCCGCCGATCCCGTTTCCTGATGACTTGCCGGACGGTGCTTGCACCTGTCCGGCTTTTTTTGGGATGCCGCTCTAGGGGAGCTGGGCGAAGCCGTCTTTCAGCCCGTTCAGCGACACCGGAATGCCGATGCCTTCTTCGGGCGTCTTGAACACCACAAAGATCGCGCTCGTCCCGTTGGTCAGCGTTTCCACCAGCGCATCGTCCAGCACGACTTCGGCGACACAGCCATTGGGCAGGCAGCGCACGAAAGCCACGCGACCCATGTCTTCGCCGTCCACATTCAGACCCAGCCCGTTGGGCAGCAGCACGCCCAGTGGCGCCAGCACGCGCAGCAGGCGGGCCTCACGGTCGGCCGTGCGCAGGATGATCACCGACAGCCCTACATTGGGCTGGTCTTCCGCCAGCACGTTCTGGATGATGGCGCATTGCTCAAAGCTGGCGCCAGGCGGCGTGTCGCAGCTCATCTGCCAGTCACCATACTGGGCGCGCACCACGCCCTGACCCAGCACGGCGCTGCCGCCGGCGGCAAGGGCTAGGACAGCCAGGCCAAGGCCGGCCAGATGACGATTCAAAATCCGCTTCACTCGATCAATACTCCCGCCGAATCGTGGGTCTGTTCCAGGCGCTCTGTGTTTCCGCTAGGCTGTGGCTCAAGTCAACCAAACCGCCCGCAAACCGCCCGATTGCCCGGGATATGCGCCCCAGAGTGCGGCGGGGATGAGGCGGTTTGTGGCCCAGCGCGGCGCAATATGACGCAGCATGACACAGTCAAGCCGCAATGGACTTGCCCGCAGCGATATGATTTAGGTCACCGGAAGAGTTTTCGCTCCGAGGTTGAGTCGGGGCGGCGTTATCTATGCCGCTGTATTGCCACTCAATCCCGGTGCGGATGCACCAATTGAAGTCGACACAGGGGTTTATGGTGACCGGTCAGTTCTTGAGAAAGATGGGCGCTGCTGCAGCGGCCGCAATGGCGCTGGCCCCGGCTCTTGCTGTGGCCCAGGATGCTCCGCTGGAAGCCACCGGCCATCCGCTGCCCGGGCAGTATCACCTGCAGCGCTCGGTTACCCCGATCATGGACTCCATCGTCAGCTTTCACGACGGCATCCTGCTGTGGACCATCAGCCTGATCGTCGTCCTCGTGCTGGTGCTGCTGGTGTGGATCGTCATCCGCTTCAACGCCAAGCGCAATCCGGTCCCGGCCGGCTTCACCCACAATACCATGGTCGAGATCGCCTGGACGGTGCTGCCCATCGTCGTGCTGATCGTTATCGCCATTCCCTCCTTCGGCGTGCTGTCCGACCAGCTGACCACACCTGATGGCGAGCGCAAGTATCTCGGCTCCAACATCTTCTCCTTCGGCGAAGTCGAGGTTCCGGCCCCCGAACTTACCGTCAAGGCCACCGGCCAGCAGTGGTACTGGGACTATCAGTATGTCGATCAGGGCGTCGAGTTCTCCTCGCTGATCCTGGGTGCGCCCGGTGACAACTACGAACAGACCGAAAAGCCGAACCAGCCGCGCCTGCTGGCCGTCGACAACGAACTCGTCGTTCCCGTCGACACCACGGTACGCCTGCAGGTTACCGCCGATCCGCTGGGCGTGATCCATGCCTTTGCCGTCCCATCCTTCGGCATCAAGATCGATGCCGTCCCCGGCCGGCTCAACGAAACCTGGTTCAATTCGCGCGAAACCGGCATTTTTTATGGCCAGTGCTCCGAGCTCTGCGGCAAGGACCATGCCTTCATGCCCATCGCCGTCCGCGTCGTGACCAAAGCAGAATTTGCCACCTACATCGCGGCGTTTGAGGGTGGCGACTATGCTGCCGCCAATGCCACGCTGGCCGCAGTGCAGTAGACCAGGGCTCAGGGGATAACCACATGACTGACACCGCTCACCTCCAGGCCCACGCCACCGGACACGACGCCGCCCACGACAATCACACGCCGACCGGCTGGCGCCGCTGGGTCTACTCGACCAACCACAAGGACATCGGCGTGATGTACCTGGTGTTTGCCATCATCACCGGCGTGATCGGCGGGCTGCTGTCCGGCGTCATGCGCATGGAGCTGCAGGAGCCCGGCATCCAAATTTTCCACGGCCTTGCCGCCATGGTCTATGGCGTTGACGGCGACGCGGCGATCGACGCGGGCAAGCACATGTACAATGTGTTCACCACCGCCCATGCCCTGATCATGGTGTTCTTCGTGGTCATGCCGGCCACCATGGGTGGCTTTGCCAACTATTTCGCCCCGCTGATGATCGGCGCGCCCGACACGGCTTTCCCGCGCATCAACAACATCGCCTTCTGGCTTCTGCCACCGGCATTCATCCTGCTGCTGATGAGCCTGTTCTTTGAAGGCACCGGCCCGGGTGCGCTCGGCTTTGGTGGCGGCTGGACCATCTATCCGCCGCTCTCGACCACCGGCCATCCCGGCCCGGCCATGGATTTTGCCATCCTCTCGCTGCACGTGGCGGGCGTGAGTTCGATCCTGGGCGCGATCAATCTGATCACCACCATTTTCAACATGCGTGCCCCCGGCATGACGCTGCACAAGATGCCGCTGTTTGCCTGGTCCGTGCTGGTCACCGCCTTCCTGCTGCTGCTGGCTCTGCCCGTGCTGGCCGGCGCCATCACCATGCTGCTGACCGACCGCAATTTCGGCACAGCCTTCTTCAAGCCTGCCGAGGGCGGCGATCCGATCCTGTTCCAGCACCTGTTCTGGTTCTTCGGCCATCCCGAAGTGTACATCATGATCCTGCCGGGCTTCGGCATCATCAGCCACATCGTCTCCACCTTCAGCCGCAAGCCGATCTTCGGCTACATGGCTATGGCCTATGCCATGGTCGCCATCGGCTTCGTCGGCTTCGTGGTGTGGGCGCATCACATGTACACCACCGGCCTCAGCCTTGACGTGCAGCGCTACTTTGTGGCCGCCACGATGGTCATCGCGGTGCCCACCGGCGTCAAGATCTTCAGCTGGATCGCCACCATGTGGGGCGGCTCGATCACCTTCAAGTCGCCCATGCTCTGGGCCATCGGCTTCATCTTCCTGTTCACCGTTGGTGGTGTGACCGGCGTGGTGCTGGCCAATGCCGGTGCCGACCGTGCCCTGCACGACACCTATTATGTGGTCGCCCACTTCCACTATGTGCTGTCGCTGGGTGCCGTGTTTTCGATCTTCGCGGCCTGGTACTACTGGTACCCCAAGATGTTCGGCTACATGTACAACGAGACCCTGGCCGCGGCGCATTTCTGGATCATGTTTGTCGGCGTGAACCTGATCTTCTTCCCGCAGCATTTCCTCGGCCTGGCCGGCATGCCGCGCCGCTACATCGACTATCCGGACGCCTTTGGCTTCTTTAACCGCATCTCCTCGATCGGCTACTACATAACCTTCGTGGCCATGGCGATCTTCTTCTATGCCACCTGGGAAGCCTTCAAGAAGAAGCGGCCCGCCGGTGACAGCCCATGGGGCGATGGCGCAACGACGCTGGAATGGACCCTGTCCAGCCCGCCACCGTTCCACCAGTTCACCACGCTGCCCAAGATCGAATCGACCAACGCGCATTGAGTGCATCCGGGCCGCGTCCGCGCGGCCCGACAAACGACGCAAGGAAAGCAAAGCCAGTGGCTTTAGTTGACGACAGCAGACACCTCTCAGCCATGACGGGCGAAGCACGCGTCGAGGATTACCTCGCGCTGCTCAAGCCCAACGTCATGCAGCTGGTGGTGTTCACGGCCATTGTCGGCCTGCTGGTTGCCCCTGGCGGCATCAATCCCCTGGTTGGCTTCATCGCCGTGCTCTGCATCGCCATCGGAGCAGGGGCCTCGGGCGCGCTCAACATGTGGTACGACGCCGATATCGACGCCATCATGAGCCGCACCCAGAACCGGCCGATTCCGGCCGGTCGCATCTCGGGCGGCGAGGCGCTGATCTTTGGCGTCGTGCTGTCGGTGTTTTCGGTGGCGCTGCTGGGCCTCGCCACCAACTGGGTGGCTGGCGGCCTGCTGGCTTTCACCATCTTCTTTTATGCCGTCGTCTATACCGTCTGGCTCAAGCGCTCGACGCCGCAAAACATCGTCATCGGCGGCGCCGCCGGCGCCTTTCCGCCCATGGTCGGCTGGGCCGCCGTGACCGGCACCATTACCGTGGAAAGCCTCGCGCTCTTCCTCATCATCTTCCTGTGGACCCCGCCGCACTTCTGGGCGCTGGCCCTCTACAAGCAGTCCGACTATGGCGCGGCCGGCATTCCCATGCTGCCCAACGTCAAGGGCGTGCCCCATACCAAGGTGCAGATCTTTGTCTATTCGGTGCTGCTGGCGTTGGCCGCCATGCTGCCCACACTGCTTGGTTTTGCCGGCTTGGTCTATTCCGCGGTAGCCGTACTCTCCGGCGCTGGCTTCCTGCTGCTGGCTTGGCGCCTGCTGGCCACTGGCGCCGATGTTGCCATGCGCAAGGCAGCCCGCACGCTGTTCAATTATTCGCTGGGTTATCTGTTCGTGCTGTTTTTCGCGCTGCTGGTTGACAATATGCTGGCCCGGTTCAACGTCCTGCCGGGAGTTCTGTCATGAGCGCACCAGACGAAGTCCGGGCTGTCGAACTGGAAACCCCGGAAGTGGCTGCCGCGCGCGCCCGGGTACGCCGCCGCCGCTCGATTGCCCTGGCGATCGCATTGGCGCTGTTTGCCGTGACCTTTTACACGCTGACCATCGTCAAGATGGGCCCGGCTCTGTTTGATAGGGCGCTCTGATGGCCGATATCTCCCACGGCGCCGTTTCGGCCGGCAAGCGCAACAACCGTACCGCCCTGGCTGGCCTCTGCCTCGCTCTGGGCATGGTGGGCTTGGCCTATGCCTCGGTGCCGCTCTACCAGATGTTCTGCCAGGCGACCGGCTTTGGCGGCACGACACAGACCGCCACCGACAATCCCAAGGGCCTCATCGCCCGCGAAATGAAGGTGCGCTTTGATTCCAACGTGTCCCATGATCTGACCTGGAAGGTGACCCCGGCCAGCCCGATCACCGACCGGATCGGCGCCGTCGACACAGTCAATTTCGTCGCCACCAACTATTCGGACAAGCCAGTCACCGGCCAGGCGATCTTCAATGTGACCCCCGAAAAAGCTGGCGTTTACTTCAACAAGATCGAATGCTTCTGCTTCACCGAGCAGACGCTGCAGCCCGGGCAAACCGTGGACATGCCGATCGTCTTTTTCGTCGATCCCGAGCTTGATACCAATCAGGAACTCGACACCATCAAAGAGATCACCCTCTCTTACACCTTCTACGCTTCAGACAACGAGGGAAGCTGACCATGTCCGCCATTGAAAAGAACCACGACTATCACATGGTCGAACCCAGCCCGTGGCCCTTTGTCGGCTCGGTTGCTGTACTGATTATGGCCATGGGCGGCATCTTCTGGATGCATGACTGGACCCCGTGGGTGTTCTTTGTAGGCCTCGTGGGCGTGCTTTACACCATGTATGCCTGGTGGGCGGACGTGGTCAGGGAAGCCAATACGGGCTTCCATACGCCGGTCGTGCAGATGCATCACCGCTATGGCATGATGCTGTTCATCGCCTCTGAAGTGATGGTGTTTTTCGGCTTTTTCTGGGCCTATTTCGACGGCTTCTTCCGCCTCGATGACGTCGAGCAATATGCCCGCGTCGCTGCCACCAGCGGTGTCTGGCCGCCGACCGGCATCGAGCTGTTCGACCCCTTCCACCTGCCGCTGTTCAACACGCTGATCCTGCTGACCTCCGGCACCACGGTAACCTGGGCGCATCACGCTCTGCTCGAGAATGATCGCCAGGGCCTGCGCTGGGGCCTGGTTCTCACCGTCGCCCTCGGCGCGCTGTTCACCGCCACCCAGCTGCTGGAATATTCCGAAGCAGGCTTTGCCTTTGCCGGTTCGATGTATGGCGCCACCTTCTTCATGGCCACCGGCCTGCATGGTTTCCACGTCTTCATCGGCACCGTGTTCCTCGCCGTCTGCCTGGTCCGGGCCGAACGCGGCGACTTCACGCCGGAGCGCCATCTCGGCTTCGAATTTGCCGCGTGGTACTGGCATTTCGTTGACGTGGTCTGGCTGTTCCTGTTTGCCTCGATCTATGTCTGGGGCGCCTGGGGCGTTCCACTGTCACACTAGGGTTCGCCTGAATGATTGCACGGGGCGTGGCATAAGCTGCGCCCCGAACCTTTTTGGAGACCTGTTTTGGCCCAGCCTTCGCCCTTCGTCGCCGGTCTGCTCTGCCGTTGCCCGCGTTGTGGTGAGGGCAAACTGTTCAAGGGCTATCTCAAGGTCGCGCCGACATGCGCCGTTTGCGCTCTCGATCTGGGCTTTGCCGATAGCGGCGACGGTCCCGCCATCTTTGTGATCTTCCTCGTCGCGCCCATCATCATTATCCTGGCGCTCATGGTCAGCGCGGCATTCAACCCGCCCCCCTATGTGCATCTGATGCTGTGGATCCCGGCCACCATCGTCCTGTCGCTGGCTTTGCTGCCGCCTTTCAAGGGCGTGCTGGTGGCGCTGCAGTATCGTCACGATGCCCATGAGGGGCATCAATGAAGCAGGCGCCGGTCATGGGTCGTATCAAGACCGCCACCTTCGTGGTGCTGATGCTGGCGCTGGCCGTCACCTGCAGCTGGCTCGGTTTCTGGCAGCTTGAGCGCCTGGCCGAGAAGGAGGCGCTGATCCTGGCCGTCGACCAACGCCTCGACGCCGCCCCGATCCCGGTGCCAGGTGCCGACCAGTGGGCGAACCTTGATCTCGCCGATCTCAACTTCCGCCCTGTTACGCTGACCGGCGCCTTCCGCTACAACCAGACCGTCACCGTCTTCACCAGCCTCGGCGATGCCCGCGGCCAGGCCTCCGGTCCCGGCTACTGGGTGGTCACGCCCTTTGTCCTGGCCCAGGGCGGCACCGTCTTCGTCAATCGCGGCTTTGTTCCCGCGGCGCTGCAGGAAGCCGCCGTGACCGACGGCGAAGCCGACGTCACCCCGGTGACCATTTTCGGCCTGCTGCGTCCCGGCGAGGCGGCCGGCTTCATGACCCCCGCGCCCGACACGTCAAATCGGATCGAATGGGTGCGCGATCCAATGCGGTTGGCGGCCATGGTCGACCCCATGCTGGCGCCCATCGCGCCCTTCTATGTCGACCTGCCGGCCGGCGCGCCCGGCGAACTGCCCCAGGGCGGCGAGACGGTGATCGAGTTTCCCAACAACCATCTCGGCTATGCCTATACCTGGTTCGGCTTTGCCATTGTCGCCGTCGTCATGCTGGGCTTCTGGTTGGCGCGGCAGCGGGCCAGCAGCAAGAACCCCGACGCCAACTGAGCCAGCGAACTTGCGGTTCGGTGACGGTTTCACTACGTTGCAACAATTCTAAAAGGGCGCTTCCCCCCAATGCAGTTTGTCTCAACGCGCGGTCAGGCACCCGTGCTCGGCTTCTCTGACGCAGTACTGGCTGGCCTGGCAGCCGATGGCGGGCTCTATGTACCGCAGTCCTGGCCGCAGCTGAGCGCCGCCGAGATCGCCGGTTTTGCCGGCAAGCCCTATGCCGATGTCGCCTATGCCATCATCAGCCGCTTCACCGGCGATGAGATTGCGCCGGCCAAGCTCAAGCAGATACTCGACGATTCCTACGCCATGTTCCGCCACCCGTCCGTCGCGCCACTGGTCGAACTGGCGCCGGGCCATTTCCTGCTCGAGCTGTTCCACGGTCCGACCCTGGCCTTCAAGGACGTCGCCATGCAGTTCCTCAGCCGGGTGATGGACCACATCCTGCTCGAGCGCGGCCTGCGGGCCACCATTGTCGGCGCCACCTCGGGCGATACCGGCTCGGCCGCCATCGAGGCCTTTCGCGGTCGCGACACCACCGACATCTTCATCCTGCATCCCCAGGGGCGCACCTCGCCGGTGCAGCGACTGCAGATGACCACCGTGCTTGATGCCAATGTCCACAATATCGCGCTTGAGGGCACGTTTGACGACTGCCAGAACATCGTCAAGGCGATGTTCAACAACCACGCCTTCCGCGACCGGGTACGCCTGTCTGGCGTGAACTCGATCAACTGGGGCCGCATCGTCGCCCAGATCGTCTATTATTTTACCGCAGCGGTATCCCTCGGCGCCCCGCATCGCAAAGTCAGCTTCACCGTACCGACCGGCAATTTCGGCGATATCTTCGCCGGCTATTGCGCCCGTGCCATGGGTCTGCCGATCGAGACCCTGGTCATTGCCACCAATGCCAATGACATCCTGCGCCGCACCATCGAGACCGGCCGCTACGACATGGATGGGGTTTCCCCCACCATCAGTCCGTCCATGGATATCGAGATTTCGTCCAACTTCGAACGCCTGCTGTTCGAGGCTGCCGGGCGTGACGCACCGGCCGTGCTGGCCATGATGGATAGCCTCAAGCAGTCGGGCGGCTTTGCCGTGCCCGAAGCGGCGCTCAAGGCCATCCGCGCCGGCTTTGCCGCCGCCACCACAGACGAGGCTGCCACCCACGCCACCATTGCCGAAACGCTGCAGGGGAGCGGCTATCTGCTCGATCCCCACACCGCCGTGGGCCTGCATGTTGCCCTTCTGCAGCCGCAGGGCGCGACGCCGATGATTACCCTGGCCACGGCCCATCCAGCCAAGTTTCCTGCCGCCGTCAAGGCCGCCTCGGGCGTCGATCCGGCGCTGCCGGCCTGGCTGGCCGATCTCTATGATCGGCCCGAGCGCCTCAGCGTGCTTGCCAATGACCCTCAGGCGGTCGAAGATTTCATTTCAGCGCGCACGCGCGCTGCCTAGCGACAAGAGGGACCAGCGGTCACCGGATCGCTGGGCCTGAGGAGAATCCTGAGTGAGCGTAGAAACGACGACCCTGGACAATGGCATGGTGATCCTGACCGATCACATGTCCCATCTCGAAAGTGCTTCGCTGGGGGTCTGGGTCAAGGCAGGCGCGCGCTCCGAGCGCAAGACCGAGCACGGCATTTCCCATCTGCTCGAGCACATGGCCTTCAAGGGCACCAGCTCGCGCAATGCCCTCCAGATCGCCGAAGCCATCGAGAATGTGGGCGGCGACCTCAACGCTGCGACCTCCATCGAGCATACCGGTTACTTTGCGCGGGTACTCAAGGAAGATGTGGTGCTGGCCGCCGACATTCTCTCCGACATCCTGCAGAATTCGCTGTTCGACGAGGACGAGCTGACCCGCGAAAAGCAGGTCATCGTCCAGGAAATCGGCGCCGCCCGCGACAATCCCGATGATCAGGTATTCGACCTGTTCCAGGAAGCCGCCTTTCCCAGCCAGCCGATCGGCCGCACCATTCTGGGCACGGTGGATTCGGTGCGTGCGGTCAATTCCGACACCATCCGCAAGTATATGAACCGCAACTATGTCGGCGACCACATGGTGCTGGCTGCGGCCGGCAATGTCAGCCACGACAACCTGGTCGATGTGGCGCGCGAGCGCTTTGCCACTCTCAAGCCCAATGGCGCCCCGGCGCCGCAGCGCGCCGAATATCAGGGCGGCCAGGAACGCCTGGTTTCCGACCATGAGCAGGCCCATATCGTGGTCGGCTTCGAGGGTCGCGCCTACAATGCCGACGGCTTCTATGCAGCGCAGGTGCTGGCCTCGATCTTGGGTGGCGGCATGAGCTCGCGCCTGTTCCAGGAAATCCGCGAAAAGCGTGGCCTCTGCTACTCGGTTTATTCGTTCCACTGGGCCTTTGCCGATAGCGGCGTCTTCGGCGTCGCGGCAGCCACCGGCGCCGACGAAGTCGCCGACCTCGTCCCGGTCGTGCTCGACGAACTCAAGCGCGCCACCGAGAACATCACCGACGAAGAAGTGATCCGCGTCCGCAACCAGATCCGCGCCGGCCTGCTGATGTCGCTCGAAAGCCCCTCGGCCCGCGCCGGCCAGCTGGCGCGCCAGCAGATCCTGTGGGGTCGCCCCATCCCCATGCAGGAGACGGTGGACCGCATCAACGCCATCACCGCCCGACGCGTGCAGGAGATTGCCGAACAGATATTCACCCAGGGCACGCCCACCCTGGCCGGCATTGGGCCGATCGGCAATCTGGCGGACGTCCAGGCCATTGGCGATCATCTCAAGCGTTGAATGGCCAAAGCCGTGCTCTGGCCCTGGTCGTCGCCGCCATCGCTGATCAGCCTGCGCGGCGCCGGCGTGCACCTGCGCCTGCCGCAGCTGTCGGACTATGAGCAATGGCAATCCCTGCGCCGCTCCAGCCGGGCCTTCCTTATGCCTTTCGAACCGCGCTGGACCGAGGCGGACCTGGCGCGCCGCGTCTTCACCAGCCGGGTCAAGCGCGCCCGCGAAGAGGCGGAGGAGGG